>Ga0207157_1042_pt1 | contig 12284 bp, 12 predicted proteins | sample Alteio_BWMinHeat_25_FD_153508 | JGI IMG/M metagenome (GOLD analysis project Ga0207157, IMG submission 153508) | Enriched cells from forest soil in Barre Woods Harvard Forest LTER site, Petersham, Massachusetts, United States -... | ecosystem: Environmental > Terrestrial > Soil > Temperate forest >...
ATCCCCATGAGGGCGATGCCGGCGGCGGACCCGATGATGAGAATGCTGCCGCCGGTGCCTGCGCAATAGGCGAGCATTTGCCAGAGGAGAGAGTCGGGTGGATAGGTGGTGAGGTCGTACATCCCCATCCCTGCGGCGACGAGGGGGACGTTGTCGATCACGGCAGAGGCGAGGCCGATGAGGGTTGCGATGAGGGGCAGGTTGTGGATGTGATAATTCAAGAACTCGGCCAGTTGGGTGAGAAGGCCTGCTGCGTCAAGGGCGCTGATGCAGAGCAAGATCCCTAAAAAGAACAAGATGCCGCTGGTATCGATTCTCGTCAGAATGTGGGGAATCCGGAGATTTTCCCGCTCTTCATAAGGAGCGTGGAGGAGGTCGGTCACGAGCCACAGGCATCCGAGGCTGATTAAGATTCCCATGTAAGGGGGAAGTCCTGTGAGGGCTTTGAATATGGGAACAAAGATCAGAGCGCCGATTCCGAGAGAAAAGACGAGGCGAGCTCCTGGTTCTACTTTTTCTTCATGGGCGATTTCGACAGCGCGGGGGTAGCTTCCTTTCAGATTGATCCCGAGGATAAAAAGAGCTACGACCAAAGACAAAAAGCTGGGAATAAAGAGACTTTTCATGATCGCGATCGTGCTGATGTTTCCGTTGATCCAGAGCATGGTGGTGGTGACATCTCCGATGGGGGTCCAGGCACCGCCGGCGTTTGCGGCAATGACGACCATCGATCCTAAAATCATCCGATCTTTTGGATCGGGGACAATTTTTCTCAAAAGAGAGACCATGACAATTGTCGTGGTCAAATTGTCGAGAACTGCGGAGAGGAAAAACGTGATGATTCCTAAGATCCAGAGGAGCTTTCTCTTGGAATTGGTGCGGATCAAATCAGTGATGAGCTTGAATCCTTTGTGAGAATCGATCACTTCTACCAAGGTCATCGCTCCCATCAAAAAGAAAATGATCTGGCTGACCTCATTGAGCTTCTCCCCCAACATCCCCGCATGTTCGGCAATGTATTCCCCTTGGCCCAAAAATACGAGCATCCAGGTCAATACGGCCATCAAGAGGGCGGGAGCCGTTTTGTTGACTCGGAGCGGGTGCTCCAAGATAATGGCGAGATACCCCACTACAAAAACGATCAAAATCCAAAGATTGGTTGTGCCATGTTCTAACATACTGAGAGACCCTCTCTGAATTAAGTTTCAGTCGATTTCCGGGTTCTTTTGAGCCGATTTTCGACTTCTTTTTTGGGGGATTATATCAATTTGCGTATATTATCTCCCAAAAAAGAATCGAAAATCGGCCAAAATAATCCCGGAAATCGACGAAAGCTTAATTCAGAGAGGGTCTCTAATGTAAACCTGCTTGTAAAATATCGTGCATTCGAAGTAAACCGATCACTTTTTCCCCCTCGACTACGGGCAAAACGGTGACAGGGCGAGTCGGCTCCTCTTCCATTTGGCGCATTGCATCGAACGCCAAAACTCCGGGCTCTATTTTTTTTGGAGAGGGGGTCATGATGTCGGCGATCTTGCATTGAAGAAAACCGGGACCTATGGATTCAATGGCTCGACGCAAATCCCCATCGGTGAAAATCCCGAGAAGCTGCTGAGCCTCACCCACAACGAGGAGACACCCGCAGCGCTTGGAAGAGAGTTCGTGGAGCGCCTCGATCAGTTTCTGATCAGGATGACAAAGCGGGATTTCGTTGCCCTGCAACATCAGATCGGAGACTTTGAGGGTGATTCTTCTTCCCAAAAAGCCTGCTGGGTGGTTTGCAGCAAAATCGGAGCGGGAAAATTTTTTGGCCCGCATCAGGGCGACGGCGAGACAATCGCCGAAAATCAGCTGGGCTGCTGTCGATGTCGTGGGAGCCAAGTCATGGGGACAGAGTTCTTTGTCTATGGGCAAAACAACCGCGAGATCAGAACCCCGAGCCAAGCGCGAGTGAGGGTCACAGATACAGCCAATGATGTACGCTCCTCTTTTTCGGACATGGGGCAAAAGAGCTACGAGCTCTTCTGACTCGCCGCTTTTGCTGAAAACCAAAAAGAGATCAGCCGGAGACACAAACCCGATGTCCCCATGAAGAGCATCAGTGGGCGAAAGAAAGAAGGAGCGCGTTCCGATTGAAGAAAAGGTCGTGGCAATTTTTTGGGCGATGTAGCCGCTTTTTCCTATGCCTGTTAAAAGAACGACTCCTTTGCATCCTAATATTTTTTCCAACACCTTCTCGACTTGATGGCAGTCGATCCGATCGAAAAACCGATTCAATAGAGCCCGGTGCTCTTCAAACAGCTCTTGCAGCATACAATCTTCGCATTGTACTGCGCGCTTTCCTTGAAGTCTTGTAAAAAATAACGTAAGCTCATCTCGTATGTCTAAGATTCCCATAGCAGTTGCCGAAGGGGATGGAATCGGTCCCGAAATCATGCAAGCGGTACTCCGGATCCTTCAAGCATCAAACGCCCCGCTCGAGATCCATCCGATCGAAATCGGGGAGAAAATGTACTTAAAAGGCTTTTCAACCGGAATGGATCCCCAGATGTGGGAGACGATCCGCTCCACCCGCGCTTTCCTCAAAGCCCCCATCACGACCCCCCAGGGAGGAGGCTTCAAAAGTCTCAACGTCACGATCCGCACCACTCTCGGCCTCTACGCCAATATCCGCCCCTGCATTTCCTACTACCCGTTTGTCGATACCAAGCATCCCGAAATGGATGTGGTCATCGTGCGCGAAAACGAAGAGGATCTCTACGCAGGAATCGAATACCGACAGACGCCTGATGTCTGCTCCTCGCTCAAAATCATCTCGCGGCAAGGCTCTGAAAAGATTGTCCGTTACGCCTTTGAATATGCGCGCCAAATGGGGCGCAAGAAGGTGACCTGTTTCACTAAAGACAACATCATGAAGTTCTCCGATGGGCTCTTTCATAAAATTTTTGACGAAATAGCGAAAGAGTATCCCGAGATTCTCAACGAACACTGGATCGTCGATATCGGAGCTGCTAAACTCGCTGATACGCCCGAAATCTTTGACGTCGTGGTGATGCCGAATCTGTATGGAGACATCCTCTCCGATGTCGCGGCGCAGATCGCAGGTTCTGTAGGTCTTGCAGGTTCGGCCAATATCGGGGAAAAAGGGGCGATGTTCGAAGCGATTCACGGCTCAGCTCCTCGAAGAGCGGGGCAAAACGTCGCCAACCCTTCCGGTCTTCTCCTCTCTGCGGTCCAGATGTTGGTCCATATTGGGCAGGTAGAGGCGGCGACCCAGATCCACAACGCCTGGCTGCGGGTGCTGGAAGAGGGGATCCACACCTACGACATCTACAAAGAAGGGGTGAGCCGGCAAAAAGTCGGAACGAGCGAATTTGCCGATGCCGTCGCGAAGCGCCTAGGACAGAGGCCAGAACAACTCAAACCCGTGAAGTACCAGCCTAAAAGCATAATGGCCTCCCCCCTGCCGACCAAAACAACGCCCACTCGTCATCTCGTCGGCGTCGATCTCTTTATTTACCACTCCGGAGTCCTCCAAAATTTTCTCGCCCAGATCCAACACATCAACATCGGCTCTTTACGCCTCAAGATGATTTCAAACCGCGGCGTACAAGTTTGGCCGGGAGGGCAGCCGGAGACGAGCTGCATCGAACAGTGGCGCTGCCGCTTCCTTGCTGAGGGCGGGCGGACTGTCTTTCAACACGACGTGATCCAGGTCCTCCACGCTTTCGACACGGTGGAAATGGACGTGATCAAGGCCGAGTTTCTCTTTTCGTTCGACGGAAAGGCCGGCTACTCCTCTGCTGAGTAGAGGAACCTATCCGGATAGGTTCAGGAGCCCATCGGTTTTTTTCGCCGCAAGGAATAATCGAGAGCGCGATGCTCGAAGAGTTTCTGAAACGCCTTTGCGATGAACTTGCTTTGCCGCCTATTTCGAAAGAGAAACAGACATTTCTCTTTCTCTTCGCAGGTGAAAAGGTCTCCATCAAAGACCTCAAGCCGGGCATGAGCCTGCAAGCGCTGATTGCCCCTTGCACCCACAAAAAGCGGGAGGAACTATTCATTGAGTTAATGCGGGGAAATTTATTGGGACAAAAGACGGGAGCTGCCCGCATAGGACTTGAATCTGACGAGAAAACCTTGACTCTCTCTCTCGGATTACCGTATGAATTGAGCTATCAGGCGTTCAGAGAAACGATTGAAGATTTTATCAACTATCTTATTTACTGGCGCGAAGAGATCGAGAAACTCAATAATGAATAAACAAACACCATGACAGCGCATCTAATTGCAGAAACTGGACCGCAGCGGGGCTTAGTTCTCAAACTCGAGAACAAAGAGAGCTGGGTCATTGGTAGAGATCCCGATGTCGCTGATTTTGTCCTCGAGGACAGCACAGTTTCGCGCAAACACCTTCGCCTCAGCCAATCGGCGGAAGGGATTCTCCTCGAAAACTTAAGCCGCACCAACCCGACTCTCATCAATGAGGAGAAACCGACGGGAAAAGTTCTTCTCAAAGAGGGAGACCGGCTCCAGATTGGCTATTCCACTTTCCTCTTCTCGGAAAAAGCCTCCACTATTACTCCTTCTCCCTATGACGATATTTTCGGAGATGTTCAGCCCCCCCAGCAGCTTCCCGAATCGTTCAAAGAACCTCCCCCTCCTTCGAGAAAACACAAAGAAGAAACCTCTGCTTACGATACGATTTTCGAAGATACGGGAGAAGAGCCCCCGTTGCCCCTTCATTTTCTCTCGGAAACACCTCTGATGATGAAGGTGATTTCGGGCCCGAACGCAGGGGCCGAAATCGGGATCGAGAAAGGGAGATCGTACCTCATCGGAAAAGATCCCAACAGCTGTGACATCGTTTTTCAAGATTTGAGCGTTTCACGCAACCACGCCCGCCTCTTCGTCAGCGAAGAGGGAGACATAGAGATTGAAGATCTCGGCTCCAAAAACGGGACGGCGGTCAATGGAACTCCGATTGCAACAGACAAAAGAACGATCACGACGCAAGACCTGATCGCCCTGGGCACGACGGTTTTTCTCATCATCGATCGAGAAGCGCCTCAGGAAACGATTTATTCTCCCTTCCCCTCCTCTTTCGAATCTTCCCAAGCTGCCTCCGAAGAGACTCCGGTAGCCGCAAAAGAATCTGCCGAAGAGCCCCAAAAACACTGGAAGAGGGAGCCCATTCCTCCCAAGCACCTCATCGCTGCCGCTTGTTTTGTCCTCTCTTTCTTCATCGTCTTTCTCAGTTTCTTTTCCCTTTTCAAATCGCACCGACTCGAATTTACTCCGAAAGAACCGATTTCTGCGATCCAAGAAGCCCTTTCTCCCTACAGCGATGTCCAATTTACCTACAACCCGGGAAGTGGGAAACTCTTCTTGGTGGGACACCTCCTCACGGCGATCCAAGCGCAAGAGCTCCAATACCGAGTCAGCGAACTTTCCTTCATCACTTCGATGGAGAACAACATCGTGATCGATGAGTTGGTCTGGAAGACGCTGAACGAGGTTCTCTATGAAAATACACCTTGGAAAGGGGTGAGCATCCACTCTCCCGAGCCGGGTAAATTCGTCATCAATGGATTTGTGCAGACGAATGAGGAATATGCCACTTTGACCGAGTACCTCTCTTCGAATTTTCCCTATCTAGACCGGCTCGAAAACCAGGTGGTCGTTGCCGAGACGCTCACGGCCCAACTCCAAAGCCTCCTCACCTCTCAAGGATTTAGCGCTGTGACTTTCCAGACAGCAAACGGTGAGGTGATCCTTTCGGGCAGATACAGCGAAAAAATGGAAAAAGAATATGCCACTCTTCTGAAAAAACTCCAAAACATCCCCGGAGTGGCCGCGGTAAAGAATTTCGCAGTACCTACGACGCCGAACCTAGCCGCCATCGATCTGACTCAACAATTTCAAGTAGCAGGGGTAGCCAATTTTGAAGGGGAAGGGTACAATGTGGTGCTCAACGGGAAAATCTATGGGTTGGGCGATGAAATACAGGGGATGACAATCACATCTATCGAAAAAAACACGATTCTTCTTGAAAAAGACGGATTGAAATATAAGATAGATTATACAAGGTAGGTAACGCTATGTACGGAATGGAGAAAGAGAAAAAAGGTGGCCACAAATTTGATTTCGACTTAGAAAAAGAGATCAAAGAAGAGCCTACACGGGGAAAAGAGATCCTCGCGAAAGTGGAAAAAAGGATTTTGGAGATCAAGAAAAAACTCAGAGAGGGTCAAAACGAAAAAGATTTTGATCGCTTTGGCGTGCTGCTGCAGGGATATGTAGCTCTTCAAAAAGTGTTAAAAAAAGTAGCGAAATAACAATAGGAGAAATTCGTATGGCAAACTGGCAAACTTATAAGGATGATTTTCTCCTCTTTGTTGAAGCGGGGTACATCGCCGTGAATCAAGCAGATGAAGATTCTGCTCTCAAACTCTTTCGTACTGCGGAGCTTCTAGATCCTGAGAATATCCTTCCCAAAATAGGATTTGGATATCTTCACCTCCACAAATTAGAGTTGAAACAATCGGTCCAACAATTTGAGAAAGTGTTAGAAAAAAATCCCGATAACGAGATGACTAAGGCCTTTCTTGGAATTGCTCTCAGCATGATGCCAACCCAAGTCGCGAAAGGAGAAAAACTCCTCGAGCAAACGCTCCATTCAAAGGATCCTCTCATCAAGCGACTCTCCGATACAGCGATCGATTTCGTCGAAAGATTTGTCAAAAAATCGCCCGGTCCTGCAGCAAAGGCTAAATGATGGCTCCTGATACCACCCCTCCTGACAAAAGTCCCGACCGGATTTTTCCAGGAAAACCGCTGGAGCCAGCAGATCGCCCCTTCCGCACTCCTCCCTCTACCGATTTCGAATCGTATATGAAAGGAACGGCGGGAGCTCCGACGCAATCCCAAACACCCGGCGCTCCTACCCCGTCGGGAACGCCTACCCCCATGGAAGCTGCTAAAGGACCCGTTATTCCTTCTACGGCTCCTACTTTCGATAGTTTGGCTCTCCAAGCGAAAAACGCACAAGATGGCCTCGGCATCATTGGTCAAAAACTCACCACACCGAACCTCAAGTTAAAGCGGGCCCAATCCCACCTCTTGCGCAACAAGTTGCAAGATGCCAATACCTATATTCGCTCTGCAGGGGCCAAACTCGGCGTAGACGCGCCTCCGATGAAACCTCCTGCAGGAGGATCGCCTGTCGACCGCTTCATCGCCTATGTCAATGATGGGCAAGAACAGCTTCTCGCCGTCAATCAAAAACTCAAAGATATGGCTGCGCATGGAGATGAGCTCCGCCCCGGCGATTTCCTGCTGGTTCAGGTGAAGATGAACCTAGCGCAACAAGAAATTGAATACTCGTCGACCATGCTCGGCAAAGTGATCGATTCGTTCAACAAGGTCATGAGTATCCAATTGTAATCTATGGAATTGCCTCCCTCTTTCGATAAGTTGATCACCCACTTAGAGGATGTAGAGCTCACGACTGTCCACGGCCGGATCACCGAAGTGATCGGGATGCTCATCCGAGCGGTTGTCCCCCAAGTCAAAATGGGAGAGGTGTGTCTCATCAAGCGAGCAGGCGATCCCTTGGCTGCGGAAGTGGTTGGATTCACGAAAGATGAAGTGCTCCTCTCTCCTCTCGGAGACATGAAGGGAATTGGCCCCTCCTCAGAGGTAATCCCGCTCCGGATGCCGATGCACATCAAAGTGGGCGACGCTCTCCTCGGGCGGGTACTCGACGGATTGGGCAGACCCCTCGACGCAGAGGAAAAAGGGCCTTTGCTGCTAGAAGAGAGCTTTCCCGTCATCAACTCTCCACCTGATCCGCTCAAAAGAGCGCTGATCCACAAACCCATTTCGGTCGGGGTTCGCTCCATCGATGGAGTCTTGACTTGCGGCGTAGGTCAACGGGTCGGCATCTTTGCCGCTGCAGGAGTGGGAAAATCGACTCTACTCGGGATGATTGCCCGCAATGCCGTAGCTGATATCAACGTCATCTCCCTCATCGGCGAGAGGGGAAGAGAAGTGCGCGAGTTTCTCGTGAACGATCTCGGCACAGAAGGGATGAAACGCTCTGTGATCATCGTCTCTACCTCCGATCAAGCAGCCCAGATGCGGATCAACGCAGCCTATGTCGGAACGGCGATTGCCGAATATTTCCGCGCGCAAGGAAAATCGGTCATCTTGATGATGGACTCGATTACCCGCTTTGCTCGGGCTCTGAGAGAAATTGGCCTTGCCGCAGGAGAGCCTCCTGCTAGGGCGGGTTATACTCCTTCCGTCTTTGCCATTCTACCGCGCCTGCTCGAGCGCTCTGGAAATTCCGATAAAGGATCGATCACCGCATTTTACACCATTCTCGTTGCAGGAGACGATCTCAACGAACCGATCGCCGACGAAGTGCGCTCCATTCTCGATGGCCACATTGTCCTCTCCTCCGATCTCGCGCGCCAGTATCACTACCCAGCGATCGATGTGCTCGCTTCAATCAGCCGGATTCTCACCCAAATTGTCGAGCGCCCTCACCTCGAATTGATTGGGAAAATCAGAGAAGTGCTTGCGAACTACAAAAAAAACGAACTGCTCATTCGCATTGGAGAATACAAACCGGGATCAGACAAGAATGCCGATTTTGCTTTAAAATACATCGATCGAGTGAATCGCTTTCTCAAACAACAAATTGATGAAAAATGTTCTTTCGAAGAAACCCTGCGACAACTCAGAGCTGTCTTCACTTGATTGAGAACAGAAAAATAGGTATGCTCAAAACATGGACCGCATTTTTGGCCCAACAAGGAGATTTTAAATGGCACTGACCAGTAAAGCTACACTTTCATTTGCAACTCTTATCTGCGCTTATAAAAAACTCCAATCCCAATTGGTCTCGCAAGTGAAAAGACTTTCGAGTAAAATAAGCCAAGCGACTCCGGGCTCTTTTATCTTAGTTCAGTTTCAGATGAGCCAAGTGACGCAGATTGGAGAATCGATCTCCAACCTGGTCGCACAGGTCAACTCGGTCATCATGAAATCGATTTCGAACCAACGCGTACAGTAATTTAAGTGAACTACCAAGACGACTTTTACCTCTTTGTCCAAGGAGGACATATCGCTATCCAACAACAAGATGCGCTCTCTGCTTGGAACCTCTTTCAAGCAGCTGCTGTGTTGAATCCGAAAAATACTCTTCCTCAGATAGGACTCGGCTATCTCTATCTCCAAACCCAGCAGTTCAAACAAGCAGCTCACACATTCGAACAGGTACTCGAAAAAGAGCCCTCCAACGAAATGACCAAAGCCTTTTTAGGTTTCACGACCAGCTTCCTGCCGCGCGGACTCGAGAAAGGGGAAAAAATACTCGCAGAATCTTGTCATTCTGAAAACCCTCTCATCCGGAAATTGGGCTCTGCCGCAATCAGTTTCGTGGAATGCTATCTCAGACGGCCTCCAGGACCTGCGGAGAGGGTGTTTAAGAGTTAAGGTTCTGTCGATTTTCGGGATGATTTTGGCCGCTTTTCGATTCAAAATCAGGGGGCAACATACTTGAGTCGATATTGCCCCCTGATTTTGAATCGAAAAGCGGCCAAAATCATCCCGAAAATCGACGAACCCTTAACTCTTAAACACCCTCTGGAGAAACATGCATCATGATGTAGCGATCATCGGCGCAGGGATCGTCGGCCTTGCGACGGCATATCAGCTGATCCAGCGCAATCCTGGTTTAAAACTCCTGGTCATCGAGAAAGAAGCTGGCCCTGCTCGCCACCAAACAGGTCGCAACAGCGGCGTGATTCACTCTGGCGTCTACTACAAACCCGGTTCCCTCAAAGCCCAAAACTGCCTCGCCGGCAAACAACAACTCATTGCTTTCGCTACCTCCCACAACATCGCTGTCCAAACCGTGGGCAAAGTCATCCTCGCAACAGCCTCTGAACAACTTCCCAAACTCGACGAAATCGAAGAGCGCGGTAAGGCCAACGGCCTTTCCTCCCTCGAGCGAATCGGCCCTGAGCGTCTCAAAGAAATCGAACCTCACGCTACTTGTCTCGAAGGGCTCTACCTCCCCGACGTCAGCATCATCTCGTATGCGCGCGTCGCAGAAAAACTCGTCCAAGAGCTCCAACAAGCAGGCGTCACGTTAGTATTCGGCGAGAGCGCAACTGATTTTGCTCGCGGCATCCTGTCTACCTCCCAGAATGAATATCCTGTTTCTTTCCTCATCAACTGTGCAGGTCTTTTCTCTGACAGAATCGCAGAGAAAGCGCTGCAGAAAAAACTAGGCCTTCAGATTTTCCCCTTCCGCGGAGAGTATTACGCGCTCCGTGAAACCAGCCAGAATCTCGTTCGCGGACTCATCTATCCCGTCCCAGATCCCCGCTTTCCTTTCCTGGGCGTCCATCTGACCCGCCGCATCGACGGTGCCGTCGAAGCCGGTCCGAACGCAATCTTGGCTCGAGGCCGCGAAGCCTACAGCCGAGGAGAGACAAACTGGAGCGATTGCCTCGCTCTCTTGCGCTTCAGCGGATTTTGGAGAGTCTGTGCAAAATACTGGAAGGTCGGACTCTATGAACTGGCCCGCTCACAGACAAAAGCTCTGTTCTTGCGCGATTTGCGCAAACTCATCCCTTGCCTTTCTGCGGAAGACCTCGTTCCTAGTGGCTCTGGCATCCGCGCCCAACTCGTCGACCAACAAGGCAAACTCCAAGATGACTTCGTGATCCACGAAGAAAACCAGATGATCCATGTCTTGAATGCTCCTTCGCCTGCGGCTACTGCGAGCTTCGCCATCGGGGAGCACATCGCTCTGCGTTATACCACTTATCAAAATTAAACTTCAGAACTGCGCAGCGTATTTTGTCGAGGACCGAAGTCTGGAGCGCGAAGCAAACTCAGAGAGTTTGCGAGAGCGAAGACGAAGGCCCGCAGGCAAAAGACGCCCGCAGTACCCGTTTTTGAGCGAAGCTCAAAACTCAAAGAGAGGCATCGAAAATTTCTGAGCTAGCTCAGAAATTTTCGATGCCCCCTCTTTGAGGGTTTGCAGCCTTTGGCCGCAAATACGGGTCCTTAGAGACCGTCTCTTACACTTTCATGTTGTGGTACACGCTGTCGACATCGTCGAGGTTCTCGAGCCATTCGATGAGCTCGATGTTGTTGTTCATTTCTTCTTCGCTGACTTCAATCCAGCTTTTCGGGACCATGGCGAGCTCGGCTTCTTCAGGGCGAATGCCTGCTCGCTCGATGGCTTCTTTGACTTTGGAGAACGCCTCGACGGGAGTGGTGACGAGATAGGCATCTTCTTCGACGGAAAAATCTTCGGCGCCCATGTCGCTGGCGAGGAGGAAAAGGGTGTCTTCGCGCACTCCCTCTTTGGCAATGCGGATGACGCCTTTGCGATCGAAATTGTAGGAGACAGCGCCGGGGGTGGCGATCGTTCCTCCTTTCTTGTTGATCGCGATCTGGATATCGGCTGAGGTACGGTTCTTGTTGTCGGTCATGATGTCGACGATGAGGCCAACGCCGCCGTAACCGTAAAGCTCGTAGCTCATTTCGGAATAGTTTTGGGTGTCAGAGGAGGAGGCTTTACGGATGTTGCGCTCAACGCTGTCGTTCGGAAGGTTGGCGTCTTTTGCTTTTTGGATGGCGATCCGGAGCTTGCTATTGGACTTGGGATCGGGACCTCCTTGTTTCACTGCGGAGATGATCTCCTTCATGACTCTGCTAAAGATCTTCCCTTTCTTCTTATCCGCCCGGTCCTTGCGATGTTTGATGTTTGCCCATTTGCTATGTCCTGCCATGTTAGAGTACCTTTTGCATGAGGATTTTGGCGAAATAATTGCCTGCAGCGTCTTTGATGAAATGCTTCTGGGTGCCGTACGGGGTAAATCCGAGTTTTTTGTAGAGGCGAACGGCTGGGTTGTTTTCATACACTTCGAGGTGGAGGATTTCGATTTTGAACTGCTCTTTGGCCAATGTGATGAGCTCTTCCATGAGCCGCGTTCCGATGCCTTTGCCTCGACACTTTTCATCGATGATGATGGCAAAAAGACACTGGTGGGCCAGCTTCTTGTAGGGCTGTAAATAGAGATTGGCGACACCGCATGGCACGCCATCGATGAGCGCTGTGAGCACTGCTTGGTATTTCGAGTAGCTGAGCCAGATGCGGGCCGCATCTTCAACCTCGCGCAGATCCGCCAAGGGGAAGCCTTCAAGGACGCCCGGTTGCATCAACCACTCGACGAGATACTTCTGGTCGGCTTCTT
>Ga0207157_1043_pt1 | contig 12226 bp, 12 predicted proteins | sample Alteio_BWMinHeat_25_FD_153508 | JGI IMG/M metagenome (GOLD analysis project Ga0207157, IMG submission 153508) | Enriched cells from forest soil in Barre Woods Harvard Forest LTER site, Petersham, Massachusetts, United States -... | ecosystem: Environmental > Terrestrial > Soil > Temperate forest >...
CCTGACCCAATTGCCCTTCCAGCCACAAGTTCCAAGGTACTTGGAAGGAGCGGCTCTCCATTGATGGTCGCAGGGAGTACAAAAAGATCATGGGTCTCCGCAACGCGTCTCGCTTTCCAAATAGGGCAAGGCCTTTGAAGAAACTCATCGATTCCGAGAGGAAGCGGCGGTTCCTCCCCGATGTCTGCATGCAAATGAGTCTGCCACGCCGCCTTACCGAACATTTGTCTTTGAACATACTGCGCGACCATATTCGCAAGGTCGGGAATCACGTGTTGACTTGTTTCTAAAAACACAGGGGCTGTGTGAATCAGCAACTCCGGATCATGGTAAGCGGACCAGGCTGTGTGCGGGAATAAATCTCCAGAAGTTTTCGCTAAAGACGCCATCATTTCTCCTTAGAGCCAGCCTGCAAAAGTCCGACTGCGTCGGACTTTTGCAACTACCTCAATGGTATTATTGTGGAGAACCAGTCTATGCGAAAGCTTTTTTGATGTGAAGGCGGTTGGCGTAGAGGTAGTCGAGGGCGGCGGCGAGGGTGCAGAGAACGGCGACGAGGGTGGCGCTTAGGCAAAGTTGCTGGAACGTCTCGATCGGGAGCCAGCCGAGGGTGCAGGGGATCATGAAGCCGAGGATGAGGAATGCGGCGCCGCTTTGGACAACAGTTTTGGTTTTGCCGCTGGGGCGGGCGGCGAGGGCGAGGCCGCGCAGCGCGCAGATGGTGCGGAGCGCACTGATGAAGAGATCGCGGTAGAGAAAGACGAAGACCAGGCCGAGTGGGAGCTGGACGAGTCCTTGAGTAAAGGTCATGAAGAGGGAGATGTGGGTGATGCTGTCGGCCATGGGGTCGAGGACTTTGCCGAGGTCGGTGACTTGGTTCCGTCTTCTCGCGATGAACCCATCGAAGAGATCAGAACTTTCGCAGATGATCAACAGAGCCAGCAAGATATACGGCACATACGACATCGGAACCCCAAACCACTCATGCTTCAGATAAAGAATGGGAAAAGCAGGACTAATGAAAATTCTGAGAAGTGTGAAGAAGTGGGGCAAACTCATAAGCTTTATTTTATATCAGAGTGTCTGCTTTCTGCAAAGCGAGCTGACCGCAGGCAGCCGCGATATCTTTTCCTTTTGTATAGCGCCAGGTAGTGGTGATGTCCGCCTCTTCCAGAATTGCGCGAAAAGTCTCAATCCGCTCCTTGGAAGGTCGGCTGAGGTTGAGATTTAGAACGGGGTTGTAGGGAATGAGGTTGACGGTGCACTGCTTTTGTTGGAGGAGCCGCGCGAGTTCTTTAGCGTGATCGATCTGGTCGTTGATCCCGGCGATGAGTGTATATTCGTAGGTGATGTCGCGGTGGGTTTTGCAAGAATACTCCTCCATCGCGTCGAGGACCTCTTCGAGTGGGTATCTGCGGGCATACGGGATGATTTTCTTCCGGATGTGTTGGTTCGGAGCGTGGAGCGATAAGACGAGATTGACTTTGAGCTCTTCGTCGGCAAGTTTCCGGATTCCCTCGACGACTCCCACGGTGGAGACCGTGATGCGCCGCTGCGAGATGTGGAACGCTTCGGGAGCATTGAAAATTTGGATCGATTTCACCACGGCGTCGTAGTTTTCCATCGGCTCGCCCATTCCCATGAAGACGAGGTGACAGACCCTCTCCCCCTTTTCCTTCAAGAAGCGGTCGATGTGGAGCACCTGCTCGACAATCTCAGCCACAGTGAGGTTGCGCAGCAACCCCTCTTTCCCCGATGCGCAGAAGGCACATCTGGCGGGACAGCCAACTTGACACGAAATGCAGACAGTGCGTCGATCCCGGGACATAATCAATACCGACTCGACCAGTTTCCCGTCGAGCAGTTCCCACAGAAACTTGATTGTTTCCCCATCTTCCGAGTGGAGCGTTTTCAATAATTTCAACACAGGAAACGCAAAGCTTGCCTTGAATTTCTCACGCAGCTCTTTGCCCATGTTGCTCATCGCATCAAACGAGTGGACACCCTTGCCGTAGACCCACTCAAACGCTTGGGTAGCCCGAAACGATTTCTCCCCTGCTTGCGCCACCCACTCCTGGAGCTCGACTAGAGTCAATCCACAAAATTCTCTCATAAGCACAAAAGTATACCAGTTCCCCTCTTGTTTTTAAAAGCTTATCCGGCAATCCTGAGGAAGAATGTTCGATAGTGTTTTTTTGAACCTCTTTGCGGCACTCTACCGCTTCATCATCAAAGTGGGGAGCTCGCTGCCAAGTGTTTTTTTGTTTTACATGCGCCTGACATGGGGACACCAGTTTGTCTTAGCAGGGTGGGACAAGTGGACCCACATGGAGAATACGGTGCAGTTTTTTACGACGCTGGGAATCCCCCAGGCCCACTTCCATGCCCATTTCGTTGCGGCGTTGGAAATGGTCGGCGGCGCGTTGCTGATCGTGGGACTGGGGAGCAGGCTTGTCGCGATCCCACTGATTTTCTTGATGCTGGCAGCCCTCGGAACTGCCCACCTACAGCATGTGTTTTCCCCTACATCGTTAGCGATTCAGGCGCCTTACCCTTACTTGATTACCGTGCTTCTCGTCTTCATCTGGGGACCCGGCCGGGTTTCTTTAGACGCCTGGATCAAACGACAGTTGCAACAACGTTATTAATATTATACCGCGATCGGTTGAAAAGTAGCCTTTTTGGCGCTGCCAAAAAGGCTACTTTTCAACCGATCGCGGTATATAACGCCCGCCCGCAAAAGTCCATCGCCCCGTTAAACCGGCGCCAAAAGCGCCGGTTTAACGGGGCGATGGACTTTTGCGGGTGGGCTCTGATAGAATGTCTTGTTATGCAAGATGCCTTGAAATCGGTTGTTGCCCTTTGTAAACGAAGAGGCTTCATTTACCCGGGCTCTGAAATTTACGGCGGGTTTGCGAACACCTATTCGTACGGCCCCTACGGAGCTCAGCTCAAGAAGAACATCAAAGACCTCTGGTGGAAGATGTTTGTCCAAGAGCGGCGCGACATGGTGGGGCTCGATGGCCCCATTTTGCTCCACCCAAAAACGTGGGAAGCCTCGGGTCACGTCGAGGGCTTCCACGACGCCCTGATCGACTGCAAGGCGTGCAAATCGCGCTTTCGCTGCGACCACCTGATCGAGAACGCTCTCCACAAAAACGCCGACGGGATGACCCTTGCCCAGATGACCGAAGAGGTCAAAACCCACAAAATCGCCTGTCCCAAATGTGGTCAGCGCGATTTCACCGAAGCGCGCATCTTCAATCTCATGTTCCAAACCCACATGAGCAAAACCGGCACCGGCGGCGATCTCGCTTATTTGCGCCCTGAAACTGCCCAGGCGATCTTCCTCGACTTCAAGAACATCATCGACACCATGCGCGTCAAAGTCCCCTTCGGAGTGGCCCAAATCGGCAAAGCCTTTCGCAACGAAATCACTCCCGGGAACTTCGTCTTCCGCGTCATCGAATTCGAACAAATGGAGATCGAATACTTCATCCGGGAATCGGCGTGGGAAAAAACCTTTGAAGAGTGGCTCTCGGCCATGCACACCTGGTGTAAAAAAATTGGACTCAACCCTACCCACGTTCACGAAAAAGAGCATCCGAAAGAACAGCTCTCCCACTATTCCAAGCGCACCGTCGATCTCGTCTACGACTTCCCCTTCGGCACTAGCGAGCTCTACGGCCTCGCCTACCGCACTGACTTCGACCTCACCCGCCACGCCACCCACTCCGGCGTCTCCCTCGCCTATACCGACCCCGAAACCCGCGAGAAATTCGTCCCCCACGTCATCGAACCCACCTTCGGCGTCGAACGAACCCTCCTCGCCCTCCTCTGCAACGCCTACGACGAAGAAACCCTCGAAAACGGCGAAATGCGCACCGTCCTCCACTTCGCCCCCTCCATCGCTCCCGTCAAAGTCGCCGTCTTCCCCCTCATGAAAAAAGAACCCCTCGCCGAAAAAGCAGAAAAAATTTTCGCTTCCCTCCGCTCTCTCTGGAACTGCGAATACGACGAATCAGGCGCCATCGGCAAGCGCTACCGCCGCCAAGATGAGCTCGGCACCCCCTTCTGCCTCACCATCGACTTCCAAACCCTCGAAGATGACACCGTTACCCTCCGCGACCGCGACTCGATGAAACAAGAACGGGTTTCCATTTCCCAGCTCATCCCCACTCTCTCTGAAAAACTCCGTTGACTTTTAATACTTTTTCACATTAAAATACCTACAACAAAACATACTAAGGAGTACTCTTATGAACGTTTTGACTAAAGTTTCACAAACTGCGCGGAGCATTGTATTCAGCCCGAATCAAGAGAACATAGACCTAGAAAGAGCACTACAGGAAATGGTAAACCTGCAAGCTGCGGAAAAAATACCCAGCCAAACCCAAGCTCCTCAAGGTGACATCACTACTATTAGAAGCCAAGCTCTTGCGATATCAGAACTCCAGGAGTCTCTCTTGAAGCTTGAAAAGGTGACGGGAGCGATTATTTCCAATATCTCGACGTGAGTCTATCTCTGACTGAAAAGGATTAGGGGACGTCTTCAAATTAGGTTCTGTCGATTTTCGGGTGCTTTTGAGCCTATTTTCGATTCAAAATCGGGGGGCTATATACTTCAGGTCGATATAGCCCCCCGATTTTGAATCGAAAATAGGCCAAAATCATCCCGAAAATCGACGAACCCTAATTTGAAGACGTCCCCTAGAGACCGTCTCTTAGGGTAAGAATCGTTCTTTCGGCCCTGGCTCCTTCCGCATCTTCAACTTAAATTGGTGGCGATGTGCGGCGAGCCAGCGGTAGATGCAGTCGCCGATCCAACAGGGGAGGAAAGAAAACAGCCCGAAGAGACGCCACTGGTTGCCAATGAGCCAGTAGACTCGGAATACTCCCCGAGAGCGGATCCAAAATCGCCGCTCGGTGGATTGGTAATTCTCCACGACGACCAAACTATTCACGTCCCTGAGGTATTCTTGAGGACCGCTCAGAACATTTTCGGCTGTCTCTCCGTTCAGGGGCGCGAATAGGAAATGGGAGTGGACGTCGAGCTCGAGGACCTCCTTCACCGCTCGGTGACAAAAAGGACACTCAGAATCGAAAAAGATCAGATGTTCATGCACTTTCTACCACCTGGGGCCGGGCCCGTTTGAGGTCATCGAATTTTCTCGCGAGATCGAGTACTTCTGTTTCGCTGCAGGTGCCACTGTAGATCTTGAGCTTGATCTCCTCCCGCTGCTGCATCCAGTGACGCTCGAGCAGTTTTTGTACCGTCTCCCGAAAACAGATCTCCACCCGTTCACGGTTGACCCGTTTTTCCAAAATTTCGGAGAGAAATGTTTGTTGCGCAGGCTCTTCCAGACTCAGCGTCAAGGAAAGGAGATCACAGGGTTTTTCGAGATACTTTTGGAACAAGAACCTGCTCGTCGAGTTGCGAAAGTGCTCTGGCTGGAGATTTGTTTGGGCGAGAGCGATGAGCTTGGGACAACTCTCCCCCATCAAGAAGAGCCAGCGGAGCAGGTCGGCTTCCAAAATCCGATCGGGATCGATTTCGGAGAAACCCGCGCTAGCTGCTCGTTTGATCTGCAGAGGTTGAACCTGGGCTTCTTGAACCGAGAGGATCGATTCTGGCGTTTGGGTCAAGCGGGCGAGTTTGCGCAGACTTTCGTGCACCATGAGCGGATGGTCCCACTCGCGGATTCGTTTGGCAATGGTGTGGACCAGTTCGTTTTTCCCCGCAGGAGATTGGAGATTGATCGACTTGGAGAGGTGATGGACCAAGAATGTGAGGTAATCAGCACTCTTGTCCAAGAGCTTTTGCCACTCTTCTGGCCCCTTTTCCTGCAGAATCACGTCAGGATCTGATTTTTCCGGGAGGGAAACAACCAGCGTGTCAATCCCCTCTTTTTGAAAAATGTGTCCGATTTTCACGGCGGCTTCCTGTCCGGCAGAGTCGCCGTCGAGAGCCAAATAAACCTGCCTCACCCCGAGATGCACCAGTTCTTTCGCCTGCTCCTCGCCAAATGCCGTCCCCTGTCCCGCCACCGTCCAATTGAACCCAGAGTGGATCAACCGGAGCGCATCGATCTGTCCCTCTACAATCAGCGCCCGCCTCTCCTTCGCAATCGTCTTTCTCGAAAAACTCAAGCCAAACAACACCCGCGACTTCTTGAACAGAACCGTCTCTGGAGTATTGATGTACTTTCCCCCAAACGTGTCGAGCTTGTACTTGCGCGCCGAAAAGCCAATGATCGACCCCGCTGCGTCGCGAATCGGAATCGTGATCCGATCCGTAAAAAACGCCCTTCCTTTAGAAAACAGGCCTGCAGCTTCCAGCACCTCAGCTGAAACGTTTTGTTGCCGCATCGCATCGAGAAACAACGATCCTTCTTTCAGCGCGAGGCCCAACCCAAACTGCCGGATAAACTCCAGGTCTACTCCCCGGCTATAGAGATAATCGAGCGCCGCATGCCCCTCATGCGTATGAAGCAAACAAAAGGTGTAAAATTCGGCAGCCTTCTGCAACGCATCTTTCAGCAACGCTTTCGAGGGGCCTTTTTGTGCTTCCCTCTCGGCTTCGACCTCCTCCAGCTCCACATGGAACCGATCGGCCAAACTCTCCACCGCCTCCGCGAAACTCATCCGCAGATGGGTCATCAGAAACTGGATCGCATCCCCATGCGCCCCACACCCGAAGCAGTGGTAATGGCTATCCCCCTTCTGCACGACAAACGACGGGCTCTTCTCCTCATGGAAAGGACACAAAGCCTTGTGCGCCGCCCCCGCCCGCTGCATCTTCACGTACGGGGAAAGGACCTCAACTAAATCAATACGGGAGCGAAGCAGCTCCAGACTCTCTTTGGAAAACATCGGCATAGACGAGCTTCATTGTCTGCGACCGAGGCTTTTCGCGAAAGAGGCATCTATACCGCGCTCGGTCAGAAACTTGGAATTTGGACCGCGCCAAAGCCTCCGCGCTTGGTTCGCAAACCGTTATAACAATTAACTCTCAGGGAACCTCCGTTGGGGTAGATACCTCCCTACGACGGCCCGAATAGCTTTTTCACAGAACGAATCTTTCGCTCCCATTTCCAAAAGATCACTTAATTTGACTTGGCCGGCCATCGCGATCCCGCGAATGTGCCTTTGAGAAGGCTTTATTGCTAAATCTAATACTTCTATTCTCCTCAAAATATGTTCCTTCTGAGAACTTGGACGATAAGAGACCGTCTCTGAATTAAGTTTCAGTCGATTTTCGGGTTCTTTTGAGCCGATTTTCGACTTCTTTTTTGGGGGATTATATCAACTTGCGTATATTATCCCCCAAAAAAGAATCGAAAAGCGGCCAAAACAACCCCGAAAATCGACGAAAGCTTAATTCAGAGACGGTCTCTAAGAATCGTCTCGAGTCTTTGGTTGAATCGAAACTTGTCTCTGACAAAAACTTAGCAAATCCAGCGGTTTTGAATCAAAAAAATTACCTCGAGCTCTCATGCTTTCTAATGTAAAAAGAGACCTATTCATTCGAAACTCCTTTTTCGAATCACTCATCGTATACTCAGACGATATTCAAATCAATCGGAGAAGCTGCGAGATGAGATAGAGCGGCACTGATAAAATATCGCCTTTGAGTAAGAAGTTACGGAGCCTCTTGAGCTAAGTTAGAATCAAAGTAATTGAAGAGGCACCGAAAACATGGCAACACTAGTTGAGTCGGGCGCCTGCTTGTTACGCAAGATCAAGTAGTCTGAAACGCATGCAAAAGGCAACGAAATCATAACGACTTGATTTGATCTGAGCTGCTGCTGAGCCGACATAAAGACACGACGAGCTACCGCCGGATCAACGTCGTTTGATTGGGAAGGCTGAGTGTGAGAATATGACACCGGCGGTGTAAGTCTCGTACTTGGAATGGATGTGCACATAGTAACCTCTTTTATTGACGCAAAGATTCTACCTAAGACTCACTTTTAGATCAATCGAAGAAGGTGCAAGATGGGATAGAGCGGCAGCGACAAAATATCGCCTTTGAGCTGGAGCTGTTCTTGAGAAGTACGGATCAGACTCTTCGTAAGGTCACGGCGTATTTGTATGCAATCAGGGGTTGTTTCATACGACGTCTGTATACAATACGGGGGTGTTTTATACAGAATCGGCCGATGTATACAAAATAGGTTTTTTTGTATACATCTTAGAAAAAATTTTTACAACCAACGTATACCACACAAAATAAGCAAGTTATGATACCTGCAAAAAATTAAAACATTTTACTTATCTTCTTACCCATCAACAACTTGCACATGAATGTATACTAAAACACTGTTTTAGTATACATTCACGTCAGGATGTTAACGAAATGAACGGGTCGTGATGTATGTGGCAGAAAATAGGAGAGTTAGTACAGCAACCAACTGGGCATAAGGCATTCATTCCTGCGTCTTTTCCCCCGAAAGGGTCGTTGGTTCTTTCCCCTTCTTTGGAGATCAAGCTCGGGGAGGCGATGCGCGTGATTGGCAAACTGGATGGCATCAGTCAATTGCTTCCCGACAAGGATTTTTTTCTTCTGATGTTTGTCAGAAAGGAGGCTGCCTCTTCGAGCCAAATCGAAGGGACGCAGGCCACAATGGCAAACGCCATTGAAGCAAATGTGCTTCCTCGATCAGCTCAAGCTCCCGATGTGGAGGATATTCTCTGCTACATCCGCGCCCTGAACTACGGCCTAGAACGGTTCCAGACGCTGCCCATTTCGGTGCGCTTCATTCGGGAACTCCACGATAAACTCATGAGAGGAGCTCGCGCCACCCAGCACCCATTTCCAGGAGAATTTCGCTACACGCAAAATTGGATCGGGGGAACCTCTCCAGCCACCGCACGGTTTGTGCCACCTCCACCTGCTGAAGTACCCCGCTGTTTGGGGGAGATCGAAAAATTCATTCACGCGAAAAAGGATGGGTATCCTCCGCTTCTGAAAGCAGCGCTGTTACACGCGCAATTCGAAACGATCCATCCCTTTACCGATGGAAACGGAAGAACAGGGCGGCTTTTAATCACCTTATTTCTGTGGCAGGAAAAATTATTGGAGCTTCCCCTTCTCTACCTCTCCGACTTTTTCAGAAAAAACCAGAATCTCTACTACGAGCGCTTACAAGGTTACCACAGCAACCCTGCGCGAGTAGATCTGTGGCTCGACTTCTTTCTGGAAGGAGTGATCGCTACCGGCAACTCCGCAATCCAAGTCGCTTCCAGCATTATCCACATCCGCGAAACCGATATGGCAAAAATCCACAAACTCGGTAAAGCGGCGGCCTCCACTGCGGTTGAGATTCTCCGCAACCTATTTCGACAGCCGATCATCGATACGACAAAAATCCAAGAATGGACCAATGTCAAGACACGAGCTGGAGCCAAAAAAATCATCGATCGATTCATCGACTTAGGGATTCTCACGCCTAGAAATCCGATGCAAACCTACCGAAAATTGTATGAGTATCATGCATACCTACAACTTTTCCAAGCTGATGAACAGAAATGACCCTCTCACTCCTATTCATTGAAGAGCGGTTGAATCGCAATCTGGCTCCTCACATAGAAAAAGCCGCAAAAGGGCATGGAGGAAGACGGGAAAGAGTGTACCGCGCTCGGTATTAATAGCGAGGTCCCCTCGCCGGATGAGACCAGGGGAGATTCCTTGCAATAGGGGCAGATTGGTTAAAAACGGGAGTGACTCGGCAATTGTGCTCCCATTTTGTTGCTTCTAGGACAGTAAAAGTACGATCTGAATGATTTACTTGAAGTGTATAAGTTCCGCTTCCTTTAATTTGCTTTCCCGATTCTTGGATAGCCTTCACAAGCTCGTTTTTATATAAAGACTGCGGTAGAGTTTGATAGTCTCCGCAACGGTCGCAGAAACTAAGAGAGAGTTTGTGGGAAGACATAGCGTTTTCTCCGCTGTTGTTATTGTTAAGAATAAAGGATAACAGTCTCTCAGGAACTTTACAATAGGGGACGGGTACTTAAAAATTACGATGTAAATATGATCCTCGCCGATAAGTGATTCGCTTCCAGCCGCGAGGGATCATGGCGCTGAAGGCGCGCTTCTCGAAGACATCGCCGCGGGGGTAGTGGTGGCTGTCGGGGTGGATGTAGTGGTAGATAGGCTGGCGGAGGTCCGAGGTGGGGACGAGGAACATCTGGTCGGAGAAGCCTCGGTCGGCGATGTAGAAGTACCAGTCGCGGCTCGTAGATTCTCTGCGGGCCTCGGCGTAGTTGTCGTTCCAGGTGAGGTTAGCGACTTTGTAGAGGGGGTTTTTGCACATGCGGGCGAGGGCGCGCGGGATCCAGGAGATGGGGCGCTCGAGGCGGACATCGCCAGTTTGGTAGAGAAGAAAGTCGGTCTGGCAGGCGTAGAGGGCAGCGAGGGGGGCCAGCGCATTGTAGTAGACCCAGTCGTTTGGAAAGTCAGAGCGGGTGAGTGCGAAGAAGGGAAGTAGGTCGGGGGCGAGCTCTTCAGCGATGACGAGGCGAGTGAGGGCGCCGGTATCGAGGTGGCGCTGGGCAGCTTGTTTCACTAAAGCTAGATCGTGAACGTTGTTGATGATGAGAAGCCTTTCGGCGAAATCGTAGAGGTGGTTGCCGATTTGTTGGATCGGGAGGTAAGTGGGGTCGAGGAGGATGGGGCGCCAGTCGTTTTCCCAGCAGCTGGTGGCAAAAGTTACGGGATACATATGGACCCGTTTGCGATCTTCGAATCCTGGGAGCTTTCGCGTAGGTCCAAAAGCCGGTTTTTCACGTTTCATGAGTATGGACATTTTGGGCGTTATGATACCATGTTTTCGATTATGTCGATGATGGCGCAGTGGCAAGAGTGCAAACAGAGGGCGAAAGAGGCGCTTCTTTTGTTTCGCCTGGGCGATTTCTATGAGGCGTTTTACGAAGATGCTGAGGTGATTGCGAAGGAGATCAACCTGACGCTGACGGCGCGTCAGGGAGTGCCGATGTGTGGGATGCCTTATCACGCAGCGGAGAGCTACATCGACAAACTGATCGCGAAGGGACACCGGGTCGCGATCGCAGAGCAACTGGGAGATCCGAAAGAGAGCAAGGGGCTCATCAAGCGAGAGATCATCCGGACGATCACACCGGGGACAATCGTCTCGTCGGGGCTGCTCAAGGAGAATAAAAACAACTTCTTCGCTGCAGTGGTCCAGGTTGGAGCGGTCTTCGGCTTAAGCGTGATCGACCTCTCGACAGGAGAGTTCCGCGCGCTGGAACTGGAGCGGGAAGAAGAGGCGCTCGACGAACTGTTTCGGCTAAAGCCCGCCGAGTTTCTCGCGAGTAAGGAGTTCCAAGAGGCACATCCTCGGTTTTTCAAAGAACTGAGCTTTGCGTTTGCCCTCCGACTCAACGAGCGTCCCGATCTCGATCGAGAAAGTGCCACCGCCTTTTACAGAAAGCAGTTCCAGGCTGCTGGGACACCGGCAGCCAGTATGGCTGCGGGCAATCTCCTCGCCCACTTGAAACAGGAGCTCCAGCTCAACCTCGATCACGTCACGACGCTCACCACTGAGTCGCTCTCTCAATTCATGGCGATCGACCGGGCGACGATGCGCAACCTTGAGCTCACCGAAGGAGACAATTCTCTCCTCAAAATTCTCGATGAGACAGCAACTGCGATGGGAGGGCGCCTCCTGCGCCACTGGATCCAGTACCCGCTTCTCTCCTGCTCCGAAATCGAGAAACGACAACAAGCGATCGCCGCTTGGCTACAAGCTCCCGATCTCCGACACCAGATCCACCTCCGTCTGGAACAGGTGCGCGATCTCGAGCGGCTCATCACCCGCATCTCGGCCCGCTACGCCACCCCGCGCGACGTGTTCGCCCTCGGAAGCTCTTTGGCCCATCTTCCGTATATCCAACAAGCGCTGCTACCGACCCCGCTCGCCATCTCCTTCTTCGATGCCGGCGCCCTCTCCCAAAAAATCTTGAGCGCACTCGTCGAAAATCCCCCGCTCCGGATCGGCGACGGAGAGATTTTCCAGGATGGTTTTCATCCGGAACTCGACCAACTCAGACGGCTTTCGAAAGACTCGATGGAGTGGATGACGGCCTATCAGACGCGCCTGCGGGAGGAAACGGGGATCAAGAACCTGAAGGTCGGATATACCCGGGCCTTCGGCTACTACATCGAAGTGAGCAGGTCCCACGCGGAGAAAATCCCGGCGTC
>Ga0207157_1044_pt1 | contig 12204 bp, 13 predicted proteins | sample Alteio_BWMinHeat_25_FD_153508 | JGI IMG/M metagenome (GOLD analysis project Ga0207157, IMG submission 153508) | Enriched cells from forest soil in Barre Woods Harvard Forest LTER site, Petersham, Massachusetts, United States -... | ecosystem: Environmental > Terrestrial > Soil > Temperate forest >...
GAAAAATTCTGGACCCCTCTCATCGAGCGCCTCAATGCGTTGTTGGTGAGAAGGGGGTAGGTTTCACTAAGAGGCGTGTGATTTATTCGAAAATTCCTCACAATGCCTTATATGCATTCTGTTGGACATACATTTGGGCTAAAAGATCTTGCGAGCGTCCCCGAACGAGGAGCTAATTCCATGATTCAGGAGGAGTGTTTATCACATCTTCCTGAAGGAAGTGAAAGTGTGGTTGCAAGGCTTAAGTACCTGACTCTTTTTAGTAACAGCTTGGCTCAATGCCCCTTCACGATCGAACAAGAAGCGATTTTTTTGGCGGCTAGGAAGTGGGAAAAAATCAACGGAAGGTCATTGAAGCTCGGCTTGTGGCTCTGCACAGCGCTCTCCATCGCGCCGGGGCTGCTCGGGTTGAACAAAATACAAGATTGGGAAAACAGCAATCCCCAAAACGCCTCCACGATGTTTATCATTGTCACGTTGTATGCAGGCGCCATTGGCATGATCAATTACATTTGTACAGGGACATTGCCAGATAAAGCGGCGATGGCTTCCATCAAAGCTACAGCTGAGGTGATCCAGACAAGAAAAATGTACGAGGAGATTGCATTGCGCCTTTTGGAAATTTACGGGAATGATAGTGTTGCAGCTAAGGCACTGGCCGGACAGATCCATGTTTCGAATATCAAGACGGCTATGAGAAAACTCATTCCTTCAGAGGTCGCGGAAGATATTTGTTCTGCGCTCAGCCATGCGAAGAGCGCTGTGCTTGCCGATCAACTAGTTGAGGGCGTGCCTCCGCTGGTTCGGTCCCAATGGCAAATCATCAAACTGGCCGAGCAGGTAAAGCAGATCGAAGCGCATTTGAAATTGGCTTAAGCCGTCTAATTCTTGCCCGTCATAAGGTGGTTTCTTTTTTACTTCTTCGCTAGAAGAAGCCTGTTGCGTGGCTATTTCTTCGACTGAGTTTGTGGAAGTGTTATAGCTTGTCTCGACTTTGCGTGCGCCAAGGGAAGCTTGGCGCACGCAAAGTCGAGTACATTACTCAAATCTCTAAAAGTTCCGTATCTCTGAATTTGGCCTTGAGCCTCGCAATTAAATCCTCATCTTTGGAAAAAACTTCCCAATAGCTGCTGTCAATCATTTCAATAACGATATCGCATGTTTGGTGTAATTCTTCATCAGTTTCATAACGACCCAATAACTTTTCATCTTTACAGCCTATGAGAGTTATGTCTATAATCTGGTGAAATTTTTTAGACAACAAGTTAAGGTCCGCCCATGTAATAAAAAATCCATTTTCTGAATCATTAATTTGCTTTTCAAAAACTGGAATAGACTTACCTTCTCCAAGACGTCCCATTGCATCTAAGTATAAAATTGACCAATATAATGAATTTCCGTTTGGAATCTCTTCAAGAATGTCAGGAAATTTCACTGCCACAACTTTATTTTCTTTAAGATCTTTTATTCTTATTCCTTGTGTTTTCATATACTTCAATATTCCCATTCTGGGACTGGTTCTGCCGGTTTTCTTTCCGGAGTTCCTCCGGTTTTGTTTGGCTCGTGTCTATGTTGATGAGGGGCGGGATGTATATCAGGCCTTTGATGATCTGTAAAATCTATATCTCGGACTGGTTTCCCCTCTTTGTCGAATTCACGAGCCTGAGGATATGTTTCTCCAGGTCTTGTTTTACTGCCCTTTCTTCCAAGTTCAGTATGCGGAGCATCTGTTTCTGGAATAGGTACGCCTTCTTCATCTTTTGGCAACGGCCTATCCGGAACATAAATTTCTATGTTTTTGCTTGCGGTAGTATGATAGCTGCTTTCGTTTAATGCTTGAACTACCTTATATCCTGCATAGGCAACGGTGCCTGTAGCGGCTCCAATGGCAACAGCAGTGCCAACAGCACTCCAAGAAACAATGCAGAGTTCTGTCCCCCAGAAGAACAGCGGGATGAGAAAAACACACTCTCCATTCGGATCAAAGTACTGCAGCGGATTGTTGTGGACGTACTGGTAGAGGTTGAGACCATCGATGAAGTCGGCGGGATCGGGGGTGAGCCAGCGGGCGGAGGAGGGATCGTAGTAGCGTTGACCAAAGTAGATCAGTTGAAGGTCGGGATCGAAGCGCTTGGAGGAGTAGCGCCAGGGGTTGAAGGGCTGGGTAGTGGAGGTGGTTTCTTCTCCAAAGGCGGTATAATGATGGGACTGGGCGATGGAGCGAGTGGTCGGGTCGAGGAGATGGCGGATGTTGCCGCGGTGGTCGGAGAGAGTGAGGAAGAGATGGTTTTGGAGTTCTACGGCAACGGGAGTGGGGCCTTTGCCGGCGATGCGCAGGTCTTTGAGGATGCCGTTGGCGTCGAGAGAGCAGAGTTCGTTGTCACCGTTATAGAGATAGCGTTCTGACTCATCGGTGCAGGTTTTGGTGAGGCGGCGGCCAAGAGGGTCGTAGGTGTAGGTAGTGAGTGTGGTAGGGCTTTTGGCTTGGGTGAGGCGGTTTAGGGGATCGTAGGTAAGAAGAAAGTCGTTTTTCTCTGCAAGGTTGCTGTTGAGATCGTAGCGAGAAGAGACGAGTTCATCGAGGGCGTTGTGGGAAAGGATTTCGCCGTCTTTGGAAGTGCGGTTATAGCGGTCGTCATAGGCATAGATATGAGAGGGTTCGGTGGTGAGTTGGGAGAGATCGTCATAAGAGAAGGTTCCTTCTTCGGAAATTTTTTCGATGCGACCAGCAGGATCATAGGTGAATGTTTGAGAAAAATAGGGGCTTTGAAGAGAGCGGAGAAGTCTGTTGGGGTTGTAGGTGTAGGCAATGGTTCCTAGGTTGTAGGGAAGAGTTTCGGAGAGTGAGGCACCGTTGAGGTCGTAGGAATCATAGTGGTGAGAGAAGAGTGTTTTCTCGCTGGAGATTCTTTCGACGGTTCGGAGAGAGAGTGGGTCGTAGGTGTAGCGGATGGAGTTGTTTCCATCAGGGAGAATGAGAGTAAGGGGGCGATTGAAAGCGTCGTAAGTCTTCGTGATGATATAACCGTCTGTAATTTCCGTGAGGGTGTTTCCGAAGGGATCGTGAGTACGACTGATGTGGTGGAGGGAGTCATTGGCTTCGAGGAGATAGCCGTTGGGAGAATAACGGAAGCGGTGGGAGAGAGTGGCGTCGGCAGAGCGGATGGTTTCAAGGTATTTAAAGGGATCATAGCTGAAGTGCAAAGTGGTTCCATTTGGCGTTTGCTTGGTTTGAAGAAGGCCTGAAGGAGTATAGCTATAACTCGTGGTGCGAGCGTCGATTGTCTTGGCTGCGCGAGTTAGAGTTTCGGCGAGATTGAGCGGGTTGTATGTGTACTGTGTAAGTCTGCCGTTTTCTCTGACGGAAAGAAGATTTCCTGCAGGATCATAGAAGCGCTCTTCCGTGCGGAGGGTTGAAATGGTCTTAGAAGCTTCCCGGCCAAAAGCGTCGTAGATCAAGATCGTGCGAATCGAATTAGGATCGGTGAGAGTTTTGGTGAGGATCCTTTGTCCGATCGTATTTGTAGTGGATTCGTCGTAACGAATCGTAGAGCAGTGGCCGAGAGGATTTTTCGTTTCAGTCAAGCGGCCGAATGGATCGTAAGAGGAGGTAGTCACAGCTGGCTGGTTGTGGGGGTAGTGAGTGATCGAGTTTCGATTTCCATCTGGATCGTAGGTATAAGCGATTTTGTAGAGGATCTTTCCAGAAGTGTCCAGCTTGCGGGTTTGTTTTATTTGGCCGAGAAAATCGGGATCATGCTGGATACAGAGCGTGTTTTTTCCGTTCAGATGGGTTTCTTGGATCAGTTGTCCTAATGTATTGTAGGAAAACTCGGTGATTCTTCCCGACCGATTTTCTTCGATTTTCCTTCCGGCGCCGTCATACGTGTAGGTAGTGATAAATCCTTGCTTGTCTTGGTAGCTTTTGAGGTGAAACGAATCGTAAACAAAAATCTCGTTGGCGAGGAAGGTGTCGTTTTTTGAGTATCGTTTTTCAATCAGTCTGCCGAGGTCGTCGTAAATATTTTTTGTGACGAGTCCTTCTCGATCGGTCTGGAGATGGAGTTTGCTGTTTTTATAATAACGGAAAGTCTCACTCGCTCCATTTGCGTAAAGGATCTTGCTAGGAGACCCGTAAGCGTTATACCAGTACTGTGTGGTATTGCCTCGGGCATCTGTTTCAGTGAGCGTACGGCCAAGAGCATCGTAGGTGGCTGTTTTTGAAACGGGTGTAGGCTGCTGGGAGAGAGACATGACAGGAGGGAGCCGGGTTAGAGTAGGTTTCCCAGAGATGGGATCATTTGTATAGGTCGTCACATTGTCAAACAGGTCTATTTTCTTCTCGAGTCGATCCAAGGGATCGTAATCAAAAATTGTTCTGTGGACGAGCTTCTGATCCCCTGTTTCTGTGATCAACTTGAGCCGACCAGTAGCGTCGTAATCTTGTTTGATCTCCAGGCGAGCGGAGAAATTGTGTGCTTCTTTGCGGTAACCGCGAGGATCATAAGCATACCTGACTCGGTAGCCGAGCGGATTGGTTTCGGAAAGGAGATTGCCTTGTTCATCCCATTCTCGTTCAATCGTATAGACCCATTTTCCATCCGAGCCAAAGTGCTCTTCCTTATTTATGTTGCCGTAATTGTCATAGGAGAGTTTCCTTTTCTTCAGTAACCGGATATTCCCTTGCTCGAGATAACTCTCTTCGACCCATTCCGGCATGTGTAGAAACGGTGGCTGCTGGCGTAAGATATAAGTGGTGATGTGGCATTCCGAGGGAGTTTCCGAGCCGTCATCTACGATTTTTTTTGTAAGATTGTTACAGTCGTCGTATTTCCATTGCTCGCGCAGAAGTGTTTTTCCTTTGTGTTGCGTCCATTTCGTTTGGAGCAGATTTGTTCCAAGCAGGTATTCATAGACAATCAAAAGCCCATCATCATTTTCTTCCGAGAGGAGAAGGTTCCAGTGGTCAGCAGAGAAAGTACGCCTGGTCGTATAGCTGTCTACGTTGCCAGAACCGGTCAAATCACCGCTGAAGATCTCTTTTCGTGGGTTGCCGTAAGAGTCATAATCCTCAAAGATTTTCTGATAAAATAGCTTTCCTTGACCATCTTTCCATTCAATGGCGCGGAGCCAATTTTTCTCGTCCCATGAATAAACTTTTTCTTTTTTCAACGTTTCGTCTTTAGCAGTCGTCTGCATGGACAAAAGAAGAAAATTCTTTGAGTAGCGATACAAAGTAGCAGTACCGTCTGCGTGAGAGACGCGGGTTATTCCTCCTCTATTTCCTGCAACGGGCGACTGGTAGTTCAGTTTATAAACAGGAATAAACGCATCGTTCTTTCCCACGGGGAAAGAGAGCGTTTCGACGTAGGATGAGTTTTTATAAGTGCTGTGAAAGATCGAGTCGAGTCCCGTATAAGTTGCCAGACAAAAGGGATTTTGATAGTGCAGAGTTTCCAAACGAAATAGAGGCGTGGACGCGCTCTTTAGAAAAGGAGGAAAAGAAAATTCATAATGAAATTTGCCACAGTCTTTATGGAGATCTCTAGAGACAGTTTTCGACTCATACGTGAAATGAGCGCTTTGCCCTGTATGAGTAGTTGCCTTGGAGATCGCAAAGTAAGAGATACCTGCTGTCCGAGTTGACGATTCCCCTTCTGTGAAGTGGTATGTCCCGCATTTACGTTTCTTCGTTCGATCGTGGTAGTAAGATTCGTTTCGGCACATTTCCCCTTCGAATTGGATCGAAGCGTAAAGGAAGCGCTCCTGGGGATCGTAGCTTTTGATCGCTTCTAGATGACCAAAATTATCTTTATAGGAATATTTGACGATCTTGCCGTTCGGCAGAATCTCTTTCTCTAAATAGAACAGGGTTCCGTATGGGGAAAAATAGGTTCTTTTTGTCCCGTCAGAAAGAAAAACAACCATTTTCTTCTCTTCCTGGGTGAAACGGATGTTTCGGGGATCGAATGTGCCGGAGGGACGATCGCCCGAAACGTTGCTAACGCCATAACTGAAACTCAGCTGATTTTGGGAAAAGGTGTAAATGGCCCCATTCTTATCAGGGATCTTCGTCTCTTTCGGAAAACTGCTTTCCAATTGAACGTGCGGCACAAAAACCCATCCGCGGTAAGTTCTGTAAAGCTGCGCATAATATTCCCTCTCGTTGTAATACTGCTCGAGCTCTCCCTGTTCCGCGGAAGGAGGTACAACGGCAGGAGGGATATAGATGCGAGTGAGTTCAACAGATTGGGCGCCTTTTGCTACGAGATCCGTGATGCGCAAAGAAAGACTTCCCGACAAAGGATGCACGCACCCTCCTACCAGAGAACTCGATTCACTCGTCAACGCTGCAATCTGTTCCGGCCGAGAAGGGATTAACCCGATTTTTTCATCCGCGCAGAGCGACACAATCATCATTGTATAAAGAATCTGAAGCCAGCGCATGAGACCTCTTCTGTTGATAAGAGGTGAGATCATAATCTGAAAAGATTTTGCGTCAAAGAAAAAATCATCAGTGATGCGCTGGTGCCCATAAATCGCAGAAGATCAGGATGACCAAGGCGTTCTAAGCTGAAGGTTCCTTGACAAATCATCAAACTGGCCGAGCAGGTAAAGCAGATCGAAGCGCATTTGAAATTGGCTTGAAAAACAGTCAGTGCAATTCAAAGTTAGTTTTCTACAGCCGCTTCAGCCAAACAGAACTCCAAGGCCCAATCAGCCAGCTGGTGCAGGTTGTTCCTCACCTCTAGCTTTCTGATCTGGGGAACCCACGCCTCGGGAGTAATGGCGTCGCTGATGACGAACAGCGAGAGCGTCTGCACCCCTTTTTCTTGGCCGATGGCATAGAGCGTCGCAGCTTCCATTTCTACGACGCTGCATCCTTGTTTTCGCACTCGGTAGACGTCGGCGACCGTTTCGCGGAAAAGGGCGGAGAAGCTCCAGGCCATTGCGGGAGGAAATGAGGGCAAAGAGCGCTTCTTTGCAAACCGGGTCCACTCGAGGATCATCTGCAGATCGGCTTCAACAGCAATCTGGCCTTGTGGCAAGTAAAGATGGGCAACGCCGTCTTCAGCCAAAGCTTTGGGACACAGGACGAAATCGGCGATCTGATGGCCATCCAATGTGCCGGCTGTCCCGATGGCAATGAAACGTTTTGTGCCAAGGACGATGAGCTCCTCTACTTTGATCGCAAGTCCAGGAGCGCCGACCCCCCAATCTCCCAAGACCCCGACCTGGCCATCATTGAGTAGATAGAAGTGAGAGACGGCCTCGGAGGGTTGAAGTTCGGGATGTTGCTTGAGGAGATACTGCATCGTCGATTGCTGGTAGCAGACGAGAACAGCCTCCGGAGCCTTGAAATCGCTCAGGTGGCCATTGGCCCGCTTGTACTCAAGCAGTGCCTCAGCCGTGACGATTGGCTCGCTCGGGTTTAAATGAGCGCACATAAATATAACAACAATCGAAAACAGCTTTTTTAACATCGAGTGGGTAACATAATCTCAGAAACAAAAATCTGACGCAATACGTAGAAATTTCTTAAGAAAAATGGCCAGCCTTTCGTTTTCGAATAAAATATTTACAGCTATAACCTATCTGATTACAATATGTCCATTTGTTGAGTGTGAGTGGATGACAATCCGAACCTTCAAGCACAAAGGATTGAAAAAACTTTTCGAGACTGGGAGTAAATCGGGTATTCAGGCATCTTTAGTTAAGAAGATTACAGGGCTTTTAGATCGTCTTGATGCAGCAGTGGAGCCCAAAGATATGAGTTTCCCTGGATCTGATTTTCATCCGTTGAAGGGGAATCTTAAAGGGTTTTACTCAGTCCATGTAAACGGCAACTGGACCATTATTTTTCGCCTAGAAAATGGCGAGGCTCTTGACGTAAATTTGATCGATTATCACTAGGAGGAGCAAGTGGTTGAAAAAAAAGGCAAGTCTCGCAGGAAACCGACCCATCCTGGAGTGGTTTTAAATGAGCACTACATCGAGCCTCTCAACTTGAATTTACAAAAACTAGCCGACCATTTAGGGATCGCTCGGAACACCTTGTTTAAGATTCGAGCGGGAAAAGCTACCATTACTCCGTCAATCGCGCTTGCTTTATCAGAAGCATTTGATACGACACCTCAACTCTGGCTGAATCTGCAACAAAAGTACGACCTCTGGATTGAAGAAAACGAAAAAACCCACGAACATGTTTCTCCTATTTTAAAAAATGGAATACTTTTGCCGATTCAAAGGCGTACTGGGTTAGTTAGGAGAGCGAACGCTTAAATGGCTTCCCGAAGAGACATGATTTATATTTTTTGGACTTGCCGCGATCAGGCTGAAGCTAAAAAAATCATCCATGGATTGCTGGACAAGCGGCTGATCGCTTGCGCCTCGATTTTCCCTGAAGTCGAGTCGATCTACCGATGGGAAGGGAAGGTCGAGGAGAGCCGAGAGGTGAAAGTTGTTCTTAAGACTTTAGCTGAACGCTTCGATGCGATCCAAAGTTATATTCAAGTGCATTGCAGCTATGAGGTTCCGGAAATCTTACAAGTTGATGTCGTTCAGGGGAACCCTCGCTATGTGTCATGGGTTTTGCAGGAATTGGGAACCTGAGTTTGCAGGCGTGTCAACTGGATGCGATTAAACAAAACGAGCGAAGGCGCTTGCTGCAACGCGACATGCTCCGTAGAGCAAGAAGCCTGCCGCAGCCCCCATCCCTGTTAGAAGGGCTTTGTACTTTCCGGGTGTTACATCTAGCCAGATTTGAGCTCCAGCGCACTCTTTATCACCAGATTTAAATACAATTCTGAGACCGTGGCTTTTGTAATGCCTTATTCCCCTCATCAGATGAGGATAATCACGGGATAGAGTTTCGTAATCTATACGGCCGTTTGGACGAAAGTATTTTTCGGGAATCATCACATTTGCTGTTCCTACATATCCGATTTGATAGGCCTGTGTAAAATAAGTCGCCGTTGCTCCAGCTACTATTGCTGCGATTGCTGGATGGTGCGACATGCTTTGTAAGCTCCAAGACAGCACATCTCCGGCACACTTTCTAACTGAATCTAAAAACGACATAACCTACTCTTTTTTGTTCTGATTTATATATAATTTTACACGAGAAATATATTTATATAAACAAAAATGAAAATTACATATAAATTAAAATATTTAAAAACATATGGAATTGTCTGTTTGACTATTTAGTGCTGACGGATTTTTTAGGCAAAAGACCAACGCTCTGGTAATATTCTATGTTAGATTTAACCATTTCATCGCCAGTGGGATCTGCATAGACTTTTCCTGCTATTTCGTCAGCAAAAGCCCCGAGTTGATAACGTACATGAGGGGAGGCCGTCTCGATAATAGACTGGAGTAGTTTTGCTAAATCCCTTGGATCTTGCCCTTCGTTGCTGTCTTCTAAGTAGTTGCGGATAGCTCCGTAAGGGTCTGGTTCTCCTAATGCCCTTGAGCCTACAAGGTCGGGTGCCGTTTCTTTTGTCTGAATTGTGGCTGGTTCAACAACACAAACTTTAATGTTCCAAGGTGATAGAGAAGCCGCCATCGATTCTGAAAGTCCTCTTAAAGCAAATTTCGAAGCTGAATAATTTTCCAATGGAGAAAATGGCGATATATCCGAAACACTCGAGATATTGATGATCATCCCTTCATTTCTTTCTCTCATGTGGGGTAGTACAGCTTGAATAGTTCTAACAGGGCCGAAATAATTGATATTAAAAAGATCTATCTGTTCTTCCACTGTACAAGATTCTACAGTTCCTACTAATGCATAGCCTGCATTGTTGATTAGAACGTCAATCTGCCCTTGTTCTTTAATAATAGAATCAAAAACTTTCTGAATCTTGCCCCCGTCGGTCAGAGCAACTACCACTTTAAATAGATGGCCTTTGTGGAGTTTGCATGCATGATCCAATTTTGCCATATCAGATGACGCTCTTACCGTCCCATATACAATATAACCTTGTGATGCTAAATACTCTGCTGTGACAAGTCCAATGCCTCTCGATGCGCCTGTAATCACCACAACCTTTTTTTTAGACTGATTATGGCTCTTTACGCCTGCAGAAGGTGCAGACGCTTCCGCCGTGGTTAATGCAAAAACCCATATAAACGCAAAGACAATTTTAGCGACTTTTTTTATCACATTTTCTCCTATGAGGATCTGGGACTCTATCGAGTCTAAATGAGGAGCGCCGAGAATGTCCAGAAGAATAAGAACACCCCCTAAAGCTTCGATCCCAACCAAAGCGGGTCTTTTTTCCATGAGAAAAGTATGCCGCGCTTCGTCAGGTTTTGTGGATTTGGACTTTGCGAGGCAAAGCCCAATCGAAGCTTTGCGTTCCGATCTTTCTTTATTTCTAGGCTTGGAGGTGGAATTTGTGCATGAAGCGGTGGAAGATGGGTGCTAGAGTCAGTGCGATCACGACCAAGAAGATGATGCCGCTGAAAAGGGCGTAAGAACCAGCAAAGATTTTCCCCTCGTTTGTGTGCAAGGTATCGACGGGCCCCATCCCCGATAAGATCATGGCTGCATTTACATAGGCATCTATCCAGGGCATATTCTCAAAATGGCGGTAGCCGACTATCCCAATGAATAGAGAAACGGCGATGATGAGGATGCCGAGGAGCAGCATATGCATTAGGCGGGCGAGAAATGCCTGAATGGAAATCGGCTTTTGATTCCTTCTTTCGAACACATAAGTGACCATAGCAATCAAACGCTAAATATTCAATATAAAATTTATTTTTGCAAGGGGCTCGATCGCTGGGACATAGGGATCCCTTTACGAATTTGTACTTAGCCGCTATACTGCTACACCGAGCTCCGTCAGGTTTTGTTGATTTGGGCTCTGCGAGGCAAAGCTCAGTCGAAGCTCTGCGTTCCGACCGACGAAGCCCTTCCCCAAGCGGGAAGGGCGAGAAGGAGGATCGATTGGGCGAAGCCGGAGCCAGTCCAAATTCACAAAACCTGACGGAGCTCGGTGCACTATTTATAACGGAGAACCTATGGCTGAAGAGAAAGCGGCAGAAGCAAAGAAACCTGAAGCGAAGAAGAAAGAGGGGGGACGGCGTCCTTCTGCTCTGAAAAGAGACATCCAAAATGAGAAGCGGCGGCTGAGAAATCGCTCGTTTCGCGCGTCGGTTTTGACGGCTCTTCGCGGGTTAGAACAGTCTTTGACTCAAAAAGAGGGGTCAGATGCTCTCAATACAAAATTGAATGCAATCTATGGCTTGATGGATCGGGGCGTGAAGAAAGGGGTTTATAAATCTCAGAAAGCCGCTCGGACCAAGTCTCGACTCGCACTCCGCTGCGCCAAAGCGTCATAAACGTTTAACCAATCTGTCAACGAAAGCATTTCGGGGCGAGCGTCTGTTCTCAGACCGCTCGCCGCGAGTGCTTCTCTTATTTCTTGTGGGGCGCCTAGCGAGGTGCTCATCATTTTGCGCCGTTGTTGGAAGGCGCGTCGGATCAATTGAAAAAAGGGTTCTGGGTTGGCCAGTGGCGGCGCGTTTGGGACGATGTGGATGACGGTGGAGTCGACTTTAGGGCGGGGGGAAAAACAGGAAGAGGAGACGGGGAAATGGTGGGTGATGCGTGCATAGAATTGGAGGAAGAGGGTGAGGGAGCTAAAATTTTTAGTTCCGGGAGAGGCGAGGAGGCGGGTGGCGACTTCTTTTTGGATCATGAGGGTGCAGGAGGTGAAGGGGCGGGAGAGGATTTTTTCAAGAATCGGAGTGGTGATGTGGTAGGGGAGATTGGCGACGATTTTTGCATGGTCGGGGATGGGAAATTGGAGGATGTCGGCGGGGTAGATGGAGAGGCGGGAGTCGGGGGTTTGGAGGGGAGATAGGCGTGCTGCGAGCTCGGGGTCTTTCTCGACGGCGATGATGTGGGCACCGGTTTCGAGCAGAGGAATGGTGAGGGCGCCGAGGCCGGGGCCAATTTCGAGAATAGTTTCATGAGGTAAGATTGCAGCGGTGCGGACGATTTTCCGAGCGATGTTGGGATCAGTGAGAAAATTCTGGGAGAGGTGTTTTTTGGGGATGACGGTCATTCGAGGGAGAAGGGCTCCAGATCGTCAGGGAGAGTGGCTTGCAGCGAGTCAGGATCAAAGCCGTGGTGTTTGCGGAGTTTTTCGATGTAGACGAGTGATTCGGCTGCAACGGCTTCCTGTGTCA
>Ga0207157_1045_pt1 | contig 12202 bp, 4 predicted proteins | sample Alteio_BWMinHeat_25_FD_153508 | JGI IMG/M metagenome (GOLD analysis project Ga0207157, IMG submission 153508) | Enriched cells from forest soil in Barre Woods Harvard Forest LTER site, Petersham, Massachusetts, United States -... | ecosystem: Environmental > Terrestrial > Soil > Temperate forest >...
GATTGTCTTCGATCCACAAGTCAAAGGCCGCGTGTGGAGCGTCAACAGTTGGACGCATGATTTGCCACGTCCCAAAATGTGGAGACGCACGGGAGTCTCGAAATACCGCGGAGGCGTTTGCATCAGCGTGGACGGCGGGCGTACCTGGACGAAATCGAACGACGGGATGGAGCAGACAGCGGCTACATACATTTTGTTGGATCCAACCAGTCCGGTGGACGCGCGCATTCTGTACGTGGCCGGTTTTGGTCGAGGCGTTTACAAGAGTGTGGATGGCGGAAGGACTTGGGCCCTGAAGAATGCCGGAATCACGCAGAAAGACCCATTTGCATGGAGAATCGTTCGCGATAGTAAGGGAACTCTATATGGGTTGGTCGCTCGCCGTTCAGAGGACGGGAGCATTGGCTCGGAGGGCGACGGCGCGTTGTATCGTTCCACCGACGGCGCTGAGCACTGGATGCCGGTCGCCATGCCCGAAGGCAGCAACGCCCCGAATGGCCTGGCAGTTGATCCCGACGATGCCAACCGGCTTTACCTGGCAACGTGGGCGCGCGCTGCAGGTATCCACGGAGATGGCGGGGGAATCTTTCTTTCAGAGGATGCCGGCAAGACCTGGCGGCAAGTTCTGGATCGCGACCGGCACGTTTACGACGTGACCATCGATCCGCGCAACTCCAAAATACTATACGCGGCTGGGTTTGAGTCGTCCGCGTGGCGGTCGTCCGATCGCGGCGAGCACTGGATGCGCATCCCCGGCTTTAACTTTAAGTGGGGACACCGCGTCATTCCTGATCCTCAGGATTCGCGAAAAGTGTACATCACCACTTTTGGCGGAGGCGTATGGCACGGTGCCATAACCGATGATAATCGGCCGGTGGACATCCTCACGCCAGCACTGCAGCCGGAAAAATAGCGGAGAAGGTGGCGGCTGAAAAAATGCAAAGGACTTCATGGACTCGAGTTCGTTACTGACGCAGGAGGAGTGGCAGAGTTTGCTGACTGGCACGCAACGGAAAGCGGCGCTGCTCTTCAGCAGGCCCGAAGCTCAGCAACGGGAGCTCGGATATTTCCACACTCTAAGGGAAATCTGCCAGCAGCCCTGGACCTGGTTGCGCACTTGCGAGGGGATGATGGCCCTGCGCGATTCGTTGCGCACCGTCGTGAAAGGCATGAACGCCGTTGTCTTGACAGGTTCGGGCAGCTCGGAGTATGCCGGCGATTGCGTGCGAATTCCATTGCAAAGGGAATTGGGAATCGGCGTCGAGTCCATCAGCGCAGGCGACCTGCTCATCCAGGGCGCAAAAGCCTTGCCCAGCAGCAGGCCAGGATTGTTGGTGTCTCTCGCGCGGTCGGGAAACAGCCCGGAAAGCGCCGGCGTAGTAAGGGCTCTGGTCGATTCACAGCCGGGCTATCGGCATCTGGTTGTGACCTGCAACGAGAATGGAACGCTCGCGACGGCGTGGACCAAACATGAAAATGTGCAGGTGATGGTTCTTCCGCCGGAAACGAACGACGAAAGTCTGGTCATGACCAGCAGCTTCACAAACTTGATGCTCGCAGCTCGTTTTTTGGGAATGCTGGATCAACCCGAGAGATATAGGAATCTGTGCGTGGCCCTCAGCAATATCGTCCAAAAACTACTCGTCGAGAATTTCGACAAGCTGGCCAGGGTCTCCAGCACAGAGTTCCGGCGCGCCGTCTTTCTGGGGAGTGGCACGCGGTATGCCGCTTCCCGCGAAGCTGCGTTGAAGATGCTGGAGATGAGTTCCGGTCGGGTCACCACCGTTTGCGAGACCTACCTGGGTCTTCGACATGGCCCCATGAGCTTTGTTCATGAAGATACGCTGATTGTCTGTCAGTTGTCGTCGGACCCGATTGCGCGCGCCTATGAGCTGGATCTGTTGGCTGAACTCGATCGAAAGAAGCTGGGTCTGAGCAAAGTCGTTGTTGGTGAAAACCTTCCTGCGGCGGTGTTGCAAAACGGAGATGCAGCGATCGAATGTCCCGGTCTCACGGAACTTGGCGATGACGACGCCGCTATAACTCTCGTCGTTGTTGCCCAATTGCTAGCTTTCTTCAAATGTCTGGAAGAAGGACTCCCGCCCGACTCCCCATCCGAGGGCGGGGTGATCAATCGAGTGGTGGAAAGTTTTCCGTTGCACACGCATTCTTAAGGGTTGCTGGGCTCCGGGATGTCTGCGACCGAACCTGCAGGTGAACACGATGCTGCGGAAATTGCTCCTGTTTGGGTTATCCGTTTTCGCGACTCCGCTGTATGGCCAGGTAAAAGTATGGGAAGACGTCCTGGAAATTCCGGTTTACGAAGAAGGCGCTCCCGATCCGAATCCGTCATTCGATCAGTTCGCGCAAGGGCGCTTTAGTTATCCGTACTCGCTTCGAAAGGAAATTACCGGTCAAAGTGGAGTCCACAAATTGCGCGCGCTCTATTTGGAAAACGAGTATCTGCGGTGCTCGGTGCTCCCGGATATCGGCGGCCACGTTTACACCTGCATAGACAAGATCAACGGGCAGCCTATGTTCTACGCCAATCCTTCCATCAAGAAGGCGCGGATCGGGTATCGCGGCGCTTGGGCCGCTTTCGGTGTCGAATTCAACTTTCCTGTTTCCCATAACTGGATGTCCATGTCGCCCGTGGACTTTGCCTGCGCTTCTTATGAAGATGGCCGCGCTTCCATTACTGTGGGGAATGTGGATCGCGTCTACGGGATGGAATGGACGGTTGAACTGATTCTCCGTCCGGGCTCGACGGTCCTCGAACAGCGCGTAAGACTCAGCAATCGCAGCGATGTGCGGCACCGCTTTTATTGGTGGAGCAACGCCGGCGTCCAGATTTGGGATGATTCGCGCATCCAATACCCGATGCGGTTCGCCGCCTCGCATGGTTTCACGGAAGTTCAGCCATGGCCGGTCGACGCCGCAGGAAAAGACCTGAGCATCATCAAGAACGAGACCGATGGCCCGGTCTCGGTCTTTGTCCATGGCAGCCGCGAGAATTTCATGGGCATCTGGCATCCCCATACAAATGCAGGAACTGTACATTTCGCCGAGTACGCGCAATTGCCCGCCAAAAAGATCTGGTCCTGGGGTGTAGACGCGGACGGTCTGGATTGGAGGAAAGCGCTTTCCGATAACGACAGCGCGTACGCGGAAATACAAGGAGGCCTGTTTCGCAACCAGGAGACTTACGCATTCCTCGAACCGCGCCAGCACATCGATTTCTCCGAATACTGGATGCCGGTGCGCGGCACGGGCGGAATCTCGCGCGCCAACCTTTCCGGAGTCCTACATCTCCGTCGCGAGAAAGACGCTCTCGCCATCGCGCTCAATGTAAACCAAAGTATTCACAACGCCGTGATTCAGTTACAGGGCGCGGCCAACCTTGCATTTAACGAGAACGCGGACCTCTCTCCCAAGACGACTTGGACTAAGAAAATTCCGCTTCCGAATCCCAATCACAAATATCTATTCGAATTGAAAAACCAGGACGGAGTTGTCCTGCTCTCCCAAACGGAAGATGAATACGACTGGCTTCCCGAATCCGAGATAAAGGTTGGTCCACAAGCCAACTTTCAGATTCCGGAGGAAAGCAATCGCACCGAAGACGACTGGCTGCAGGCCGGCAAAAACGAGGAATTAAGCGGCGATTTGCTTTCCGCTGAAAACACTTATCAAAAAGCTTTAAAACAGTATCCCGCCGGATTCGAACTGCTGAAAGCTGCAGGCCGGCTCGAGGCCACCTTACAGCGCTATGAAGAATCCGCATCACGCCTTCAGTCGGTCCACGACCGAGATAGTGCGGATCCGGAAATTTCCTACTATCTGGGAATCGCTCTTGAGGGAATGAGCGCAGATCAACAGGCAATCGAAGCCTATGAATCGGCGCTGCGATCGCCGTCCTATCGCGCCGCGGCGGCTTTGCGGTTGGCGGAAATGAGGGCGCGCCACGGTTCTCTTCTAGAAGCCGCAACTTTCATCGCGGAGAGTCAAAAAGCCGCTCCGGATGACCAGCGCGTTTTGGAAGAACAAATTGTCATCCGCGGGGCACACGGACAACCTGAGATCGCGTCAGCACAAGCGGTCGATTTGCTTAAGCATTTCCCGACCAGTGACCTCCTGCTCGAAGAAGCGGGCCATCCCAATCTTCAGCACCTGGCCGCGGACCCGTATCGCGTTATCCGGATCGCTTCAGAGTACGCTGGCCTGGGGCTTTATCGCAAAGCCTTAGAGATTCTTTCGCGCAAGTATCCGCCTGTCGCCCCAGAACAGGCTGAACCGGGAACAACATTGCCACAGAAGAATCCGCTCGTTCTCTATCTCTCGGGCTACTATCGCGAGAAGTTGGGCGAAGCCGGAGCCAACGACTATGCGTTGGCCTCGCAGCTCTCCACCCTCTATGTTTTTCCGAGCACACCAGAAGAAAAGTTGGCGCTGGAGGCGGCGCTACGCGCAAATTCCGCGGATGCAACCGCGCATTCTCTCCTCGGTACGTGGTATTTCGCGCGCTCCAAAACTCCCGAAGCCTTGCGCGAATGGCAAACGGCGCGACAACTGGGCGCGCGCATTCCAGCGCTGGAAGCTAGTCTCGGCTTGGCGCTGCTCCATGAAATGCATGATTTTCCGGGGGCTGTCGAGGCCTTCAAAAAGGGAATAGCAAACGATCCAAAAAACATCGAGAATTACTTCGGCGCCGCTGCCGCGATGACGCTGCTCGGAGCTTCCGCCGCGGACCGCGTCAAGGCTCTTGAACGCTACCCGAATTTAAGAGAGTTACCGAATCCCCTCGTTTACGAGTTGGCCTTGAACCGGGCGGAATCGGGAGACTACGCTGGCGCCGTCGCTCTCTTCCAGAATCGATTCTTCGGGCGGGAGGAAGGCGGCACGAATGTCAGGCAAGTGTGGATCGAAGTGAGGTTGCAACAGGCTGCCAGTTTGGCCAAAGCAGGGAACTGCCAAGCCGCGCTGCCCATGGCCGATCGCTTGGGGGCGCCCGTGCCTAAGCTGGACTTTACCGCCGACGGACTCACGCCCTTCCTCGAATCAAGCCGAACCAATTACCTGCTCGGAGCAACCTACGCGGCTTGCGGAAAAAGTGAACAAGCAACCGCACATTTTGTGCAAGCTGCAAAAGCGAGTGGGGCTTCGGAAGTTTTGTGGGCTTGGGCCGCTTCACGCAGACTTGAGAATTACGACGATAAGATTTGGCGGGATCGCCTGTCGGCCGCGGCGTCGCGGGCGGAGAAACTGCTCTCAAGAACGAGCAACCGCCAATCCTGGTCACTGTACGTGTCGGGTGCGCTAAACATTGCGGCTGGAAATGCAACTCAAGGCAACGAACTCCTGCGTCAGGTTTTCTTGTTCCCCGATGCCGGACTTTCTCACCATCTTGCGCGCTTGGCGCTTGCCGGAGCTACACCTCAATAACTTCAATGCCTTTTTTCCGCAAGCCCTCGGTGAACTCTGGCGCGGCCCGTTTGTCCGTGATCAGCCTGCGAATTCGATCAAATGGCCCGATCTTGGAGACGCTTCTGCGCCCTAGCTTGCTGAAATCCGCTACCACGGTTACTTCTTTCGCCGAGCGGATCATCACGTTGTTTAGCTGCGCCTCTAAAACATCCGGCGTTGAAGGACCATTTTCCAGATCGAATCCATCGACGGCTAGAAACAGGCGATCGGCGTGAAAGTCGTTCATCATAGCTTCCGCTTGTGGGCCGACGAACGAGCAAGAGATCGGCCGCAATAGACCTCCGATCATCATCAGCGAAATGCCGGCGTGGTCCGCCAACTCCGCTGCGATATTCAGCGCGTTGGTGATGACGGTCAGCGATGGCAATTTAAGTTTCTTCAGATGCCGCGCGATCTCGGCGGTCGTCGATCCCGAGTCGAGGATGATGGTTTCTCCGGCCCGCACAAGTTCGGCGGCCGCTTTCCCGATCCGTACTTTCTCGATGTGGTGCAGGGTTTCCTTCGTTCGCAAGGGATAGTCTTGCGTTGCTTCTAATCGCCGCACGGCTCCCCCGTGGGAGCGTACGATGGCGCCGATGGAGGCAAGCGCGTCCAGATCACTTCTGACGGTTACGGCGGAAATAGAGAACCGCTTGACTAGATCAACCACGGTTACTTGACCGTTTTGATCCACTAAGTCCAACAGGTTTCTACGGCGCTGTTCTGTTAGCAGGCGGGCTCGGGGAGACATACACCTTTTTCCGACTCAATTATTGCGTTTTTCTTCGAAGAAGGTCAAATCCGAAGGTATTCCAGGGCAGATACTTTCGTATGCTTGCGCTTGCAGGCTACTTCTCTGTTTCTTGTTGCGTTTGCTTTCTTATCGTGGTACATCCCTCTGAGGGTCAGTACTGGGGGAGGTCCTCTTTGCGATACAGAGCGACAACTGCATTTACTTGGCTTTTCTTGGTTTTGGCATTAGCAGCTTTGTCCTTCGGGCAAGGCACCGATTTGGGCACTGTTCGTGGCACGGTGACGGATTCAACAGGAGCGGTAATCGCCGGAGCAAAGGTCACGGTGACAGATGCGCTCACAAACACTGACCGCACCACGCAAACCAATTCTCAAGGAAGCTATCAACTTTTCGGCTTGAAGGCTGGAACCTACCGGGTGACGGTGGAAGCGCCGGGGATGACCAAAGGCGAGGTCATAAATGTCGTCCTGAATGGCAGCGACGTTGCAACGGCGGACCTTATGCTAAAGGTGTCCTCGTCGCAAGCGAGCATCGTGGTGACCCAGGAGGCGCCGGCGATCAACACCGAGGATCAGACCATAAGTCAAACGTTCACGAACGATGCGGTGGTTGAACTTCCGCGCGACAGCCGCGACGTCTATTCCTTTCTCTATTTGAATCCCAATATTACCCAGGGATCTACGGATGGTGAGTTCAAGTTTCTTGGGGCCCAGAGCTACGGTGGAAGTTTCTCGATTGATGGCCAGCGTTCCAACGGCGGCATCTTCGGAGAACCGACTTCCAGCAAGCCCTCGCTGGAAGCCGTCGGCGAGGTCAACATTCTTACCACCGACTTTAGCGCGGAATACGCCGGGGTTGCGAACATTCGCGTTTCGACGAAACGCGGCGGTTCCCAATACCACGGTTCCGCCATTTACAACAACAAGAACTCGGCGCTTGCGGCGTGGACTCTCGACGATCTCAACGGTAAGGCCAATTTCGCTCCGACCGCGTTCGAGAGCAAGTATCCCAACCCCTATTTCAATACCAACGACATTGGCGGCTCGTTTGGCGGACCGGTCCCGCATGTGAAAGCAACCTGGTTCTTTATTTCGTATGAACGCGACTACGACGTGAACACGGTAAAGTTCCAGTCGAGTACAGCTCCCCACCCGGACCTGTACACAGGAAACTTCTCGGCAATCGTTCCAGCGAAGCGGCCGGCTGTGCCGAATTCCATCCTTTCGCAAATGACGGCGCAAGAAATCGCCGCCGACACGGACAGCAGCACGGGAACGGTGCGTTTCGTCACGATTCCTTCCCGGCTGCTGAACTCGAGTACGCAAGCAATGATCAATGCTTATTTCCCGAAGATCGGGCTTAGTGCGCCGATCAATTCCTCGAATGGCAGAATCATTGGCGGTTATCAGACCATTCTGCCGGGCCGCTCAACGCTGGACACCGGAGTCCTCCGGTTGGATCACGATTTTTCAGAAAGGGATCACCTCTACGGCGTTTACAACGTTTCCTCACAAAGCAGCGCGCAGAATCCGGTAGTCAATCCCTACACAGGCTTGGGGCTGATCCAAGTGGATCGGCGAAACAACACCATCTCGCTTTCCTACTCGCATATGTTTTCAACGAACTTTCTCAACGAACTTCGCGGCGGCTTCAATCGCGAAAATAAGCTGCAACACAGCAACACAACTCTTCAGGGATTTCTTTCGAGCATTGGTTTTGACGACAGCGATATCAATGCTTACGGCGCTGTGACCGGCCCCTTTGCGCTTTCTACCTTCGGACATCCCGCCGTAAATTTTAGTGGGACGTTCGCCACGTTCACAAACGGCGGAAGAAACACGTTCCGCCCGCTGGACCAGCACCTGGTGACATACGGCGACACTCTCACCTGGGTTCACGGTAAACACACTTTCCGGATGGGCGGAGACATGGTCTACGACTCGGCTCAGGACGGCTTTGCCCTGAACCGCGGAAACCCGCGTGGCTCGATGACCTATACGGGAACAGGGTTGACCCCGTTCACCAACTTCCTGCTGGGCTTGCCTCCAAACAGCGTGAGCACCGTGTCGCAGCCGCGGCCCCCCATGGACGTCCATAATTGGGAGAACGGGTTCTTTTTCCAGGATGCCTGGAAGTTGAGCTCGCGCATCACCCTGAATCTGGGTCTACGCTATGAACTCATCACTCCGTTTATCGACAAGAATGATCTGATCGCCAACTTCGATCCCAATTTTGTCAATCCTTCGACCGGTCAATTGGGCCGCTTCGTCATTCCCTCCAACAAGACTCTCAAATTTCTCGATCAACGCATCATCAACTTTGGCTACGTGCTGGCCTCCGATTCCGGCTTGGGTGTAGGGCGCGGTGTGGTGCGCACGGACAAGAACGATTGGGCCCCGCGAGTCGGAATCGCCTGGCGCATCGGCCAGAACTCCGTCATCCGTGGCGGATACGGTATCTACTATCCGACGTCTGCCGCGCAGGGCATTCGCGATCCCATCGCCACCAACCCCTTCAACCAGGCAGTTACGAAAACCAACACCGCGGTTCCGTTCGACGGTTGGCCGGGGAACGGAGCGCATGGCTTCAGTCCTCTGACCGGCGGCGCGATACGGGCGACCGGCAATACTCCCGCGGTGAACGTCGTGCCGTTCGACATTCACCAACCACGCATCCACCAGTACAACGTTACCTACGAGCGCGAAATTGGCTGGGGAAGCGCGGTTCGCTTTTCCTATCTGGGTTCAACCATGCACGGCCTGATCGCAGGCAAAGACTTGGACGAAATCGCTCCCAGCGACACGCCGTTTGGTACCAGCACGGGAGACGGCGTCACTGCGTGCGATCCGGTAAATGCGGCGGACTGCGAATTCTCGAATGCAGACCTGGCTCGATATCGCTTCCCGGCCCTCGGCGACTTCGTACTGAGCTACGGAAACTATGGCCACGCGCAATCGAACGCATTTCAAACGCAAGTCGAACACCGCTATAAGAACGGTCTTATGTTCATGGCCTCATATACGTATCTGGACCAGAAATCCACCGCGCTCGACACGGGGAATTCCAGCCTCGGTGGCATTACGTACAATCCCTTTCAGCCTGACAGCGACTACGGAATTGATGGATACATCTCGCACCATCGTTTCGTCGCTTATGGCATTTACGATCTTCCGGTGGGCAAAGGGCGTAGATTCGGCGCCAAAATGTCTCGTGCCGCCGACTTGATTGCTGGCGGTTGGCAAACGACATTCAACATGTTCGCCAAGTCCGGAACCGGCTTCACTCCTTTTTGGACCTGTGATGACTGCACAAATAGTGACGCGCCAGTGCTGCCCGGCAACATTGGAGTCACTTCACTCGACGCCGTTGGTGACTTTAATGCCGAGCCTTCGTACCGGCCTATCGTCCTCGATAACAATTTCAAGCACAAGAATGGAGATCAGATCTGGAATCCGGATTCCTTCGCGCCGCCTACCGTAGGAGCGGACGTTTTCAGCAATCCTCAGGTGGCAAAGCGCAACATGCTTTGGGGACCAGGGACGTGGGGCGTAAATCTGGGTTTACATAAGGACGTTCATTTGACCGATCGTATCGCTATTCAGTTCGGTGCGGACGTCGATAACATCTTTAACCATCCGTTGTTCTCACCGAACGCCGATGCCGGCGGTGGCGGCGGAGAATTCGCCTGGCTGGGCTCTTTCACGGTTCGCGTTGATCCGAACACGCTCAAGGTTTTGCCGGTCGCCCCGGGAGACATAACGCGCAATGACAATTTTGGCCGTCTGATCAGCAGTTTTAGCCAGGAGGGCATCGACAGCCGCCGCACGGTCCGCTTGCGACTGCGCATCACGTTCTAGTTCTCGGAGGGAAGAGAACGGCAAAGGCTGAGCGCCCAACAAGCTGGAGGCTTGGAAGCACCCGCTGGGGCGATCTAGCATAGACCTCTGTTCCTCAAGCAAAATTACGATGACCGCGCATCGTGATCCAGAGCAGCGTTTATATGTAGCCGATGGCAATTGGGATTTGTTTGCGAAAGACGATTATTGCGGGTGCCCGCAGCGCCACGAAGACGCCACTCCCTTATGCCCCCCTATCGATTTGGACTGACCCGCGATGTGGTGGCCTGAAGCCTAGAACTGACTCGCGAAGGAAACATACGACACCAAAGTGTCCAAATCAGCACACACGCGGCCCGAGCGATTGCGTATACTCTTACTCCCTCTCCTTAAATCGCAAAGCTCTTTAATCTGTGACACTCCAGAGGCAAGAAATTGAGCACTGGCTCCTATGGTCAGGACGCAACAATGCTACATCGAGCCCTAAGGGTGGCGCGTGCGCATGGAGCTCTTGCGCGCCGGTGGTTCGCGAAAATCCAAAATCCGAAACTGCTGGCCGTTGCGGCGGCGGCCGTTCTTTGGCCAGCCGTGGCAGCGCCGCAACCCGCGCCGAGGAAGTCCAGCCAGCCCGTTCGAGTGCTCAAGCCCGACTTCATGGATCGATTCAGTGCCTACAACTGGAACCAGAAAGCCGGCCTTTCCGGGGCGTCGGTAAATGCCATCTCCCAGACATCTGACGGCTACTTGTGGCTTGCCACGGGCGACGGCCTGGTGCGCTTCGGAGGCTCAAGTTTCACTTGGTTCCGCAAGTCGAGCGTACCTCAGATTATCGATAACGAGATCACAGCGCTCTTGGCGCGGTTGGCTGCTTGCGCTTCGAAGGAAGCTTGCCGCGCCTGTGCTTCGGCGATCTGCAATTCGCGAGTGCGCTCCTGCACCAGGCGGGTAAGCAGCTGTGCCGTTTTGTTAACCCTGCGCACGCGAAGTCGGTGGATTACCGCCAGCGCCAGCACTCCCGCCAAAGCGGTCAAGAAGTAGAACACCCAGGTTTCGTAGAAGTACGGCGTCAGCCTGAATGAAATGGCGGCGCCTCGCTCGTTCCAGACGCCATCGCTATTCGAAGCCGCGACCCGGAACCGGTACTCTCCCGGTTTTATTTGGTTGTAGAAGGCGGTCTGTTGCCCTGGCGCTTCGACCCAATCCGGATCCCATCCCTCAAGCTTGTATCGAAAACGGACCTTGCCTGTCCCTTGGAGGTCGACGGCGGAGTAGTAGAACTCTAGGTGATTCCGTTTGCCGGGCGCTAGAACAATCGATCCATTGCGCTCTTTGTTTTCAAAGTGTGAGGCGGTCGCAACTCCGTGCACAACGATTGGCTCGCGATCCGCTTCGAAGCCGTCGATCAGAACCGTCGGCCGGAACGGATCGGGTTTCCAAGAGGCTGAGTCGAGCACCGCCAGACCGCGCTCTGTCGCAAACCACAGCCGCCCATCGCGGCTCCGCATCGCAAGCGGGTGCGTGGAGGCGGTACAAGACGAAGAGGGGAGGCCATCGTCGAGCCCGTAATGCGCGACATTGACGGGCGGGCCGTGCGGTCCCTTGTAGGTGTCCAATTCCGCGCGAGAGACGCGAAGAATACCGGACTCCGTTCCCAGCCACAGGTTCCCTTTCAGATCTCCGGTGATCTGCTCGACGCCGCTCAAGATCCCCGCTTCCGAGCCAAACGCCCTAATAGCCCCGTTCTTTAGCCGCGCCAGTCCAGCGGGGCTGCCGACCCAGAGCGTGTTCTGCTCGTCTTCATAGACCACCGTCGTGGAGTCGTGCGGCATGCCCGAGCGAACGTTGAACAGGGTCGTCTTACCGTTCTCGAAACGGGTTAGGCCGCCCCACGTGCCCACCCACACGGCTCCGCGAGAGTCCTGGTATATTTCTCGAACGGCGAGCGAGCCTAGACCATCCTCAACACCATAGTGTGTCCAAGTACCATGTTGGAACACCTCCAGGCCTTGCTTCATCGTACCCACCCAAAGCTTGCCCTCCCGATCTTCGAGCACAACTCGAACACCGGATTTAAGGGTAACGGGCTGGTGCGGCGTTGTGATCGTCCCGTTTTCCAAACGCGAGACTCCGAGACTTGTGCCGATCCACA
>Ga0207157_1040_pt1 | contig 12161 bp, 11 predicted proteins | sample Alteio_BWMinHeat_25_FD_153508 | JGI IMG/M metagenome (GOLD analysis project Ga0207157, IMG submission 153508) | Enriched cells from forest soil in Barre Woods Harvard Forest LTER site, Petersham, Massachusetts, United States -... | ecosystem: Environmental > Terrestrial > Soil > Temperate forest >...
CTTCAGGGCCGCGCGGCGACCCGGCGTGACGCTCGCCATCCATCTTTGCCGTGGCAACAATCGCAGCCACTGGTACGCCGAAGGAGGTTACGATGCCATCGCCGACAAAATGTTTGGAACGCTCGATGTGGACCGCTTCCTGCTGGAGTACGACGACGAGCGCTCCGGAACGTTTGCACCGCTGCGTTTCATCCCGAAAGGCAAAACCGTGGTGCTGGGACTCGTCAGTTCCAAACTTCCGCAGATGGAAGATGCTCACGCGCTTGTGAAACGCATCGAACAAGCATCGCAGTACGTTCCCATGGAAAATCTGGCGCTCAGTCCGCAATGCGGATTCGCTTCGACGGCGGAGGGAAATCTCATTACTGAGGAACGGCAATGGGCCAAGTTGAGACTGGTTGTGGACACCGCGCGCCGCATGTGGGGCGGAGCGACCGGCGCCGGCGCTTGACATTCCCCGGCCACTGGCGAAAAATCCGCTTTCAGCCATACGCGAGCGTGCGATAAACGTTCGAGTCGTTTTTGCGCAAGTTGTATCTGCTGACCTAGTTTATTCCGCAAACTGCTGCAATGAGAGGAAATCATGTCCTCAACTCCATACATAGCCGGGAAAAATATTGATGTGCCGCCATCCGCGCTTTCGGATGTCGTCAATCCTGCGAACCAACGTCCATTCGCGCGCGTCTTCATGGCCAAGGCACAGCACATGCGCGCGGCGATTGACGCTGGGGAATCCGTCAGACATTCGGCATCGGTTCAGCCCTGATTTTGGTGGGCGCTCTGTGGCTCTCTCTGATTGCCGCTAAACCCTGGCACTATTGGCTGGGGTTCGGTGTGCTCACCGCGACGGGAATCAGTTTTGGGACCATCGTTCCGGCAGCCACGGCCATTACCCGGTGGTTCCGCCGCTATCGCGGAAGGACCATGGCGGTGACGCTCTCGGCTTCCGGATTCGCGGGTTTTTTCGTTGCTCCGTTGATTAACCGTATTCTGACGGCCAATGGTGGAAATTGGCGGCAAGCGTGGGCGATTGTGGCGGGGGTCTCTGTTCTGTCAGCGATTGTCGCATTTCTTTTTGTAAGGGAGCGTCCCGAAGACCTCGGCCAGATGGTGGATGGCGGCCCGGGCCCATCGCCCTCGGCAAAGTCCGCGGCGGCCAGCGCACGCGTGACTAAATTTTTGTGGGAGCCACATCAGGCCTACGAAACTCTTGCCTACTGGATGATTCTCATCGGCGCCATTGCTTGCCAATTTCCGTTTTTCTTTTTCACGGCTCACTGGATTCTGCACTTGAAGGGCGTGGGCGTCTCTCCGGCGGACGCCGCGTGGGCGATGGGCGTTTTCACACTTGGCGCCGTTTTCGGCCGCTTGATTGGCGGCTGGTTGATGGACGCCATGGAGGGACGGTTCGCGTTCATGCTAGGCTTCTGCTGTTATTTTTTGGGATCGTTCCTGGCGATTCGCGTTTCTCCCGGTGCGTTGTGGATCGCTTACAGCGCCGCGATTCTCTACGGGACCGGTTTCGGTTGGACGTTCATTTGCCTGAACACCGTTACGGGGAATTATTACGGACCAGCCGCTTTCCCGAGGGTGAACGGAATGATGCTGGTGCTCGCAGCTCTTTTTTGTTCGCCCGCCGGCTACCTGGGCGGCAGGCTTTTTGATTTCTACCACAGCTACAAGCTGGCTTTCGAAGTAAATTCCGCCCTTGCCGCCATGGGAATCGTTGCTCTGTATTTTGCGAAGATGCCCGAGCCACCGGAGGCGGGCATTATGGTTCGGGAGCGAGAAGTGCAGCCATAAGCGCAAGAAAAATGGCTGGGAGACTAGGATTCGAACCTAGATAGCCAGATCCAGAATCTGGAGTCCTACCGTTGGACGATCTCCCACCCGTTGCGAGGAAAAAAAAACGAACCGCAGCCTGTTCCCGCTGATCGGGACAGCCACGATTCTACCTATCTAATTTAATCGCGTTTCAAGCAGTCGTCAACCGCGCCAGGCGCGAAGCAGTTCCAGATTTACGGTCGACGCGCGTTTTCAGCGGGTCTAGGCGGCGAGCTCTCGCCACCTGCAATCGGCACCATTTGCCCCTGCCGAATCGCATATTCCACATTGCCCCAGCGGATATGGTTCGAACCAAAACTCGCCAGCCAGACCACGAAGTGAATGGCATCCCGCAGCGGCACCAGCCAAATCTTTCGGCGCAACACTTCGTCTCCGACGCCCCAAACCCCAACAGTCCACGCCATCGCAAAACGGAGGACCAAGTACGCAAGCGGATAAACGCCCGCAATCCATTTCGCCGGCGCGACCAGTATGGCAAGCAGCGCCCAGGGAAGTCCCTGGGTAAAAAGCAGCCCTACGTAGGACAGCGGCCTGCACAAGCGCACCGTCCGCGCCCAGCGCACTTGATGGTTCCAAAAGCTGCGAAGGGTTTGCGCGGGATACATGGTCCAGACAACTTGCCGTGAGAGCACTACTTCGCCGCCGGCCTTTGCGATGCGGTTGCCCAATTCATAGTCGTCGGCAAGCGTCCCGGCGATAGCTTCGAGCCCGCCCATTTTCCCGAGCCATTCCTTGGTAGTAGCGATAGAAGCTCCGAGTGCGAAGGAAATTCCCTCCATCCATCCAGCCATCAGCACTCCAGAGAAAAAATCGCTGGAAGCGCCGACTGCTTCGATCTCCGCGCCGAAATTTGTTTCGGCGATGCCGCGATAGAAACAGGTCACCACGCCGATTCTGTGCTCCGTAAGCGGAGCCACGACTTCCCGCAAAAAGCGCGGCCCAACTCGCACATCGCCATCAGTCAGCACCAGCACTTCGTTCCGCCCTTCCCGGGCCAGCCGCGCCAGCTTATTGACCTTGCGGTTTGCTCCGAGATGCTCTGCGCCCACGAGCAAGCGAATCCTACGCTCCGGAAAATCCGCGATGACCTTGCGAATCACGGGAACCGCCGGGTCCGCGTCGTCGTTCACCGCAAACAAGATTTCATAGTGCGGGTAATCCTGGCGGCAAAAACTGGCGAAATTTTCGTAAGAACCAAAATCCACACCGCGCACAGGTTTGAGGATGCTTACGGGGGGAGTGAAATCCAGCAAAACTCGTGCGCGCTCCTTCTTGAAAAAGCGCAAGGCCACAAGCGTCGCGAGCAAGTAGTAAACCAGCGGAGCTGCCGCCAGCAGCAGCACAGCATCGCGCCACATCGCGGTGTGCAACATCATGCCGGCTCGTTTGTCATTGACGGAAAATCCAGTAGTTCTCGGTCAGCCAGCAGCAACCAGGGCCACGCCCGCGCAAACCAGCAGTACTCCTGCCCACCGCGCGGAGCTAATCTGCTCACCCAGGATGTATTTTGCGCCGAGCGTGCCGACCACATAACTGAGCGCCGACGCCGGAATCACCAGACTAATCGGCTCCCACGACAGCAATATCAGTAGCGAATAAAATGACAACGCCATCAGCGGTACGCCTGCCCAGAACCAGCCGTTGCGCACCGCCCGCCCCAGGAATTGCAGCAACTCCAGCGGCCGCAATCGCGTTGGTTCGCCGGTGGCCTTCATCCCGTAGGTGATGGCAATCTCGCCCCCGGTACTGCCAAGAATCAGAACCGCAAGCGCCAAAATCACGCGCATCAAGCCACGGCCTCGCTGGCCACCACGGTCGTCCGTGGTTTCGTTTGACCAACCAACAGCACGCCGACGCAGATCAACACAACTCCAACCCAGCGCCGCCGCGAAACCGACTCGTGCAAGAAAACAACAGCAAGCAAGGTAAGCAAGGCATATCCGAACGCCCCCGCCGGCATCACGTAGCTGTAGTCCGCCCAGCTGAGTACCGTCATGTAGCTAAGCATGAAGCCGCTCAGAAAAAAAATTGCCACCCAGATCGTCCCGCTGGTCACCGTCAGGCGAAAAGCTTGCGCGATTCCCGGAGCTGTCAACTGCACCGCGCCGATCTGCGACATGCCGCGCTTCAGCATCAAGTCGCCGGCATTCGCGCACACCACCATCGCCAAGACCATGGCCAGCGTCTTGATTCGCAGCCTTTTTTCGCTTGCCATTTTGGAGGGGTCAGTCGTTTCCAGAAGCCGGAGACGTTCCCGGCACGGAAACGATGGTCTTGTCGAAATCGCCGCCCTTGCGCACCCACTTCAACCGCTCGGCGCGAAGTGCCAGAAACTCCGTCGCTTCATGGTACAGGCGCTTGCGTTCGTGGCTGTCCCAAAGCGCTTCCTTCACGATGCGCCAAACCACTCGGGGCCGGAAATAATACTCATCATAGAATCGGTTCACGCCCGCCATCATCTCCGCCTTTGACAAATGCGGGTACTCGATGTGGGGCAACTGATGCCCGCCGGAATCCGCCAGTGCTTCCACTTTCAAGAAGCCTTGCTGCGCCATCGTTTCGTGCAGTTCCGTTCCGGGCATGGCGTGCGCCAGCGAAACCTGAATCGTCTCGCAGTCCAATTCCTTCGCGTACTCGATGGTTTTTTGGATGGTCTCTTTGGTCTCGCCCGGCAGACCGATGATGAAATCGCCGTGGACCTTGATCCCGACTTTGCGGCAATTCTTCATGAAGTTGCGCCCCATCTCCACCGTGGCGCCCTTCTTGATGTTCTTCAAAATCTGCGCGTCGCCCGATTCGAAACCCACGATAAACAGCCGCGCCCCACCGTCCGCCATCGCTTTGACGGTTTCGTAGTCGCTGTGCACGCGCGCGGTGGAGGACCACTGGAATTTCAGTGGCTTGAACTTCGCACTGAGATCCATCACGCGGTCCTTGCGGATATTAAAAGTGTCGTCGTCGAAGAAAATTTCCTTCATCTGCGGGAAGTGTTGGAGCGCCTGTTTGACCTCTCGCGCTACATTTTCCGTCGAACGCGTCCGCCAGGCATGTCCGGAAATCGTCTGCGGCCACATACAAAAAGTGCAAAGCGCCGGGCATCCCCGCGTGGTGTAGAACGACACGAAAGGATGCAGCAGGAACGGTACGTTGTAACGTTCGATCTCCAGGTCGCGCTTGTAAATGTCGGTGGCAAACGGTAGCGCATCCAGCTCTTCCGTATGCAATTGAGGCCGTTCCGCATTGTGGACGACTTTTCCGTCCTTGCGGTAGCTGACACCCATAATCTCGTTCAGCGGCTTTCCGTGCGCGTACTCCACCACGGAATGATCGAACTCCCCGCGTGTCACGAAATCAATGTCTTCGCTGGCATTAAGCGTCTCTTCCGGCTTGATGTGCCCGTGCGGCCCGACAAAAGCAATTTTCAGGCCCGGGTTGGCTTCCTTGATTTTCCGGATGAGCTTGACGTCACTCTCCAAGCCGACCGTGGAAGTGAATAGGACCAGAAACTCGTAGTCTTTGCAGATTTGAATCGTCTGTTGCCAATTGATTTTGTGGGGAGAGGCATCCAGCAGTCTGCTTCCAGGGATCATTCCCGCGGGGTACGTCAGCCAAACGGGATACCAATACGATTCAATCTCGCGTGTTGCGGGCCAACGTGAACTCGCGCCGCCGTCGAAATTCTCGAAACTCGGCGGATTCATCAGCAATGTCTTCATTACATCCGGCATTCTTCACCCTCAGCTTCGTCGAATAAAATGGTCCGCCCCAAATCCCTGGTTCCCGCGGACAGCCTGTAGAATGGGACGCGCAAGCGCGCGGACTGGAGCCCCCATCTATACGTATATTCTACCTGACTTCGTTCTACCGTCTCAAACCTTTCTGCCAACCGGTGTTATCAGGCAGCGAACGGCAATCTGCTGCATTGGATGGCACTTACGGGCATTCGGTTGCGGCTCAATGAGCTGCGCCTGCCACTTCGTCCGCAGCGGACGAAAGCAAATTCCAAATCTGGTCCAACCAATCAAGATGCTCCGGCTTCATAAGCACCGACCGCAAGCACGTAATCGTGTCGCGATCGCGTTTCATCGCTCCCAGATTCGCTTCCCAGAACCGAACCGGCAATTCCGCGACCGCCAGATGCAGATCACGCCGCGCTGCCCTCTCGAATATCTTGCGGCTCAAGGCGGAAGCCTCGCTCACGCTCGTGGCCTTTGGCGCAAAAACGACAATATCCAGTTCAGGTGCAAAGGCGGGGACAAACCGCTCATCTGCGCGTACCTTTTGGAACATCGCCAGCGCTGCTTCTCTCCCGCGTTCCAGGCCGCGCGCAAATTCGCCGCCCTTGTTCAGCGGCAGCAATCTCTGCGTGGCCCACAGGGCCGCTGCCGCCGCTCCCGGACGGGAACACTCCAGGCTTATCTCGCCCAAGTGCAACTCCGCGGAGCTGAAATAGGTGTAAGGCGAATCATGTTTGTACAATCGGCCGACTTCGGGATCGCGAAAGAGCACGCAACCGCATCCGTAGGGCTGCAATCCGTGCTTGTGCGGATCGATCACTGCTGAGTCCGCCTCGCCAATCTTCGCAAACGCTCGCCCTGCTTCCTCTCCGAGATTCTCCGTGAGCACAAAATAGCCGCCGTAGGCCGCATCCACATGTAGTCGGAATCCGTGTCTTTCCCGAAGCGCCAGAATGTCCGGCAGCGGATCTACCGACCCAGTCGCCGTGGTTCCCAGTGTCGCCACAACCGTTCCCACATCGCAGCGCTCCAGGCGACTCTCCAGAGCATTCAGATCCAGGCGGCCCCGCGCGTCGCACGCCACCGATTCGAATGGCAATTGCAGCACGCCGGTGATTCGTCTGTGTGTGTAGTGCGCTTGCTCGCTGGCCAGGATTTTCTTTCCCGGATGCAGTTGCCCGGCGATCCATAGGGCCTCCAGGTTGGCCATCGTTCCCCCGCCGGCCAGGTGCCCCAGAAAACTCTTCCACCCATACATTCCGGCGATCTCCGCGACCGCTTCCTTCTCCATCGCGGATGTCGCGCGCCCCCCGTCCAGCGCGTGATTGTTTGGATTGATCCACATGGCCAGCGCATACGCCAGCCGCGCCACCGGGTGCGGCGGCTTCAGCATCTGTCCCGCATACAAGGGATGAAAATACGGATAGTTGTCTTTCAGACGTTCGGTCGTCGCGCCAAGCACTTCCGCAAGCCGCGCCATGTCCATCGATTGGGTTTGAAAAGTTGGAAGGCTCGCAAATCCACTATCAAGCTTTCCCGCCACTTCCGAGAAGACGCCCAGACTCTCGCGATCGAGCATCAGCAGTCACCAATCACTTCCTTACTGCCACACCTTATCCAATTGCCCCGCCGTTTTCAGCAATTCCAGTTGCGCCTGCTGCTTCTGAAAATTGGCATCCAGATAGGCCATCCATTTTTCATTCTCTTCTAGACGCGCTTTTTCGACCTCGCGGAGATTCAATTTCCCCTCCGCAAACTGCGATTGAAACACTGCCACGTTTTGCTGCGACAGCTGCAGTTCCAGCCGCGCCACTTCTTTCGCCGCATCTCTCTCACGCACTCGCCGCGTTTTCTGCCTCACATCCGCGGATAGCTCGGTCCTCTTGTTCGTCAGGTTGACCTTCGCGGCCTCCAGATTTATCTGCGCCAGCCCGATCGCTGCTCTCGTTTGTGCGCTGAAGATAGGCACATGCACGTCGATTCCGGCGTTGAAATTATTCCGTTGAAACGTCCGGAAGAACTGGGAGTAATTGTTGAACTGCGCCAGTACGCTGTAAACGCTGACGAGTTCCAGCGTCGGCAAATAGCCGCGCCTTTCACCCTTCAGCCGGAACTCTTTTGCGCGAACGTCGGACTCCGCGAGTTGCAGCCCGGCATTGTGCGTCATGGCCATCGCCACGAGGTTATCTCCTGCCAACTCCGCTTCCCCCGGCAATTCTTCAGGCGTGACCTCGATTGCCTGTGTCTCCGCTAATCCCAACTGGTACCTCAGAAACACTTCCAGATCATCCTCGCGAGCCTCGAGCTGCAAAATCCGCTGGATCACCTGCGCTCTCGTCAGTTGCGCTTTGGTCACTTCCACCGGCAGTTCGTATCCTTCTCCCTGTCGCTCCTGTGTCACTTGCAGAATCTTTTCCGCGCTCTCCTGTTCCTTGCGCAGCAAGTCGAGAGAATGCCGTACCTTTCCCAGTTCCAGATAGGCCATCGCCGTTCGAGTGATCACGCTGTTTTTCGCGTCCTCAAGCATTATCTTCTGCGCCTTGGACTGCTCCTGCGTCTCTTTCGCCTGGCCGCGGAGTGGTTCATTGAAAATCTGTTCCGTATAGGTCACATTGAAGATCGAGGGCGCCCGCCCGCCTGGCGTTTCCGGAATCCCGTAGGTGTAACCCGCGCCAGATCCCGCGTAGAGATTGGGCATGAATTGTGACTTGGTGATTTGCGCCGCGTGATCCGCCACACTCGCCTGGATTTTCGCCACTTGAATCTCTTTGCTGTTTTGCAGCGCCAGCTCAATCGCGCGTTTTAACGTCAACGTTACACCCGTCCCGTCCTTCGGCGATTCCTGTGTCGCGGCCTGCTTCGCTTTCGGAGCGGACGCCTCTTGGGCGCTTGCGGCGACCCCGCACAGCACCAAGAGAGCTGTCGTCCCCGCAACGCGTTCCAGTGATCCCATTTTCATGCTCCTTCGCGCCAATCCATACTTACTCATACCTCAGTGATTCCACCGGCTGCAGGCTTGCCGCCTGATTCGCCGGCAAATATCCGAAGAAGAGCCCCGTCGAACACGACACCACAAACGCAATCACCACGCTGAGCCCGGAAACCGGAACCCGCAAGTTTCCTGGCAGGAAGAACTGCGCCGCCACCGGGATGGCGATGCCGATCAGGATTCCTATCACCGCTCCGCCGCCGCTGATCACAAACGACTCGATTAAGAACTGGTACATAATCTCGCGCCGCGCAGCTCCTATCGCCTTCCGAATCCCGATCTCCCGGGTCCGTTCTGTCACGGTAACGAGCATGATGTTCATGATGCCGATTCCGCTGATCACCAGCGCGATGAACGCAATAATGATGAGCACGATGGTCAGCGCTAGCGATATGTTTCTCGCCGCGCTCAGGATCGCCGTCAGCGTTTGCACCTTGTATTCCGCATCCGCAGGGTGCCGGCTCCGCAGCACTTGTCCCAATTGACGCTCGACTGATGCCACGTTTTCGGCCTTGTCGGCCTGCGCGTCCAGCAGCCGCACCACCTCCATGCCCGTGTAATATTTCATCAGCGTAAAGGGAATGATCACGGAATTCTCCTGAATGTCGGAGAGGCCAAATGTCTCGACGCGCTCGCGGAAAACGCCAATCACGGTGAATGTCAGCTCCCCCATGCGCATCGGCCTGCCGATTGGATTCTCCTGCCCGAAGATCCGATCCGCGAGTTGCGTGGTGATCAGGCATACCTTGCTGCGCATCTCCATATCCGCAGCATCAAAGTACCTTCCCCGCAGAATGAGCAGCCGGCGAATCGCCTGGTAACCCTCGGTTACACCGACCAGGTGCACCGGCCGTTCCACGCCGTCAACGACCACCGACGTTTCCAGCTCACGCGTTCCCGCCACTTCGATCACGTTGGGGATGGCCTTGACCGCTTCCAGATCCTCCAGCGTCATCTCGTAGTTAAGGGGTTGCGGCTTGTCCGGCCTTTGAACCAGCTCGACCCACACTAGGTTGGAGCCGACGCTTTCAATCTGCGAGAGGATGAAGGTCTTGCTGGTTAGCGCCACGGTGACCACCAGCACTATGGAGGCGCTCCCAATAATCACGCCCAGCGACGTCAGAATCGCCCGCACCTTGTTCGCTCGCAGCGCATCGATCGCCACCGATACCGTCTCACGGATGTCCATCGTTGACCCTTGACCGGAATATTCCCGCGCCGTAGTGCGAAAGCCTTAGCCCTTCTTCAGCCGCTTCAAACCTTCTTGGGCCAGTTTGTTTTTGGGATCCAGCTTGCGGGCCACCTCAAATTCCTTCTCGGCCTCTTCCATCTTGTTCTGCCCTTCATACAAGCGCCCCAGCCACGCGTGGGCGGTGGCCGGCCGTGGATATCCCGATCGCACCGGAGCTTTACTCGCGTATTCCCTCAGCAATCGTTCGGCTTCTTCGGGGTTTGCTTTCTTCAAGACCAGCGCAACGCCGCGGTAAAACTTTGCTCGCGGATCCCCGGGTGCCACGCGCTCCCCGGAATCCGCTACTGCTTCCAGCCGCTCTGGCTGGCTATGCTTTGCCGCGTAGTCCCCGATGTCGTAGATCAGCTCCGCCGATTTGGGATGGCTCTCCAGCGCCTTAGTAAATTCCTCGTCTGCAATGGCAAAGTCATTCTTCTGCCGCCGGCAATTCCCCGCCGCAAAATGCCCTTCGGCGGCGTCCATCTCTGCCAATTGCTTTATATGCGGCAAGGCCTTCTCTTCGCCGCCTCCCAGCATGCCCGGAGCGCTGCAATCGAATTCGATCAGCACTTGCCGTGCGGAGTAATTTCGCGCATCGAGTTGCACCGCCGCTTCGAATTCTTTGCCTGCTTTCTTGGCCAGCGATATTTTCGAGGGGGGCCAGGCTACCTTATCGGCTTTTTCTCCATAGGCTCGGCCAAGCCACTCGTGGTAGACGGAATTCCGCGGGTCGATCGCTACGGCCCGCTCTGCGGTCTTGATCGCTGGGTCGTGTTCTTCCAACTCGAGATAAGTTTTCGCCAGCAGCAATTGCACGTCGCCGTTCTGCGGCTCTTTGGCAGCGGCAGCCAGTAGCGCAAGGATGGCATTTCTATATTCGCTGGCTTCGTAAGCGCGCTTTCCCGCTTCGAAGTTTGGTTCTTGCTTCACAGTTGTCGCTGCCAACACTCCGCCTGTGATGAAGAGGCCGGCGAGCACGCAGTTCAAACGCTTAACCATTCCATCGTTCCGCAAAAATAAAAACTTCCGTGGTAATCACCTTGACGGTCATGCCGTCTCGCAAATCGACGTCCCCGGGGAGCGCTACCAAATCTTCTTCCTTGAGCCCGCTCACCACTTCGTAGTTCGTCGCGTCGGCTATGCCCACGCGAATCTCCCGTTTTTCCAGCGTGGATTTGCCTACCCCCAGCTGGTTTTGTCTGACCACAAACACGTACCGTTTCCCTCCCTGGGCCGCCACTGCGCCCCGCGGTACGGACAACACTCCGATGCGTTCCCGCGAATTGATGCGCACATTTACATTGATATTGGGCAGCAACTCCAGATTGTCGTTGTTCACCGCGCAAAGTAACTCGCCTACGCTGCGTGTTCCGTGCGGCACCACCTGCTTCGGAATAATCTCCGTTTTCCCCGGCCAGGTCTTGCTCGGCAACGCATCCCAGGTGATCTTCACCGGCTCGTTCGCCTCCAGCGCCCCCAGCTCCGGCTCATCAATGAACGCCCGCACGCGAACTTTGTGCAGGTCCGCCATTTCCGCCAGCAAATCCCCGAGCTTGACGTAATCCCCGGCCTTCACCGGCAAAGAATAGAGCGTTCCGTCCGCTGGCGAGGTGATTCGTCCTTGCCGCACTTTTTCATCGAGTGCCGCTACTTCGTTTTCGATCTGTTGCACGTGCAGCTCTGCCTGGCCCGTGTCCAGCTTCACGCTTCGTTCAAACTCCTGCTTCGCCGCCGTCAGCCGCGTCACTTCTGATTGCGCTTTCCCTAGCGCCAGGTCGTTGGCCGCGAGTTCATCCTCTGTCGCCGCTTGCTCTTTGATCAATCGCAGTAGTACATCATGATTTTTCAGCAGCCGGTCGCGCTCGGCTTGCGCTTTCGATAAATCACCAGCGACTCTCGCTACTTCATCCGTCCTGCCACCGGCCCTGGCCGCCCGCAGATCATCCTGTGCCCGAAGCAGTTTACTCTTCGCCTCGGAGAGCCTCGCCGCTGCATCCTTCACATCCAATTCCAAAATCACTTGCCCCTTCTTGACCGCTTGCCCCTCGGTCGCGCGCACCTTTTCCACAAACGTATCCAGTTGCGCTCGCATCACGTAAGGCGCGATCGGCTCCACCTTCCCGTTGCTGCTGATCGACGAAACCAGGTTTTCCCGCATCGGTGTCACCGCGTGAATGCTCGGCACCGGCCGGCGCCCGCTGAATTCGATCCCCACATACGCCAGCACCGCCGCCAGCGCCAGGTAGAGCAATATTCGATTTCGCAGCTTTCGATCCATGTCTTCCTATTCTGCGTTGCCCCGCATTTCGCTCTTCGCAAGGCGCAAGGGCGCGTCCCTCAGGCGCAGTCTATCTCATAC
>Ga0207157_1046_pt1 | contig 12141 bp, 11 predicted proteins | sample Alteio_BWMinHeat_25_FD_153508 | JGI IMG/M metagenome (GOLD analysis project Ga0207157, IMG submission 153508) | Enriched cells from forest soil in Barre Woods Harvard Forest LTER site, Petersham, Massachusetts, United States -... | ecosystem: Environmental > Terrestrial > Soil > Temperate forest >...
GCCATCAGCACGAAGGGGCGCGTCTTCATAGAGGGCGCGGAACATTTCCACATGATCGCCTTTCTCAACAAGCTGCGGGAAATCGGCGGCGGTTTCGAAGTGAAGAAAACGGGGATTGAGTTTTTTCATCAGGGGCCTTTGCGCGGTGGCGCCCACATCGAGACCGATGTTCATCCCGGTTTCATGACCGATTGGCAACAGCCCTTCGTCGTCCTCCTCACCCAGGCCCACGGCGCATCCGTTGTCCATGAAACAGTCTATGAAAACCGGTTTGGATACACGCAAACCCTCAAAGAAATGGGGGCAGATATCGAACTCTTCACACAATGTCTCGGCGGCAGACCCTGTAGATTTGCCTCAAGCAACCACCACCACAGCCTCGTCATCAAAGGGGCCACCCCGCTCCAAGCAAAAAACATCTCGATCCCCGACCTCCGCGCCGGCTTCGCCTACATCATGGCCTCCCTCCTCGCCTCCGAGGAAAGCACCATCCACAATGCCGCCTTCCTCGACCGCGGCTACGACGATCTCGTCGGCAAACTCACCGCCCTCGGCGCCGATGTCAGCAGGTCTTCGTCCCAACAAGAGCGAATCGAGCAGCAGTGTAAACTCGCTTAAGAACCTGTACTAAAACCAGTTTCAGTCGATTTTCGAAACATCTTCTAAGAGTATTGCATTTATTATCCTACTGAGCACCGAAGAAAAGTTCCCTTAAATTTAGCTTTTTTTTCAAAATTAAATGGTCGAGAGACAGTTTTGGATCGGGCAGCTTTTCTAACTCTCGCGAAAGAGCGCATCAATCAATTAAATGTCTCTTCTGCTATTGAGGATACCATCCATTTTGTTCGAGACCAAGAGGCTATTCAAAGGACCTGGTCCAAAGAATTTTTTCTGCATTGGATCGATACGATCGAGACTTGTTAGGGGACGTCTTCAAATTAGGGTTCGTCGATTTTCGGGATGATTTTGGCCTATTTTCGATTCAAAATCGGGGGGCTATATCGACCTGAAGTATATAGCCCCCCGATTTTGAATCGAAAATAGGCTCAAAAGCACCCGAAAATCGACAGAACCTAATTTGAAGACGTCCCCTAAACCGGACGAAGCATCCAGATGAGTTCAGGGTGTTGCAAACCCTTTCAACGAGACTTCGGGCGGTCCTTGTAGATCGAGTTCTTTTTCCCGTACCCGAAGTAGATCACCATTCCAATCGCAAGCCAGAAGAGAAGGCGGAGCCAGTTATCGACACCTAAGCCGAGCATCATGGCGAGGCAAACGGCGATGCCAAGGAGAGGCGTGAGCGGGTACAGCGGCAATTTGAACGATCGGTGGACGTGCGGCTGTTTTTTTCGCAGGATCATAACCCCTATGCAGACTAGGACAAATGCGAGAAGGGTCCCTATACTCGTCATCTCTCCCACGAGGGCGATGGGGGAAAAGGCCCCAAAGGCGCCGACAAAAAAGAGGAGGATCAGATTGGATAGCCAAGGGGTCCGAAAGCGGGGGTGGATTTTAGACCACTGCCTTGGGAGAAGACCATCTCTCGCCATGCAATAAAAGATCCGGGATTGACCAAGGAGCATGACGAGCATGACTGAGGTGAGGCCGCACAATACCGCCAGCTTCACTAAACCGTTGAGCCAGACGTAAGGTGTTTGGGCAATGGCGAGTGCCACCGGTGCCGGATTATTCAAATCCTGATAGTTCACCATCCCCGTTAAGACGTAGGCGAAGACGATGTAGAGGATCGTACAAATACATAGGGAGCCTAAAATCCCTACGGGAACTGCCCTTTGTGGATTTTTCGTCTCTTGCGCCATCGTGGAGACAGCATCAAAGCCGATGTAGGCAAAGAAGACAACCCCTGCCCCGCGCAAGATCCCGCTCCAACCAAACTCCCCAAATACCCCCGTGTTCTCCGGGATAAATGGGTGGTAGTTCTCCTGGTTGATATACGAATAGCCGAGGGCCACAAAAATCACCACAACGCAGAGCTTTAAAATCACCAAGAGAGCATTGACGAGGGCGCTTTTATTGACCCCTAAAATCAAGACGGCCGAGGATAGCGCCACGATGAGGAAGGCGGGTAAATTGATGATCCCATAGACATTTGTCCCATCGGGAAGAAGGACCGGTTGCCAAGGGGAAGCTAAAAACTGAGGAGGGAGAAAAATCCCGAGATCGTAGAGGAAAGAGACCAAATAGGCCGACCAGCTAATCGCAACGCAAGAGGTCCCAATCGCATACTCTAAAATGAGATCCCACCCGATGATCCAGGCGATGAACTCCCCTAAGGTGGCATAGGCATAGGTGTAGGCGCTCCCCGATACAGGGATCATCGAGGCGATTTCGCTGTAGCATAAACCAGCGAAAGCGCACCCTATCGCTGCCAGAAGAAAGGAAATGAGGATTGCTGGACCTGCATTTTGCGCTGCAGCAACTCCCGTAATAGAGAAAAGGCCCGCACCAATAATTGCGCCGATCCCCATGAGAACTAGCTGCCCCGAACTCAGAGTCCTTTGCAGGTTATAGGGCCACCCTTCTGCATCCTGGTAACACCGCTCTATTGATTTTTTACTCCAAAGACCCATCTCCCTTACCCATCCTATTTTTACTTCTTTGTAGGGGATGAAAAATTTCTGAGCAATTTATTCCTAACTTGACAATCGCTGCTGCACCCCCTAAACTTATCTCCTCATGTCTCCTCCACACTGGCGCGAAGTGCAGAAGAAAAACTTTACTTCTGTCGATGCGATAGCCGATTTCCTCATGCTCGATGAAAATCTCCGCGCTCGCTTGATCCAGCGCCCCCACTTCACGATGAATGTTCCTCTCCGTTTAGCTACAAAAATGGAGAAAAACACGCTGGACGATCCTCTGGCTCGTCAGTTTCTCCCTCTTGTAGAGGAGAATTTTTCTCCTCCTGGGTATCTCGACGATCCGCTCCAAGATCGAACGTTTCGAAGAACGAAAAAACTTTTGCAGAAATACCAGGGACGAGCGCTTGTTTTGACTACCGGCGCCTGCGCGATGCATTGCAGGTTTTGTTTTCGGAAAAAATTTCCGTATGAGGTAGAAACGAAAGGGTTTGAGCAGGAGATCGAGGCAATTCGGAAAGATGGGAGCCTAGATGAGATCATCCTGAGTGGTGGAGACCCGCTCTCTTTAAGCGACGAGGTGCTGGCGTCGCTGTTTCAATCACTCGAGCCTATTTCACACCTGAAACGAATTCGCTTTCACACTCGCTTTCCTATCGGCATTCCCGAACGGATTGACGACTCTTTTCTCCAAATACTGGCCTCTTCATCCAAGCAAATTATTTTCGTGATTCACTGCAACCACCCGAAAGAGCTCGATGCAGATGTAGTTGATGCGTTGAAAAAAATTCAAAGACTTGGGATTCCTGTTTTGAATCAGGCGGTGTTGCTTCGCTCAGTCAACGATGAGGAGAAAACGCTTCTGGAGTTAATGGAAAAGTTGATAAACGGCGGAGTAGTTCCTTACTACTTGCATCTCAACGACTTCGTCACTGGTTCGGCCCACTTCGATGTGCCGCAAGAGCGGGGAGAGGCTCTGGTAGAGTATTTGCAGCGTCATACTTCTGGCTATGGAGTGCCGCGCCTGGTGCGGGAAGAGGCCGGAAAGACGAGCAAAACGGTTTATATTTAAGTATTTACAACAAATCTTGTAAACAATTTACGTTTTCTTTATAATTATATTAGTTAACGGGTTAAAGCGTTAACTATTCTAATCATCACCTTTTTTCACCTGCCTCCCCCTCGGGAGGCTTTTTTATTACGAGCCGGTCGTAAAAGTTGCTTGCCTTGGAAAATCGGCTCTTACATCCGATTTACGACTTGAAGGCCGAGGATTTCGAGCCCTTGCCGGAGGATGCGAGCGGTGAGCTCGCAGAGGACGAGGCGGGGCTTTTCCTCGGGAGAGCCCTCCACCCTGCAGTCGCGGAAGAAGAGGTTGAATTTCTCGGCGAGGGCATAGAGATAGTCAGTGAGGCGGTTGGGGAGGAGGTCGCGGGCCATGAGCTCGAGGACCTCACCAAACCTGCGGAGGTGAAGGCCGAGGGCGATTTCGGAGGGGTGGTGAAGAGCGATGCGCGCCTGGACGAGGATCTCTTCCATGTTGGCGTGGGTTTTTCGCTTGATGCCGTTGATCCGGACGTAAGCGTAGAGCAAGAAGGTGGCGGTATTCCCTTCAAATTTCAACATCCGGTCATAGCTGAAAGTGTAGTCCTTCGTCCGGTGACAGGAGAGGTCGGCATACTTGATGGCGCCGATGCCGAGTGCGTGGGCGAGGTGGTCGATTTCGGAGGCGGGGGCGTCGGGAAGGCGCTCGAGGAGGAGAGTGCGGGCGCGGGTTACGGCTTCAAGGAGAAGATCGATCAACTTTTCGGTGGTGCCGGAACGGGTTTTAAATTTCTTGCCGTCGGGGCCGAGGACGAGGCCAAAGCCAACGTGATCGACGCGGGTTTTGGTGGAATCGAGCCAGCCTGCTTTTTCTGCTGCGGCGAAGATCATATGGAAATGGGGGGCTTGTCCATTGTCGGTGATGACGATGATCCGATCGGCCTTATCGACAAAGATCCGGTAGCGAATGGCAGCGAGATCGGTTGTGTCATAATTGTAGCCGCCGTCAGTTTTTTGAACCATGAGAGGGATCTGAAATCCGTCGAGAAAAAGGCATTTTGCTCCCTCTGAAATCTGGATCAATCCTTTTTGGGTCAACTCTTCGACGATTTGGGGAAGGTAGGGGTTGTAAAATGATTCGCCTCGCTCTGTGATCCGGACGCCGAGAAGGTCGTAGATTTCCTGGAATCCTTTGCGCGAGACATCGCAGATCTCTTTCCACAGGGCGAGAATGGCAGGCTCGCCCGCTTGGAGGCGGACCACCTCTTTTTGCGCCCGTTTTTTGAACTCAGGATCGGCATCGAATCGGACTTTCGCTGCCCGGTACCACTCCATGAGCGATTCGAGATCCGTCGGTTTTTTCCCCGTCTCTTGCATGTAGGCGATCAACATGCCGAACTGGGTGCCCCAATCGCCGATGTGGTTCAGGCGCAAAACGTCATGCCCCAAAAACTCGAAGAGCCTAGCCAGACTATCGCCGATGATGGTGGAGCGAATGTGGCCGACATGGAGCTCCTTCGCGACATTGGGCGAGGAAAACTCGACGAGAACCCGCTCTTTTTTCCCAGAAAATGCGCCGAGGCGCTCATCGAAAAGAGCTGCCTGCAATTGCTTGGAGAGAAATTCGGGAGAAAAGGTGAAGTTGATGAAGCCAGGACCTGCGATTTCCACTTTCGAATAGAGGGAGCGATCGAGCTGGTCGACGATTTTCTCTGCGATGGCGCGGGGAGGCACCTGGAGGATTTTGCTCAAGCGAAGCGGGCTATTGCACTGGTAGTGACCAAACTCTTCTTGCAGACAGGGTGCGACATCGGCTTGCCCACAGGCAGTGCCTGCAAACGCCTTTTCGATCGATTCAGAGACCTTTTGCCGAAAGATCTCAAGCAACGTTTCCATTGTTCAATCAGGGCTGTGGTGAAAAACAGGAGGGATCACCCGTTTGCCGATCAGGTATTTGAGCCGGTATTCGGCGAGGGCAAGGGCAGCAGCATGGGTCGATTCCCCGTTCTTCTCGGCGATTTCATAGATCGCGAGAAGCGTGTCATAGAGGTGATGGGATTTGTAGCGAGGCAGAGCGGGGTGATAGCCTTGCTCTTCCAATTCCGCTGCGACGTTCAAGAGACCACCAGCATTGATGATAAAATCAGGAGCATAGAGAATCCCCTTTCCCCGGAGGGCCGTGGCGTGAGAGTCGCGGAGGAGTTGGTTGTTGGCACATCCCGCAATCGCTCGGCAGCGAAACTGGGGAAGAGTTTGGTCGTTGACAATTCCTCCCATTGCGCAAGGGATGAGAATGTCACACTCTGTCTTGAGAATCTGATCGGGAGCCACTACTTTGGCTCGGTATTTCGCAGAAAATTTCTCCGCTTTTGCGGTATCAACATCAGAAATCACCAGTTCTGCACCCGCCCAGAAGAGATGGTCGAGGAGATAAGCTCCCACGCTTCCGAGCCCCTGCACAGCGAGGGTGCGCCCTTCGAGAGAATCGGAGCCAAAGAGTTTCTTCGCGATCGATTGGAGACCGCGGAACGTCCCCCACGCGGTGAAGGCGGAAGGATCGCCGCTACTTTTCTCCTGGGGAAGCCCCACGATGTACTGGGTCGCTCGCCGCACGATCCGGGCATCTTCTAGCGTAAATCCCGCGTCTTCTGCGCAGATATAGGTTCCTGTGAGTTTTTCTACAGCTGCGCCAAAGCTCATCAAGAGAGCTGGCGTTTTCTCTTTTTTCGGATCGGCGATGATGACGCTCTTCCCCCCTCCAAACCCCACCTCAGCCAAAGCCGCCTTGTAGGTCATCCCGCGCGAGAGGCGAAGGACGTCTTCGAGCGCCTCATTAAAGGAAGTGTACGGGTACACCCTCGTTCCGCCGAGGGCAGGCCCCAGCGTCGTATCGTGAATGGCGATGATCGCCTGCAACCCCGTTTTCTTGTCGGTGACCCTGAACACCTGCTCATACCCCTTGACGGGGATTTTTTCCATTTGGAGGGTGGGCGATTTGGTTCGACTCTGGGGGGTGTCGAGCAGCTGGGTCATACTAGGCCTTAGGTTATAAAAATTTCAAGAGCATTATACCAGGAGTGGCCGTTGAGTCAAGGGGATAAAAATTTTCATTCCCGGTTGAACCTTAATTTCTTTTTGGTGTATCATCGTGTACCACAATTAAAGGATTTTTATGGCAACAGCCCTCACCATCACGGCAGAGCAAAAAAGCGACCTACTGAAATTTTTGAAAAAGAATCGGGGCGCTGATCTGGTGACGATCTACCTCGCCTTCATTGAGGAAAAACACGATTTAAGGCCCGTTTTGTTTCCTCGTGAAAAAACCATTTACCAAAGCGCCGCCGACCTGATCAGCCGCTTAGAAGCGCAAGGGAAACTGTGGCGCGAAACGGAAATCACCATCCAATTTGGCCAGCAGAGCGTCAACGAAGCGACAAAGAAAATTTACATTTGCCCCTTCACAGGCAAAGTCTATGGAGACAACACTCACCCCAACCCGCAGGACGCGATCTACGACTGGGTCTCCAAATGCCCGGAAAATAAAGAGCGAGTAGGCGGTCTTCCGGTGAAGCGCTTTTTTGTTTCGGAAGATCCCGAGGTGATCAAGAACTACATCAGCGAGCGAAAAGCATCGATCAAGAAAGTGGTCTATTCTTCAGCAGTGACAGGGAAACTCTTCAACAGCAAGGCAGCTGTCATCGAAGATTTCAAGAAAAACCACATCAAACCCCTCACTCTCCTCGAAGTGCAAAACCAGAACCGCTACCAGATCGAGGAGAATTTCCTCGGCTTCATCCAAAAACACCTGACTGAAGAGAAAATCGCCCAATTTGTCGAAGCTTTGGCCGAACACGTAGAATTCGAACCCTGGCTAGAAAAATGGGTCGAGAAAGATTGAGTTCAGCAGAAGAGATGTTCGCGTTCGGGAAAGAGTTCGCCCTCAGCCTTGCCCCGAATGCGATTCTCACCTTGTCGGGAAACCTCGGCTCTGGGAAAACGACTTTTGTGCAAGGTTTGGCAGCAGGGTTACAGATCGAAGAGCCTGTGGCGAGCCCTACGTTCGTCTACCTGAATATCTACCAGGGGACCCTTCCCCTCTTTCACTTCGACCTCTACCGGCTGAAGACAAAGGAAGATTTTTTCGCACTTGGGTTTCAGGAATACTTATCTGCAGGGGGAATCTGCGCCATCGAGTGGCCAGAGAAAATCGATTTTCCTCCTGGAGCTCGTCATCTTTGCTTCACCCATGAATCTCGCGGAAGAGTCGTTTCATGGGACTGATCGTGAATGAACTATTTGTCTGTCTCGACTGTGAATCGACCGGTCTCGACCCGAAAAAAGATCGGATCATCGAAATTGCCATCGCGCAATTTACTTTCGATCAGATCCTAGAGCAATTTGAGACCCTCATCAATCCCCAATGCCCCATCCCCGAGACCTCGCAAAACATCCACAAAATCTCTGCCGAAATGCTCCAAGATAAGCCCCTCATCGGCACCATTCTTCCCGACCTACTCCGACTCATCAACGGCCACATCCTCGTCGGCCACGGGATCGGCTTTGACATCGCCCTCGTCGCCGCAGAAGCCTCCCGCTGCCAAATCCCCAACCAACTCTCCCAGGCCCCCTCCCTCGACACCCTCCGCCTCGCCCGCCTCTACGGCCAAAGCCCCGTCAACTCCCTCGAAAGGCTCCGCGAACACTTCAACATCGCCGCCGAAGGGGCCCACCGCGCCATGAACGACGTCATCGTCAACATCGAAGTATTCAAATACCTCGTCCGCTCCTTCAAAACAACCGAGGAGATCTTCCTCGCCCTCCAAAAACCAATCCGGATGAAAGTGATGCCCCTCGGCAAGCACAAAGGACGCAAGTTCGAAGAAATCCCCATCGAGTACCTCCTCTGGGCAGAAAAGAAAGACTTCGACCAAGATCTCCTCTTCTCTATCCGCTCCGAAATCAAAAACCGCCGTAGAGGTGGCAGCTTCGGCCAATCGGCCAATCCCTTCGTCGGACTTTAGGGTGTGTCATCAAATTAGGTTCTGTCGATTTTCGGGATGCTTTTGAGCCGATTTTCGATTCAACATCGGGGGGCCATATACTTCGGGTCGATATGGCCCCCCGATGTTGAATCGAAAATCGGCTCAAAAGCATCCCGAAAATCGACAGAACCTAATTTGATGACACACCCTAATTGGCGAGAGGGCCGGCCCTCTCGCGCTCTCCCGTTCCCTGCATCTCGACGTACCGCAAAGCGGTATACGTCGAAACGCAGGTCCTGAAGTATCTACACGCTTAGAAACTGTCTATGTGATATAAGTTGTTGACATGGATAAGAAGATCCGTTGGCAACAGCGCTTCGCGAACTTAGAAAACGTGTTTCGATTTCTCAAGGAAGGTTTGAAAAAAGATTCCCTTGATCCTTACCAGGAAGCGGGAATCATTCAAAGCTTTGAGTTCACCTTTGAGCTTTCCTGGAAGACGCTGAAAGATTTTCTGGAAAGCATGGGAACAAATGTCCTTTTTGCTCGCGATGCAATCAAAGAAGCTTTTGCAACACAGTTGATCCAAGATGGCCATCTTTGGCTGGAAATGCTGGAGAAACGAAACGTAGTGTCTCACACTTACAATAGACAACAGGCAACGGATGCTGTTCGTTTGATCAGACAACGTTATTTTCCCGGTCTAGAGCAAGTATATTTGGAGCTCAAAAATCGGTGTTCGGATTAAAAACTTCTGATCTGGATTTGATCATTGAAATCTTACGGCGTTACCCCGATGTCGAAGAGGCCTTGATCTTTGGCTCCCGAGCCATGGGAAACTATAAGCCCGGCTCTGATGTGGACATCGCATTAAAAGGAAAGCTCAAGCCCGAAACTTCAAGAGATGTTGCCGTGGAGTTAGGGGACGTTACCCCCTCCCCTATCAATTCGATGTCGTAGCATACTCGACTCTTACCCACAAACCCCTCATCGAACATATCGATCGGTACGGGAAAACCTTCTACTACAAGCGTTCGAGGAAAAATGGTTTTTCCCTTCCAGGCCCTGAAATCTGAGAGATTTAGCAAAAGATCCTATTGGACTAACCAAATAAAACAATGACCGTTTTCGTCGCATTGGATATTAGGTAATTCCACAAGATCAAAATGGTTAACCCACAGAAAAATTCTTTCCTTAACCGGATAAACAGCTTCTGGTTTAAAATAAACCTTCCCATTTTCAATCTTATCGATGCAATTTTGTCGTTGCTCGAGTAATATTTCCATTCTTTCTTTTTCACTCGAAACGTCGATTGATTCACCTCCAGCAAAACTTAAGCCTGCATAAGCTGACCTAATTATTAACACGGAACAGATCAATAAATAACGCATCTTACCCTCACTTTGATACTGCCTCAGCAATTTTTTCGAATTGTTTCAATTCATTTAATCGAATAGTTCTCTCTCGAGAATCCTCCATCATTCCATTCACAGCATCCCACATGTGCTTACTTCCAGAAACAATGAGAGTAGGGCCAAAACGGATACTGAGAGGAGTCCCAATTGAAATACATAAAACGCCGCTGATTAGTTCTCCCACACCAAATAGAAAATCTCTCATAAACCTTTCCTGTTTAGGATCAAAGTTTGTTCCATATCGAGTTACTCTTGGAGCTCCTGCATCCGAAACATATTCATCAGTGCATCTCGAACTTTCCGGCAAAACACCACAATTATACCCATACATTCGGTACCATCTGAATGTAGATTCTAAAAACTGCAACTTCGCTGCAGATTCCCCGCTTTTTAGTGCAAGTTGAAAGGCATCTTTGAATGCATAATAAGCAAGTGTCGTATGCCCATTAAATTGCAAATCAAATGCCTTACAGAATTTTTCTGCATAAGTTCTTCTCATCTCCTCTGGCGGAGAAGCAAAAACCATAACAGGAACCAAGAGTATATAAAAGAGATATTTCATAAAAAACCCTACTTATAAACTGTTCTGATGTGAGCGATGATGGCTGCAGCAAGCAGGTACAACAGAAGGAAAACACCTGCCGCAAAAAACATAACTCCTGTGGCTAACTTGTTTTTGTCTTTCGGCGATTTCCATTCGTGCAAAAAGAAAATTCCTCTTGGAATCAAATAAGCGCCTGACAAATAAAACAAACCACAAAACAGCACATCTTTAGCTATCTGTAGAAAAAATGGATCTTCTATCCATACTGACAAATCCACATTCCCTCCTTTGAGTAAAAAATATGCTACGGTATTGTAGCCTTTCTTTGAAGAGTAGTCAAGCTCTGAATTTTTCAATTCTCACGAGAAATAAAGAAAAATCGCTATACTGCGACTACATGGATAAACTCAATCTCAGAGATCTTCCTCTCAAGGGCAAACGAGTCCTGATGCGGGTGGACTTCAATGTGCCACTGACGAAGGAGGGGACGATTTCGGATGATTCGCGGATTCGGGCGGCGCTGCACTCGATTGCGTATGTTTTGGAGCATGGGGCTTCGCTGGTTCTCATGAGTCATTTGGGCAAACCGAAGGGGAAGGCGGATGCTGCATTTTCTTTGGCGCCGTGTGCGAAGAGATTGTCTGAACTGTTGGAGAAACCCGTTGCGTTTGCGCCTGATTGTGTGGGGCCAGAAGTGGGGCGGATGGTGGAGAAGCTTGAGGCGGGGCGGGTGCTTTTGTTGGAGAACTTGCGCTTCCATAAAGGGGAGGAAAAACCTGAGGAGGATCCGGCTTTTGCGAGGGCCCTTGCGGGGTGGGGCGATGTGTATGTGAATGACGCGTTTGGGACAGCGCATCGGGCTCACGCTTCTACTGCGGCGGTTGCGGGATTTTTCCCCGGGAAGGCGGCGATGGGGTTCTTGATGGAGGAGGAGATTCGTTGGTTGTTTCCCCTTTTGCACAATCCGAAACGCCCCTTCTTCGCGATTTTGGGAGGTGCGAAGGTGTCGACAAAGGTGGGGGTCATCGAGAGTTTGCTGAAGAAAGTCGATGCTCTCTATCTCGGCGGCGGCATGGTCTACACGTTTTTGCAAGCAAAAGGGCAAAAGGTGGGAGAATCGCTCGTCGAAGAAGATAAAGTCGCTACGGCGAAAAAACTTTTTTGCGAGAAGATCCGTTTTCCTCTCGATCTTGTGATTGCGGATGGAGGTACCAATGAGGCGAAGAAAAAGGTGATTGCTATTTCCGACGCCATTCCCGACGGCTGGCGGGGAATGGACATCGGCCCTAAAACAGTGGGGCAATGGGGAAAAGAACTGTCGCAGGCGGCAACCGTATTCTGGAATGGGCCACTCGGGGTCTTCGAAATGCCCTCCTTTGCCGCAGGCACTCGAGGGATTGCGGAGAGCCTGGCCCGAGCGCCAGGTAAGGTCATTGTCGGAGGGGGAGACTCAGTCGCCGCCATCGAGCAGATGGGCTTCGGCCAATCGTTTGCTCATCTATCGACGGGCGGAGGCGCCTCGCTTGAATACCTCGAGTTCGGCCATTTGCCAGGAATCG
>Ga0207157_1047_pt1 | contig 11623 bp, 9 predicted proteins | sample Alteio_BWMinHeat_25_FD_153508 | JGI IMG/M metagenome (GOLD analysis project Ga0207157, IMG submission 153508) | Enriched cells from forest soil in Barre Woods Harvard Forest LTER site, Petersham, Massachusetts, United States -... | ecosystem: Environmental > Terrestrial > Soil > Temperate forest >...
AAGTAGTTGGAGGGGGACATGTTCAGATCGGTGATCTGAAGTCCGGGCGCATTGTGCCAGACGCCGACCAATTCTTCGGCGCGGGGATAGGGGAGAGGTTTGAGAAGAACACCTTCGAGAACGCTGAAAACCACGGTGTTGCCGCCGATGCCGGCGGCCAGGGTAATCAGCGTGACCGCCGTAAACATAGGCGCCCGGCGGAGCCTGCGAAAGACTTGTTTGAGCTGTTGCCCAATCGCTCCCATCGTGGAACCCCCTGGTGATTCGCGGCCCCGCTCCAGGACTGACACCTTGGACGAACTGATATAGAGATACGTTAGGGAGCGAGAGAAGTTCCTGGAGAATTAGGCTGCCAGTGCAAGGCAGCCATGCAGAGAAGTGAATTCATGTTGCAAGAATATACGATTTAAGGGGCCGGGGCCGGCCCGACTGCAGGCCGGGACGGGCAGCTATTTGTCCTTGATGGGTGAACCTTTGCGCGAAATGGAAATGGTGCCGGGAGGCTCGACTCCGAACTTTCTGGAGTAGTTGCCCTGGTTGACGGCGATGCTGACGCGGCCGCGGGAATCGATGAAAAGGAGAACATCGCCCACGGGGACGTCCATGAAAGTCTTCACGTAGGGGACGGTTACCGGTTTTTTGTTGAGCTCGATCCGCAGTTTGTCGCCGAGGTTGTATCCGAGTTTCTTGAATTCTTCGCCAGGGATATCGGTGACCAGGGAGCCGAAGGGATCGTCGAGCGCGATGATATTGCCATCGACGCCTTTGTCGGTTGTGGTGGAGGTCTTCAGAGTAAGGCGAACGAGTTGGGGAACCACGGGCCCGACCATACTGAAATCCCAACCTGCGGCGAGGTGCGCGGCTGCAGGCGAAAAAATGTCGCGGCCGTGGAAAGTGGAGGAGATGGCGGCTTGAATCATCCAGCTGGGATTGGTGATTTCGCGGGCGGAATCGAGGCCGTCGCGTTCAATCACGGGAGTGACCAGGCCGTTGTCGGGCAGGACGAAGTACTGGGCCTTTTTTGTTTTGACGATGATGGCTTTGCGCGAAGTGCCGACGCCAGGGTCGACGACGGTCACGAAAACCGTTCCGGCGGGATAGTAGGGAGAGACGGCTTCGAGAAAGCGCGCGCCTTCTTCAATGCGAAAGGGCGTGACCTGGTGGGTGATGTCCATGATGCGGGAATCAGGGGCGATGCCGATCATGACGGCTCTGCAGATGGCCACGGCGTCGTTGGCGGTGCCGAAGTCGGTCATGAAGACGATGGTGGCGCGGCCACCGGACTTACCTGCGGTGGCGGAGTCCCCCGGTGCGGAAGACTTCGAGCAGGCCGCGGCGAAAAGAATGGTCGTGAACAGGAAAGAAAGGAAAAGCCGATATCGTGAGGTCATCCAAAACCCCTGACATAGAGAGATAAGACGGAAGCAAGGATCGCATTCAAGCGCCGGATCGATGAATCAAGATTCCCGGCCTTCCCCTGGCGGCAAAAGTATACAGGAAGGAACAAAGAAAAGTCTGGTCCAGGGAAGCGAGAAGGCGATTTTGAGATGTTGGAATTTGGCGGGCGTTTCCGTAAACTGCATATACTTCAATTGGAAGTGACGCAAGAAGAAGCAAGCCTGCCGCGCCCAGAAAGGCCCTGCCCGATTGCGTAAGGAGACTAGAAAAAGGGAGGAAAACTGTGCGCCAAAGTATGCTCGGGGCATGTGTGTGGTTCTTTCTAGCGATGAGTTCGATGGCCGATCAGGTTACGCTCAAAAACGGGGACCGTTTGACGGGATCCATCGTCAAGTCGGATGCCAAGACGCTCCTGGTCAAGACGGAATTTGCTGGAGAAGTGAACGTGCAATGGGAGGCGGTAAGCGGCATAGTGTCCTCGCAGCCGCTGCACTTGGCGTTGAAAGATGGGCAGACGATCGTGGGAACGGTGAACACCACGGAGAACAAGTTTGAAGTTGCGACCAAGGAGACCGGAGCGGTCAGCGCTTCGAAGGAGGTGGTGATGGCCGTGCGCAACGACGCGGAGCAGAAGGCCTACGACGACCAGGTCGAACGATTGCGGCATCCGCACCTGACGGATTTCTGGAGCGGCCTGCTGGACACGGGCTTGAGCGATACGCGGGGAAATTCCGAGTCGCTTACCTTTTCGATGGCAGCCAAAGCCGCACGGGTTACCGACAGCGACAAGATTACCGCGTACACCAACGTGATCTATTCGAGGAGTCTGGTGACCGGCGTGACCAGCACAACCGCGCATGACATTCGCGGCGGCGTGCGCGGGGATTTGAATGTAGGCGCCAGGACGTTTGTGTTTGCGTTCACCGATCTGGAATACGACGCCTTCCAGCATCTAGACTTGCGCAACGTGCTGGGCGGAGGATTCGGCTATCACGTTATCAAGACGAAGGATACGACCTTCGACATATTCGGGGGCGGGAGCTTTGATCAGGAGTACTTCGCGGCCTATTCGGTGGTGACTGCGAATCCCACGCCGCCACCACCGACGATCACCACGACGGTGGCGTCTGTCACGCGAAAGAGCGGCGAGGCGGTAATCGGGGAATCGTTCAACACCAAGGTAAACGGCCGGACGACGCTCGGCGAGACGTTTTCGTTTTTTCCAAACGTCAGCAGCACGGGGAATTACCGCATGCAATTCGATATTAGCGCGTCGACAAAGCTGAAGAACTGGCTTGGCTGGCAAGTCAGCTACAGCGATCGGTACATCACCAACCCGCCGAACGGGCTGAAGGGAAACGACCAACTTCTGTCGACGGGACTGAGGTTGACATTTGGCAAAGGGGCGTTCTAAAAGGGACGCGTAGCAGGGACAGTCAGTAGCACAAAGAGAAGCAGGAGAGGGGGTACTAAAATGATTTATTGGATTGTGGTGGGATTGATCGCGGGGTGGCTCGCCGGGCAGGTGATGAAGGGCGGCGGTTATGGTGTGCTGGTGGACATCATCCTGGGGATCCTCGGGGGCATCATCGGAGGCTGGTTGTTTGGGATGCTTGGCATTTGGCCGGGAGGGGGCATTATCGGCTCAATCATTGTGGCGTTTGTTGGGGCCGTGATTCTGGTGTGGATCACACGGTTGCTGAAAAAGGCCTAGAGAAGTATTTCGGAAACAAAAAACGCGTTGCTTTGGCGGAAAATCGGCCCCAGCAACGCGTTTTTGTTTGCGGCCCGAACTAGTGGGCCGCTCCGGCGTCCGAGTGCGTCACCAAGAACCATTCGACGGTCGGGGCGCGCTGATATTTCAGGCGCGTGTGCGTTGCTTGAGCAGCGGCCGTGTTGCCGAGTTTTTCCTGGATGAAGGCAAGTTGCTCGAGGGCGAGCGGCGAATGAGGATCCGCCGAAAGTTCATCGGCAGCGCTGGAAAGATCGCCCTGCCGGACAAGAACGTAACCGCGGGCGGATTCATAGGCGTTCACGACCACGGAGTCGCGCGAGGAATTGGCGAGGCTTTCAAGTTGCGAGACAGCCGCTGAAGCGTTGTCGATCATACCGTTGAGCGAGGCGACGCGCGTGCGCTCGCGAAGAACGATGGCGCGATTAATATCCCGGTCTGATTCATTCATGCCGGCCAGAGGCTTTTCCAGAAAAGCAGAAAGAGCGGCGAGCTGATTCAGTTCGTCGCGTGAATCTGCGGCGAGCATGGCCCCGGCCAGGGCGATTTCGAATTGCCCATTGAATTCTTTTATCCGTGCGGCTTCTTCTGCGAGGGCAGCCAGGGCTTTGCGGCCCTCGACGGATTTGCCCTCCCAGAATGATACAAGGGCTCTCTGGCATTTGGCATCGAGTACCTCGAAGGGCAGGTCTGAGCGCTGAATAACGAGGTCGTATTCTTTTCGGGCGTCGCCGTAATCGCCCATAAGCGTCCGTGTGCCACCAAGACCCGCCTGCGAATTCAGAAATTTGGGATCAATTTTGAGGGCGGCAGCGTAGTGCTCCAAAGCAGCCGCATCGTCGCCGGCAAAACGGTAGATTTCGCCAAGCGAATCCTGGGGGTTGGGAGAATGGGGTTCGACTTGCGCATAACGCTTCAAGGAGGCGATGGCCTTTTCTGGGTCGGGAGTGCTGCCACCGATGTAAACATAGCCCAGACGGTTGAGCGCGGCGGGGAACGCGGGATCGATTTGGAGAGCGGCTTCCATCATGGAGCGCGCGCGGTCATCATCTTGCTGAAGGAGGAGCCATTCGGCGGTCATATAGAGAATGTGCTTGTTGCCAGGAAAGCGCTGCAAGAGGTCGTTCATGGTGGAGATAGCGGGTAGAAGGTCGCGGTCTTGAATGCCAATCATCCAGCGAGCGAGGAGCTGTTCGTCGGGAGTAGCGCGCGGGAGAAGCGCTTTTGCTTTGGCAAAGGCGGTGCCATCGGGTACCCACCGGCGGGCAGCGAAGGAAGCCATGGCGTAGGCGAGCGCGGATTGCGGATCGGCTCCGGCGGCGCGGCGCGCCAGAGCCGCGGACTCGAGATAGTCGGCGTTTTCGTATTTGTCTACCGCCAGCTCAAGCAATTGACGGGTTTGCTCCGAATGAGTGGAGAGCGCGATGGCGCCAAAGAGCTGCTGGGAGGCGCCCGCTATGCGCGGGGCGCTGGTCACGGCGTGGTCGGCAGCCGTGCTGATGCGAGGCGAGGGAGATTGCGCCCAGGCCACAGACCCAAGTAGCGAAGGAAAAATAAAGAGAAAAAAGCGCGCCGCGAATCGATTCATAGAGAAATACTCTCCGTTTCTGAGAAGAAGAGAATGATCCAGGTAGAAAACGTAGCGCGGAGTGATAGCCCGGAGATACTGGTCCGGAGGACAGGTGTGCACGAAGAGAAAGAGCAGGCGTACAGTTGAGCACAGCCGGGAAAACCGGCCTTGCTCCTAACCGTGACGAGTGAACATACTGCAATTACTCTGCCGGAAAGCGAGCCTGAAAGTTATGAAGCAGGATGTCCACGGGAAATGGCTGCAAATCATGGCGCTGTTGTGTGCCGCCTCGATGATTGCCGGAAGCAGCGCTGCGGCGATCAAAAACATGGCGGTGGTGATTTCCGCGGGGAGCAAGCTTTCGGACGTCCCGCTGGCCGACCTGGTGAAATTGTGCAAGGGCACGCAGAAGAGCTGGGCGGACGGGAAGAACTTCCTGCTCGTGGTCAAGAATCCCGAGGCACCCGAGATGCACGTGGTTGCTCAGAGACTTTTTGTTGATGCCGGCGGTGACATCAAAGGGGCAATCGCGAAAATGAATGAGTCCCGCGTAACTGTCAAAATCGCAGGGAGCGACGAGGAGTTGCTGCGTATCGTGGAAGCCACACCCGGCGCGGTGGGGATTATCGACGTTTATTCCATCAATAGTTCCGTCAAAGTTCTACGGGTGGATGGCAAACTGCCGTTTGATGCGGGTTATACGTTCAAGGGAAACTGACTTGTTCTTTCCTAGGGTCTAGAGGGTCACCCAAAAACACCTAAAAAAACACAAATGAACAGAGTCTTGCCGAGTATGGCCGTAGCATGCCGCGCCTCTACTACCGGGCAAGGATCCATTCGCTTTGCTCTGTTATGGCGCGGGATCGGGTGTGCGCATGGCGCGCAGCGCGGCAGTGCCTAGAAGAATGACGGCGATGGCCAGCGCGATCCACAGCAAATTGGGGTGGCGTTCGGTGAACGGGCGCGGATCAGCGTAATTGGAAGTAGTTTCTTCCGCGCCGAGTCCTTGGTGGGCCAGCACCTCGTTTGCCTGGATGTGCAGTGTTCGAGCAAGGTCGTACTGGGGTGCGGCGGCTCGGAAGTTGCCGTAGATCAGGCGGTAGGAACGATTTTGCACCGCATGGAACAGAGCGAAGCGCAAGGGCATGGTCAGCGAGAGGCGAACTTCCGATAGCGGGGCGTCGCTGGCGTTGAGCACTTGCACGCGCCAATAGCGGGGCCCCCACAATTCGTAGCACTGCACACCCAGGGATTCCTCGGTTCTCCCGTTGACCACAAAGCGGTGAATCTCGCCGCCGCCGACGGACTGCCACTCTTTCTGATCGGCGCTATTGAGCAGCCGGACGGCGCGGTAAAACTCGGGCTGCGTCGTCTCAAAATTGAACCTGGCAATCGGAATCGTTGTGGCCCCTAAATCCACTGTCCATTGCGTTTGCGAAGATGCGCCGTTCGAATCGGCAAGCAACGCCGCGCCGAGAAGGGCTTCGCTTTCGGCGGAGACCCCGCTCTTGAAGGCCGGAGAAGAAAAAACCTCCATGCCGGTTACCTGAAAAATGTGGGCGGCTTCCTGGATACGCACGCGCAAATAGCGCGCGTTGTTTTCCGAATAGCGCACCAGCTGATTGCCTTCCAGGTTTTCCCTGCGGAAACGGGAAATGGGCGCCCGGGCATTGACGACGCGCCACAGATGAGCGTCGTCGCTTGCCGCTATTTCCACCCAATTGATGAAATCGGACTCCGGCGTCTGCACGCGAACGCTATTGTGAAAACTCGCGCGCTCGCCCAGATCGAGAACAACCTGCGTAAACTGCCCGGGGACGAAACTGTTCTCCCGGAGAGTGACGGCAAGCTGAACGGGCTGAGGCGGCGGGGTGATTTGCGACCTGACTTCAAAGGGGAGTTCGTGGCCGAGGTCATCAATGATCCGCAGGTCGGCAAGCTGATTTTCCGAATGCGAGAACACATCGCGATCGAGGATTAGGTAATTGAGCGCGTCCAAGCGCCCGGACTCAACGGGCCGGGAATAGCGCCAGTAGCGCCAGGCCGAAGGAAGGTCGGTGGAGAGAGCCGAAGCGCCGAGTGCGGCGGCCACCAGCAAGAAAGTGGAGGATCGGCGGATCACGACGAAGAACGCTCGCGAGCGACTTTGCGTTGATAGAGAAACGAAACGGTAAGGAGAACGAGTCCAAGGATGAAGAACGAGACGATGCGGTAGAAACGTTCCAGAAACGAACTATCGTAAATGAAGACTTTGAGAACCACTAAACCGAAGAGCACCAACGCTTGCCAGCGGAGCAGTGCGGATTCGCGTTTGACGCCCAGAGCGATCAGCCCGGAAGCGTAGGCGGTCCAGAGCAGAGAAAGAGCGAGGTGCTGGGCGAGGCCGGAGTCAATCCCCAGGCCAGCATGCGAGCCGAAATGATCCCAGAGTTCCAGCGAGAGCGCGATCAACGCGAAAACATTGATGGCCACGGCGAACACGCCGAGGGTGCTGAGTTCCTCGCCGCTCACGGAAGCTGACTGCTCGCGCGCGGCGTAAAGAACAACTCCGAAACAGATGATCAGGACGGCATACGCGGCGAAGCGTTGATTGAATATGAATTCCGAAGCGGGCAGGGGAAAAATCAGCAGCCGGATTGCGGCGAGAGCCAGCAGGAAATAGCCGCCGGCTCGCAAATGACCAGTCCTGGATCGGAAACCGGTCCAGGCAAGGATGGCGCCTTCGACGGCGAAGGCCAGTGTGATCCACTTTCCGTCGAGGCGAATAGGAATCGCCAGAGTAGCGAATGTCAGTGCCAGGCCGGCGAAGAGCAATCGCGGCAGCGGCGACTCGCCCGGCTTCGGCGGCGGTACGAGGCGAGCGACGAGGACTTGCCCCGCGGACAAAGCCAGGACCAGGAGGGTGAGCGGCCAGCGATCGTTTGGCCAGAGCATGATGTAGAGCGCACCGAGATACGCGAAGGAGTTCGCTACCACCACCAGGACATCCAATTCGCGCAATCCGGAAAACCGGACAGACCGAATGATTGGAAGAGCGGCGTAGAGCAGAAAGAAGAGCGTCGCAAAGATCACCGTGCGCTCGAGCTTATCGGGACGATAAAACTGCGAGTACCAGCCCCAGAAATAGAATTGGCTCAGGAGGAACGAAATGGGGGTGAGCGCGCGCCAGTCGCGGCGCAGTTCGATGATCAGAAGCCCGACGCCAAGGATCAAGAGATAGGTGAAGAGGACAACTTGCGCGTCCTTGCCTTCGCTTACGAGTATCGGAGTGAGAAAGCCGCCGAAGAGGGAGAGCAGGGCGATGCGCTGCGAATTGCGGCCCAGAGCCACTGCGCCCATGCCTGCAGTGACGATAATCATGGCGAAGAAGCCCACATCGAGGCTGAAGAGCTTGTAATACTGGCAGCCGGCCCAGATCGATAGGTACATCACAGCCGCGCCGAGGCCGGCGATACCTTCTGAAAAGTAGGAATAACCCCGGTTCAGGAGCCATTGGCTCCAGGGGAGCATCGCGGCGCCGAGCAAAACTCCGATCCCTACGCGGCCGCTGGGGCCGATCCAATTGTTGTCAAAGGCGTATTTCAGAAAGAAAGTGACCGCGCTGATGATCGCTACAATGCCGATGCGATTCAGCCAGCGCCCGCCGATTAGAGTTTCCAGGTCGAGGCTGGACGAGGACTTTGGCTTCGAGCTATGAAGCGGCGGGGCGGCGAAAACGTTGACTTGCGGCGGGTCCGGGACTTCGCGCAGGTGGGACAGCGGAGGAACGGGAAGCGGAGGAGGAGCAGGATGGGAAGAAACTTGCGAGGTGGGAGCAGCAAGGGGCAACGGCGCGGGGACAGACGGGGCAGTCTCCGGTTTCGGCTCTTGGGTCCTCTCGGGTTCCCGGGAAGAGAGCGACTTCTCAATGGTCAGAAGCCGCCGTTCAAGGGCCGCCAGCCGATCTCCAAAAGTAAGCAGGGAGCCGCCGTGCAATTGTTCCGCAATTCTTTGTACCCGAACAAAGGCGGAGATAGCGAGAATCGGAGTAATGATGACCAGGATAACGGCGAGTACGGCCAGTATTTCCATAGGCGAGGCTGGAAGCTCGTGACGGGCGAATTAGAGCATACTTAGGCAGTCCGAACAAATGGGGATCATGGGGAAAAGTGCCGCCAGGCTTTCCGCCGGGTGGATGTTTTCGCTTGACAATAGCGAATAAAAAGCGAAATATATCGCCTTCCTGGGCTGCTCCACACGCCGGCTGATACGCTTTTGGCCTCGGAATCACTAGCCAGCGGAGCCAAAGACCCCTGTACGAAAGGACAGGTTTTCCACAGGCAGTACAGGGAAAACGAGGCGAAAAATGAGGCGAAAGTCGAACGTAGGGTAATTTATTTGTTTTCAATTATTTACAGGATTTCAATGAGAGATGTTGCGGTACTAGGCGGGAAGTTTGAGACCGAAAATGTGTCTTGCGTACCATCGCCTTTAGGGACTGGAAGGTGTCAAATGGGACAGGTCAGAGGAGTGATAGACCTTCTGGACAGGTTGGAGCATCCAAGTAAGTGAGTAAAAAGTGCAGCAAGGGAAACATGAATTGGCTGCCAGGGTTTAAGGGGTAGGGGATGATCGACAGAGGAAAGATGAAGACCAAGGACAAGAGCCGGAAATGGATGTGGATGTTCCTGGCCGCGCTGGTTTCGCTGCAAATGTATTTCGTGTGGGAACTGCTGGCGGTGTTTGCGCTGTTTGCGGTTGGATTCGCGGCCATCGCCTCCGTGGTTGGAAGTCTGTATATGCTGCACCGCGTTTGGGCAGTCACGGTGGAGCGGATTGCCGATAGCCGGCACCCGGTCATGGTGGCCACCCGTCAGGGCATTTACGCGGTCGAAGACGCGGCGCGCCGGCAGTTTCGGCGTCCGGGCTCGGCGGCAGCACGCTAACTGAATTCATGACTTTCTGGCCTTGGCCAGAGCACACGCGGAACGCGCCAGCCTGCCTCCTTCAGGATTGACGCAGCTTCCGCGGCAATAGGAACGAAAGAAAAAAGCCAACCGTCCTGAGAGAGCGGTTGGCTTTTTTCTTTTACAGAGCGGGATTCTCACCTTTACAGCTGCCGCAAGACTATTTTCGGGTGTGCCTGCTCATGCCTTTTTTAGTGGGTGAGTGGATCGATGTCGGTATTGGGGATGATTTCCTGATCATCTCCGGCGCGCGAATCGTTTTCGGCTTCGAAGAGAGTTTTCCCATTGTCTTTGACGAGCCCGTCGAGCGTGGATTTTGAATGTTCATCCACGGCACTGACGGCGGCCACCAGGCAGGAGTACAGGAAGGCCTTCATGCCTTTGCGGAATTGGTCCGTGGAACGCTCGGCCGCCCGGGCCACTTCGGTTTCCAATGCTAGACGGCGAGCTTCGCAGGAAGCACGGCTTTCGGCTTCGAGTGAGGAGAGAGCGGAAATGGCCCGTTCCTTGGTTTCGTCGAGGACGGCATTGACGTGCGTGTCCGTCTGCCGCTGGAAAGCCCCCAGCGCAGAATTCACCGCGCCATGGATCAGGGCTTGGACTTCCGCGGAGCGTGCGTCGAGTTTCATGATGGCTTCCTGCGTCACCGCGTGGGTATTCTCCAGCATGAGTTCATAGCGGCGGTGTGCCGTGCGGGCGGTGGCGCTTTCAAATTCCGCAGTGGCTCGGGCCAGCGCTTCGTTCAAGCGCGCCTGGACCTGAGGCTCCCCCTCGCGTTGCAACCGTTCCAAAAACTCCTGCGACTTCGCCAATTCGCGGCGCAACTCCGTCGCCTGTTTTTCCAGCCGCTGGGCCATCTCTTCCGCCTGGCCGCGGTACTTTTCCATTTGTTCTTTCCACTGTGAGGCGAGCTCGCCGGACGAATCCTGTTTCGAGGAAAGTTTAAGGGCTTCCACTCTGGTGGGGAAAAGTTCCTCAATCTCGCGGACGCTGGAGTTACGCACGTCATCAATCGAAGCCAGCGCATCACGGATGGCTTCATCCACTTTTTTGGCTATCGCGGCCTGCGCCGCTTTCTCAGCGGCTTGTTGCAGTTTACCTTGCAGCGCGGTGATCAGGCCGTCCGGCGTGATCACGACGCGTTGCGGTTTGGGGGTCTCGGCCAGTTTCGACGCGGGCGGCTTTGCAGCAGCGGGCGACGGAGATGGGAACGTGGCGACCTCGGCCATTTTGTGCTCGGCGGTCTCGGGGGGCTCCTCGAGCTTCGCGGGCATGAGCGGGGGTTCCAGGGCAGGCGCCACGGCGGCGGCAAATTGCGCCATTGGGGCGCTGGCGTCTCCGGCGGTCATCCAATCTTGCGGAGGAGCGACAACTCCCCAAACATTCCCTGGATTTTCCAATTCCACGCCGACTTGCTGAAGTTCCCGCGTACTTTGCGAGGTGTGTACTGAGCGTACTCTGGCGCGGACCGCCGGGGGCTTGGGCTCGACGTTCAGTCCCACGACTTGTAAAGTGACCCAGGAGCCGACGCCGTAATCATGCCGTGACGGATACCGGCAACCGTGCAAGTTCAGGCTGGTCGAGACGGTTCTTTCCACAAACGGCTCGCCCATGCGGTTCTGACCGAAAACGATCAGGGGGACGGAGCGCTCGATGCGCGTGCTGCGCCGCGCTTCTTCTCCCACCGAATTGCTGGGAGTATTCATCAGAGAGGACTGGCTCACGTCGGCTCCAGGAAGAACCCCACGCCGCAGATGTTAGCCGAAGCCCGCCCCATTGTCGATATTTCCGTGGAAATATACGCGCGGTTGCCGCTTCTGGGGCGCGGTCTTTCATCGCCGCGGCGGGCCGAATATCAGAAATCAGGGAATTGGCTTGCGGATCAATTCACGATGGGGCCGCCGCCTTTGCCGAGAGCAGCTGCCTCACCTTTCAAGTGAAATACGCCGAAATGAAATACATCGCCTTTCTTGATCA
>Ga0207157_1048_pt1 | contig 11613 bp, 13 predicted proteins | sample Alteio_BWMinHeat_25_FD_153508 | JGI IMG/M metagenome (GOLD analysis project Ga0207157, IMG submission 153508) | Enriched cells from forest soil in Barre Woods Harvard Forest LTER site, Petersham, Massachusetts, United States -... | ecosystem: Environmental > Terrestrial > Soil > Temperate forest >...
GTCATGCTAAACCACTTGCTGTTTACAAAAACATTTAACTTTTAGTATATTTCGTGATGTCAAAAAAAACATGCACTTGGAGTTTCGGCAAATTTGATTTCCTTGGCGAATGCAGCGTCTATCAGGAAACCAAAGTTTGTCTAAACTTTAGGCGTAAGGATTGCGAATTTTAAAAATGAACAACTTTCACAAGGAGATAGATATGAACTTAAAGAAGATTGGTTTATTGGCGATGGTTTCTTTGCTTGTCTTTTCAGCTGGTTTACATGCAGGTGATGGAGAAAGAGGAGGCGATGGAGGATGCGGGGTGGTAAGTGGCGGAGACGGTGGCAATGGTGGAAACGGTGGCAGTGGCGGGAATGGGGGAGCAGGTGGAAACGGCGGACACGGTGGAGTTAGCGGAGGTAATGGCGGAAATGGTGGAAATGGAGGGTAAAGATGAGGGGGAGTCCTTTTTTTAGAACCCCATTTTCGATTTCAATTATAACCATGTTGGTCTTAGCTGCTAATATTTATCCTGATGGTGGAAATGGCGGACGTGGCGGAGATGGCGGTTCTGGCTCTGGCGGAAACGGAGGAAGAGGGGGTGACTCCTCTTCCGGAAGAGGAGGCGACGGGGGCAACGGGGGCAACAGCGAAGAAGGAAGAGGTGGGAGAGGCGGTGACGGGGGAAACGGCCCATCCGGAGGCGGGAGAGGTGGTGACGGAGGAACAGGGCCTGGAGGAAATGGGAGTAATGGAAATGATGGACACAAGAGATAAAGGAGCTTGAAAACATGAAATTTTTAAGGATCTTGCTAGGGACTTCAATGATTGTTCCTATCGCGCTTATGTCGTGCGCTAATTCCAATAAGAATGGGCAGAGTGCCTCGATTAAACATGTTAAGCAGAGTCAAAACGCTTGCCGTAGTTATAATGGGAAAAATGGCCAAAATGGAAAAGACGGGGAAGATGGCCAAAACGGCGGTAACGGCCAAAATGGAGAAGATGGGGGAGTTAGCGGAGGTAATGGCGGAAACGGTGGCAACGGCGGAAATGGTGGCAATGGAGGAAGAGGAGGAAAAGGAGGAAATGGGGTTAACGGAGGTAATGGTGGAAATGGAGGTAATGGTGGAAATGGAGGTAATGTGGGCAATTCATCCACCGATGCTACTCCAGAGCAACTCGATGAATGGGGATATAAAACACTCAAAGATATTTGCCGCATGGTCATCGTGAGAATTGAAGAATGTTTAATTGGAAATGGATCGATTAACGATCCTACTGCCCGGCAACTTTTCAAGTCAGAACTTTCAAAGTATCTGTTATCACCAGAAACGTCAGCTTCACGCAAAATCTACGCAGAGTATGAAGCGGTTGGTTGGGAGTACCCCGCCATCAAGAAGGTCTGAAAGAGTCTAACAATTTCTCGAACGAGATTCTGTGTTCACTTGCGTGCAAACGGCCGCTGTGGGCTTGGAGCGGAGGGTCTAAGAGATCATTTGCGAAGGTGTGGAGGCCGTGGGGGAGGTGGGGGTTGGCTTTGCGGGCGATTTGGAGGATGCCGAGGCTGGTTTCGAAGCTGGAGGAGAGGACGACGGGGTAGGGGAGGTGGGGGATGTGGCCGGTGAGCATGGGTTTGATGACGACTGCTACGAGGCTGGGGAGTTCCCAGTAGGGAGCGCCTTCGCGGAACGATTCGTCGACGGCGATGGGGAAGGCTGTTTGTTCGGAAAATTTCTTGAGATCTTCAAAGTTGGCGACGGGCTCTTCGAGGTAATCGAACTCTTTTGGATCGAATTTTTCTGCGAAGCGGAGGGCTTGTTCCAAGGTCCAGGATCGGTTGCAATCGAGGCGGAGGCGGTATTTGCCTAGATAGGAAGGGATAGACTCGGCTGATTTGAGTTTGAGATGGGTAGAGCCGGGAAAGGGGATTTTGAAAGCGCATAGGGGAAGGGAGAGGGGAGAGGAGTCATATTTTTGGGAGGCGCAGGTGAGACCCCAGCGAACGCTGGGAAGGGTGGGAGGGGCGCCGGATTGCAAGCAGTGGATCAATTCTCGCCGGGCCTCTTCGAGTGTTTCTTTGCTGAAGCCGGGAAGGGGGGCGATTTCGCCCCAGCCGTCGTCGATCTGTACGATGAGTCCCTCCCGCGTAGAAAACCGGTAGCGGTATAATTTTACGGCCATGTGGCACAAAAGAGGGGCGTGTGGTACAACTTTACGGCCATGTGGCACAGAATAGGAGCGTGTAGAGAAGTTGCAATCGGGCGCTTCCTTGGAGAACGGAGATGAGCTCCTTCGGGTGTTGGAAATAAAAGGCGGTGCGCATGAGAGGGATCGCTGCTAACCAGATCACGAGAGGGACCACACTCCACCCCACCAACACGATCGGAATCGCTCCTGCTCCTACGACGCTGAGTCCGTAAATCCAGCTTCCCGCTTTTCGACCGAAGCGAACCACCAAAGTCCGCTTTCCCGCTTTTTTATCTCCACTTTCGTCGCGCAAATTATTGGCGACAAGAGCAGAGGTAGAGAGGAGTCCCGGTGCTAACGAGGCGATGAAGATCGTCCCATTCCAGGAGAAAGTTTGCAGGTAATAGGCGCCGCAGCAGGCGACGGGGCCGAAGAAGATCAAAACAAGCACCTCTCCCCATCCCAAATATCCGAGAGGTTTGGGCCCGCCGGTGTATAAGAGGCCAAATAAGATACACAAAGCCGCAATAAAAAAACTCCAGTAACCTACCCGCACCATGAGCGGGATGGCCACCAAAAGAGCCACTCCAAAAACAACCATCGCCGCCTGGAGCATGGCGCCGGGAGTAATCCATCCCATAGAGGTCGCTCTTGGCGGGCCGATTCTCTCTGCAGTGTCTGCTCCTTTTCGAAAGTCGAAGTAATCGTTTGCGTAGTTGGTGCCGATTTGAATCAGGAGCGAGAAACAAAGGGTCAATCCGAACACGAGCCAATCAATTCCCTCCTTGACCATCCAGGTCCCGATGCAAACGGGAGCGAGACTCAAGATCCAGGTGCGCGGGCGAGCGGCAAGTAAATATGTCTTAAGGCCGCTTGGGGAAACGGGCGAAGTCGGGTTTTCGCTTTTGATTGAAGGCATTTCTTCCCTCCTGTCCTTCTTCTGTCATGTAAAAGAGCATCGTTGCGTTGCCAGCGAGCTCTTGGAGCCCTGCTTGGCCATCGCAATCGGCATTCAAGGCTGATTTGAGACAGCGAATGGCGATCGGGGAGTGTTGCAAAATCTCCTGACACCACTGGATCGTCGTCTCTTCGAGTTTTTCATAAGGGACGACGCAATTGACAAGCCCCATTTCGAGAGCTTGCTCTGCATTGTATTGGCGGCAGAGAAACCAGATCTCGCGCGCTTTTTTCTGTCCCACGGTTCTTGCAAGAAAGCTGGAGCCGTAGCCCCCGTCAAAAGAGCCCACCTTCGGCCCCGTCTGTCCGAAAATCGCGTTATCGGCGGCAATGCTCAAGTCACACATCACGTGGAGGACGTGACCTCCCCCAATCGCGTAGCCTGCGATCATCGCCACAATCGGCTTTGGGCAGGTGCGCATTTCCCTCTGGAAATCGAGCACGTTGAGCCGATGCACCCCCTTGTCGTCGGTATAGCCCGCATAGCCCCGGATCTTCTGATCGCCGCCAGAGCAGAAGGCTTCTTTCCCCTCGCCCGTCAAGATGATGACGCCGATTGCAGGATCATTGCGCGCGTCATTGAGCGCATGGCGCATCTCTTCGACCGTGAGAGGACGAAATGCATTGCGCACTTCCGGGCGATTGATGGTGATTTTCGCGATTCCATCGGACTTTTGGTACTTTATGTCTGTATACAAATGTGACTCCGTATCGCTTGGGCAACAGCTTGGGGGTTTTCGAGATGAACGGCATGGCTTGCGTGGGGAATGACTCGGTGAGGAACACTTTGGTAAAGGGCGCGGTATTTCGCGTCGTGTTCTCCCACGAGGTAGAGAGCCTCTTTGGGTTGTAGAAACGGCTGCTTTGCCACGCTGTAGTGGATGAGGGTTTGAGCCAGAGCCTTGACGTTTTGCTTGCGACGCATAGAGAAATCGACTCGTAGTGTTCTAAAAAGAGGTTGATCATACCAGCGCTTCAGCACCTCGTCAATCGGATCTTCAAGAAATTGCTGTGCCCACGCTCGGTCTACCGCCAGGCGCTCTTCTTTCTCCTGCGGATCTCTCAAGCCAAAATGGGCAGAAATCACCGTTAAGCTCGCGACTTTCTCCGGGAAACAAGCCGCATACTGCATCGCAAGCCTTCCTCCCATCGAATAGCCAATCAGGTGAACTGGCTCTCCAAAACAAGGAAGCTCTCCGAAAAAATCTTCCGTAAACGGCGTCGTTCCGTGACCGGGCAAATCGACACCAAAGCAACCAAACTCAGGCAAATGATCAACAACTGCTTCCCAGTCAGCGCTTGTTCCTAGAATCCCGTGGAAGAACAAGAGGGAGCTTTTTCTCTGGGTAACATTTTTGGTCATCGAAGTAGATCTCAAATGGCGCCCTATCCTTTTTTCCCCACGAAAACTCAAATTTCAGGTCGTGTTTTTGCTTCTCTTTTTCCCACGGAGGAATCAGGTGTTTTTGCTTTGTCGTCTTCTTCTCCGCAGCACAGAGAGTCACCGCGAAGAGGGAAAAGAAAAATAAAATCCTACCCATTTGTCACCGCTAGAGTTAAAAACTCCCTACCTTCAAGAATTACCTCTGAGCTTAGGAAGTGCTGTTTGATTTGTTCTTTCCACCACGGAGCGTTTTTTACAGTGAGATGGAGCGTTTCTCCTATCCCTTTTCCAAAATTGTCTTCCATCGAACAAATATTCAACAACCCTCCTTTCTTTATGCGGAGAGAGAGGCCGTGCAAAGTGGCCTCCATTTTTTCCTCTGGTATGTGCTCCAATACGTCAAAGCAAATGCCCCAGTCCGCTGGTTGCAAACTATCTGAAAGATCCCAGAGACATTCGAGCGAAAAATAACAGAGGGGAGGGTCTCCTAATGTATAAAGAAAGATTTCTGGATCTAGGCAATTCGGACAAAAGTCGACTAACTGGACTTTCAAGCCTGCCTTCAATAGAGAACGTGCAGAACGGCCTGTACCACAGCCGAAATCGATGATCGAATCTCCTGGTTGGATTTGGTCTTTAAAATAAGTGAGGAAAAGAGGAGTGAAATAGTCCGCAACACTAAAAGATCGATACTCGGGAATAGAGTCCCAAATACGGTTGTATTTTTGAAACTCTTTTTCACGCAAAAGATCCATCCCCACGACTATAAGGAAACTTCACTGTTCTTTTCAACGGGTGTCCATTCGATGAGCGATGAGGTGTCGAGGAAGTTCGTTGGGAGGCTTTCGGCCTGGAGGTAGGGGAGGTCAAACATGTGGGCGATGTGTTCGAAGTTCCAGGTGTGGGAGGCGGTCCAGTACTTGGCGAAGTGGGGCGACTGGGAAACAGGCATGTGGGTGAAGATCTGGCCGCCAAAGTTGTTTTCGACGATGAGGTGGATAGGGAAAGGGCTGTTCTTCAACAGGGGAAGAGAGTTGAGGTCGTGGAGACAAGCTTGGTCGCCGATGAGGGCGATGAGGGGTTTTTGAAGGCCGTGGGCAAGGCCTGCGGCAGTGGCGATATTGCCGTCGATGCCGGAGAGGCCCCGGTTGCAGTAAAACCCAGCGCAGGCGTCGGGATAGAGGAAGTTGTCGGCATTGCGGATTGGCATGCTGTTGCCGAAGAAAACGGCCCATCCAGAGGGAACTGCAAGCGGGTGAGCAGGCAGCGGCTTTTCGAGTGCTTTCCAGCTAGGGAGCCAGGTGGGATCTGTTCTAGCCTCAAACTGCTCACAGAACAAATCGATGTCACACTGGATGCGGGAGGTGACGCGCCGTTCCGGATCTTGTAAGAAAGGATAGGGACTGATGTGTACATAAGGAACATCGAGATGCCAGCGAAGATGGGTTTTTGAGACAAATCGTTCTCCGAAGTGGAGAATCAAGTCGGGCTTTAATTCTTTTTCTGGTGTGCATCTGACTTGTTCATCAGTCATCTGACAGCGTGCCTGTGATAAAATGTCGGCAAAAACGGGCCATTGCAACCGCTTGGCGAGCTCTAAGACCGGTTTTGGGTTGCCGGGGATTCTTCCGAGCAAGATGAGTCCTCTCTTTGCAGCAGAGGCTTCTACAGATGGAACCATTCTCGGAAAGGAAAAAGAGAGGGGTTTCCCAAAAGAGGGACTTATAGCCGGAGGATAAAACGGCTCTCGGAAAGGGCAGTTGATTTGAACAGGTCCAGGCGGATTCTGCATCGCCCAAAAGACCCCCTGTGCCACCGAAGATCTCACATATTTTTCACTGCCCGCTACATCTAGATCCACCTGCCAGCGAACTGCATTTCCAAAAATTTTGATCTGGTCTGTAGTCTGATTCGCGCTGCAGTCGCGGAGTTCAGGCGGACGATCTGCGCTCAACACAATCAGAGGCGTAAAGCTGTGGTGAGCCTCCAGGACGCTCGGCATCAAATTCCCCACAGCAGTCCCCGAAGTGACAATCACCGCGGCAGCCCGGCCTCGTCCCTTGCTGTATCCAAGCGCATAAAACCCCATGCCCCGCTCGTCGAAGTGGACCAACGTCTCTGCCTCTGGGTGTTCCGCTGCGGCTAAAGCCAGCGGCGTGCTCCGCGATCCGGGAGAAATACAGAACAGGTCGACTCCTTGTTGGATGAGCTGATCGATGATCCAGAATGCGCTCATAGCAAAACCCCTTCGTAGACACGCAATTTTTGGTTGAGCTCCTCCCACTCGGCATCGGGATCAGAGCCTGCGACGATCCCCACTCCGGTACGGAGCGTGGCCATAGTACCTGCAAGAGAGCAACACCGAATCGCAACGACATACTCGGAAGAGTCTCTGTGTCTCCACCCGAGAAATCCGCCATAGAGACCTCGCTCTTCCCATTGTCGGATGAGAGCGAGCGCTTGAGGTTGGGGCGATCCAGCAAGAGCAGGAGTCGGGTGGAGAACAGCCTGGAGTTGTTTATCGGAAACACCAGGCAAGAGAGTGGCGTGGCAAGTGCTCCGCAGATGGCGCAGGTGGTTTGTTTGGTGGATGTGAACAGGAGAAAAGAGAGGTGGATCAACACAAAAAGGAGCCAACGCATCGCAAACAAACTGCCTTACCGGCTCTAGCTCCCGCATCTGTTTTTCGGAAAACTCTCTACCTCCCCACTGCGTTCCCGCGAGCGCCTCGCTTTCGATCTTGTTCCTACGGCGAGAAAACAGTCGCTCAGGAGTGGCTCCTAGAAAAGCCTGCTTTCCTTCACTCAGACAAAAAACCGTTGTTCTCTCTTCCCTTTCTCGGAGAGCTGCTGCAATCGCGAATGGATCGGGAGACTCTTTGAGCTCTACCAAGCAGGCCCGGGAGAGAACCACCTTCTCCACCACGCCCTTTTCAATCAACTCCAAAGCTTTCCCTACTCGCTTCTTCCACTCCTCTTTCTCTGGCAAAAATCTCTTCTTCCCTCTCATTCCTCTAGGCTCTGGAAGCAACTCGACTCGCTCTGGCACACCCTCAAAGAAAATCTCATTGGAAAACGACTGACAATGAAACACAGCTTCCCGCGGACACGGTTTTCCCCAAAAGAGTTTCACGATTTGGTTCCTACGTAGAGCGAAACCGCTCCGAGCGCCATCGGATGGATCTCGATGCGGGAAAATCCCGCTCCCTTCAAAAGGAGCGCAAACTCTTTTCCGTGGGGAAAAGTCTCGATTGTCTCATTCAGATAGCGATAAGCCTCTCGGTCTTTGGAGAAAAATCCTCCGATCCAGGGCATCAAGTGGCGCAGATAAAAAAGATAGACGGGACGAATCGGGTAAGGAGGAAGAGAAAACTCCAAAATCAGCGCTCGACCTTTCGGCTTGAGGACGCGGTGGAGCTCCCGAAGAGCAGTCTCAGGCGATGGGACGTTCCGTATGCCGAAAGAGAGGCTCGTCACATCGAACGTCTGAGAAGGAAAGGGCAATTTCTCTGCGTCTGCGCATTGAAACACCACCTGTTCTCTATATGCCTTTTTCGCCAGCTTCTTCTCTGCAATCTGGAGCATATCGCTGGAGAGGTCGACGCCGACGGCTCGTTCAATTTGCTTCGATGCTTCGAAGAGAGCCACCAGCTGATCTCCCGTGCCCGTGGCGACATCGAGAAGTTTCAACGCTTGTTTTTGCGGCAGATGTTTGACAAGCGCACGGCGCCAAGCTTGATCTCTTCCGAGAGAAACGACCCGGTTGATCTTGTCATAAGTAGGAGAAATCCGATCGAACATTTTCCAGATTTCATGACGAGAAGGCATGGAGTCGATTGTCTCAGATTTGACAAAATCACGCAAAGATTCTTAAAGTAGCTCTCCTATGAATATCACCATCTCATCTGCATCGCCGGTGTCAAACGAAGCATTTATCCGCAAACACCTACCGCCGTCTACGATCGATCTTTTGGTTTCTGTTCTGGGAAATCAGCTTAGTTCCTGGAGAATCTGTGATCCAGCGTCAAAAGGATCCACGAGGTTCATTGGAGTTGAGCTGAGGCGCCATTTGGATAAGGTCGAAGTTGTCGTGGGAAAATATTTACCGTACTCTCCAGAAATTCGGAGTAGTGAAGATGTGCGAGATCTGTATATCTTTGCCAATCAAGTCGCCCAGAATAATTATTATCCTCATCGGAAAACCAATCATCCTGAAGCATTGCCGCTGATCGATGCGTATCAGACCCAGGATGCCGAAATGGAATTGGAACATTCTCTTTCCCAGATGACACGGCTGATAGAGTTGGGGAAAAAGTTCGGAGCAGATTTCGGGATGACGCAGACTTCATTCAGAACAGAGGCCGAGAAAATCTTGTTTCACGACTACCACCTCTATCCAGAACACATGAAACTGGTCAGAGCCCTCAATCAGAAGATTGATGCATTCAATTCCTTCCCGCCCGTTTTCGCTCATTTTCAGTGAGGCAGAGCTTGCGCAGCCGAACGAAGTGAGGGGTGACTTCGACGAGTTCATCGTCGGCGATGTAGTCGATGGCCTGTTCGAGAGTGAATTTACGAGGAGGAGTGAGAAGAATGTTTTCATCGCTACCTGCCGCACGGATGTTGGTGAGTTGCTTGGCTTTTGTAGCGTTGACGACGAGGTCGTTGTCGCGCGAGTGTTCCCCTACGACCATTCCTTCATAAACTTCATCACCGGGTTTGACGAAGAGAGAGCCCCGCTCTTGCAGGTTGAAGAGGGCGTAGCCATTGGCTTTGCCGCCGCTGTTGGAAATAAGGACGCCGCGACTGCGACCGGCCATCTCTCCTTTCCAGGGAGCAAAAGTCTCGAAAATCGAGGTGAGGATGCCGAGGCCGGAGGTGCGGGTGAGGAAGTCGTTGCGGTAGCCCATGAGCCCGCGCGTCGGGACGAGGAACTGCATGGTTGTGAGGCCGTGTTCCGAAGTAGTGAGCGCGCGCATCTCTCCTTTGCGGCGGGAGAGATCGTCGATGACGGTACCTGAAAAGTTCTCGGGCACTTCGACATGAACCCGTTCCATCGGTTCCATCAAGACTCCGTCGACCTCTTTGGTGATCACCTTGGGCTTGGAGATGGCGACCTCGAAATTTTCGCGGCGCATCGTCTCGATGAGGACAGCGAGGTGGAGCTCCCCCCTGCCGCAGACGCGGATCGCGTCATCTCGGTCGGGGATCTCCTCGATCTTGAGCGAAATATTGGCTCTTTTCTCTCGCAAAAGCCGCTCGCGCAGCTTATTCATCGTGATGTGCTTACCGTCTTTGCCTGCAAAGGGGCCTGTATTGACACAGAATTCAACCGAAACGGTGGGCTCCGCCAGGGTAATGGGGGGCAGCTGCACGATCTGGTCGGGGGAGGAGAGAGTATCTCCGATGTCCACCTCGGGAATGCCCGAAAGGGTGACAATGTCTCCTGCACCTGCACTCTCCACCTCGATTTTTTTAAGTCCGAGATGTCCCTCGATCTTCGCAATCTTATGTTGGCTCCGGTTCCCATTCCGGTCGACCCGGGTGACTTGATCTCCCTTCGAGACTTTGCCTTCGAGAATTCTCCCACATGCCTGTCTGCCGACGTAGTCATCATAGGAGATGGTCGCAGCTTGCATCAAGAAAGGAAGCTCAAGAGTACCTGGAGGCGGCGGGGCGGCTGTGAGAATCAAGTCAAAAAGAGGAATCAAATCTTTGGGTGTGTCGGTGAGTTTGGCAATCGCATAGCCGTTGAAACCAGAGGCGTAAATATAGGAAAAATCAAGCTGGTCGTCATTGGCGCCGAGTTCCAAGAATAAATCGAACGCCTGGTTCAAGGCGCGGTCAGGGGCGGCATGAGGCCGGTCGATTTTATTGAGGACGACGATGGGTTTCAGTCCCATCTTGAGTGCCTGGGAAAGGACAAAGCGGGTTTGGGGCATCGGCCCTTCTTGTGCGTCGATGAGAAGGAGGACCGAATTCACCATGCCGAGCACCCGCTCCACTTCTCCGGAGAAGTCAGCGTGGCCTGGGGTGTCGATGATGTTGATCTTAAAATCTTTATAATAGACGCAAGTGTGTTTTGCGAAGATCGTGATTCCCCGCTCTCGCTCTTGATCAAAGCTATCCATAACCCGCTCAGGGACTTTCTCGTGTTCTCGAAAAATATTGGATTGTTTGAGGAGGTTGTCGAGAAGGGTGGTTTTGCCGTGGTCAATGTGGGCAATGATTGCGATATTGCGGATTTGTTTGGGATCGTGCATGGTCTGATTCTATGCTCACAAGTAATTAATTTCCAGAAAGAACCTATCCCACTAAAAAGGTTTCGTCGAAAATCGGCCAAAATCACTCCGAAAATCGACGAAACCTTTTTAGTGAGATAGGTTCGGATATTTTCTTGCTGGAAACCTCAAAAATCGAGTATGATCACTCCGTGAGGGGAGACGTATGTCCAACGAGGAAACAAATCCGCGCCAAATCGACGATCTCCTTAAGGAGAAACTCGAAAACGCTATCCATAAACCGACGTCGAAGGTGCGTCTGCACGACATCGCAAAGATCGCGTGTGAACACTCTCCTATTGACCTCGCTTATGCCGCCTCCCACCTCCCTCCCAACGTTCGCCCGGTTCTCTATGAAAATCTCCCCAGCCGCGATGATAAAATTAAGTTCATCGTCAACACCGATAGCGACACCCGTCTTGCCCTCTTTCGCCAGCTCGACGACACGGAACTGAAGAAAATTTTTGACAGGATGCCTATCGACGAGGCCGTCTGGGTAGCCGAAGATATGCCCGAGCGGCGCCTGAGGCGCGTGATGGAGCTCATCGACTCGAAGAAAGCGAGCCGCATCCGGGAGCTCAAAAAGCACAACCGGAATAGCGCAGGTCGTCTCATGACCTCCGAGTTTTTTGCCTTTACCATGGACATGACGATCGGAGAGGCAGCCGCCTACATCCGCGATAACCCCCGCATCGATTTCACCAAAGGAATTTTTATCCTCAATCCCAGTCAGGAGTTGCAAGGCTATGTTCCCGCCCGCAATCTTCTGATCAATGCCTCCTCCACGCCCCTCAGGCAAGTCATGCGCCCCGTGCTCCAC
>Ga0207157_1050_pt1 | contig 11485 bp, 7 predicted proteins | sample Alteio_BWMinHeat_25_FD_153508 | JGI IMG/M metagenome (GOLD analysis project Ga0207157, IMG submission 153508) | Enriched cells from forest soil in Barre Woods Harvard Forest LTER site, Petersham, Massachusetts, United States -... | ecosystem: Environmental > Terrestrial > Soil > Temperate forest >...
ACCTTCCCATCGTGACCGAAGAAGAGTATCGCCTTTTGCCTATAGAACAAAGGGTTTTGTGTCTCTTGATCCAACTCCGAGAGGGAACCCCTCGCGTTGTCGCCAAGGGATTTGATCAGATTTTGCGCACCTATGAGTCTCACCCTGACTCAGAGATGGCCCACCAATTTGTCGCAGATTTCCAGAAACTCTCTGAGTGGATGCAAAGTTTTGGTTTAGTTCCCCGTTTTTCAGATGATGAATGGGCCTTTGAAAGCAGCGGGTTTGCCCGCCCTCTTCTCGCCGCGACTCGAGAAAATTTCGCCGTCTTGGGCGCCCAAAAGTATGCCCTTCTCGAGGTGTCGGATCGAGAACAGCGGATTTTGACTGAAAACAAAATCGAAGGACAAATCCACGAAGATCTTTCGAAGTGGGAAGATGAATACCGCTCTGCAGTAGTTAGCCTCAATCCCCATGTTCACTATGATGTTCCGAAGCCCACCCGCAGCGTCTTCTGGAGCAATCTCACCCTCTCAGCGCGGAAATTTTTCCGCGGCGACGAACGGAAGATTCTCCGATGGGGACTCGATCTTTCTGGAGGAAAAACAGTCCAGATCGAGCTCAGAGATGGGAGTGGCCAGCAGGTCACGGCGGAAGAAGATCTCCGGCAGGGAATCAATGAGCTCTACCAGCGGGTCAATAAGATGGGAGTGTCTGAGGTTGTCATTCGCCAAATAGGCCATCATCTCGTCCTCGATTTCCCTGGATCGCAGTCTCTTTCTGCCGCTGAGCTGATCCGCTCCTCTACGATGTATTTCCACGTGGTCAATGAGAAATTTTCTGTAGCGAATCCAAAGCTCGGAGAAACGGTCAACCGCTTTCTCCAAGAAGTTTGGAACGAAGCGCTCGTCTCGGGAAAAAAAGAGGTGAGCGATCTGCAGAGGATTGCCTACCAGCATCTCCATTCTGAGGCGGGAAAAACTCTGCTCGCAGCAGGTCTTGTTCTCCCCGATCCTTCCGATCACGCGCTCCACTCTGCTCTCGATGAGACCTACTCGAAGATTGCCTGTTGGAGAGGAGATGGTCCTGCCGAGTGGGGAGGACAAAGTCATCCTTTGCTTTTCGTCTTTCGCAATTTCGCACTCGAGGGATCTCAGCTCGACAACATCCGCGCCTCCTATGATCCATCCAAGGGAAATTTCCTCAGCTTTGACATCAAAAATTCCCCCGATCTCTATGCATGGACCTCTCGCTTTTCGAAAGAAAAGAGCGGCGGCAACAACGGCTGGCGCATGGCTGTCATCTTGAATGATTTGGTCATCAGCGCTCCGACTCTCAATGAACCGCTCCGAGACAGCGCCATGATCAGCGGCCATTTTTCTCAACGAGAAGTGAACCATCTCGCCTCTGATTTAAAGGCAGGCTCTCTTACCTTCACTCCCCACATCTTATCGGAGAAGAACGTAAGTCCGGAGCTTGGGAAAACCGATCGGATGAAGGGGATTTCGGCGACATTTGTCGCTTTGGCTCTCGTGATTGTGGCCATGGTAGGCTACTACCGGTTTGCGGGGGTCGTGGCCTCCGTAGCAGTGCTCTTCAACCTGTTGATTCTCTGGGCCACTTTGCAAAACCTCGGGGCCACCCTCAGCCTAGCCGGCATTGCAGGAGTGATCCTCACCGTCGGAATGGCCGTCGATGCCAACGTCTTGGTTTTTGAAAGGATCAAAGAAGAATTTTCGATTTCGGGGAGAATCGGCGCCGCCTTAGACGCCGGCTACCAAAAAGCCTACAGCGCCATCATCGATTCCAACGTCACGACCATCATCGCCGCGTTGATTTTGCTGAACTTCGATGCAGGACCCATCAAGAATTTCGCCGTGAATCTGATCATCGGCATTGCCTCTTCGATGTTCACCGCTCTCTTCATGACCCGCGTCTATTTCGATCGCTGGAGCCGCAATCCGAAACACCAGATGTTGAAAATGGGGAACTGGATCCGCGCCACGTCGTTTGACTTTTTGAAGTGGGCCAAGAGCTCTTTTGCTGTGGCAGCGCTCATCATTGTCCTCGGATGCAGCTTCGTTGTGGTCCAAAGAAGTCATATCTTTGGCATGGACTTTACAGGAGGATACTCTCTTTATCTCGAGTTAGAAAAGGGAGAGGGGAATGAGAGCGAGAAGCTGGAAAATAACCTCTTGCAGGCCGGATTTTCCTCTCAGGAATTCCAAGTGCGGAAACTCGATCCTTCCCATCACGTCCGTCTGTTGTTTGGAACAGAAACAAAAGAGGAGAAAATCGCCACCACACTCGAGCAGCTCGGAGTCAAAGGAGAGTGGACCAAAATGAGTGGCCAGATGTCTGACGCGATGCGGAACAATGCGCTGCTCGGCCTTTTCATTTCGTTTGTCTGCATCTTTGTCTACCTCGCTTTCCGCTTTGAATACAAGTTCGCAGCAGCTGCACTCATTTGCCTCTTTCACGATGTCTTGATCACTTTGGGACTGATGGGGATTTTCCATTGGATGGGGATGCCGGTCCAAATCGATCTCAATACGATTGCAGCGATCATGACCATTGTTGGCTACTCCTTGAATGACACCATCATCATCTTCGATCGGATTCGAGAGGAAATGAGACTCTCTCGGGGAAGAAAAATGAGGGAGATCGTCAACAGTGCTCTCAATGCCACGTTGAGTCGCACCACCATCACTTCGGGAACCACTCTTCTCGTTTTGCTCGCCCTTGTGGCACTCGGAGGCTCTTCGATCTTCAGTTTCGCTCTTGTGATGACCGTGGGAGTTTTCTTCGGCACACTCTCCTCGTGGTTCATCGCATCGCCCCTGATGCTCTTTTTCCATGGGAGGGAAGAGAAAAATTTTGTGCTCGATCGTGGATAGGAGCCAACCCCTTTGGGTTTATCCCGAAAAGAACCCCGCCTTGTTGCAATCCATTGTTGGGGAGTTCGACATCCATCCCGTAACGGCGCAGATCTTGATTTCGCGTGGGCTCAAAACTTTGCCTGAGATCCATGAGTTTCTCTATGCGAAGCTACCGAATTTGTTCGAGCCCGATCTTTTCCCCGACATGAACAAAGCAGTCGAGCGGATCAGGGTTGCCATCCAGAAACAACAAAAAATCCTTATCTATGGAGACAATGATGTCGACGGGATGACCGCCGCCGCCCTTTTGACTGAGTTTTTACGCGATGCAGGAGGACAAATCTACGTTCATATCCCTCACCGCACCATGCTGAAAAAGAGCTTGATGGGAGATGCCCTCCAATTTGCCCTCTCCCACCACTGCTCTCTTCTCATCACCGTTGACTGTGGCATCACCGCTGCCAAAGAGATCCAAGAAGTGGTCGAACAGGGAATCGACGTCATTGTCACCGATCATCATGAGCCCACCTCCAAGATCCCTCACTGCATTGCCACACTCAATCCCAAGCTGATCAATAGCACCTATCCCAACCGCGATCTCACCGGTGTCGGCGTCGCCTTCAAGCTCGCCCACGCCGTTCTCAACGAACTCATCGAAAACGACGAAATCAATCCCTCTCAGATCGACCTGAAGAGCTATCTCGATCTCGTCGCCTTAGGAACCATCGCCGACATGGGCTCTCTCAAGGGAGAAAACCGGATTTTAGTCCGCTACGGCCTCAAGCAAATGAAAAAAGCAAAGCGAATCGGACTTGCCAAACTCTTTCAAGTCAGCGAACTCGAACAAGGAGACTTAGCTCCCGTCGAAGTCGCCTCGAAAATCGTCCCCCGCCTCAATAGCCTCGGAAGAATCGCCGATCCCATCAAAGGAGTCCAGCTCCTCTTGATCCGAGACCCCGCCGAAGCAGAAACCCTTGCCAAAGAGCTCGACATCAACAACTTTGAAAGACAAAAAATCGAGCGCAAAGCCTCCGATGAAATCGAAGAGTACCTCTTTCAACACCGAGAAATCCTTTCCGATAAGGCGATCTTTCTCTATTCCGAAAACTGGCACCCCGGCATCATCGCCATTCTCTCTGCTCGCATCGCCAAGCAATACAATCGCCCCACCCTCATCGTATCGATTGAAGACGGCATCGGCAAAGGCTCGATCCGCACCATCCCCGAATTCCCCCTCCTCCCCATCCTCAAAGCAAACGAGGAGCTCCTCATCAATTTTGGAGGGCACGATTACGCCGCCGGTTTCACCATCAAACAAGAAAACATCCCCGCCTTCAAAAAAGCCTTTCTCCGCGCAGCCGAACAGCGCCTCCAAGACGTAGACATCACCATCAAACTCTTCCTCGACGCCAAAGTCCAATTCACCGAACTCACCTTTGATTTCCTCGAATCGCTCACCCTCCTCGAGCCCTTTGGCCATGACAATTCCCCCCCCATCCTCTACGCCGACGCCCACCAGATCTGGCCCCCCAAAGTCGTCGGCAAGTATCACCTCAAGCTCTTCCTCGAAGAAGGAGACCGGATGCTCGAAGGGATCGCCTTCGGCCTTGCCGACAAAAAAGAGCTCATCCGCCGCAAGGACATCGACCTTTGCATCGCCTTCACCCCCCACATCAACCTCTTCCACAACAAAGCCAGCATCCAACTCCAAATCAAAGACTTTCAGACTAAACTGTATAACTAAATGAAGACGTCCCCTAGTCAGTCGGGCTGCACGCGGGGGGCCCCGTTGGGCCCTCTGCGCGTGCAGCCCGATTTATTGAATAAAAAAAAAGAGCCCGCAGGATTACGGGCTCTTTGGTTTGTTGAGTAGAAGGATTTTGGGGGTTAGCCGACTTTGGGTCTGCGGTTCAGGTAGTTCTCCTGATAACCTTTGATGTCTTCAACGTGGATGACCCAAGCTGCACCTTTGCGGTGTGCTTTGAGAAGACCTACGCGCGTCGCGTAATAAATCTTCTGGGCTGGTACGTTGAGTAATTTTGCAGCTTGATTTACTGAATAAAATCCCTTCTTCTGATCAAATAACAGTTCGCCGTTATAAAGCGACTTTGTGCGCGAATATTTGTTCTTTCGATACTCATCTAGATCATCCAAATGAATGGTCCAGCGAGCAAAATCTTTCGTCGCTCTTAACTTCTTTTGCTTGATCGCCACGTAAATGGCTTGGCGAGTCACATTATTAATGCGAGCCGCTTCGGTGATCGACACCACTTTTGGATCGCTAGGCGACCCATGAGAGGGAGTGAATCCCATTGCGTTCTCTTCGTTTAACATCTTCTACTCCTAACTTACGTTAAAAAATTTCTACTTCACTCAGGTTAAAATTTCACGAACCTAGAGCAAATGGTTTATTATCCTGTTCTTACCAACCATTATTACATAATAATGGGAATAAAAACAACCGAAAAACTTAACCAGTCAATCATACTTTTTTTAAAATCATATAAATTTTTTCTTTATTTTTGCAAGTGGTTGTGGATGAAGGTGTTGTAAGGTTAGTCTGGAAGGAAAGGGTGGGTTCAGCTATAGTGGAAAACGATATGTTTCAGAAGTTTTTCATTTTTCTTCTTTTGGTGGCTGCGGCGGGGGAATGCAAGCTACCCCAGTTGACCCCCCGCGATGTGAAAAACAAGGTCGAAGAGATCTTGAAGGCTCACGTTTCTCATAAGTCCTTGAGCCTAGAGCTAATAGAGAGGTCCTTGGCCAATTTCTGCGAAGAGCTCGATCCGACGAAGACCTATTTCCTTGAAGAGGAGATCGCTCCTTGGATCCATCCTACCCCTGTGATGTTGCAGAGAGGGCGAGAGGGGGTATTGAAGGCTGATTTTTCCCTGTTCCAGGAGATCCATGCGCAGTTTGTTCGGGCGATTGAGCGGCGGGGGCAGATCGAAACGGCAAATGCGCTGAAGGAGTTGCCAAAAGGGGTAAAGAATGAAGAATTCAAAGAGATGTCTTGGGCCTCTTCGGAAGCGGAGTTGTCCGATCGGATTCTCCGGATCAAGAGTTTGCAGGTACAGGCTGCCGATAAGGTAGGCGAAGGGCGGGAGCGTTTCTTGCAGTATCTGCAAAAGAGGCGCTTGAACCGGGAAGCGGAGCTCGGTCAGGCCCAAGAATCGCTGAAGATTTCGCTGACTTATGCGCTCAAAGCGATCGCGGGGGCTTGCGATGCCCATACCCACTACTTTATCCCGAACGAGGCGAATCAGTTTCTGATCCAAGTGCAACAGAGGCTCTTTGGTATTGGAGCCCAGCTCCGAGATGATCTCGATGGCCTTGCTGTGACGCAGATCATTGAAAACAGCCCGGCGAGCCATAAGCTCAGGCTCAATGACAAGATCATCGCAGTCAATCAAGAACCGGTGATGGGACTCGACATCAGCGAGGCGGTCGAATTGATCCGAGGGGAAAAGGGGACGCCGGTCCTTGTGACGATTTTGCGGAAAGTCACCGAGGAAGGAGGAGAGGAGCGAGTGGAGAAACTCGACCTCGAGATCATCCGGGGGGAGATTGTCGTAGAGGAGAGTCGGTTAGAGACTCATGTAGAGCCTTATGGCGACGGAGTAATTGCCACTTTGCGCCTCTATTCTTTTTACCAAGATCCGAAGAATTCTGCGGCTTTGGATATTCGCAAAGCGCTGGAGCAGCTCAAAGAAAAAGAGAAGCTCAAGGGAGTCCTGCTCGACTTGAGAGGCAATGCAGGGGGACTGCTGAACCAGGCGGTAGCGGTCACGGGCCTTTTTATGAAAAAAGGGGTAGTCGTTTCGGTCAAAGACCATACGGGCATGATTCAGCGCCTCCGGGAGACGGAAGGAAAGCCTGTATGGGAAGGGCCTCTTTTCGTCTTGATCAACCGCGCGTCTGCTTCTTCTGCTGAAATTGTCGCGCAAACGCTGCAAGACTATGGAAGAGCTTTGGTTTTAGGAGATGATCATTCGTTTGGGAAAGGGTCATTTCAGACCTTTACGTTGGATGCAGTGGGCAATCCGAAGATCAATCCGCTCGGAGAATATACGGTGACTCGAGGCAAGTACTACACGGTTTCAGGGAAAACCCCTCAATTGCAGGGAGTGGTCTCTGATATCGTTGTCCCGGGTGTTCTCTCTGAAGTAGAGATCGGGGAAAAATATGCGAAATTCCCCTTGGAAAACGATGAAATTGCTCCTTCTTTTGACGACGATCTCTCCGATCTTTCTCCGTTTCATCGCTTGCAACTCGGCCAATCGTATAAACTTCAGCTCCAGGAGCCTCTTGCTACCTATACTCCTTGGCTCGAGCTTTTGCGGAAAAATTCCGACTGCCGACTGAAGAACAACAAAAATTATCAAAACTTCCTTCAAGAGCTCCACAAGAAAAATTATGATTCGGACCAAGTCGACTTATTTAGCAGTGTCGATTTGCAGTGGCTCCAAGCGCTCAATATCATGAAAGATTATCTTTTTCTTTCTTCCAAACCAAATGGTACCCCATGAACCCCGCTCCCGTCCGTGTGCGCATCGCTCCTTCTCCTACGGGAGATCCCCACGTAGGAACAGCTTATATCGCCCTTTTCAATCTGATCTTTGCCCGTCATTTCGAGGGTAAATTCATCCTGAGAATCGAAGACACCGACCAGGCCAGAAGTCGGCCCGAATATGAAAAAAACATCATCGAAGCGCTCCGTTGGTGTCAGATCGAGTGGGATGAAGGGCCCGATGTGGGAGGACCCTTCGGTCCTTATCGCCAATCGGAGCGGACCTCCATTTACCGCGAACATGCCTACCAACTCTTAGAAAGGGGGCAGGCCTACAAATGTTTTTGCACTCCAGAAGAGCTCGCTGAAATGCGAGAGGTAGCCCAAGCGCAAGGAAGGCGCGTCGGTTATGACCGGCGCCATCGCAACCTCAGTCCTCGAGAAATAGAAGAGAGAGAAGCTGCCGGGGGGTCTTTTGTGATCCGCCTCAAAGTCCCTCTCACGGGCGATTGTGTCTATGAAGATGCGATCAAAGGGAGAACCACCACTCCCTGGGCCGATATCGACGACCAGGTTCTCTTGAAATCAGACGGTTTCCCCACCTACCACCTCGCCAACGTGGTCGACGATCGCCTCATGGGGATTACCCACGTCATCCGCGGAGATGAGTGGATGAGCTCCACTCCCAAACACATTTTTCTCTATGAAGCATTCGGGTGGAAGCCCCCCGTGTTCATGCACATGCCCCTTCTTCTCGGCAAGGACGGAAAAAAACTCTCCAAGAGAAAGAACCCCACCTCCATTTTCTATTTCCGCGACAGCGGCTATCTCCCCGAGGCGCTCGTCAATTTTCTGACTCTGATGGGCTACAGTATGCCGGGGGATCGGGAGATCTATTCGCTAAGTGAGATTGTCCGCGACTTCGATCCGAAGCGGATCGGCATTTCGGGGGCTTTCTTTGACATCCAAAAGCTCAACTGGGTCAACCAGAAGAAAATCATCGAATCGATTTCAGAAGAGGCCCTTTGGGATCGATTGGTCGAATGGCGCTTCAACGAGGCGTTCATGCGGAAATTGATGCCGCTGGCGCACACACGCATCAAGACCTTTGGCGATTTCATGCAGCTCTGCGATTTCTTTTTCATCAACGATCTCAAATACACCCCCGATCTGATCGCCGCAAAAGAGACCCCTCCCGAGCTTGTCAGCGGTATTCTGCAGGCCGTCATCTGGAGTTTAGATGCTCAGGAAGATTGGAGCGGCTCTGCTTTAGAAAGGGCATCCCGCGAAGTGGCAGAGGCCTTCGGTGTCCATCACAAAAAAGTAGTGATATATGCCCTATTCGGCAGTATCATGGGCAAGCACCAGGGACCTCCTCTCTTTGATTCAGTGACTCTTCTCGGAAAAGACCGCACCCGCGTCCGCCTCTTGCTCGCCATCGAAACGCTCGGAGGCATCTCCAATAAAAAGATGGATGCGCTCAAGAAATGTTGGGAAAAGAAAAATTGCCGAGAATTTATAACGACTTAGTCTTCTGTTTCATCAGGAACGTCTTCGATCTGTGATTTTGAAATCACGTAGCTTCGGTTCATCGTAGCCGAATCGGAACAGGAAGATAAGAGGAGAACAAGGATCAACATTTTCATATAACGTATGTATAACAGAAACCATCCTTATTTGGCTCGGATTAAAGAGCGCTACCTCTTGACAAAACCGGCCTCTTCCAAGAAAACATGGCACATCGTCTTAGAGGCACCACTTTCTTTTCAAGTGGGCGACAGCATCGGCGTCCTTGCCCAAAACGACCCAGTCGAAGTCGCTGAAATTCTCCAGTATGCCACTCCCTCTTCTCCTGAACTCATCACTTTCCTCACCCACAAAGCCAATCTCTCCCGCGTCACCTCCTCTTTCCTCAAACAGAGCGCCCCTCAGCTCAGTGTCGATCTCCACACACACCACCTCATCGACATTTTGAAACTCCTTCCCGCCCCTCTTCCAGCAACTGATCTCCTTCGCTCCCTCCTCCCTCTCATGCCCCGTTTTTATTCCATCGCCAATTCTCCCAAAGTCTTTCCGGGCGAGATCCACCTGACCGTTGCCTATGTGGAATACACGGCTTTGGGCAGACGGCGAAGAGGTGTGGGAAGTCATTTCTTGTGTGATTTGGCGGAAGTTCAGCACACAGCGGTTCCTATCTACTTACAACCCGCCCATGGATTTACTTTGCCGTTAGATCCAGAGGCCTCCATTATCTTCGTCGGCCCTGGCACAGGCATCGCTCCTTTCCGAGCCTTTCTCCAAGAGCGGCTCGCTACCCAGGCCACCGGGCGCAACTGGCTTTTCTTCGGCGACCGGAACCGCGCGAGCGATTTTCTCTACGAGCTCTACTGGCTCGAGTTGGAAAAACAAGAGCGGCTTCGCCTCGATCTCGCCTTCTCGCGCGACGGAGCCGAAAAGATCTACGTCCAACACCGGATGTACGAGCAGCGGAAAAGCCTCTGGAACTGGCTTGAAAATGGCGCCTACTTCTATGTATGTGGCGATGCAGAGGAGATGGCCAAAGATGTCGACGCCATGCTTCGCACCATCGCAGCAGAAGAAGGGGAAAAGTCCCCGGAAGAGGTAAAAGCCTGGGTAAAACAGATGCGCACAGAGAAGCGCTATTTAACAGACGTTTATTAGGTAGCGTTCTCGACTGTGGTGAGAAGGGCAAAGCATTGAAGGCCGTCTCCACAACCGAAATCGGTGAGACCATCTCCTGACAGCGCAGTGATTCCCACAGCCTTGATCCCGAGCTTTAAAATATGGGCGATTTTCGCGCGCATGGCGTCGATTTTGTCTTCAAAGCGGGGCCGTTTTCCTTCGAGGGCAATGGAGACGTGGACGATTTTTTGCGGGTGGAGAGTCGCGAGTGCTTTCTCCAAATAGACGGCGGAGTCGGTGATGCCGTCTTTGCGGATCAGCTCGCGAGCAATGCCATTGAGGATCGGGATGCCTGACAGGGAGGTGATGGCGTGACACATCGCGTGGAACACCACATCGCCGTCCGAGTCGGCATCGAGCCCGGGCACTCCCTCAAAAATCACCCCTGCAACGAGGCACGGTTTCGAGGAATCGGCGGGTAAAAACCGGTGGCTTCCCTGCCCGATTCCCGTTCTATAGAGAGGGAACTGGTTTTCCATAAAGGGGCAAGTATAGCAAAAAAACCGGAAAACACAAGAAGTGGACCCCTTTTGAGCGAAGCTCAAAACCCTGTAAGGAAGGGCCCCTTTTCCAAAAGCCCAGTCCAAAGATTTTGATTGTCAGCGGCTGGGCTTTTGGAAAAGGGGCCTTCCCTTACAGGAACCTATCCGGACAAAATATTTCAGTCGATTTTCGGGATTCTTTTGACCGATTTTCGATTCTTTTTTGGGGGGTAATATCAACATCGTATATTACCCCCCAAAAAAGAATCGAAAATCGGTCAAAATAATCCCGAAAATCGACGAAACCATTTTATCCGGATAGGTTCGGGGGCATTTGCGGCTCGTTAGCCGCAAATGGGGGTCCTGCGGGTCTCCATTCAAAGTCTTCGCCGAAGTAGCTTTGGCGGGCTTCGGGGTGGGAGAGGAGTTGGTCCATGGTGCCTGAGGCGAGGACTTTCCCATCGCGGAGAAGATAGCTCCGGTCGACGATGGAACCAATTTCGCGGGCGTTGTGGTCGGTGATGAGGACGCCGATGTGTCTTTGTTGCAGGTGGCGGATGAGGTGCTTGAGATCGGCGATGGCGAGGGGATCGATGTTGGCAAAGGGCTCGTCGAGTAACAGGAGGGAGGGGTTGGTGATGAGGGAACGGGTGATTTCGAGCCTGCGCCTTTCGCCGCCCGAGAGGGCGCTGGCTTTTGTTTTCCGCAGGTGTTCGAGGTGGAGTTCCTTGAGGAGTTGGGAGAGCCGCTCGAAGCGGGCCGCTTTTGTGAGGGGCAGCGTCTCGAGGATGCAGAGAAGATTTTCTTCGACATTTAAGCTGCGGAAGACCGAGGGTTCCTGCGCCAGGTAGCCGAGTCCCATCCGCGCTCTTTTGTGCATCGGAATCTCGGTGATGTTTTCTCCTTTGAAATAGACTTCCCCTTCGTCGGGA
>Ga0207157_1051_pt1 | contig 11453 bp, 15 predicted proteins | sample Alteio_BWMinHeat_25_FD_153508 | JGI IMG/M metagenome (GOLD analysis project Ga0207157, IMG submission 153508) | Enriched cells from forest soil in Barre Woods Harvard Forest LTER site, Petersham, Massachusetts, United States -... | ecosystem: Environmental > Terrestrial > Soil > Temperate forest >...
TCTGACATTGAGTGAGCTTGGAACCCTCTATTTGGCTCACAAGATGGGGAAGGATCTGTTGAGATGGAACCGGCAAGAGGGAGAAAAAAGAGAACTTTCGGGGCCAGCTCGCAAAGCCCATGAGACTCTCCACCGGCTTATCAAAAAGTGGCCCAAAAAACGGCATCCTTCTTTTGAGCTGCATCCTAGCTCCCTTGGTGGAGGAGGGACTCTTCCGAGGCCTTTTACAAACGGGGCTGAAGAAACTCAGCGGGCAGTTACTTCCCCGTTCGGGAGCTGTCGCGGTAGCGATTCTAGCCACGTCTCTTCTTTTTGGCATCACCCACCTGCTAGCCCATGAGGATCTGGAAAGTGGGATGCGGCATGTGAAGATCGCTACTATTGCCGGAGTATTTTTAGGAGTTCTCCGAGAAAAATATGGACTTCCTTGCTCCATAGGCTCTCACATGTTCCAAAACACAATCGCAGAAAACCTAGATTATGGAATCGAGGTTTTCAAATGGTTCTATGCATTCAGCTGCAAACAATAGCGGCAAGTTCACGTAGATGATCGAGACTTAGAGACCATCTCTGAATTAAGTTTCAGTCGATTTTCGGGTTCTTTTGAGCCGATTTTCGACTTCTTTTTTGGGGGATTATATCAACTTGCGTATATTATCCCCCAAAAAAGAATCGAAAAGCGGCCAAAATAATCCCGAAAATCGACGAAAGCTTAATTCAGAGACGGTCTCTTAATCGCGTCCACCATTTCTTGTTGTAGTGCCGCAAATCGCTCAGTATTATCATCAATCCATTTTTGGACCCAGTCGGCTTTATTCTGCAAGATTTGTGCTCGTTTCACGATGTTCCATTTGTTCTGAAGCATCTGAATCGCGCCTTTTGGTGTCTCGTACAATCTGATTCCTTGCGGTGTGTTCACTACTTGTGCGTAGCCTGCTCCTTCGTTAACAGACATTCCACCGTTCACGTAGTTACTGTTCTGCAAGTAGAAGAGAAACGCTTGGTTAGCTAGCTTTGCTGTTTCGAAACACTCTACTTCCTCATTTTCCCAAGGGCAAACTTTGGTGGTTACATAGTAGACATATTGCATATACGGTTTTGCTGGTGTTGCCATACATTCTCCCGGTTTGTTCATAAAGATTTGTGGAAAGGAGGAATCGTAGCAGACAGCGAGAATTTTTACAAAGTCGACGGAACTTCAATCCCCTTTATCGCTAATAGAATGGGAACTTCTAATACTCTTGCCTGAAAATGTGAAATCCTTCTATCATCTATAAAAATTTTTTACTGAAAGTTCTCGCGAAGTCGACAGGATTGTTCAATTTATGGTACAATACGAAATATTGATGACAGAGGAATATGAGGAATGGATAGAAGAACAGCCGGCCAGATCTCGTGTTCAAATAGCTAAAAAGATATCAACCAAGCGGAGAAAATCCGCAAAGATTGGCTCTATGACTAAATTTAAAAAACAACCGCGCGTATATGATCCTAGGAAAGATCTGTTAGATGAACAGCTCATTGCTCGGGCGATTTGGGAGTGTCTAAAAGATAACGATCCCGATGGTGTGATCGAAGTGTTAGAAGCTCATCTGAGTGCGAGAAATAAAAGCAAAATAGCTAAGGAACAGGATCTGCCAAGAACGACCATTTATCATGCTTTTAAAAGCAGAAACCCAACGTTGCACACCTTAGCTAAATTAGTCCACGCTCTCTAAGAGCCTATCTGAAGGGAATGTCGCTATTTGTTCTGCTTCCAGCTCTGTGGTTGTTCAGTCGATATACATCTTCATCGTTTCTCTCCATGGTCGAAAATCAAACTTCAGCTTTTAAGACTGATCTGTTCACAATGTGAGAGTGTCAGGATGTCGATTTGGAACGGCGTTAGCCGTTACAAGTCGACGGAACGTCTGAGGAGCGGGGATAAGAATAGCAGGACTTCAAAGTATATTGGCAAGTTCCTTAGAGACCATCTCTGAATTAAGTTTCAGTCGATTTTCGGGTTCTTTTGAGCCGATTTTCGACTTCTTTTTTGGGGGATTATATCAACTTGCGTATATTATCCCCCAAAAAAGAATCGAAAAGCGGTCAAAATAATCCCGAAAATCGACGAAAGCTTAATTCAGAGACGGTCTCTTAGCGTCTATCTCGGCATCGTTTAAAATTTTATGCAACAGGCCAACGCCAATGATTTCACTACTATGGACAGGTACGACGGTACAACGCCCGTCTGAATGAGCTAAAAAGTGGTGACTACCTTTGATTCTAATGACAGAAAAGCCGAGCTTTTTTAGCGCTTTAATGAGCACCTTTCCGTTTACTCGAGGCAGCTTTTTCATGCATTTACGCTGATGCGTTGGATTCCAACAAAGTGAGGAAGCTCTGCTATTTCTTGCACTTCTAGGCAGAGATCAATGGCTTCTCGGATTCGTTTCATCAGTGTATCCAATGTCTTTGCTTGTGTATGACAACCTATCAACTCAGGAACAGTAGCAATATAATAGCCTTCCTTATCCTGTTCTATGATTACATTGAATTCTCTCATCATTAAGCACCTTATTTTTATCTCTTTTATATCACAGCTGGGATTCTTTTGCCAGATGTTGTAAGAGAGATGTTGAAAAAAGAGGATATCTGAAGGCAAGAAATTTTTACACAAGAATTGTGGCTGTGAGGATTTTCAGGACGTCGATTTGGAACGGCGTTAGCCGTTACAAGTCGACGGAACGCCGGAGCAAAGCGAAGGCGGGAGTTTTCGCACAGGTATATTGCAATCAAAGAAAATACGCGAGGCTCTATATTTTTAAAGGTTTGAATGTACCTGGTTACTTTGCGGCGGGGGCTTTTTGTTCGAGGTAGGCGTCGAGGGTGCCGTCGAAGATGCGGAGGCCGGTCTCTTCGAAGGCGAAGAGTTTGGTGGCAAAGCCGTTGATGAGTTCGCGGTCGTGGGTGGCGACGATGGCGGTCCCTTTGAAGTCTTCGAGGCCCCAGGCGAGAGCGGAAACGGCTTCGAGGTCGAGGTGGTTGTTGGGCTCGTCGAGGATGAGGAGGTTGGGGGCGGCGAGCATGAGAGAGCCGAGGAGAACGCGGGCGGTTTCGCCGCCGGAGAGATTCCGCACCGGTTTGAAGGCTTCGTCGCCGCTGAAGAGCATTTTACCGAGGATGCCGCGGATGTCTTGGTCGTAGACGCCTGCTTTCCTCTCTTTCAGCCAGTCAAAGGCGGTTTGGTCGGTGTGTTTGTCGATGGCGTCGCCATGGTTTTGGGGGAAGTAGCCGATCTCGACGGCGTGGCCGGGGATGAGGGCGCCGGCGTCGGGGGGCAAGATGCCTGCGAGGAGTTTGAGGAGCGTGCTCTTACCCCTACCGTTGTTTCCAATGACGGCGATCTTGTCTCCTTTATGGATTTCACAGGAGAATTTCCGGATGACGGGGTGGGTGGGGTCGTAGCTTTTAGAGAGGGAGTTGGCTTTGAGGACGACTTGGCCCGAGGCCTTTTCTGGTTGGGAAAAACGGATGTAGGGGCGCTGGATGTTCGATTTTTTCAAGTCGAGGGGTTGGAGCCGGTCGATTTCCCGGACGCGCGACTGGACTTGGCTGGCCCTGGTTCCAGCCCCGAATTTGGCGACGAACTCTTTGAGCTGGGAGATTTTTTTCTCTTTGGCTTTGTTTTCATCTTCGGCTCTAGAGCGGACGGCGGTTTTCGTGACGAGCATGGCGTTGTAATTGCCGGGATAGGTGATGATGGTTTCGTAGTCGATGTCAGCGATGTGGGTGCAAACGGCGTTGAGGAAGTGGCGATCGTGGCTGACGACGACGAGAGTGCCGTGATAGCTTTTGAGGAACTCTTCGAGCCAGGAGATCGACTCGAGGTCGAGGTGGTTGGTCGGCTCGTCGAGGAGAAGCGCTTGAGGATGGCCGAAAAGGGCTTGGCAGAGGAGGACCCGGAATTGCCGGTCGGTGGGGATCTCGTGCATCTTCTTCCGGTGGAGCTCTTCGGGGATTCCCATCCCGATGAGAAGCACTTCTGCCTCGGATTCCGCGGCGTAGCCATCTTCGTCGGCAATCACTTCTTCGAGCTCGCCCAAGCGAATGCCGATGGCGTCGGTCATCTCTTCGTTGTAGAGCCTTTCGCGCTCTTCGAAGGCGCCCCAGAGCCGTTTATTGCCCATGATCACGGTGTCGATCACCTGCATGTCTCGAAAATCTTCGATCCGCTGTTTCAAAAACCCCACTTTTTTGGGAAGATTCACGGTGCCGGTTGTCTGGGACTCGGTTCCCATAATGATCTTCATCAGGGTCGATTTGCCAGAGCCGTTGGGTCCGGTGAGGCCATAGCGACAATCTTCGTTGAAGGTGAAGGAGACGTTTTCGAAAAGAGTTCGGTTTCCGATCCGCTTTGAAATATTTTCTAGAGTGATCATGGTGAGAATATAGTAACATATTAAGCAGAGGGTTGACAATGGAGTTTTCAGCAGCAATAGAGGCTTTTTTGAGCTATTTAGAAGGGTCGAAGGGGGCCTCTTCCCACACAATCCGGGGGTACAGGGGGGATCTGGCCCTCTTCTGTAGCTTCACAAAGGTGACCCAGTTCTCTGATGTCACCAAGCAGCTGATCCGCCGCTACCTCGCCCACTTTCATGAAAGAGAGGCAAGCTCCCGCACGATTCTGCGCCGCCTTTCCACGCTCCGGAGTTTTTTCCGCTATGCCCTCCGAGAAAAACTCCTCGTCGAGAATCCTCTCGATGAGATCGAAAGTCCCAAGCGAGAGAAAAAGCTCCCCGTTTCAATCGGGTACGAGCAGGTGGAGCACCTCTTCAACCAGCCTGACTTAACGAGCTATCTGGGACTGCGCGACCGGGCTATTCTCGAGCTCTTTTACAGCTCGGGACTTCGCCTCAGCGAAGTTGCCGGGTTAAACCGAAGTGCTTTTCGCTCGAGCGAGCATCTCCTCACCATTTCAGGAAAAGGAAAGAAACAGCGGCTGGTTCCCATTACAGAAACTGCTGCGAAATGGATCGAGAAATACCTCCACCATCTCGAGCGGCATCTCGACACGAAAGAACACCGAGCAGAAGCCGATCCACAGGCGATTTTTTTGAATAAGTGGGGAAAGCGGCTCACTCCTCGCTCGATCGACCGGAACTTCGCCGCCTATCTCAAAGCGAGCGGTCTTTCCGAGCGGATTACACCCCACGCCATTCGCCACACCATCGCCACTCACTGGCTCGAAAAGGGGATGGATCTCAAGACGATCCAGATGCTTTTGGGCCATAGCTCACTTGCTACGACGACGATTTATACCCACGTCTCTACAAAACTCAAACGGGAAGTATACGACAAGACCCATCCCAGAGCTCATTGATTGTCGGGATTGTTGTCTGGGTTCATCAACTGGATTGCTTCTACAGCTTTTTTCTGATCTTGGGAGATCTGTTGTGTCATGGCGTTGATGATCGTATCCCAGAGTTGTTGGGCCTCTTTGCCTGTGAACTCCATCCCTAACCACTTGATGGGTTTAGCGTCTACTTGACCGCCTGTTCCGTAGTGGACAGAATAGTCGGTGGAGGATGATTTTGAGGAAGAAGAGGAACTGCCGGGGGGTTCAACGGTCATATAGAAGTCTCCTTGTCAGAATGATACCACTTGTGTCATTTTCCATGTGATGGAATGTGTGCTGAAAGTAGGAGTCATCGGTCTGAATCACAAAACTGCGGATCTGAGCACATTGGAAGCGGTGGCTCGAGGAGCCAATGTCCTGGCAGGGGAGAGAGCCCTCTTTTTCCCCTATCCGACAATTCTCCTCTCTACCTGCAACCGAACTGAAATCTATTTCAGTGCAGACAACCTCTCCGAAGCACACGCCGCTCTTCTCGCTTTGCTTCGCTACTGTGTCGACGGACATTTTGAGCAGCGGCTCTACTCCTACTTCCACGCCGATTGCTTTGCGCATCTGTGTAGAGTTACCGCCGGGCTCGACAGCGCCATCTTCGCCGAGACAGAGATCCAGCGCCAGGTAAAGGTCGCCTATGCCCGCGCCCTAGAGCACTTGGCTCTCCCTTCTTGTTTGCACTATGTGTTTCAAAAGGCGCTCAAAGTAGCCAAAGAGGTGCGCAGTTATTTAGGCGGAGGGCAGGGAGCTGGGTTATGTGGAGTGCTCTATGAGATTGCCAAGTCGTTTTGGGAAATGCTGGAGGGAAGAAAAATCCTTCTCGTCGGCTATTCGGAAATTCACAGAAGCTTTGCCTCGTTTTTGGTCAGGAAAGGAATCAACCAGTTCTGTCTAGTGACTCGGAACCCGGAAACGGTCAGTTTAGAAGGAGCCAAGGTGTATGAGCGGCAGCTTTTGCAGAGCTGGAGGGAATTCGATTGGATTTCCTGCGCCAGTAAGTCGGAAGAGGCGCTGATCCGAGGCAGCAGCCCGAAGCGGCACCTCATCTTCGATCTCAGCGTACCCCGCAACGTCGACCCTGCAGTAGCGAAAAGTCCCTACATCTCTCTTTGGAACATCGAACAGATCCACCAAAGGATCGACGAGCAGCGGATCTTACAAGCAGATCGTCTCGAACACTGTGAAACGATTCTCTGGAACCAAGTCGTGAAGCTGGCCCGCATCTACCGGGCCAAAGTCACCCGCGTTTTAGTTGGTTGAAGCGCAGATTCGTGAACAATCAATTTTTTGTCTATCCGCTCTTTTGAAATTTTCAGGACGTCGTTTTGGAACGGCCCTAAAAGGGCCTCCGGATAGGTTCACCGAGCGGAGCGAGGGCGAGAGCGGTAAGAGACCGTCTCTGAATTAAGCTTTCGTCGATTTTCGGGGTTGTTTTGGCCGCTTTTCGATTCTTTTTTGGGGGATAATATACGCAAGTTGATATAATCCCCCAAAAAAGAAGTCGAAAATCGGCTCAAAAGAACCCGAAAATCGACTGAAACTTAATTCAGAGACGGTCTCTAAGGAACTTTGAATCTTTCCTTTTAAAACTCTGCGTGGCCGGGGAAGCGGGGGAAGGGGATGACGTCGCGGATGTTTTCCATGCCGGTGGCGAAGAGGACGAGGCGCTCGAAGCCGAGGCCGAAGCCGGCGTGGGGGACGGTGCCGTATTCGCGCAGCTCGAGGTACCACCAGTAGTCGTCTCGGTTGAGGCGGTGGTCTTTGATTTTTTGTTCGAGGATGTCGAGCCGCTCTTCGCGCTGAGAGCCGCCGATGATTTCGCCGATTTTGGGGACGAGGATGTCCATGGCGGCAACCGTTTTGCTGTCATCGTTGCTCCGCATGTAGAACGACTTGATGCTGGCGGGGTAATTGGTTACGATGACAGGCTTTTTGCAGTGCTCTTCGGCGAGGTAGCGCTCGTGCTCGGTCTGGAGATCGGCGCCCCATTCGACGGGGTATTCAAAGGTCTTGGGCGCTTTTTTGAGGAGTTCGATGGCTTGGGTGTAGGAGATGTGGGCGAAGGAGGAGTCGAGGAGATGTTGGAGGCGGGCGAGAAGGCCGTTTTCGATGAACTTGTCGAAGAAGGCGAGGTCTTCAGCACAGTGGTCGAGTATGTAGCGGACGCAGAATTTGAGGTAACTTTCGGCACATTCCATGTTGGCTGCGAGATCGGCGAAGGCCATTTCGGGCTCGATCATCCAGAATTCGGCGAGGTGGCGGGTCGTATGGGAATTTTCAGCGCGGAAGGTGGGGCCGAATGTATAAATATCCGAAAGAGCACAAGCAACACTTTCTCCTTCGAGTTGGCCGGAAACAGTCAGGTAAGTGGGTTTGCCGAAAAAGTCTTTTGATGGATCGGCCGGTTTATCGAGGGTGGTGACCCGAAACATTTCGCCGCTTCCTTCGCAGTCAGAGGCGGTGATGATGGGGGTTTGGATGTAGAGGAAGCCCCGTTCTCGGAAAAAGAGGTGGGTGGCGAAGGCGAGGGCGCTCCGGACGCGGAGGACGGCGCCTTGCGTATTGGTTCGGGGACGCAAATGGGCGATGGTACGGAGAAACTCAAGTGTGTGACGCTTTTTTTGGAGGGGGTAACGGGTAGCGTCGCAGGGACCGTACACCTGGATGTGGGAGGCCTTGAGCTCGAGTGCTTGGTTTTTGCCAGGACTCTCGACGAGTTTGCCGGTGATGGCAACAGAGGTCCCTGTGGTGAGGGTGGGAAAGGGGGCGTCAGCAACGATCTGAAGGTTAGCGAGAGTGGAGCCGTCATTGAGTTCAATGAAGGCGAAGGTCTTCTGGTCTCGGATGGTCCGGATCCAGCCGGCAACAGTGACGGTTTTGTTGAGGAGTTTTGGGTCTATCTGTTTGATTTTAATTCTTTGCATAAGCCTTCAAAAGAGTGATTTCTTTTTTCCAATTTTCTGGGCCGCCGGGTGTTTCGAGATACTTGGGGAGATGGCGGGTCTGGGGGGAGGTCATGAGGAAGCGAAATGCTTCCATGCCGATGTGTCCCTCGCCGATAGGGGCGTGTCGGTCGACGTGGGATCCGAGCTCTTTTTGAGAATCATTGAAGTGGAAGGCGAAGAGGTGGTCCAAGCCAATGGTGGCATCGAATGTGGCGAGCGTTTTTTTCAAACCCTCTTCTGTGCGGATGTCGTAGCCTGCGACAAAGATGTGGCAGGTGTCGATGCAGACGCCGAGAGGGATCTTGTGCTTGGTCCCTTGGAGAATCGCGGCGAGGTGCTCAAATCTATGGCCGACACTCGAGCCTTGCCCTGCCGTAGTTTCAAGAAGTAAGCGGGTCTTTCCTTTATGGACGAGATCTTCCATCGAAAGTAGGCTTTCGATGATGGTTTCCAGACACTGCTGCTCGGTGCCCGTGGTGGCAGCACCAGGGTGAAAGTTCAGGTAGGGGATTCCCAGCAGGTGACATCGTTCGATTTCTTCGCGGAATGCTTGGCGACTTTTGTGGAGGAGTGCAGGGTCTGGCGAGCCGAGGTTAATGAGGTAGCTGTCGTGGCTCATGATCTTCTCAAGGCCTGTTTCCTCCAGCGCTTGGCCCCACAGGATCACTTCATCGCCATTGATGTGTCTCCCTGTCCACTGCTTCTGGTTACTCGTAAATAGCTGGATCGTCGTGGCACCGATCTCTCGTCCCTCATAGAGGGCATTGTAGGAGCCCCCTGCTGCAGACGTGTGGGCTCCAATCCAAATCTTACTCACGACTCACGCCGTGTGGGAGAGGAACTCGCAGACGAGAGGCACGTTGATGGGAAGAGGAAGCGGAACCTGATCCATCTGCGGCTGTGCGACAAGCTTACCTGCTGATTTATCTCCTTCGAGCGAAAGGTAGTCGGGGATTTCCCGGTTTACGTTTTCCTGAGCGATCTGGATGATTTTCATCTGCCGAGAAGCTGGTTTGATCGCAACGACCATGCCAGGTTCGACGAGAAACGATCTCCGGTCTACTTTCCGGCCGTTGACCTGGACGTGGCCGTGAGAGACGAGCTGTTGCGCCGAGAAAATGGAAGGGGCGAGCCGCAAGCGGTAGACGATGTTGTCGAGGCGACACTCGAGACTTGCGAGGAAAAGTTGCACCGTGTTTCCCTTGCGAAGAAGGGCTTTTTTGTAGGCGTTGACGAGCTGCTTTTGACTCATCATGCCGTAGACGGCCTTGAGCTTTTGCCGCTCTTCGAGCTGGGCGCCATAATCTGATTTTTTCTTCCGCTTCGCTCCGTGCATGCCCGGGGCATTTTGCTTGTGCAGCATGGGGTTACGCGCTTTTCCGAAAATATTCGCCGCAAACCTGCGGGCAATCCTGTTCTTTGGACCTCTATAACGAGCCATTGTCACTCCGATTAAAGCACGCTATTCTACTAGAAAATCGATTTTTTTAACAAGGGGTGGAAAAATTGGGGAGTGGAGCGTATGATGGATGGCAGCATGTATTCTATTTTAGCATATTACCACATTGGCACAATCGAGAATCCAGGCGAGGAAGTGGCTCGTCATAAGGAATTTTTTAAGACGAGGGATTTTCGAGGAAGGATTTACATCTCCGAACAGGGAATCAATGGGCAGGCGAGTGGGTTGACAACGGATGCGAGCGTCTATCAGGAGTGGCTGGAAGAGCGCTTTGGAACAATTTCTTTTAAAGTTTCTCTGTCACAGGAGCATGTATTTGAGAAAATGACGGTGAAATACCGGAAGCAGCTGGTGGCGTTAGACCGGGAAGTTGACTTAAGCCTGCGCGGGGAGTCTCTTTCCGCCGAGCAGTGGAAAGAAATGCTGGAGAGACGGGGAGAGGAGACGGTCGTGCTGGATGTCAGAAATGACTATGAATGGAAGGTGGGCCATTTTGAAGGGGCGGAGCTGCCTCAGATGGAGACATTCCGGGAGTTTCCCGCTTACGTGCAGGCATTGAAGGAGAGAAACAAGAGCGTCGTGATGATGTATTGCACAGGGGGGATCCGGTGTGAGTTTTACTCTGCTCTCTTGAAGGAGGAAGGGTTCGAGCAGGTATACCAGCTCGATGGGGGGGTTATCGGCTATGGCTTGCAAGAAGGCGCCGCGCACTGGAGAGGAAAACTGTTCGTCTTTGACGACCGACTCGTCATTCCCGTAGGAGACAGCCCTGCTCTGCCCATTGCCTCGTGCCACCATTGCAATGAGCCGCACGATGTCTATTATAATTGCGCGAATATGGATTGCAACGACCTCTTCATCTGTTGCGTCCCTTGCCTTCACGACTTTCAGGGGTGTTGCTGCAGCTCGTGCCAGCAGGGACGACTCCGTCCTTACCAGGAAAATCCGAAGCCTTTTCGCAAAAAGGGAAAAATCCCCCGCTAGGGAGTGTACCTTTAAAATTGCTTCGTCGATACACTCCCTAGGCAAAATTTTCTCCCTGCCTTGCCAAAATTACCCGTTCGACTCAGTCTTGTTCCCCTTTTTCTGGTCGGCCTCGAGCATCTCTAAGGCTGCTTCTTTCAGCGTCTTGAGACCTGCGGCAAAGCCGAGCGCCCGTGTGAGCCGCTCTAAGTACTGGAGCTCTGCTGCGAGCTGGTCGTTGATCGACTCAAGCTTAGCTACTTTCTTCAGAAGATCTTTGTTTTTCATGGTGTACCTCCGCTACTTGTACTTGATGCAAACGGCGTGCCAGGAAAGATTTTAAAGAATATATAAGAAAAATCTTGATAAATTGTAGGGAGTTGGGGAAATCTGGAAAGACCAGGAGGTAGGTATGGATGGTCAGCGTGTCATAAACATCGGACCCGATTTTGCGCCGTTGGTGGGTGGCGAAATATATGAGGTACATGAAGAAATAGAGGGAGTGGATGAGCCATCTTGCGGAGTCAAAATAAGAAGGTGTTCGGTGAAATTGGCCTCTGGAGTGATTTTGGTGGGGATAGTGGCATTTATTCAGGGAGGGTTTGCCGGATATATGTTGAACGTAGGGGGATCGTGGGTATTTCACAACACGATGCATGTCATCAACTATGAGTGGGGAGTGTCACTTGCGAAGATT
>Ga0207157_1052_pt1 | contig 11416 bp, 10 predicted proteins | sample Alteio_BWMinHeat_25_FD_153508 | JGI IMG/M metagenome (GOLD analysis project Ga0207157, IMG submission 153508) | Enriched cells from forest soil in Barre Woods Harvard Forest LTER site, Petersham, Massachusetts, United States -... | ecosystem: Environmental > Terrestrial > Soil > Temperate forest >...
TTCCAGCTCGCCCTTGCCATCCACCACGTCGACGACCCGGCCGGAATAGAACGTGAAGTCATGGAAGAATTCGTGGTAATGCAGCACCCGGTCGCCGGGTCGCGCCTGCGCCTTGACTAGGCGGGCCAGTTCGCTGGTGCCGGGCCGCTGGATGTCGGGCACCGCAAAGATCAGCGCGGCGTAGAACAGCGCGGTGGTCACCCCCATGGTCCGCAGGGCGTGGGCGGAGTTGCGCCGGAACTCCAACCAGAGGGTCAGCGCGCCGCCGGCGAGGGCGATGGCGGCGAGGACAAAGGCGTAGGGGCGCAGGGCTGCGGCTTGGATTGGATCGCGAATGATGCGTCCCGGGAGCAGCACGATCACCACCATGGCCGTGCCGAGCAGGATGCTGAACACGGTGAAGACAACCAGTCCCACCCGCAACCGCCGTGGGTTTTCCGTCCCGGGCCGGGCGAGCCACGCGCCGATGAGCACGGCGAGCGGCGGAAACACCGGCAGGATGTAGGGCGGCAGCTTGGAGTGGGATTTACTGAAGAACAAAAAGATGAAGGCCGCCCACGTCACAAAGAACCAGGCGTTGGCGTTTTCCTTGCGGGCTATCCACCCTCCGGGCAGGGCCGCCCGGAGGGCCGGCCACAGAAAACCGGTCCACGGGAAAAGCCCGGCGAGCACGATTGGGATGAAATACCACCAGGGACCGGGCCGGCTGGCCGCCGCTGACGTGAAGCGTTCCCAGTGCTCGTAGACGAAATAGCGGTGCGCCCAGGTCTCGTTGTGCCGCGTCGCCAGCACGTGCCAGGGGGCCGCCAAGGCCAGGAAAAGCAACGCGCCGGTGGGAAAGTAAAACGGCCGCAACCGGCGCCACTGGTTGAACATCAGCAACCACAGGAATATCACCGCACCGGTGACGAGGAATCCGATCAGGCCCTTGGTGAGCGTGGCCAGGGCCATGCTGGCGTAGACGCCGTAAAACAGCCAGCGCCGCCGCCGGCCCGCCGGTTCCTGCACCCCGAGTATGAAACAGAACAACGCCGCGCTCATCAGCACCGACACCGCCATGTCGAGCAGGAGGATGCGTGCCAGGGCGAAATAGAGCAGCGCCGAGGCCAGCACGATCCCGGCGGCCAGTCCGGCGTTCCGGCCGTAAAGGCGCCGGGTCGTGGCGTAGGTGAGCAGCACGCCGCCCAGCGCAAAGAGCGCAGGCACGGCCCGGATCGCCCACTCATTGGCGCCGAAGACGCTCTGGCTGGCGGCCTCCGCCCAGTAGACCAGGGGCGGCTTCTCGAAATAGTTCACCCCGTTCAAGCGGGGTGTCACCCAGTCGCCGGTGGCGAGCATCTCGCGCGGGATTTCGGCATACCGGCTTTCGTCGGGATTCGGCAGGGGAGACGAGCCCAGCCGCAAACCGAACAACCCCAGGCACAAGAGCCCCAGCAGCAGCATGTCTCGGTGGACGGAAGACGGAGTCGGGGCGGCCATGTGGTTTGATTCCAGCAAAGACGAGCAGAGGGGTGAGTCACGCCGAATCCAGCCCGGCGGCGCGATGCAGAATCGGCTTGGTAGTTGCTGGGGGGTGATTTACACCGGGCAGTGCCTTGGAATTTCCCGGTAACTGCATCCTGCCCCGCACCGTCTCTTGAGATGTGCCGAATCCTTGCACAACTCCATGGCTGATGAATCGTTCGACCTCGTCGGGTGTCTTGAACGGGTGCGCCGGCGCGACCAGGTGGCGGCCCGGCAACTGGTCGAGCATCTTTACCCGCTGGTCAGCCGCATCGTGCGATCCCATCTGCCCCGGCGCGTCGCCGAGGAAGACCTCGCGCAGGACATCTTCCTGAAAATGTTCACGCGCCTCGAACAATACCAGGGCAACGTGCCGTTCCCGCACTGGGTCTCCCGCATCGCGGTCACGACCTGCATCGACCAGCTGCGCGCCCAGAAGCGCCGGCCTGAGTTCCGCTGGGCCGACCTGTCCGAGAACGAGGCCGAGGTGCTCGACAACGTGATGACCGACGAGCGCGACGTTCTGCCCGGCGACGCCCTGGCGGCGCGCGAACTCGTCCAAAAGCTGCTCGCGCAGCTCAAGCCCGACGACCGCCTTGTCATCCAGCTGCTCGACCTCGAGCAGAAGACCATCGCTGAGATCAGCGCGCTCACGGGCTGGAACCAGACCCTCGTCAAGGTGCGGGCCTTCCGCGCCAGACGGAAATTGCAAAAACTTTTTCAAGAACTACAAAGCAAGGAGAAATCATGAACCGATTCGAACACCAATGGCAGAAACTGGTCGCCCTCGCCCGGCAGGCGCCCGCCGACCCGGCGGCGATGCCGTTCGGTTTCGCCACCCGCGTGGCCGCCCAGGCCGCCGCGCTGCCCGCCGGCACCCCGTGGCGGTCGCTCGAGCGCTTTGCCTTCCGCGGTCTGCTCGTCGCGGGGGCCTGCAGCGTGGCCGCGATCGCCTTCAACTACTCCGGCCTGCTGTCCGACCAGTCCGACGACTATGCCAGCGCCGACACCGTCGGCGAGCTCCTGTCCCTCTCGTGATGAACCAGCCCTGGAAACTGGTGCTGTTGCTCGTTGGCATCTTCGCGGCCGGTGGTGTGACCGGAGGGTTTGTCGGCATGAAGGTGGTGCAGACCAAGATCGCGCAGCGCCCGATGCCCGAGCAATGGGCGCCTTGGCACCTGAAGCGTCTGGCCGAGCGGCTTGACCTGAAGCCCGAGCAGCAGGAGGAACTGAGGCCGATCATCAAGCGCAACATGGACGAGCTGAACCGGCTGCGCGGCTATGCGATGGGCGAGACCAAGATCGTGTTGGAGCGCATGGAGCGCGAGGTGGCGGAAAAGCTTACGCCGGAGCAGCGCGCCAAGTTCGAGAAGCAGAATCAGGAGTTCCGCGAGCGCGCCAAGAAATTCGGCCTGGGCCAGGGCGGCCCGCGCAACGAGAAGGGCGAGCGCTCGCCTGGCGGCCCGGAAAAGGACAAGGCGCCGGTGCCCGGCGAGAAGCCGCCGGACAAGCCCCCCGGCAATTAAACGGCCAAATGCCTCCGCGGGCGCCCGCAGCGGCGCCCTTTTTATTTTGGTTGCAGGGAGAGGGTGCCGACCTACGTTCCGCCTTGGCCAGGCGCCATGCATGGGCAGGCGCGTGAACCCCGCCAGGGCCGGAAGGCAGCAACGGTGACGACGTCCTACCAGTGCCGTGGAGTGCCTGGCCACTTTTTGTTTTGGCCGCCTGCGCCGAAAAACAACCCTCCGCAGCCTTGGCGCAGGAGGGGTGGGTCCGCCTCAGACCACCGCCACGGTGTTCCGCAGCGTGCCGATGCCGGGGATGGTGATCTCCACGATGTCGCCGGGCTGCAGGGTGAACGAATCCGGCGGCACGACCCCGGTGCCGGTCAGGAGCACGGCGCCGTGCGGGAACGTCTGGCAGCGGCAAAGGTAGTCCGCCAGTTCGGCGAAGCTGCGTTTGATCTGTCCGGCTGAAGTTTCGCCGGTGAACACGCGCCGGCCGCCGCGGAGAATTGCAAGGCCGATGGTCCAGCCGCGGACGGCGGCCTCGGTCGCGCCGAGCGTGATCCACGGGCCGAGCGCGCAGGAACGGTCGTAGACCTTGGCCTGCGGCAGGTAGAGTAGGTTCTCGCCCTCGATGTCGCGCGAACTCATGTCGTTGCCGATGGTGCAGCCGACGATTTGTCCGCGGGAATTCAGGACGAGCGCCAGCTCCGGTTCGGGCACGCTCCAACGCGCATCGCGCCGGATGCCGATCGCCTCGCCGGACGCAGAGACCTTTTCGCCGAGGGCCTTGAAGAAGATCTCGGGCCGCGCCGCGGCATAAACGCGGTCATAGGCGGTCGCGCTGAAGTCCGACTCCTCCATCCGCGCCGTCTTGCTGCGCAGGTAGGTGACGCCGGCGGCCCATATTTCCTGGTGCTCGACCGGCGCGCAGAGAGTGACATCGGCCAGCGCGAGCCGCGGCAGCGAAATACGGGCCGCCTGCTGCAGCAACGCGACGGGATCCGCGGCCTCGAGCACGGCGTGCAATCCCGTGAGACCGGCGGGGGTCAGGTCGAGCACGATCGCATCGTCCGTCACCAGTCCGAGGCGGACGGCGGGGTCACCCGATTTGAAGCGGCAGACTTTCATGGGGCGGCGGTGAATTTTGGCGGCCGGCGGTCGAAGGCGACAACTTTCCGCAATAATCCGGAGCAACATTAGAACGGGCCGTGCGGGGTTGACGCAGCGGCCTGCCCGGCAGCAAGCTCCGGTGATGTCCCGCCCCGACCCTAGGTCCGCGGCCACCCCCGGCGCGCGGCCGACGCGCGCCCGCCATTGGGTGGTGGTGTTTGCCGTCCTTCTGGCGGTGATCCTCTACGTGGATCGTATCGCCATCTCGCAAGCGGCGCCGCAGATCACGACGGACCTGGGGCTGTCGGTTTCGCAGATGGGCTGGGTCTTCTCGGCCTTCACGCTGGCCTATGCGCTGTTTGAAATTCCCGGCGGCTACCTCGGCGACCGGATCGGGCCGCGCCGGGTGCTCCTGCGCATCGTGGTGTGGTGGTCGTTCTTCACGGCCGCCACCGGCTGGGTGTGGAGCTGGTCGTCGCTCCTGGTGACGCGCTTCCTGTTTGGCGCGGGCGAAGCCGGCTGTTTCCCCAACCTGACCAAGGCTTTCAACGGCTGGCTGCCACCGGTGGAGCGCTCACGTGTGCAGGGCATCATGTGGATGAGCGCGCGTTGGGGCGGGGCCGCCACGCCGTTGCTCGTCTACGGCTGCCTCCATTACATGAGCTGGCGGGCCGCCTTCATGCTCTTCGGTCTGTTGGGCGTCGCGTGGGCGGTGGTCTTCCATTGGTGGTATCGCGACAACCCGCGGGAACATCCGGGCGTAAACGCCGCCGAGGCCGCGCAGCTTCCGCCGGCGGTGGACTCCGCCGGCCATGGCGCGGTGCCGTGGGGCCGGTTGGTGCGCTCGCGGACCGTGTGGTGCCTCGGCGGCCAATACGCGGCGCTGAGCTACGCGTGGTATTTCTTCATCACCTGGTTCCCGACCTACCTGCTCAAGGAACGCGGTTTCGACGTGAAGCAAAGCGCGGTGCTGGCCGGCCTGCCGCTGGCGCTGGGCGGGTTCGGCTCGCTGGCCGCCGGCTGGCTTTCGCCCCGGCTGGCGCAGTGGCTGGGCGTCCGGCGGGCGCGCTGCGGCTTGGGAGCGGGCGGCATGTTCGTGGCGGCGGTGCTACTGGCGAGTTCGACGTTCATTACGAACCCCTACACCGCGGTGGGCGTCATCGCGCTGGTGAGCTTCTGCAACGACGTCACGATCCCGGGGGCGTGGACCACCTGCATGGACGTCGGCGGCCGGTGGGTCGGCACGCTCGGCGGCACGATGAACATGATGGGCAACCTCGGAGGCTTCCTGTCGCCAATCGTCATCGGCTACATCGTGCAGCTGACCAACAACTGGACGCTGGCCTTCCACGTGACCGCAGCCGTCTACCTGCTGGGCGCAGTCTTCTGGCTGATGATTGACCCCGTCACACCGCTGGAACAACAGGTGAAAGACTGACATGACTGCTCCGGACAAACCCAAGCCGCAGTGCGCCGCCGTCGCGGACGGCGATGTGCTCGGCGCGGCGCCGGAGATCTTCGCCATCAAGACCCACGCCGCCGGAGCGGCCGGCAGCCTGCCGCTGACCGACGACCAGCTGCGCAACAGCCCGAGCGGCGACCTCTTCGGCCTGAGCCAAAACGCCGGCATGGGCTGGAATCCCGCGGAGGTGGGTCGCCGACAGTTTCTGATCCTGAGCACCCAGGGCGGGTTGCGCGCCCCTGACGGCCGGCCGGTGGCGCTCGGCTACCACACGGGCCATTGGGAGATCGGCCTGCTCGTGCAGGCCGCGGCGGAGGAGTTCCGCCGGCTGCAGAGCATCCCGTTCGCCGGCTACTGCTCGGATCCCTGCGATGGCCGCACCCAGGGCACGACGGGGATGTTCGACAGCCTGCCGTATCGGAATGACGCGGCGTTGGTCTTCCGCCGGCTGGCGCGTTCGCTGCCGCTGCGCGCCGGCGTGCTCGGCATCGCCACCTGCGACAAGGGCCTGCCGGCGATGCTGATGGCGGTCGCGGGACTCCGCGATTTGCCAGGCGTCGTCGTGCCAGGAGGCGTCACGCTGCCGCCGACAACGGGCGAGGATGCGGGTGCCGTGCAGACGCTCGGGGCGCGCTACGCCCAGGGCTTGGTGACGCTTTCCGAGGCGGCCGATCTCGGCTGTCGGGCGTGTGCGACGCCGGGCGGGGGCTGCCAGTTCCTCGGCACGGCGGCGACCTCGCAGGTCGTAGGCGAAGCGCTCGGCTTGTCGCTGCCACACTCGGCGCTGGCGCCGTCGGGCCAGCCGGTCTGGCTCGACCTGGCCAAACGCTCGGCGCGGGCGCTGCAGCTGCTCGCCGACCGCAAGCTGGCCGGGCGAGACATCCTGAATTCGGCGAGCATCAAGAACGCGATGGTGCTGCACGCGGCGTTCGGTGGCTCGACGAATTTGCTCCTGCACATCCCGGCGATTGCGCATGCGGCGGGTCTGCCGCGGCCGACGGTCGAGGATTGGATTGCCATCAACCTCCAGGTGCCGCGGCTGGTCAGCGTGCTGCCCAACGGCCCGGTGCACCATCCGACGGTGCGCGTATTCCTCGCCGGCGGCGTCCCCGAGGTGATGCTGCACCTGCGGCGGCTCGGGCTGCTGGACACGAGCGTGCTGACCGTAACCGGCAAGACGCTCGGCGATAACCTCGACTGGTGGGAGGCGTCGGAACGGCGCGCGCGTTTCCGGCAATTGTTGAAGGAACTCGACGGTGTGGACCCGGACGACGTGATCCTGACACCGGAGCACGCGAAGGTCCGCGGCCTGACCAACACGCTGATTTTCCCGCGCGGCAACCTGGCGCCGGAAGGTTCCGTGGTGAAGGCCGCCGCCATCGATCCGTCCGTGATTGAGGCGGGCGGGATTTACCGCAAGGAAGGTCCGGCGCGGGTGTTTGTCAGCGAGAAGGCGGCCATCGAGGCGATCAAGCGCGGGCAGATCAAGGCGGGCGACATCCTCGTGCTTACAGGCATCGGCCCGTTGGGCACCGGCATGGAAGAAACCTACCAAGTCACCGGCGCACTCAAGCACATACCTTATGGCAAGCACGTCGCGCTGCTGACGGATGCGCGGTTCTCCGGCGTTTCCACCGGCGCCTGCATCGGCCACATCGGGCCCGAGGGCCTGGCCGGCGGGCCGATCGGCAAGATCTTGGACGACGATCTCATCCGGATCCAACTCGACTGCCGGCGGCTCGAGGGTGCGGTCGACCTGGTGGGAGAGGGAAGCCGGCGCTTCACGCCGGAGGAAGGCGCGGCGGTGCTGGCGCGCCGCGCGACGCGGCCGGACCTGGCGCCGCATCCGGCGCTGCCCGACGACACGCGGCTGTGGGCGGCACTGCAGCAGGCCGGCGGCGGCACGTGGGGCGGCTGTGTGTATGATGTGGACGCGGTAGTGGCCGCCCTAGGCCGGAAGCGGTGAACGATTCCGGGCATTTTTGATTTGCGCTTGCCGGTCGCCAATCTGGACTGGGCACCGTGTCCGGTTCCTACCAAGTCATCGCGCGCAAGTGGCGCCCCCAGACGTTTGATGACGTCGTCGGGCAGGACCACGTGGTCCGGACGCTGAAGAACGCCATCACCCGCAACCGCATCGCGCACGCCTACCTGTTCGTCGGCCCGCGCGGCACGGGCAAGACCAGTACGGCGCGCATCTTCGCCAAGGCCCTCAACGTCACCGGCGGTCCGAAGGCCGACTTCGACCCGAAGGATCCGATCGCCCAGTCCATCGCCGACGGCTCGTGCCTGGACGTGATTGAGATCGACGGCGCCTCGAACAACGGCGTCGAACAGGTGCGCGAGCTGCGCGACACCGTCCGCTACGCCCCGGCCCAGGGCAAGTTCAAGGTCTACATCATCGACGAGGTGCACATGCTCTCGACGGCGGCGTTCAACGCCCTGCTCAAGACCCTCGAGGAGCCGCCGGCGCACGCGAAGTTCATCTTCGCCACCACCGAGGTGCAGAAGGTGCTCCCGACCATCATTTCCCGCTGCCAGCGTTTCGACCTGAAGCCGATCCCGACCGAGCTGATCGTCCAGCGGCTCAAGAAGATCGCCGCCGCCGAGAAGATCAAGGTGAGCGACGTCGCGCTCGGCAGCATCGCCCGCATGGCCGACGGCGGCATGCGCGACGCACAGTCCATCTTCGACCAGATGATTTCCTTCTGCGGCAACGAGGTTGGCGAGGCCGACGTGCTTGATGTCTACGGCCTGGTCGCGGGCGAGAAGATCGCCGCGCTCGCCGCCGCGCTCGCCGCTGGCGACCACCGGAAGATCGTCCAGATCGTCGATGAGTGCGACGAGAACGGCCGCGACCTTTACCGCCTGCTGGTCGATGTGCAGGTGAACGTCCGCGGGGCGCTGCTCGCGGCCATCGCCAAGGGCAGCAGCAGTGACGCGCTCGGCACGCCGATGACCACCGAGCAGCTCACGCGCTTGCTCGACGGCCTGCGCGAGGGTGAGAACGGCGTGAAGCACGGCCTGTCGGAGAAGATCAATTTCGAGGTGGCGCTGCTCAAGGCCGTCGAGGCCAGCCGTGCGCGCGCGATCGACTCGCTCATCAAGGAGATCGCGACGCTGGCGGACAGCCTCCCCGCGGACGGCTCAAAAAAAAACGACTGACGAAAGCGGCTGACGCCGCCCGGGAGCCGGCCGAAGAATTGCCGGCCAGCGCCATCGCCGTGGAAGCGCATCCATCGGACGCCCCGGCCGGGCCGTCGTCCGAGGAGGAAGCCGCCTTTCTGGCCCAAGAGCGCGAGATGGGCATCGTGACGCCGGCGCTGATGCACGAGGAGATGCCGCCCGAAGAGAAGGGAGACCTGCCGCCGATGGAGGATCTCGTGAAGCGGATCCCGGCGCCAGCCCGCGAGGCGCTGGAGGAACTGTTCCGGGCGCGCTTTGTGACCGTGAAGCGCGTGCCGCAATCGGCGCTCAAGTAGCGGAACCGACCGGCCAATGGTCGCCAACCGGCGGCAGCCCGTGGTGCGGCCGCAGATAAAGATAGGTCTGGGCGGAGCTGGCGAGGTGATTGGGCGCGAGCACGACATCGGCGCGTTCGTAGAGGCCCTCGCCGAGGCCTTCGAGCCGGTCGAGCTCGGCTAGGCAGGCATCGTCCACGACCCAGAGTTCGCCGGTCACGCCGGCGGTGTCGCCCGGCGCGCGCACCATGCCGGGATAATCGCCGAGGGAATAAAGCGTGAAACCCGGCGCCGTGCGCACCGTGCCGAGGAAACGCTGGTCCGCGAGAAAGGCGTGGTTGGAGCCGCCGCGCTTCAGCGTGCCGTAGATGAACAGCGTGGTCATGGGCTCAGGACCTCGACCACGAGGGCGGTGATGTTGTCCCGGCCGGAATTGGCGAGGGCCGCCTCGATGAGGCTCTGGGCCACAGGGGCGCTGCCGGTCGTGCGAACGATCTCGTCGAGCTGGCGGTCCCACAAACCCTCGGTGAGGCCGTCGGAGCAAAGCAGGTAGCGGTCACCCGGCGCACAGGGCAGGGCGCCGAACTGCGGGTCGATGAACTGATGCTCGGCGCCGAGGGCCTGGTTGAGCAGGTTGCGCATCGGGTGCTCGCGGGCCTCGCGCTCGTTGATGCGGCCGTTGCGGCGCAGCCAGCCGACGTGGCCGTGGTCGTGGGTGAGCTGGTGGAGGCCGCCGCCCGGCGGCAGGTGGTAGATGCGGCTGTCGCCGATATGGCCGAAATACAGCCAGCCGGGCGTGAGCCAGGCGAGGCTGAGGGTGGTGCCCATGCCGCGGCACTCCTCGTAGGACTGGCCGAGTTTCAGCAGGTCGTAATGGATGGCGCCGAACAGCTCCCGCAGGGTGGCGTCGTAGCCGCTTTGCAGGCCGGGGACAGCGAGGCGGAAGCCCTTGGGCAGCAGGTGCGTGATCTTGTCCTTGGTGATGCGGCTGGCGAACTCGCCGGAATTGGCACCGCCCATGCCGTCGCTGACGGCGAACACGAAATCGGTGCGCAACGACGAGGCCTCGCCAGTCTTGCCCAGGTAGCGGACCTCGCGGCCGTCGAATTCGAGTGCGAGGAACGTATCCTCGTTGTTCGACCGCACGTGGCCGCGGTGGGTGAGCCCGGACCAGCGCAGGGTGGGGGCCGGGGGGGCGGGTGCCACCGGGCGCTTCGTCGAGGATCGCGGCGAACTCGAAATCGATGATGCAGAACCGGCCGTCGGTCTGGCGGTAGGTGATGTTGCGGATCTCGGGGTCGTCGTGGCGGACGCCGAAGGTCTCGAGCTCGGCAAACAGCTCCTTGAGGCGTTCCGGGTTGACCTGCTCCACCCCGAGCCGTTCCAGTCCAGCGGCTGCTGGAAGGGCGCCAAGATCGGCTTGCACCGCCACTCGATGTCGATGCCGTAGCTCTCGCACAGGCGCATCATGATGTAGCGCGCCACCCACATCTGGTCGGCGGCGCTCTTGGAGCCCTTGCCGAAGATCTGGAACTCCCACTGGCCCTTCGCCACCTCGGAATTGATGCCCTCCAAGTTGATGCCGGCGTCCAGGCAGGTGTCGATGTGCTTCTCGACGATCTCCCGGGCCACCGCACCCACGTTCTTGTAGCCCACCCCGGTGTAATACGGGCCCTGCGGGGCCGGGAACCCGCCCGGGGGAAAGCCCAGGGGCGCGCCGTCCTTCCACAGGAAATATTCCTGCTCGAAGCCATACCAGGTGTCCGGATCATCCGGGATCGTGGCCCGCGAGTTCGACGGGTGCGGGGCCCCGGTGTGCAGGTAGGTCTCGCTCATCACCAGCACCCCGTTCTTGCGCGTGCTGTCCGGGAACATCGCCACGGGCTTGAGCACCACGTCGGAGCTCTTCCCCTCGGCCTGCTGCGTCGAACTGCCGTCGAAGCCCCAGTCGGGCAGCTCCGCCAGCTTCGGGAAGCTGGCAAATTCCTTGATCTGCGTCTTGCTCCGCAGGCTCGCCAGCGGCGTGTAGCCGTCCAGCCAGATGTATTCCAGTTTGTATTTAGCCATGGTTTTTCGGGTGGTTTTAGGGGTTGAAAGCATCAACCGGCGAAAATGCTCGCCGGCTCATGCTGCTCAAAACTGGATGCCCAAATCAGCACCTCATATGCCAGAGGCAACGAGATTTTCCTCACATGACCCGGCTTTTACAAGTGGCCGGTTGCCGCGCGGCTGACCGGGCGGTCCACCGCGCTCTTGCCACCCTCGGCGGGGCCTGAATCGTCAGCCTGCCCACATGCACGAGGTCAAGAACACGCAGCGCGCCCTGGTTCGCATCGCTTACGACGGTCTGGTCCACAAGACCTTCCGTGGCC
>Ga0207157_1054_pt1 | contig 11233 bp, 10 predicted proteins | sample Alteio_BWMinHeat_25_FD_153508 | JGI IMG/M metagenome (GOLD analysis project Ga0207157, IMG submission 153508) | Enriched cells from forest soil in Barre Woods Harvard Forest LTER site, Petersham, Massachusetts, United States -... | ecosystem: Environmental > Terrestrial > Soil > Temperate forest >...
CGCCGAAATATCTGTTCTGGAAGTTCCTGGTGAAGATGGAATGGAAGTAAGACAGGTAAAGACTGTCGAAGCTAGTCGCCGTTGGTGACCAAAGCCACCGTGCTGGGTGCTTCGTGAGCCGGCTTGTCCAGGACTTTGGTGGTGAAGTTCACGGTCACGTTGGCGCTGGTCTCAACCGCGCGTCCGTTCTGGACATAGGGCTTGAAGCGCCACTCGCGTACGGCCTCGCGGGCCGCAGAGGACAGAATCGCCGGGCCGCTCAGCACGCGCAAGTCACGAACCACACCGTCGGCTCCGATGAGTACTTGCAGCAGCACCGAACCCTGCACTTTCATTTGCTGGGCCAGTAAAGGATAAGGAGCTGCAATCGCTTCCGAGGCGACCTGTTCGCGCGCAGAAGCCATGCGGACATGGTCGGCTGCAGGCGTGGATTCCCGCGCTGCAGAATTCGAGAGGGTTTCAACTTTCAGAGAATTGCTGGCTGCATGATGCGCACCGCCAGCTACCACTTCGATTCCCATCGAAGGAAGTACCGTACGGTCCGTGGCCACAACCGAGGCAGTCGCCCCAGGCCGTGCAGCGTTCCGAACGGACTTGCTGGAAACATGGCTCGCAGCCTTCGCGATAGGAGCAACCGGGACTACGGGAGCAACCGGCTGTTGCGCAACCTGAGTCGGAACCCAGACCGGAGAAGCATCTTCGGTTGCCGGAGTCTCGTCTGCGCCCAGCCACAGTTCGCGATTCTTTACCACGACAACCAGCAGCGCGATCAGTAGCAGGGTCAGCGCAAGAACCATCTGGCGAACGTCTTTGCCTTGGCTCGCGGCGCTTACTCGGCCCGTTCCCGCTTCGAGTTGTTGTGGCTGCTGCAACATTGCTTTTTCTCTACCTTGCACTACTAAGATGATACGGTTCCGGAACAATGACAATGGCACGGGAGGTGAATGGCATAGCACGAGCGGGCCATACGCCTGAAATCAGGGGAATTAGCGGAAAAAGCAGCTAGCGGGGGGCACAACTCAATCGTCCGATGGCTTATTGAGGGGCCCCATTCTTGGTTTCGTTGTAAACGTTTTCAATCCACGCCGACGTTGACATTCCTTCCCACTGCCAGGATTTCCACCGCTCCGGTAACCCCTTGTCCTGCAATTGCTTAAGGCTTAATCCCTGAGAAGTCCCTTGCCGGATGATTGCAAACGATTCGTCCAACATCTGAGCCATGGTGTTGAGTTCTGCTTTGCTGATTGGGTCGCCATGTCCGGGCACAAATACAGCTGAATCCGGTTGATGAAGGAGTTCTTCGATCGAACGTCGAAGCCCCGTCAGGGTGCCTCCGTGGGCGGCATCAACCCAGGGAAATACGGCCCCGTAATAGATGTCCGCGATGTGCAAGACGTTCTGCTGGACAAAGCTGGTGACTACGTCGCCGGCGGTGTGGGCGTTGAAGGAGTGCTTCGCGATCACGTCACCGTTCTTAAAGTGGAGAGTAAGGCTCGTCGAAAACGTTACCGATGGACGGGCAGATTCAGGATACGCAGAGACTGTTGAACCTAAGAGTTTCTGATCAGAACTCATGAACCTTCGTGTTTCGTCGTGCGCAATGATCACCGCCCCAGCGTTCGCGAAGGTCATGTTTCCGCCCGCATGGTCGCGGTGCCAATGGCTGTTAATGACATAGCGAACGGACTTGGTTTGACAGGGTAGAGCTTGCAGGGCTTGTTGCAGCTGTGGCACCGCACGAGAAAGACCAGTGTCGCTTAATAGCACACCTTCTTCACTGCAGAACGCCAGGACATTCCCGTCTTCGGAATCCGGTGGTGGTTGGATCAGGTAAAGATCTTGGGCCACGCGGGTTGTGTGCAATGCGATTGTCTGCGGATTGGGAGCGTTCTGAGCGTATCCGATCGAGTTCAGAAGCAATGAATGGAGCAGTAGCAGAAGAGCTAATTCCCGCATGGTGCAGAAACAGCCAGATGTCCGCATGTGAGATCCCATGCGCTACTGACGCGCCAACCGAGCGAGTGTCACCAAACGATATTTCAGACGCGGGTGAAGTAGAAGCCTTTAGCCGTAATTCCGAACGAAGTGAGGGATGAGAAGGGAAATGGTGCGCCCGGAGAGATTCGAACTCCCGACCTACAGCTCCGGAGGCTGCCGCTCTATCCAGCTGAGCTACGGGCGCGCCGCTAGTGTTTCCAGTTTACATGCTGGAGTAGGGCCCATCAATTGAGTAGGCAATCCTGTGCCGTGAGTTGGGTGATTTCTTTCGGTTGGACGAGCCTGAAAAATCTAGTACCGGTTGCGACCGCCGCCACCACCACCTCGGCCACCACGATCGCGGCCGCCGCCTCCGCCACCGCCGCTGGGGCGCTCGGTTTTCGGACGGGCTTCGTTCACATTCAACGTGCGTCCTCCAACTTGGGTGCCGTTCAGCGCAGCAATGGCTTTCTCTCCATCTTCCGCGCTGGCCATTTCCACGAATCCGAAACCGCGCGAGCGGCCGGTATCGCGGTCAGTCATGATGCTGACCCGGTCCACTTGTCCGTGCGCTTCAAACAGCTTGCGTAATTCCTCTTCCCCGGTATTGAAGTCGAGATTTCCGACGAAAATATTTTTCAAGCGAATAGCCTCGTTGTGAGCTATTTGATCGTGGGCGACTTCGGCGAACAACGAGGCTGGTTTGCCTTGCAGCCAAAGTTGACGAACAGTCAAACGCGGAGGAAGTATAACAGGTCTGCACTGTCTTGAAAGTGAGTCCACGCAGGAGCAGTCGAATAGGGAAGCGAGCCAAACGCGCGATTATTGGGTCGCAAAAGTGCGGGTACCTGTCGCGCGGCTCGCCTGGATCGCCGTCGATTTCGCTCAGGCCTGGCTCTCGCTGCGTAAGGTGCGCTTGCTCGGGATTGACAATCACGTAGTTCTGATGCGCATGCCAACTAATGGAGACTTTGCTCCCGGGCCAACTCTGGCACGCATTCCTCGACCCGCGATTTTTCCAGCAGATACACGCCGGGGCCCTGCTGTCCGCGCACCATGCGGCAGAATTCCGTGACGATGAATCCGGCTTTGAGGGCTTCAGTAAAGGCCCAGCGCGTTTGCCTGCGCCATTCCTGCGCCAGCTCTCGATCTTTTTGCTCGACATGTCCGATGTCGCTGGGAATCTCAATCGCGATCCGCTGTCGGCCCACAGCCGCGGATAAGTCTGTGCCGACGGGCTTGCCCTCGCCGTTGAATCGCAGCAGGGGAGTCAGGATGGAAATGGCGTCCAAAACTTCCGCCCTGTTCTGTTTCCCCTGCACCCGGTCGCGGACGCGGCGGCTCGCGATCGGCCACGTCACCCACAGCCGGTCGGTGCCGTTGCGATGCAGCACGCTGGAAGTCTCGGGCCCGTAGAAGTCGGGTTTATAACTGTCAGAAATCACGCCCAGCATGGAAAAATTCAAATGCGCATTTCTGCTTTGCAGCGGATCAAAAGTCCAAGTCATTTCCTGAATGCGGGCCTCGCCGATGCGCAGTGCCAGCGCCCGCTCCCGCTGCGCCAGTTTGAGTTTGTATCCCAAGTGAAGATTGCGGTAGAGTTCGCGCACGGCCAGCATGTGGGAGTGAACGGCGAGGCGTCCGTGCTCAATGCCAAAAAATCCAAAGGCAAAACCCGCCAGTCTCGCGTCATCGAATGCGCCCAGCAAAATGCTGCCAGCCGCCTTCATCGCGATGGTCAGCGTCAGCGGAGTGGCGTCGGCTTCTGCCAATCCCCATACTTCGCGCTCGACTTCGGCGACCTGCTGCAGGTCTGCGAAGCTTTCGAGATCACGAATCGTGACCGCCGGTCGTAATTTCGCCTCGGTCATGGAGTCCCCAGTATGAGCCGGAACAATATACGTGAGCCGTGCACCCGCGGCCAGCGCAATCTTGCGGTGGCTACTTTGCCGCAGTTGGATAGATGCCCTCCAGTGGTTTGGCCCTCTGCTCGTCCAGTTCGGGATGAGGCAGAGGCTTGCGCGGTAGCATTTCGTCGCGCTGTGCGGTGTTGTACACGAAGGTGGCCATGACGGTGGCGGCCTGCTTGAGATCAGTCGCAGAAAGGCGCTCGTAGGTGTCCATGTTTGTGTGGGCGCTACGGGTTTCGTAGTCGCGAGCGTCCTGAATGAACTGGAAACCGGGGAGACCGACCTCATCGAAGGATATGTGGTCGGTGGACCCGGCGTTGCGCAGCGTGACGGTAGTGAAGCCGAGATCGCTGAGAGGAGCCGCCCACTGCTGAAATATGGCCGCCACCGCGGAGTTGCCTTCGGCAAAGATGCCCAGGAGCTTGCCCGTGCCGTTGTCGGTATTGAAGTAGGCATCGAGCTTGGCATGATCGGGCTTGATTGTGACCGGGCCGGTCTGTGTCCGGATAAACTCAGGGACGACCTGCTCTTCGGGCTTGGTGGAGTAGGAGCGGGTGCCGAAGTGGCTGCTGACGTAGCCGGACGAGCCGAAGATGCCTTGCTCCTCGCCGCCCCACAATCCAATCCGGATAGTGCGGCGCGGCTGAATGTTCAGTGCGCGCAGGATGCGCATGGCTTCAAGAGCGATGATGGCCCCGGCTCCGTCGTCAGTGGCTCCGGTACCGGCGATCCAGGAGTCGAGGTGGCCTCCGACCATGACGAGCTGATCTTTCAGTGCCGGGTCGGTGCCGGGGATTTCCGCGATCACGTTGTTGCCAGGCTCATGGTCACCATAGAACTGAGTGGCGATGTTGAGGCGAACGGACACCGGAGCGCCGTGCGAGACCAGTCGGTGCATTCGGCCGAAGGCCTCATTGGCGATGACGGCCGACGGAATCGCCTGTTTATGCTCGGGGCGATAGACGAACCAGCCCAGCGAGGAACCGGTGTCGTCATGAATGACACCGCCCGAGCCGCCGGGGCGAAGCACGGCGATGGCATGCTCGTCGGCAAAGAAGTGGCCAACCTTCTCCAGGAAAGCCATATCTTTGAATACCTTTTCCCACAAGGCTGGGTCGTGTGAAAGCACGTGACTGTCGTTCTGATCGCCGTCGAGCGGGTAGGAGCGGAAGTGTTCAAGCTTCGCCGGATCGTAGTGCTCAAACAGGTTGGGTGGGTCGGGGTTGATCTTCGGGGCATCGCCGTAAAGGATGACTTTTCCGGCGACCTTGCCCTTCCATTTATCGAAGTCCTTTTCGTCTTTAAGGGTGGGAACAGCGACGACCTCGGCTGTCGCCTCGCCGGACGTGGCGGGTGACCATGGGGTAGCTTGGGCGAGAATCGTCGCAGTGGAAGGTGCGGTCATCTGCACCGAGGTTCCGATCTGCCGCCATCCCATCCCAAATTCTCCCCAGGATTCGGCGTGGACGTTGGAGGCTCCCATGCGGCGGAGTTGGTCGAGGGACCACTCTTGAGCTTTTACAAAATCAGGTGAGGCGGTGAGTCGCGGGCCAATGCCATCGAACAAACCACTGCCGTATTCCATGATGTGCGAGTGGTTGATGCCTTCATCACGGATGCGCGCGATGGTTTCGAGATCAAGGGTTTCAGCGGCGGGTTGACCGGGAACCGATATGGCTTTCGGCTTCTCGACGGCGAACGCACATAAGGACAAGGCCAAAACAAACGCAATGGCAATTTTCATGAGATTTAGACGATACCTCGGGTAAAAGGTCAGTCGCAAGTCTTGTATTGATTAGAGATGGCGTAGCATAAAGGCAGCCACAACATGCCCGCTTCCGGCCCCAACCCGATCATTCTTTACGATGGCGTATGCGGGCTGTGCAACCGCTTCGTGCAGTTCGTCCTGAAGCACGATTCGCAGCAACGCTTTCGGTTCGCGTCTTTGCAGAGTCAATTCGCGGTCCCGGTGCTGGGCCGCCACGGCGCTACGCCGGATAATCTCGACACGATGTACGTCGTGTTGGATTACGCCCAGCCGACAGAGCGGCTCGCCTCACGATCGGAAGGCGCGATCGTGATCTTGCAGGGGCTGGTTGGGGGATGGAGCGTTCTGGGGACAATGTTGGGCTGGCTTCCGAGATGGCTGCAAAATTGGGGATACAACCTCGTTGCCCGCAACCGCTATCGCATGTTCGGTAAATACGATTCGTGTCCGCTACCAAACCAGAAAGACCGTGGACGATTCCTCGACCAGTCGTAGCTACCCGCTTACAGACAGGGACTCTCCCCACACAGTAAAATGCCATTCGACAATCTGGTGAGGAATATTCATGGCAGAGAAGTCCACCGGTCCCGACAGCAACATTGATTCGATCTTGCAGGAGCAGCGCCGCTTTGAGTGTCCTGAGCATTTTCGCGCCCACGCCCACATCAAGAGCCTGGAAGAGTACGAACGCATCTATCGCGAATCGGTGGAGCAGCCGGAAAATTTTTGGGGACGCGTCGCCGCCGAACTGCACTGGTTTAAGAAGTGGGACAAGGTCTTGGAATGGAACAATCCCTGGGCCAAGTGGTTCGTCGGCGGCCAGCTGAATCTTTCTTACAACTGCCTGGATCGCCACGTGCAAACCTGGCGCAAGAATAAAGCTGCTTTGATCTGGGAGAGCGAACCCGGGGAGGTTCGCACCTTGACCTATCAGCAACTGCATCGTGAGGTGCAGAAGTTTACCAACGTATTGAAGTCACTGGGTGTCAAGAAGGGCGACCGCGTCGCGATCTACATGGGAATGACGCCGGAGTTGCCGATTGCCATGCTGGCGTGCGCTCGTTTGGGAGCGCCTCATACTGTGGTGTTTGGCGGATTTGCCGCCAATGCGCTGGTGGACCGCATCCACGATTCTCAAGCGGTTGCCGTCATCACGCAGGACGGTTCTTATCGTCGCGGCTCCGAAGTCAAATTATTTCCCGCTGTGGAAGAAGCACTGAACTCTTGTCCGTCGGTGAAGCATGTCGTCGTGTACAAACGCACTGGATCACCGATTCATTTGCAGCCGGGGCGTGATCACTGGTGGCATGAGCTGATGGCTTCGGTTTCCGACCAGTGTCCGGCTGAGCCTCTCGATGCCGAACATCCGCTCTACATTCTTTATACCTCGGGTACGACGGGAAAGCCCAAGGGCGTCGTGCATACCACCGGCGGATATTCCGTCGGCACCTACCTGACCACGAAATGGGTTTTCGATCTCAAGGAGGAAGATACCTACTGGTGTACTGCCGATATCGGCTGGGTCACCGGTCACAGCTACATTGTCTATGGACCGCTACAGAACGGCGCGACGACGCTGATGTACGAAGGAGCGCCCAATTGTCCCGAGCCTGATCGCTTCTGGAGCATTATTGACCGCCATCAGGTCAATATCTTCTACACCGCTCCCACCGCGATTCGTACCTTCATCAAATGGGGAGAGCAGTGGCCGCGAAAGCATCGGCTCGACAGCCTTCGACTTCTGGGCACTGTCGGAGAGCCCATTAATCCCGAAGCGTGGATGTGGTATCGCGAAGTCATTGGGCACGAGAGATGTCCGATCGTTGATACCTGGTGGCAAACGGAAACAGGTCACATCATGATCAGCCCGATTCCCGGTGCGGTTGCTTCCAAGCCCGGGTCGGCCACGCGTCCGATGCCGGGTGTGGTTCCCGAGGTCGTGGACATGAACGGCAAACCAGTGCCCGATGGCTCGGGAGGCTTTCTGGTTCTGCGGCAGCCGTGGCCGGGGATGTTGCGCACCATCTATGGCGATCCCGACCGCTACGTCCAGCAATACTGGTCGCAGATTCCGGGATCGTATTTCACCGGAGACGGAGCCCGTAAAGATAAGGATGGCTATTTCTGGATCATGGGCCGCGTGGACGACGTCATCAACGTTTCCGGGCATCGCTTGAGCACGATGGAAGTGGAGTCTGCGTTGGTCGCACATGAAGCCGTAGCAGAAGCCGCCGTCGTGGGCCGTCCCGACGAACTCAAGGGCCAAGCAATCTCCGCATTCGTGAGCTTGCAGCAAGGTCGCCAGCCGACGCCTGAGCTCAAAGAGGAATTGCGGCAGTGGGTGGCAAAAGAAATCGGCGCGATGGCCAAGCCGGATGACATTCGTTTCACCGACATGCTGCCCAAAACGCGCAGTGGAAAAATCATGCGTCGTCTGCTGCGCGAGTTAGCTACCAGCGGGGACGTGAAGGGCGACATGACGACGCTCGAGGACTTCAACGTCATCGCCCGCCTGAAGGAAACCGACGAAGGATGAATCCCTGTAGCGCCGCCCGGCGGCTGTTGGCATAGGATCGGCCTCGCCCCCCAGCGAGACCGATCCTATGCCGAAGCCGCAGGCAGCCAGGCGTCGGTATCCCAACTCTTAAGCTTGGTACCGTCGCTGCGTTCAAATCCGCATAGGCTGGCCATGGCCGCCGAGATCTCATCCTCGGCCACAGCCTGCCCAATCAGTTGCTTGGAGGCTCCGCCTGCCTGTTCCAGCATGGTGCGAGCCAGAACCCGCACGGCGTCATCGGACGACGTCAGCGCGCGAATCAGCTCCAGCCCCGCGTCTTCTTTGCCGAACTGTGTCCACAACATTCCGCACAAGACCAGGTAGTTCGCTCCCATACGGTGCCTCCTTTCTCCATCCAGTTACGAGTTTGATGGTTAATACGCGTCAGGGGTGACACGTAGATGTCAATTGATTGTGAATTTTGTCCGACAAACGTTTCAGGGGAACAAACTCGGGCAGTGGTTTCTTCTCACAGCCGCACAGGTGTGAAGCCCGCGCCTACACTGATTGCTGTAGCTTGTTCGATGGGGCCCTGAGAATCAGCAGTCCGCCGGCGATGGAGCAAACCAGCATTACCGCTAAGCCTGAGGAAAATGATCCGGTTCGAGAGGCCAAGTAGCCAAACGCGTACGGTCCGGCGAATCCGGCGATGCTGCCCACCGCGTTAATCATGCCTACGCTGGCGGCTGCCCCGGACTCGCTCAGGATTTCTGTTGGCATGGTCCAGAAAACTGGCAGAAATGCCTCCGTGATGCAGAGCATCGAGAACAACGCCACTGACAATCCCGTCGAACGCGGCAACACGATCAGGCCCACCAGTGCCATTGCTCCGATAAACTGCGGCATGGCGGCGTGCCAGCGGCGTTCTTGAGTTCGGTCGGAATCCCATCCATTGATCAGCATGGTAATGAGGCAAACCACGTAAGGCAGCGTCCCCACTAATCCCAATCGCACGTCGGAGAATCCAGAAATCCGCTTCAGCATGGTCGGCAGCCAAAACGCCAGGGTGTAGAAAACGAAATATTGCAGGAACGCCACCACCGACAATAACAACACAGGCCCAGAACGTATGGCTTGCCATACGGTGAGTCTGTTCTTGTCGAGCGGCCTTTCTTTTTCCAAACGCTGTGTGATCCAGCGCCGCTGGTCAGGAGCGAGCCAGGCTGCTTCGCGCGGCCAATCCGTCAAATAGAAGTACGCGACTGTGCCCAGCAAGACGGCCGGCACGCCTTCGAAAACAAACAACCAGCGCCAGCCGTCCACGCCCAGCCAGGGATGTCCCAGAATCCATCCCGCCAGAGGCGAACCAATAATGAAGGAGAGCGGAATGGCCGCTATGAAGTTGCTGCTGGCTTTGGCCCGGTCCTGGCGAGTGAACCAGTGGCTCAGGAATACAACCACGCCGGGAAAAAATCCAGCCTCCGCCGCTCCCAGCAAGAGTCTCGCTCCATACAACTGGGCAGGAGTGTGTACCAGCCCGGTCAGCACAGTCAGCGATCCCCACGCCACCATGATCAGCGCAATGCCGCGTCGGGCGCTCCAGCGTCCGAGCAAAAGTGCACCGGGGATTTGCAGCGCAACATAACTAACGAAGAAAATACCGGCGCCCAGGCCGAAGACGCGGTCGCTGAAGTGCAGAGTTCGTGAGATTCCCAGCGCGGCGTAAGCTACGCTGGTCCGGTCGAGATAATTGGCGATGTAGAGGATGAAAAGAAAAGGAAGCAGACGCAGTGCGATCAGCCGCCGGGTATGGTTGGCGAGTTTTGAGTCAGCTTCCGTCGCGATATCGCTTGACGTTCGTGGAGCCATCGCCACTCTTGCCTCCAGCCCAATTGTAGAGATGTAGCTTGCGTCTCACTGTGCAGCGTTAGCCCTCGTCTTGAGATTTCTCTTACTCGCCTGCGCCTATCATCACGATCGGCATCGTCGGCGCGGTAGATCCTGCTTCCGGCTCAATGGTTATTGCGAACGCCTTAGCCTCAACTCCCGTGGGAAGCGGAGGATTGACGACGGTTGCGCTGCCGCGAGCATCGGGCTTGAAGACACCTGCCGGAATCGGCGCACCGTTGGTCGGAATCAGCCACAGCTCATACGCTTTCTGTGGCGGGAGCGCCTGAAAGTTACTCGCCAGGAAAATGAGGCTCGACCGATCGCGAACGTAAATGGCCTTGCCTTCGGGCAGTGGAGGAATCTTGGCCGCCACCAGCGTGACCCGCATCGCATCAGTCGCAGTCAGCGTAGAGACGACTTCGCGTGCCCGCTGGAGTTCTGCCTGTTGCCTGCTGGAATCGCTCTCGACGCTGGCAAGGCGTTGTTGCAAGTCTGAATTCTGTAGCCACAAGACCACTAACCCGAGAGCCATGGCCGCAGCTGCGGCCCAAGGGACGAAGCTCCACCAACCTCGGCTAGCCGGAGTTGCCGCCCGGCGCGGCTCGCGAGCTACGGCTTCCATCAGCCGCTGACGCGACCGGAGCGGGGGAGTCGCTCCTCCTGCGGAGAGTGCCATCAGCGCCATATCACCGCGCAACTGCTCCAGTTCGCGCCGGCAGCCGGGGCAATCCTCCAGATGCCGCTCCAGAGCGACGCGCTCCTCGCCCTTCAAAGAACCCAGGGCAAGCAGGGCAAGGTCTTCCGCGAATTGTTCGTGCATGCTCATGCGGCAAACGCCTTGCGCAAAGCTAATAGTCCAGACCGAATGCGCGTCTTAATTGTGCCCAGCGGCTCCCCTGTTTTGGATGCGATCTCGCTATGTGACAGTCCTTCGAAGTACGCCATCTCCAGTGCCTGTCTTTGGGCAGAGGGCATGGCACCCAGTGTGCCTCTTACTTTTTCCATCGCGCGGGCCCGTTCTGCCTCTCCTGCCATGTCCGGTTCAACCGAAATCACCACATCTTCGACGTCGGTTTCTGGCCGCCGCTTCCGCAACAAATCAATGGCGCGATGCCGGGCAATCACCGCCAGCCATGGACCTAAACTGCCACGGCTGGAATCGAATAGACTCGGTTTGCGCCATAGTTGCAG
>Ga0207157_1055_pt1 | contig 11197 bp, 17 predicted proteins | sample Alteio_BWMinHeat_25_FD_153508 | JGI IMG/M metagenome (GOLD analysis project Ga0207157, IMG submission 153508) | Enriched cells from forest soil in Barre Woods Harvard Forest LTER site, Petersham, Massachusetts, United States -... | ecosystem: Environmental > Terrestrial > Soil > Temperate forest >...
ATAGGCCCTGGGACTTACATCCTCAGGCTCCCAACAAAAGCCAGAACACTCGCTGACGATCTCGCATCTATCCCCGCTTCATAGGGGCGCGGCGTGCTGCACCCATCCGGGCCGCCAGGGTAAAGAGGGAGTTCAGAGCGTACGGTAGACTTCGCGACGGTGGCGGACGTAATGGATCATGACCTGCAACGCTTGGGTATCTACTTCGTAGACAATCCGGTAATCGCCCACACGAATTCTATATAGATGTTCGGCGCCAGACAGTTTGGACGCGCCGTGCGGAAAAGGATCGCTCTTGAAGCTCTCAATGCGCTTGAGTACCCGAAAGACAAGGGTTTGGGTGAGGGGCCGGAGATCCTTCTCGACAGACGGTTTGAAGCGGACTCTATAAGCGTCCACTTCTCTTAAGTCGTCGCTTCATTTCCGCCAAGCTGATCGTGGGTTCATCCCGGCGTTCTGCCACGGCAGCCAGATCATGGAGGTCTTCCAGCAAACGCCTATACCGGCTGAGGGAAAGGACCACACCTCTCCGAGCGCCTTTGGCATCAGTCACATAACGCTCTTTCGCGACGTTCATACGCCCTCCTCTGGCGAACTGCCTTCTAAGAATACCACACTGCCGCGCCTAACTCACTACTCTGAGACACTGAACCGGGGGATTCGTTGAATGGAGCACGGGGTCTGGCTTATTTTCTTCCGAGAAAATGTGCCTGACCCCCTTCTGTGCCGCTGACCTTCTTCATAGGGGCGCGGCGAGCTGCACCCATCTTCGTCAGGCCGCAGGGGGAACCGGACTTGACATTTTAGGTTTGTGCTATCATGGCCGCTGTGACGTCCACCCCTCCTCCCTCCGCGACCCGTCGTTGGCTGAAGCGACTGCTTCTCTTCCTGATCGTCACGCCGATCGTGCTGGCGGCACTGTATCTCACCTTTGCGTTGAACTGGAGTTACTCGGAAGGGGAACGCGCCGGTTACCTGCAGAAGTTCTCACACAAAGGGTGGATCTGCAAAACTTACGAAGGAGAACTCGCGATGAGCAGCGTGCCGGGACTTGCGCCCATCATGTGGAGCTTCAGTGTGCGGGACGAGGCGGTGGCCAAGAAGATCACCGCACAGCTAGGGAAGAAGATCGTGCTGCACTATCGCGAGTACCGCAACCTTCCCACGCATTGCTTCGGCGAGACGGATTACTTCGTCGACGCCGTCGTCTCAACGGAATAACAAATTTCTTCTATCCGCTGATGGTTTTATTTTCGAAATGCGGAAGTGGTTTGCCAGTGATTCGCGCGTATAGTACGTCGGGGTCGAGATCAGCGCCACCAGGCCAACAGACGGTACCAAGTTCAGGATTGACGCGGACCTGCTCAAAGTAAGCGCGCTCCTTTAACGGAGCAAAAACGCCGTCAAACCGGATGATCGTTCCGAGATCGACTTCGCCCTGCACGCCGTCTTCAAAGCGCAGGTAGAGGCGATATCCGTCCAGTGTGCGAACTTCGACGATGTCTTTGAGCATAAATTATTCCAAGGGCTTAATCTTCTTCAGCGGTGCTTGGTTTTCCGCAAGCGCCCAATCTTCCGATAATTCTTCCTGATGGAGAGACGCCCACTCCATCACCAGGCCATACGCTCGTGGAGCCAACTCTCCCCGCAATATCGTGAGCGTATCGATAGCAATGATAGCTTTTTGTTCTCCGTAACGCACGTGAAAATGAGGCGGCGCATGGTCGTCATAGAACATGGCAATGATTATACCGAAAAATCGGCTGATTTCTGGCATTACAGGAGTTCGGCGGGCGACACGGGGACTGTCCCCGTCTTCTACTTGCTCACCAACCTATACCCTTGCTCCTTCATGCACTTCACTATAAAGCTCTGATCCGGCAACGGGCGCGTGCCATACATCGCATCGACGGGCGGAGGCGGCATGGATTGTTCGCACCGCACGAGCGCCGCTGCCACGTCATCGGAGGTCTTCCCATCCTGCACCCATCGCTCCGTCGCGCATCCGGCCATCAGAATCACGGCACACATCACCGCCTGTCGTGTCGTAACCATTTCTAGATGATATTTCTCTAGCTGAAGCCTCGAGAAAAAGTGGGACTGCCGACTTATCTGGCCCAGATCATGAGGGAACACTACCTTTGTATAAGGCAACTATTCTGAACTCGTCGGCTCGCCCTTCTGGAATCTCGATCGCGCGAAAAGTCTTATTCGCCGGCTTGAGCACAATCCGCCGATGAGACCAACTCTCTTCAGTTACAATCTTTTCAGAGAAGTAGAATTTGACCGAATAACTCGATCTGGTTTCCTCGTCCTGAAACCCCTTATGCTCAGCTAGTACTATCTGGCCATTCCTTGTCCCTTCAGGCCCATACTCAAAGAGGCAATAGGTGCCATCCAATATCTTCGGGGCCATAGAATTTCCTATAACTTTGACCACGAACATCCGTGAGTTCAGTTTCTTGCTTGATAGTTTTATCCAGCCCAGTGGGTGAACATCGCTTTCATGCCCGAAGTATCCCGCTGCGGCTTCAAGTGCCAGAAGAGGTAGGTACTCGCTATATGCCTTGTCGCCGAGATTCTGGATGATTTCAGGTATCCAACTCTCTTGCGTGGTCCCTACATCAGCGTTTATGTCCATTCGACTCCTGAAGAAACGCTCTATTTCCTTATCCAGAAAATGGACGTAGCAACCTTTCATGCCGCGGCTGAGCAGAACACGATAAGTACTCTTGACGAGGTCAATAAATGTTTCTTGAGAGCGCTTCACCACATTATCAGCAGACTCATTCTTGACGCCTTTCCACCCACCTTCATCAAATCTGTAGACTAGGTCCTTACCGATGATTATTCCGACATAGTCGAACTCGAATCCTTGGGCGGTATTCACACATCCAACCTGATTAAAACCGCCAGGATCATGAGCCCATAACTCGGCTGGAGGGATGCCCTTGGCGAGTCTCTTTGCTCCCGGCTTAGCATTCCAGGGTTTCCTGAAATCTCCAATAACAATGTCTTCCTCCAGCGTTCCATCTACTCGTGGATTGGACCACCTCCAACAAAAACCTGCGGCCAGCCTGGCAGCATTACCCTTGCGAGCCTTCTCCCTGATAGCATCTTCTAAGACATGCGGACTATCGAATATCTTAAACTCGAATCCTTCCGCGCCCTCCCAGATCACGTTCGCGGTCCGTCTCACCTCCAAGGTGTTATCCACCCAATTTAAGAAGCCGTCGGAACCACCACATCGAAACTGAGCCTCGAGTTCGTATGCTTCGAATGGAATGCTCTGGCGTTCAGCAGCTCGTTTGATGTAATCGACGGAGCCGATTTCGTCGGGTCTGACCACTTGAGCATCGTCAATAAGGAATACGCATAGGCGGGCCACTCCCAAGAGTTCATCGATCTGGGCCATCTCCGTGTGTAACGACTGTTACTGGTCTTCCGTATGCGATGGGATTCATCCGCAATCATGATGTCGATAAGCCCTTCCACTTCACCCATATAACTATTGAAATACTTGAACTGTGCTGACCCGCGTCGCCCTATGACCTTCCTTAGGGTCTGGGTAAAGGCCTTTGAGCCCGTTGTGTAATGAACATTTCGGCCCTCCCGCAGGAGTCTTGCCATTAGATTGATTGCGATAACTGACTTTCCCGTACCCGGACTACCCTTGATGATAAGGACACCTCCCTTTGCCGTGCTCCTCCATTCGCCTTGAGAGCGCCATGACCCTTTCAAAAACGACTAGTTGCTCGTCTAGCAGAACATATGAAGGCTCGCCTTCTATAATCCCAGCTACGTGTTCCATGAGCTTCTTGCTCGGCTTGTAACTTCCCGCCTCAATCTTTGCAAGTACCGCCGCGCCTTTCCCCTTTCCCGTGTGGGAGTAGAGATGGTCGCATAAGGCATCAGTTCGGCCCATAGTAAAAACTGGGTATTGATCCAGCCACTCTCCAAACGATGAGTCGAACAAGGGATCTTCCACTGTCTCCTGATAGTTGTGCAGATAAGAACATGCGCTGAGATTGACAGGACTATCTCCCGCATGAAACGCGGTATGAGTGTCGCCGAGGTACATCTTGTAGTGACCTACCTGAACGGACGGATGAAGAACAGGCCGATCACCGCCCCCGATGAACGTTAAGAGCGTCTCGCCTTCCGCGCGCTGTGTCTTGTCCCACTGCTTAAGCTCAACGATGAGTGCCTGCTCACGATCAGTCTGATCTCGACCAGTGATTATGAAGTCCAGTCTCTTAGAGGTCAGGGGCAACTGATACTCGATCATAATGCCGTTGTCCCGCAGTCCAGCGGTAGTTACAACACCAGACATAGCGCGCAGCGAGTTCTTCCAAGACCTTACCTCGCTATCGGATGGATAGTACCTATAGGCTTCAAAAAACGAGCGGCGAACCTTGTCCGCGATCAGATTGCGATTCGCGTCATCAACAAAATCAACCGAACTGGCAGAATAGAGCCTCACGTGTCCTCATCTTTGGTTATATTTGAGGTTAGAACCTCTAGCATGCTTTACCGGATACTGTCTTCGGTTTTTCCTGATCTTTCGACGTAAGGCATCACCTAGATCAATACCCGTGATCTCGCTCATCCTTAGCAAGAAGAACTGAACATCGGCCATCTCATCCGCTATCATCTCCGGTTTGCGCTCGTCGCATAAGAGAGACTGTACCTCAAGATCGTTCTTGAATCTAAATAGGTCAAGAAGTTCAGCACCCTCAGTCACAACGCCAATAGCCAGGTCTTTAGGCTTATGAAACTGCTTCCAGTCACGCTGATCACAAAAGCTACGCACGAGTCCAACTGCATCAAGAAAGGTGAGCGTCTTGCCTGCCAGCCGTTTAGGGGCAATCCTTCGACTTTCCAATTTCATATGCGACCTCTTCAATCACTTTGATGTCAGCCATTTAAGAGGCTTAAGAAATGGTGCCGGAAAACCATTTACTCTCTCAGGAAGCGTGCCGGAGTATAGCCAACCCCTTATGAATTGTCACGGAAGGGGGGGGCGATGAGTCTGTCGCAGGCTGCCTCCCGCTCCCACTCGCCGCGCCCTCGACAAACAGGCTGATGCAGGGTGCTCCTCCATGGCCGCGATTGAGGCAGGCCCGCTCCGGACTCTTGGGGGAAGGGGAAGACATTGAAAGAAGGTTTAGGCGCGGAAGCCAATGCGGCGTGGCTTGCGCAGGGGCGAGGCCGGCGGGGGATCGAGAATATCCATCACCCGCTGAAGGATGGTTACGATAGCGGCTTCGTGAACGTTGAGGCGCCCTTTCAGATCCTTCTCCAGGGCGGCCAGCTTGTGGGCTAGGTCTCGCGTGTCGGTTAAGACGCCTCGCATCTTTATGAACGCCCGCACGACAAACACACTCATCTGCACGGCACGATGGCTGTTGAGGACATTGGCCGCCATGATGGCTCCGTGCTCGGTAAAGGCTAAGGGTAAACTTTTGGCAACTTCAGATGGGCGAGGTGATCACAATTTGTGAGCACCTCAAACTTTTCGTTGGTGTTAAGCCGAAAAACAAAGTCACCCGGAAATCGCTCCGCATTGCGCTTCACCGCCTGGTTAAGGGTGCGTGTCTCAACCCCATAGATGCCCGCTAAGTCGGCATCGGTCAACACCCTCCGGCCGCGAATTGTCAGAATCAGGGATTCAATGGGCTGGAATCGTTTCATGGCTCGGTCTCCCGATCTGAAGGTTAGACACGAGCTCCCCTGAAAAAGTTACATCCCCCGCTCACAGACTCTTCTGTGAAGGGGGAATTGAAAGTGGGAAGAAGGTTACGCGCGGAAGCCGATGCGGGGGGGACAATGCGGTTGGGGATGCGACTCAGCTAAGATGTCTCTTTGATATTCCACACGCGGACCTGTCGTCCGCGCGCGCGCAACACAGGCGCGACCATCCGTTGGAGCCGAACCACCGCCCGCACCTTGTCCGGGTACGACAACCCTGCGAGCGCGCGCCGTCGGTCTTCCTTCGCGGCTAGTAGCCGCGCCACTTCTGGTCTCAAGGCGTCCATTGGTCCCATTATAGCGCAAGCCCGTGGCGAGTGAGTATGGCCGCCAGATACTTCTGGTCGAGGGATGCCTGCTCGCGTAGCAGACGCACCCGCTCGCGGTCCTTGGCGCGACCGGTTTGGAGCGCAATCGCCAACAGATGCTCGGCGCGCAGCACACGAGTGTGCGTACCTTCATACTGTGTCTCCTGCGCTTCCGCCAACGCCTCTTCCAGGAGCGCGTTGTAGGCGGGCAGAAACTGCACCGGCACGCCCTCGATATTTACGCACTCCTTTTCCTCGCGATAGCCCCGCGCGCGTAAGGCCTCGTAAAGCGGAGTGAGCGTCAGCAGGCCGCCGGCCGTTTGAGGCAGCACCACAAAGACATCGAGGTCGAAGGTCAGGACCGGCTCGATGTAGAACGTTGCGCCCATCGCCCCGCCAATAGCATAGCGGCTCACCACACCGGCGCGTTCCAGATCGTTGAGGACTTGCAGCGTCGTTTCCATGTGCGTAGTAGAACTGCTGATCGCCCGCGAGTATAGCCATTCCCTTAAGATTTGTCACTCACACCTGAAAGGGGAAGGACGAGTCCGTGGCGGGCTGCCTCCCGCTCCATGGACCCTGTTGCATTAAGTGGCAACGGGTACCCCCCGCGCGCCCTCGGACTATGGACATCTCGAAGGGCAGCTCCTCAATGGGCGCGATCGAGACAGCCCCGCGGCGGACTCTATAGGAAAGGGGTAAAAAGATGAGGATGTTTACGCGCGGAAGCCGATGCGGGGAGCGTGTTTGATGCTTTCTTACTGAGCGGGAGTGCCTGGGATTTCTACAAAAGTCCCCGGCTGAAACCTTCTCAGTGCTTCAGTGATTGCGGACAAAAGTAACACGACGACAGGAACTTGATTGCTCGGGAGAACAATCACGGACAGCCGTTTGCCTGAGAGACTCTGCTGAAAGCGAAGGTTCTTATCGGCGGTGACGAACACATCAAACTTTTCTTCTGCTCGCTTAAGTAAGTCGCCATTCTTCAAGCCGGTCCAGCCCATTTCCTGCACAGTCGTGATTTCGAACTCTGGGAGCTGTGTCTTGACCAGGCGGGGAACTGATTCGTCCAGCAAGACCTTCAATTAGTCTTGCTCAATTTGAGCAGCGTAGCCTTGGAAAATTCCAACACTTGGACGGCTTGCTCGCGGGTGACTGTCGGGAAATGGTCAAGAAACTCATCCAAGGTAAGGCCTGCTTCAAGGTTGTTGATAAGGGTTTCAACCGGTACGCGCGTTCCCCGAAACACCGGCGCCCCGCTGACAATCTCAGGGTCCACCGTAATCGGCAAGAGATTGACATCCTTTTGATCAATTACCAGCGTCATAGCTATCCCCCGAAACATTCCATCGAGCCGGCTTCAAGGACAGCCAGATCGATATGTCTTCTATCCGGCGTGTCGAATCCGCGGCTTTCCAACGCTTTGCCCATCCGACCTTATGCGGCTTACATAGCGCACAGAATCGACGCTTTCGCTTATAACTTTTTCGCATCGACCTCACCACCCGTCTGTCACACAAGATTACCATCAGTCCGCGAGTATAGCCAACCCCTTAAGATTTGTCACTCACACCTGGGCAAGAAGGGGATGGCGGGTCTGTCACGGGCTGCCTCCCGCTTCATGGACCCTGTTGCATTAAGTGGCAACGGGCACCCCCGCGCGCCCTCGGACTATGGACATCTCGAAGGGCAGCTCCTCAATGGGCGCGATCGAGACAGACCCGCGCCGGACTCTAGGGGAAGAAAGAATTAAAACAAGGAGAGGGTACGCGCGGAAGCCGCTAGGGGACCGGCTACGTTGATCACGTGGCCGGTCCCTTTGTGTTTCTTCGAGGCTTAGGATCTCTCTACCGAAAATCGAAGAAGAGCCCTATGCCCGGCGATGGACGGGGAGTATAGACGACCGGCGGAGGCGCATAGGCGTAGGGGTAAGACCGGTACTCACCGCGACCGCGCTCGCCGTACCTTTCCCCTCTGTCCCGGTCATGCCCGCGATTGAACTCACCGTGATTTCGCTCACCGCGATTCTCTTCGTGCCGACCTCGATCGTCGGCGAACGCCGGCCCAGCGGATGTACCACCAATCACTGAAGTGAGGGCGAGCGCCAACACGATCTTGCCGACTGCCGAGCTAAACTTCTTGGCCTGTATTGTCGAGGTTCTCATAGTGACCTTTCATTCGATTCCCTATCGCCAGGGAGGCTTTCCCAGGCGTGGTTGCACTCGCGATCACTTGCTCTTTGGCATCGTTTGCTTCATCGCCGTGTGGCTGCGGAAGACGGCATCCGCGTTCTTCTTCTGATCGTCAGGCATGGTGTCATAGAGAGCCTTGAAGACAGGCGTGAATTTCTTGATGCCATCGGCATGGGCCGCGGCCGTCTCGGCATAGGAGTTGAGATCGTCGATCGCGGTCATCGTATTGGCATTGTCGGCTCTGGTCTTGTGGAGGGCGTCCATTGTTTTCGCTTGGTCCCGCATTTCCTCGGTGACCTTGCTCCAAAGATCTTCCTGCGCCGGTGTAATCTTGAGTTTGGCATGAAGGTCTTTAATGCGTGTCTCGACCCGGTCGCCAGCTGACGCCTTTGAATCGGTCGCCGCCTGTTTGGTCGCAGCCGTGACTGTAGCCGGCGCGGTCATGAACGCTCCACCCACCACCAGGGCAGTAGACAGCGTGATCAGATACCGAATCTTCTGTTTGGGACTATTCATAGCTTCCTCCTCGGTTGGATGTGTCAGAAGGCACCACTGTATAGGGAGCACCGCGTATAGTCTGTGCACAATTGCTCATGACCTACGCGCGGAAGGCGATGCGGGGGGAGGGGATGGAAAATAAGAAGAGACTTACGCGTGGATCCGATGAAGAGAGGAAGGTGCAGGAAGAGAGATTAGGCCCGTAATTTCATCGGGCGCGCGCGGGTGAGGTCTCCGTCAGGTGGCCACGATATTCACACGGGCGGCATAGCCCAGCCGGCTCAGGAGCTGAAAATGAGCCAGACCCTCTGTTATAGAACAGACCACGCTTCTGACGAAAACATAAAACCGAACCAATTCATCGCCTTACCCAATATTAGCCAAAACTAATTTGTGAAGCGCCGAAAGCGCCTTATAGAATAAAGGTATGACGAACGCTGAAGTCTCTCTGGTTCGATACCCGCTTGATGCAGGCGGAAGGAGATTGGAGAAAAGAATATGAAACAGATAGTTCTCGCCATTGTGTTAGCGACCACCTTGAGCGGCTGCTATGTCGGAGTGCGCTCGCCTATATATGGTGGGTTTGAACCGCCCATTGTCGAGCAAGGGTATAGGTTGGTGAGCAAGTAGAAGACGGGGACAGTCCCCGTGTCGCCCGCCGAACTCCTGTAATGCCAGAAATCAGCCGATTTTTCGGTATAATCATTGCCATGTTCTATGACGACCATGCGCCGCCTCATTTTCACGTGCGTTACGGAGAACAAAAAGCTATCATTGCTATCGATACGCTCACGATATTGCGGGGAGAGTTGGCTCCACGAGCGTATGGCCTGGTGATGGAGTGGGCGTCTCTCCATCAGGAAGAATTATCGGAAGATTGGGCGCTTGCGGAAAACCAAGCACCGCTGAAGAAGATTAAGCCCTTGGAATAATTTATGCTCAAAGACATCGTCGAAGTTCGCACACTGGACGGATATCGCCTCTACCTGCGCTTTGAAGACGGCGTGCAGGGCGAAGTCGATCTCGGAACGATCATCCGGTTTGACGGCGTTTTTGCTCCGTTAAAGGAGCGCGCTTACTTTGAGCAGGTCCGCGTCAATCCTGAACTTGGTACCGTCTGTTGGCCTGGTGGCGCTGATCTCGACCCCGACGTACTATACGCGCGAATCACTGGCAAACCACTTCCGCATTTCGAAAATAAAACCATCAGCGGATAGAAGAAATTTGTTATTCCGTTGAGACGACGGCGTCGACGAAGTAATCCGTCTCGCCGAAGCAATGCGTGGGAAGGTTGCGGTACTCGCGATAGTGCAGCACGATCTTCTTCCCTAGCTGTGCGGTGATCTTCTTGGCCACCGCCTCGTCCCGCACACTGAAGCTCCACATGATGGGCGCAAGTCCCGGCACGCTGCTCATCGCGAGTTCTCCTTCGTAAGTTTTGCAGATCCACCCTTTGTGTGAGAACTTCTGCAGGTAACCGGCGCGTTCCCCTTCCGAGTAACTCCAGTTCAACGCAAAGGTGAGATACAGTGCCGCCAGCACGATCGGCGTGACGATCAGGAAGAGAAGCAGTCGCTTCAGCCAACGACGGGTCGCGGAGGGAGGAGGGGTGGACGTCACAGCGGCCATGATAGCACAAACCTAAAATGTCAAGTCCGGTTCCCCCTGCGGCCTGACGAAGATGGGTGCAGCTCGCCGCGCCCCTATGAAGAAGGTCAGCGGCACAGAAGGGGGTCAGGCACATTTTCTCGGAAGAAAATAAGCCAGACCCCGTGCTCCATTCAACGAATCCCCCGGTTCAGTGTCTCAGAGTAGTGAGTTAGGCGCGGCAGTGTGGTATTCTTAGAAGGCAGTTCGCCAGAGGAGGGCGTATGAACGTCGCGAAAGAGCGTTATGTGACTGATGCCAAAGGCGCTCGGAGAGGTGTGGTCCTTTCCCTCAGCCGGTATAGGCGTTTGCTGGAAGACCTCCATGATCTGGCTGCCGTGGCAGAACGCCGGGATGAACCCACGATCAGCTTGGCGGAAATGAAGCGACGACTTAAGAGAAGTGGACGCTTATAGAGTCCGCTTCAAACCGTCTGTCGAGAAGGATCTCCGGCCCCTCACCCAAACCCTTGTCTTTCGGGTACTCAAGCGCATTGAGAGCTTCAAGAGCGATCCTTTTCCGCACGGCGCGTCCAAACTGTCTGGCGCCGAACATCTATATAGAATTCGTGTGGGCGATTACCGGATTGTCTACGAAGTAGATACCCAAGCGTTGCAGGTCATGATCCATTACGTCCGCCACCGTCGCGAAGTCTACCGTACGCTCTGAACTCCCTCTTTACCCTGGCGGCCCGGATGGGTGCAGCACGCCGCGCCCCTATGAAGCGGGGATAGATGCGAGATCGTCAGCGAGTGTTCTGGCTTTTGTTGGGAGCCTGAGGATGTAAGTCCCAGGGCCTAT
>Ga0207157_1057_pt1 | contig 10566 bp, 10 predicted proteins | sample Alteio_BWMinHeat_25_FD_153508 | JGI IMG/M metagenome (GOLD analysis project Ga0207157, IMG submission 153508) | Enriched cells from forest soil in Barre Woods Harvard Forest LTER site, Petersham, Massachusetts, United States -... | ecosystem: Environmental > Terrestrial > Soil > Temperate forest >...
GAGATGTGCATATTCTATACTCAAGAAACCTGAAAAATCGGAGCCTTCGGAGTGATGTTCAACAGAAACTCTTCCATGGGGATAACGGGAAAGCCGCGGTAGTTTTCGCGCTGTTTTGTTGGAGTGACGAAGAAACAGGTAGCTTCTGGGTATTCCTCTTGGAAGGCGATGAGTGCGCGTACGTCATCGGGGCCGAGATTGGGGGAGCGTTTGACCTCGATTGCCCAAAATCCTTTGGGACCGTAAATGATGAAGTCCACTTCCAGACCGGATTGGGTGCGCCAGAACGAGAAAGAATGAGGCTGGCTTTGGCTGAGGACCCAAGAGCGGAGGTGTTGAGCGACTAAACCCTCTAAAGCTAAGCCTTCGATGGCTTGCGAGTTATCGAGAATTCCTTGTGGACGAAGGGCTCGATAGATTCCAAGGTCGAAAAAATAGAACTTCGAATGGGCGATCAGGCGCCTTTTGGCTCTTCTGGTAAACACCGGCAGTGAAAAAGCAAGGAGAAGATCTTGTAGGATGTTGAGGTAATTATCTACAGTTGCCCGTTTGACGCTCGACTCGCGGCTGATGTCGGTGGCTGTCCAAATGGAGGCATGAGAGAAGCTGGCGATTTCTAAAAAGCGGGAAAAATCGCCGATTTGACGAACGAGCCCTTCTGCTTGCACCTCTTCTTTTAGATAAAGGGTTAAGTAATTGCGGAGCCGCTCCTCTGGATCCGTTGCCTCCCAGATCAGGGGAATAAGGCCTACTCTCAAGGCTTTTTGAATCGAAAATTGGGAACCGAGTTCGCTGGCGAGGAAGGGCCCCATTTGTCGCAGAAGAGCTCTTCCGCCTAACAAATCGCTGACAGAGCGGCGCAGTTTGCGCGCGCTGCTGCCTGTCATGATGTACTGGATGCCCCGCTTCTTTTCAATCAAGGCGTGGATTTCGGGAAGAAGTCTTGGGACCCGTTGGATTTCGTCCAAAATCAGAACGGAACCTGGCGGCATAGCCTCGGCGACATCTCGGATCCGCTCGGGAGATGCGCTGAAGCGCCTCTCCTCTTCGCCGAGTAAAAGGTCGATCCGCACCGCATTCGGGTACTGGTGCGACAGCCAGGTAGACTTCCCCGTGCCGCGAGGCCCCAAAAGGAAGTAGCTTCCCTCCGGCGGCTCCATGGATCTGGGGGTATAATGTGAATCTGCCATCTCATTTAGCATTTTACTAAGGAAAATGCTATTTTCGATAGCGTTTTTCGCTATTTTTATCTAAATATTTAAATCACAAACATTTGCAATTTTGCAGAGACGGTCTCTTAACGACTTGTGGATAATAATCAGTCTAGAAGCACCATCTCATGATTTTAAATAATAATTTTTTGCATTTAACATATTAGTTGATATAAATACTTGCAATCTGTTATTGTGTATTAATACAAAACAATATGATAACCATGAGAGAGGAACATGCCGACGCACGTAGTCAAAGCTAACCTAGACAGCAGCTTTTGCAAGCGGTTTCCAGATGATATGATTCTTTCAGTTTATGAGCTTTTGAAGGGAGAAGAGGGCTCTCTGTCCAGGGCGGGTGATGACAAAGCCATTATAGCGATGGCGGGTGTTTGCAAAGACTGGCAGCGGGTGTTAGGGCGTGAGGGAAAAGAGGTAGCTACTCGACTTCGTCGGCGTATAAGGCTTCAAGATGTACACCATCAACTGGTTGAACGGGAGTATCCTCCAGAAATGATCCAGCTGTTCAAAAATGCAAATATACCTATTTGGAAATTACCTGTATTGGATGTAGAGAATCGCATCAGTGATTATGCTAATTTCTTGAAGCCGGTTGATATGGGACAATCTGTAATGAGATTTAAGGAGTGGGGTCGCCCGGGCGTTGCCTTTCATGTGGAAGGTTATGCAGAGGGTCAAACTACAATTTATGGTTCACCTGTGCCAATTCGCGATCTAGTAGGAGTAGTGGCTGTTTTCAAACGCTACAAAAATTCAAATGAATGGATAGTCAGGATGAGCCCGAATCTATGTTCGATGTCGCTCGTGCACGGAGAAAAACATAGAGCGAGTGGTAGTCACGTAGGTGATGAGTTTGAATCGTGCCTCAATTGCCCGTCTGTGATGCGGTTTGGGGATGATATCAATTGCAAATACAGAGCTCTTTCCAACTTCTTAACTGGTCAAGATCCTTTATTTAGAATAGCTCAAGGATATACTCCCTATCGTCCGCCCTTGCCAGCGATCCTGCCAGCCGACAATCCTCTGCCGCCATCTGATCCGGCAGCCCCTGTTGTAGACAATCGTCCTTCACATTTACAAAATGCGATTCCTTTGCCTCGGCGTTGATATTAAACGGGGAGCTTTTGGATTTGTAGATATTGGGCATATGCGTAGCTGATAAGATCGTTCTCAGACGTATCCGTATAGGCACGCTCTTTATGGGAGAGCTCAAATAGCTTTTTGACTCCGTAAATTTCACAGAGCTTATGAATATGGTTCAGTGTTTCGATTTCTTTGTCATCGAATAATGTTAGATCAGGATCGACTAAAGTTTCGTAACAATGATTGGGTTTTTCTTCGAGGAATTTTCCACTTACTAGACTCGCATAGATAGCTCGATAATCATTAGGACAGGGACCTAACTTTAAAGGAACATAACGAGCTCCCGTCATGCTCGCGCCTGTTTTTAGAAAATGTAGAAAATCAACGTAAAAATGAACCTTATTTAGATACATGATCGATTCCTGTATGGTTTTCACAAGAAAGATCGCGACTTGCTTGAACATTTGTAGGTTAAATTTCTTGTAGCCGCTAAATATGCCAGGTTCATCCAGTTTCCAATATACATCTAAAAAATTCAGCTCTGCATAAGCAGTGTCACATTTTAAACGGATGTGATCATCTTGACTTGCATCTTGTATATAATAAGTCTCCCAACGCTTAACGCTAGCTTCTCCCACATTGAGATAACGAGCGAAAGCAGTCTGTGACATCCCAAGCGTCTCGCGATAATGGATAATTTGCTGGGAAGTTAGCAGATTATTTAATTCTCGATACTTATCTGCAGCAGCTCGCCGCATGTTATTCATTTGCTCAGTATCGATAAAAGGATACTTGCATTTTTCACAAACTTTGCAAGGCAAAATGATCTCAACGACTTGTCCCTTTATTTCTGGATTGAACTTGACCTGTTGTTGAACGAAACTGTCGTTGCTGCAATTAAGACATTTCATAGGTTTTTATCCTTGGGAAATTTGCTTTTATGTAAGGACACATAACAAAAACAACTTTCCTTAATGGCGAATTTCAAATACATCCACTCTTTCAATTTAGGACTATTCCAGCAAAAAGCCCATAGCTCACTGTTTGCTATTTGAGGTTCGGTGGAGCGTTGCGGAGGACGTCCGCCAGCATAGTCATCCAGTTCCAATTCTTCTAGCAATTCCTCAATTAATTCCCATACCTCGTCGGTGTCGTCAATATCCAAGGCCATCAATTCCCCAACAACCTTGGCGTCATTTGCAAATAATACCCGCCTCTCTGTTACCGCCTTTCTCGCATCCTTTAGCCGTTTGTCAATTTCTCTTTTGCTGGGGCGCTGGTGCAGTAGGATCATTCGAGCAGGTATCCTTTCATTTTAGCATCATATGATACCAAATGTCAAAGAGTCCTGTCTACTAATAAGTTGAGCTTAGCTAACTTTCTGCAGTCGTTCGATCCGCTTTTCTAATGGCGGGTGGGTGGCGAAGAGGAGGAGCCAGCCTCGTTTTTTTCCTTGGTGGGAGATTTTGAAGGCGGCGAGGGCGGGGTTGTCTCCTTGGTTGTCTTGGACTTCTTGGAAGATGCGCAGCGTTTGGAGGGCGGAGATCATCGAGGTTTTGCTTGAGAGGTGGGCGCCTCCGGCGTCGGCGCGGAACTCCCGGAAGCGGGAGTAGGCGGCGATGAGGAGAGAGCCGAGGATCATGAAGACGACTTCGAAGAGATAGACGAAGAGGATGTAGCTCATGGTGCTGTGGTGGCCATCCCTGCTGCGGCTAAGGCCGGAAACGGCGTAGGCGAGGATCCGGGCGAGGAACATGACGAAGGCGTTGACGACGCCTTGGAGGAGGGTCATGGTCACCATGTCGCCGTTTGCGATGTGGCTGATTTCATGGGCCAAGATGGCCTCAACTTCTTCGTTTTTCATCCGCTGGATGAGACCTGTGGAGACGGCGACGAGGGAGCGGGCACGAGAGGGGCCCGTCGCAAAGGCGTTGACTTCGTTGGAGCGGTAAACGCCTACTTGTGGCATGGCAGGAAGCTTTGCCCGGGTGGCGAGCCGATGGACTGTGTCGAGCAATCCTTTGAGTTCGGGATCGTTTGTACTGGGGTCGATGAGTTTGACCTTCATGAGCCACTTGGCCATGATTCGAGAGAGCCCAAGCGAAATCAAAGCCCCTCCCATACCCCAGATGAGGCAGAAGAGCAAAAGGTTCTGGTAGCTGATGCCCGAAGCGTTGAGATAGGGTTTCACGTTCAAGAGATTCAAAACAGTACTGATCATCAACATAACGGCCAAGTTGAGAAGGAGAAAAAGGAAAATTCTTTTCATCATCGCCATGGAGGACCTGCCTTTTTTTACCTCTGGATTTTACCATTTTTCCGCTTTTCGATTGCAGGAAAATTTAGTTTCTGTCATCTATTGCCCCTAGAACCTGATGGACAAAAAGATCATCAAGATCGAGATCGACAATGAGGCGCTCATGGAAAAGATCAAAAATACCATTGGAAATCAATGTGCCTGTTTTGTCCTCATCACTTGTTCCGCCCCCTCAGCTGAGGGAAAAATGGAGGTGCAGATGCACTTTGAAGGAGACGAAAGCTTGGCTTCCTTTCTCGTAGAAAATGCGGCGCAGGTCTTCGACGACAGAATTGGTCAGCGCGAATCCCAGTGACGCAGTGCGTTAATTGTTGCTTGGATGTAGGCTTTAGTATTGTTATGTCCCGCGTTAGGCAAGCCTATGAATGTTTTGTTGGTTAGAATACCTTCTTTCTTGAGGCGGTAGCCAAGTGTTCCGTGTCCTGGGATGGCGCCATCATCTTGAAATTTATCTGTTGTTGGGTCCACTGCTTGAATGATGATTTCTGGAATCTTAAGCCTTTGAAGTTTTTTTGAAGACTCTACGTTGTCCATCTCTAAGCCTGTCCAGTGAATCAGTTTTCTCGCGATATGTTTCAACCTAGGAAACTCTCCTCTTACCACTTTCTTCACAACATTTGTCGTCCGATCAAATGCCATTTGGCTCACTACTGCATATTCGAGTTCACTAGAAGGCTTAAATTCGTGTTGCAAAATCGCCTGGCCAATCGCGGCTCTACCCAACGAGTGCCCCGCGATGGCGATTTTCTTTGCTTTCATGGTCGTTTCTAGAAAGCGCAAAGCGGTCTCTTGTGCTTCTCCCATGGAATGGGGGACTGCGTGTCCTTCGCTGCTTCCCACATTAGGCCCATTGACCAAGAGAGTGTTGAAGTTTAGGCCGTTTAGGTAGGCTTCTCCAACCTCCAGCGCTACAGGTTCGATGGGCTGGCCATTTCCGGTAGCCTGGAGAACCCAATGGCCGTTATGGATTGTATTTTCTTTTCCAATCATCACGCCGTTGTAGTGAGTTCCGTTTTTTTCGAGACTAACTTCTTTATATAGGAGACCCTTTTGTGCTGCGGTTTGAGCGTCTTGTGTGCGTCGGTTTTTCAGAGTTTGACTTTGTAGACTTACCTCTCGCTTTTTTACGAAATTGCTCTGAGCGGGATATAAGGGAATCATGGCCAGTCGTTGCGCTGCATAGCGGAGGATCTCGTAAATGCCCCACGGGAAGAGAGCGATCTTGAGGCCTAACAAAGTCCCTTCCTTCGCGCGGTCTTTCCAAGTGCGGTCTTGCACCTGAAAACGAATGGGGTCAACTGGAGAGAAAAACTTCTTGCAGTGGGGTAAATAAGTAATAGCTGGAGTCATAAATAAACTAACAGTCCTTTTAAGCATTATAAATTAACTAATATTAAAAGTAAACTAATTAAAAATTTTAATAAAATGTGTGAAGATCTGCTCCACTTGTGTCTTATTTGTTCAGCGCGTTAGTATCCTACAGGTATGGAATCTCTTGCTCAGTTCCGACACTGGTTCGATTCGCACCGCGAGAGAATCAAGCAGGATTACTTTCAGTTTCTCCGCTACCGCTCGGTGAGTGCAGATCCTGCCTATAAAGAAGAAATGCATGCTTGTGCAAAATGGCTGAAGGAATATCTGTCGCAGGGAGGCTTTCACGCAGAGACGATTCCGACGCCAGGGTATCCACTCGTATACGCAGAAGATTTGAGTGCGGGGGGAAAGACGCTGTTGATCTACGGCCACTACGATGTGCAGCCGGTGGATCCAGTGGAGCTTTGGAAGAGTGATCCGTTTGAGCCGACAGAGCGGGACGGGCAGGTGTATGCGCGAGGTGCCGTGGATGATAAAGGGCAGATTTTTTATGCTGTGTTGGCGGCGATTGCGACGAAACAAATCCGAGGTAAGTTGCCCATTAATCTCAAATTCTGTATCGAGGGAGAAGAAGAGTCGAGCAGCGTGGGATTGTCAAAAGCACTGGATGGTTTGAGAAAAAAATTGAAGGCAGATTATTTGTTGGTCCCCGATTTTGATCAGTTCGATCGGACGACACCTGCGATTTCTCTCGGGTGTCGGGGACTTGTGGGATTGGAAGTGACGCTCCGAGGATCAAAGAGAGATCTCCATTCGGGAATGTATGGCGGGGTTGCTTACAATCCGAACCGCGCGCTGGTTGAGCTGTTGGCGCAGCTTTGGGATGAGAAGGGGCGCGTGCAGGTGTCAGGGTTTTACGACGAGGTAGTCGATGCCAAGGCAGAAAACTTCGATGCTTCTTCCGCTTCAGAAGAGGAAGGGATCTTGGCCTTTGGCGGAGAGAAGGGGCGCTCCTTGCATGAGACGAAGTGTTTGCGCCCTACTCTCGAGCTCAACGGCATTTGCGGTGGCTATGCGGGAGCCGGGATCAAGACGGTTATCCCTTCACAGGCGATGGCGAAGATCACTTGTCGCCTGGTGCCAAATCAAGATCCAGAAAAAATTGGCCGGGAAATTGGAGCGTTTTTGAAAAAACGAGCCACTCCAGGCATGGAAGTTACTGTCCAGATCCATCCCGGTGGCGCACGCGCATTTCGTTCAGATCCCTCTTCCAAGCTCGCTCGGGCGATTTCGACTGCAGCAGAGGAAGTGTGTGGGAAACCGTGTAAGCGGCTTTTGTGTGGGGGCTCGATTCCGATTGTCCCTGAGTTGATCGCAGCTTCAGGGGCAGAGATGGTCGGCATGGGCTATGGACTTGCAGGCGATGAGATTCACGCGCCCAATGAACACTTCGATATGCAGAGGTTAGAAAAAGGGTTTCTCACAGTAGCGAGGGGGATGGAGTTGTTATGATGGGCCCTTTAACTCTTTTTTGTGCGAGCGCTCTTTCGCCGCTCAGCATCCTCATTGCCATCCCGGGCTTTGCCCTCTGTTCTCGCCTCCGGATGCGCGGGTTTGCCTACGCGTTGATTTTGCTCGGAGTCACGGCGTTCATCATGCATGGGTTTTTCACTTCTCGCCACCTCTGGCAGTTTGGTTTAGAGCTGTCATTGGCCTTTTCGTTTCTCGTCACAGCGCTGACGCAAGAGGAAAACATCCGCGAAACAGAAACGCTCTCTTCCCAGCTCGAAGCGCAGAGCTCGACGCTGCGCAATCTCGAAGAGGAGCTCCAGAAAACGCGAGAAACTCTTGTCACAGAAAAAACTACTTTCGATGCCAAAATGGCCTCGCTCCAAACCAACCTGGAAGAGACCGACAAAGACGGAGCTTCCTTGCAGATTCTCAACGAAGTGCTCCGCAAAACAGCCGCAACCCACATCGAGAAAGCCTCTGAGCTCGAGAAAAACTCGATCGATCTCGAGAGAAAAATCGCCCTGATGCGCCAGGAGCTCTCTCTCTACCAGCAACCCCGACCCGATCGAGACGAACTGATGCGCGAGCTCAACGCCGCCCGCGTCGAGCGGGAGCAGACTCATCTCATCAACGAGACCCTCGCCAAGCTCCACGCCCAGAAATGCCAAGAACTCGAAGAGCTCCAGCTTCCCAAAGGCCCCTCCCAAACCGAACTTCTCTACAACCAACTCCGGAAACAGTTCGAAGAAAAAAACCACATTCTCCACCAAACGCGTCAGGAGCTCTTTCGCAAAGAAACCGAACTCGAGGCCCTCAAAATCGCCGAAGAGCAACAGACACCAGACTTCCCCCAACTTCACGAAGAGCTCGAGCGTCTCTCCGAGGAAAACAAACACCTCGAAACCCTCGTCTCCTCTCTTTCTCAGCCGCCGCCGCCCAGTCGAAAAAAAAAAGCCAAGAGTCTACTCCTGAAAGCGGGGACCCTATCGTTGTTCTAAACGATCTCATCCAGAAGCGGTGCAAAGATCCCAAGAAAGCAACTGTGCAGAAGTTCTACTCAAAATTACGGGAATAGACTTCCCGCACGAGGCGTGGTAGTTCTTCGATGAGATACAGCGGAATAGAAAGAAGAGACTCATGAAACGAAAACGGATGAGCAGAGATGCGCACTCCCAGGGGAATCTTTTTCTCTGTCATGAAAAGTTTCAAAGAGCGCAAAGTGCCTGTTGCTCCCGCTTTGACTTCAATGGGAACGACCCGATGATCGATATTGATGAGGTAGTCGATCTCGGCACTGCTGCTTTTCTCCTCGCGCATCCAAGTAAAGAGCGCATTGGCCTCCTCTGCGCCAATGGCAGTCAATAATTCTTGCCCGACGAATTGCTCTGCTAGAGCTCCTTGGTTGATGAGGAGGAGATCTTCTTGAAACAACACCTCTAACCCCAGGTTGCACGCCCGCTTCACCAAGCCCGTATCGAGAAAAAGAAATTTGCATTTTTTTTCATTCATATGGCTGATTAAAGGAAGGCCGGAGCCTGACGTTGCATGAACTAAAATGATCAGCCCTGCATCGCACAGTTTGTGGAGGGCATTTCGCAGGGTTTCTGGTGAAGTATCGGGATCGAGTGTCGTGTATTTCAACCACTGGCCCACAAGACCGGGTGCTTTATTGAAAATGGTTTCCAAATGAGCATGGGGCATCCGATGTGCGTATTTTCCAAAATCTTTTCGAAAAGTGGCCAAAATCGCTGTCTGGAGCTCTTGGCATCTCAGAGGGCTTTGCGATTCCAGATACTCAGCTATGACTGCAGGCATTCCACCTAAAGCAAAATACTCGCGCAAAAGTTCTATCAGCCGTTTGTGGACGACCTCTTCAATTGCATCTCCTATGTGAACCTTCTGAAGATGGTGCCTCAATTTCTCATTTCCAGACGCCTCGAGGTATTCCGCAAAAGACAAGGGGCGCAAATAGAGAAACTCCACTCGTCCCACTGGCATTCGAAACGCCGCGTCATTTAAAACGAATTCGAGCAGGGAACCTGCGCCGATCACATGCAAATCGGGCATTTGCTCTTTGAAATAGCGCAGGGCCAAAATCGCCTGCGGGCATTCTTGGATCTCATCGAGGAACAAAAGGGTTTTTCCCGGCTCGATCGTCGCGCCTGTCAGTAGCTCAATCGCGCCTACGACCTTAACTGGATCTAATATTTTGAAACATTCCTTGTATTCAGGATTTTGCTCAAAATTCAGCAGGACAAAATGCGCAAAATGCTCACGCCCAAACTTTTCGACGGTGTAACTTTTCCCCACCTGCCTGGCCCCGCGAAGAAGCAGTGGCATACGCCCCTTTAACCCCTTCCAGCGAACTAAATCTGCCTCAACCTTCCTTTTCATAACCCTAATTTATGGGTTTAGCCCGTGTTTTACAAGGCTTTTTTATCAGTCAGAGCTGTGTTTTACAAGGCAATTTTCGTAAGTTACTTATATCCAGTCAGGATTTCGTGGCTCGATTCGGTGATTAAAATCGTGTGTTCCCACTGAGCGGAGGGTTTTCCATCGACGGTGCGGACGGTCCACTTATCGATTGGGTCGACTGTGCCCTCTCGTTTGCCGGCGTTGATCATCGGCTCGATCGTGAAGGTCATGCCGGGGGCCATCGGGGTCTCGATGTTGTTGTAGTGATGGGGCACTTCGGGGGGCTCGTGGAAGGCAAGGCCGACACCGTGGCCGACGAACTGGTTCACCACGGAACAATTGTAGAGCGCTGCGTGCTCTTCGATCATGTCTCCAACGGCCCGGATAGGAACGCCTGGCTTGCAGATGGCAATCGCCTCCATCAGACACTCGTAGGAGGCGCGCATCACCCGCTGTTTTTCCTCAGAAATTTTTCCGATTGCAACCATGCGGCTACAGTCGCCGAAGCAACCGTCGGCAATGCAGGAGACGTCGATGTTGAGAAAATCTCCCTCTTCGAGCTTTCGCTCGTCGGGGATGCCGTGACAAATGACCTCGTTCAACGAGGTGCAGATCGACATCGGGAAAGGAGGGTCATCATAGCCGAGACAGGCGGGAATGACGTTTCTTTCTGCGTGGAGTTTGCGCGAGAGG
>Ga0207157_1058_pt1 | contig 10530 bp, 9 predicted proteins | sample Alteio_BWMinHeat_25_FD_153508 | JGI IMG/M metagenome (GOLD analysis project Ga0207157, IMG submission 153508) | Enriched cells from forest soil in Barre Woods Harvard Forest LTER site, Petersham, Massachusetts, United States -... | ecosystem: Environmental > Terrestrial > Soil > Temperate forest >...
ATTATGAATCTGGCCGTCAACGCGCGTGACGCCATGCCCGAAGGCGGGCGCCTGCTGATTGAGACCTCGAATGCCGAACTAGATAGCAACTACAACGCCGTGCATCCCATTGTGCGGCAGGGCCGTTACATTCTCCTGGCTGTTTCGGATACCGGCACGGGCATGAGCGCCGAAACGCAGGCGCGCATCTTTGAGCCGTTCTTTACGACCAAGCCACAAGGCAAAGGCACGGGCTTGGGCCTGTCGACGGTTTACGGAGTGGTGAAACAGAGTGGCGGATTCATCTGGGTCTACAGCGAAGTCGGGAGAGGGACTTCGTTTAAGGTCTATCTCCCGCGGGTGGATCAGCCCATTGAGCGCGCCGGGGCAGTGCGCGGGGTGTCGGAAGCGCCGCGAGGAACAGAGACCATCCTGCTGGCCGAGGACGAGCAGGACGTTCGCGAAGTGGCACGCGAGTTTCTGGAATCAGGCGGCTACACCGTGATTGAGGCGCGCGACGGTACAGAGGCGTTGAAGCGAGTCGAAAAATATGAAGGCGCCATCCACTTGATTGTTACCGACATGGTCATGCCGGGTATGACGGGACAGGAACTTACCGCGAAATTGGTGCAGCGTCGCCCGGAAATGCGGGTTCTGTACATGTCGGGATACAGCGAAAGGGCGGCGGCCGACTCCGTGCGAGGCGACTCCGCGATTCGTTTACTGACCAAACCTTTCAGCCGCTGGGCGCTACTTCGCGCGGTGCACGAAATCCTGAAACAAGCCTGAAGTTACCGGCCATCCTTCCGCCAAACGTACGTTGTCAGCAATTCTAGCGAACCTTGGGATGCTTTTTATGCCAGTCAGTATGGGATTGGAATATTCGTCCCGCCTGGATGACGCCAAAATCGTCACCGGCCCGGCCCACAAATTGCAATCCGACGGGGAGATTCTTCTCCGTGAAACCACAAGGAACGGACATCGCCGGCAGCCCGCAAATATTGCCGAGGCCACCGAGAGGATCGGGAAAGACGAGACCGGTCTCAAGATTCAAGGGCAGCGGCGTCGCTGGAACCGGCTGTGCCGCCGTCGCGAGCACGTCAAACGTCTCGAACAAGGAATCCATTTTCTTCTGAGCGATTTCTCGCACCTTAAGAGCCTGCAGATAATCGGCTGCGGAATACTGCTCGTTGACGTAGCCGGCGATTTGTCCAAGCGGATCAGTCAATTCGCTGACGCGACGCTGTTCAGATTGATCACTTGAGGTTGCAAAACTTGCAAGCGGCTGAATGCGAGAAGTTGGCGCGTTAGAGTGGACGCGCGATCCGCGGCGCGGTCGATCTGCTCAATTTTTCTCGAATATTTTTCTTCACTTGGGAGGACGTTCAGCAGCAGCTCGGTATGTCCCTTGATCACCATCAAAAGATTATTGAAATCGTGGGCCACGCCACCCGCCAAGCGTCCCACCGCTTCCATTTTTTGCGACTGCCGCAGTTGCTGCTCCAGCAGGTGGCGTTCACTGATATCCTGAGCCACGACCAGACGGACCCGCCTCCCGGCATATTCCAATTGATGAGAAATGGTTTCAACTTGGATGACCTTCCCGTCCTTTTTACGGTGCTTCCAATGTCCGTGATAGAGCCCCTCGTCTGGAATCCGATTCAATTGATCGAGATATTTTGCCCGTTCCTCCTCGGGACGAAGCTCCAGAACGCTCATGCGCTTGAACTCATTCTGCGAATATCCATACTGAAGAACGGCCGCTTCGTTCACTTCCAGGAATCTCAGTGATTCCCTGTCCATCACCCACGTGGGGAGCGGATTGTAGGTGAATAGCAACCGGAACATTTCCTCGTTCTTTCTGAGCGCGTCTTCCGCTCGCCGACGCTCGATTGCCAGGGCAATGTGACCTCCGACAGAGCTTAGAAACTCCAGATCGCGTATGTCGTAAGCATTTTCGGCGTGGTAATGCTGGACAACAAGGACACCAATGGTGGCAGTCGGAGTCTTGAGCGGAACACCCAACCAAGAGGGCGACTGCGAACCAACGAGCTCGACTTCCCCTTTTGCGGCAAGCCGGTCGAACTCGTGCTGCGGTATCAACATCGGTGAACCTGTCCGAAACACAAGTGCCGTGCAGCTGCGGCCTACTTTTTGCGGCGCAGGCGCCACATCGACCTGGTCCGCAAAGAATGGAAACGTAAAGGTGTCCGTAACCTGATCATGCAGGGCCACGAAGCAGTTTTCCGCGTAGACGACTTTCTTCAGCGCCAGGTGGATGCCCCCCAATAACTCATCCAGGTTGGCCGTCTGGTTGAGAGCCTGCACGATTTCGGAGATGACCTGACGCTCTGCCTCCATGCGATGAAGATCGGTGACATCCCGAAAACCGACGACCAGCCCTTCGATTCCATGCGCTTTCGAGCGCTCGCGAGCCTCAGCGTCAAACCAGCGCCAACTCCCGTCTGTGCTTCGCAGGCGGCAGCGTCCCCCTGGTTTCCCATGCTGACTGGCGGAAAGTCCGCAAAGGCATGCGCGCATCCCTTCGGCATCGTTTGGATGAACAAGCTCGAGAATCGGTCTGCCAACAAGATCTTCCGTGCTGTGGCCAAGGAGTCGTGTAAAACCCACGGTTGCAAACTGAATATTTCCCTCAGGGCTGAGAATGGCAAGCAGTTCCCGGACGGAGTCCAGCAGCGTGGCGAGTTGCTCCGGTCCAAGGATGGTGGCTTGCGCGAAGGGGGCACGTTGACTCATCTGATGGCTGCTCGCGACACTAGCCTGCGCAATTTTCCATCGCGGGCAAGAGCGGGTCTTGCGTCCTCCGTTAGGACTTGTCTCTTACGTGCATCGACGGCTTGTCAAGCTGGCAGAAATCGAATCGTTTTAATCATACGAAAGCAGCACGCCGGTGTATGCACCAGAATGAGAAAACGTCGCGAAAAAATGACTGTACCAAAGGTCAGGCCCCTCCTGAAAAGGGCACCTTTTACTCCCTTTGTGAGCGTGTTACGCTCCCCTCGTTCTTTGACAACGAGTACGCCCCGTCGTCATCCGCGCGGGCACTCCGAGGAGGCCATCCGGCTATGCACGGTATTTGGAAAGATATGTTCGTTATGGGACTTCCACTGGCCGAAAAAATCCTCCGGCCAATCATCGTCTACGCATTCCTGGTGATCAGTCTCAGGCTTTCCGGAAAACGAGAACTCGTCCAGCTAAATCCTTTCGACCTGGTAGTCCTGCTGACGCTGTCCAACACCGTACAGAACGCCATCATCGGCGAAGACAACAGCGTCCTCGGCGGAATTATCGGAGCCTCCTCCCTGCTGGTCACCAACTACCTAGTTGTTCGCTTCCTCTACGACCATAGGAATCTTGACCAGCTGGTCGAAGGCCGCGCAGACGTTTTAGTGGAAAGCGGCAAGGTGCGCACGCGGAATTTGAAGCGGGAGCTGATTACCATGGCACAGCTCGAAGCCGCGGCACGGAAGCAGGGCTTCGACTCAATTGCCGAAGTCGACAAATGTGTCCTGGAACCAGGCGGTACGCTTACGTTCGTTGGGAAGAAGCCAGCCTCCGAAGAAGTACGCCACCAGGAGTTGCTCGGCAAACTGGATCGCCTCTCGCAGGAAATTGCCCTGCTGCGGGGCTCACAACCGCCGAGTCGTGCTTAATTCAGTGAAGGAAGAATCCTGTGGCTGCCAAAGCCATGCCCGCAGCTCCAATCAGGACGCCACCAATCCAAAAGAATTTTTTCTTGGTCAGCAGCGTAATCGAGCAGATGACCAGCCCGATTTCCAGCAGCGCTTCTCCGCCGTCGAATCGGTCGGCTTGACGAACCGTCAAATCGCGCTCATCTTCCAGATTCTTCGCCTCTTTGCTGACGTCGCCTTTGTCGCTTTCGTAGTGCTCCACTTCTTTCGCATACTTCTCTTTGAGTTTCTCGCCAAGATCCTTGTTCAATGGCGCCACAAGATTCACCACGTCGGAAATCTCCTGAGTTTCGTGAAGCCGGATGCTCTTCGCCTGGTACTGCGTCCAGCGGCTCGCTGCCTGCGTTTCCAGGCGCAACCCCTCGGTGTGCGCCCGGTGGCCGAGCAGCGACACCCCGGCCACAAAAACGGCCATAATCGAGATGGTAATCGAGACCGGGAGGACCAGCGGATGGTCCTCGTGATGGCTCTCAGGAAGTTCAATGCCTTCGCCCATTGCTTAATTCTCCTTTAGCAAGTTCACATGGAAGAATCAGACGACATCATCTGGAGTGACTCGCGGGCAGCCGCCAGCGTCCGGTCAATATCCTGCGACCTGTGCGCCGAGGAAACAAACGCTGCCTCAAACTGCGACGGCGCCAAAAATATGCCCCGATCCAGCATCTCGCGAAAGAATCTTGCATACCTCTTGGTGTTGGAACGTTTGGCGTCAGCATAATTCCTTACCGGCCCCGGTGTGAAGAAAACCGTCGCGAGCGAGCCGATGGCGTTGATCTGCGTAGGTACTCCGGCATCAGCAAGTTCCGCGCGCAGTCCAAGAACCAGCCGTTGCGCCATTTCCGCCATCTTTTCGTATAACTCAGGCTTGGTCAGTTGCTGAAGTGCCGCGATTCCGGCCCGCATCGCAAGCGGGTTCCCAGCCAGCGTGCCCGCCTGATACACCGGGCCGAGCGGCGCCACCTGGTCCATCAATGCGGCCCGTCCGCCATAGGCTGCCACTGGAACTCCACCGCCGATAATTTTTCCGAGCGTCGTAAGATCCGCTTCGACGCCCAGAAGCTCCTGCACCGAGCCATTCCGCAGACGAAATCCCGTGATCACTTCGTCCACAATCAATAGCGCTCCATTTTTTTTGCAGATTTCCTGCAATCCCTTCAAAAACCCCGTCTCCGGAGGAACGACTCCCATGTTCGCAGCGATGGGCTCGACAATGATCGCTGCAATTTTGTCCTTATGCTGTTGAAATGCCCGTTCGACCGCGTTGAGATCGTTGTACGGCACGTTCAACGTCAACCCTGCCAGCGCCGCGGGCACGCCCGGGCATTCCGCAATCCCGAGAGTAGCGAGGCCGGATCCCGCCTGTGACAAAAAGCTGTCCGCATGTCCGTGATAGCACCCTTCGAACTTCACGATGAAGTCGCGCTTGGTTACCCCGCGCGCCAGCCGCACCGCGCTCATCGTCGCTTCCGTGCCGCTCGAGACGAACCGAATCTTTTCGATAAAAGGAATCGCCCGCGTGATCATCGTCGCGAGTTCCAACTCCAGCTCCGTCGTCACTCCAAAGCTCGTCCCGCGCCGCGCCTGGTCTGCAATCGCCTCGCTAATCGCGGAATTCGCATGCCCCAGAATCATCGCGCCCCACGAGCAAACATAGTCAAGCAACTCGTTCCCGTCCGCGTCGTAGAGATATTGCCCGCTGCCGCGCTCGATAATCAGCGGCTCCCCACCCACGGAACGGAACGCCCGCACGGGGCTGTTCACGCCGCCCACCAACACCTTTTCGGCGCGTTCGAAAATCTCGCGCGAACGCTTGCGTTCGCGTTTCAATCGGAATTGAGCTGTACTCATGTTCGATTGCTCAAATTATCATGCCTTCAGCCAGCGTGCGACATCCTTGGCGTGGTAGGTAAGAATAATTTCCGCTCCGGCTCGCTGGATGCCCGTCAAAATCTCCAGCACAATCCGCTTTTCATCCAGCCAGCCGTTTTTCGCCGCAGCTTTCACCATCGCGTACTCTCCGCTGACGTTGTAAGCCCCCACCGGCACATCAAACGCCTCGCGCACTCTCCGGATAACATCCAGGTACGCCAGCGCCGGCTTTACCATCACCATGTCCGCGCCTTCTTCGAGGTCAAGCTCCACTTCCTTCAGCGCTTCTCGCACATTTGCCGGATCCATCTGATAGCTCCGTCGGTCGCCAAATTGAGGGGCGGACTGCGCCGCCTCCCGAAATGGCCCGTAAAATCCCGAACAATATTTCGCCGCATAAGAAAAAATGGCAATGTCCTCAAACTTGTGTTCATCCAAAGTTTCGCGAATGGCCGCGACGCGCCCATCCATCATGTCGGAAGGAGCAACAATATCGGCCCCCGCCCGAGCGTGCGAGAGCGCTTGCTCTGCAAGAATAGTCAAGGTTTCATCATTGGCCACTTCGCCGTTTTCAATAACGCCGCAGTGCCCATGATCTGTGTATTCGCACAGGCACACGTCGGTAATCACAAGAAGTTTCAGTTTCGCTTTGCGAATACCTTCAATCGCACGCTGAACCACACCGTGTGCGCCCAACGAACTCGCACCTCGCGGGTCCTTCGTCTCCGGCAGTCCAAATAGAATAATTCCCGGAATCCCCAGCGACTCCACTTCGCGGCACTCTTCCACAATCTGTTCCACCGACTGCTGATAGACGCCCGGCATGGAGCTGACTTCCTGCCGAACCTTCATCCCCGGGCATACGAACATCGGATAGATCAGGCCTGCCGTTGTGAGTCGCGTCTCTCGCACAAGGCCCCGTAGCGCCTCGCTTCGCCGCAAACGCCGTGGCCGATGGGTCGGAAAACTCATGCTCGTTTCACTCCTGCCGGAGCCGCTTTCCCGGCTCCCGCAAAATGCATTTCCAGCGCTTCGATCACCGCCGCAGAGCTCGTATCTGCGGCCACTACGGCGCGCGAAACTCCTGCTTGGCGCAACGCGTTAGCCGTCACTGGTCCAACCGCCGTGACCGCGAGTCGGCCCTGCAGAAGGCGCAATTGCTCGCCGCCCAGCAACTCCGCAAAATGTTGCACCGCCGATGGGCTGAAAAACAAAATCGCATCCGTTTCCCCACTGGCGATCTGGCTCAGATTTTTTTCATCCACAGCCTTCGGCCGCAGCGTGCGGTAAGCAATCACTTCGCTGACCTCCGCGCCATGCCGCTTCAGCGCCACCGACAAATCCGGATTGGCGCGATCGCTTCGCGGCAACAAGACTTTTGCCCCGGCCAGCTTGCTCCCCAGCTCTTCCGCCAGCCCCGTACCGGTGTGCGTCCCGGCAACGTACTCAACCGGAAGCCCCGCCTGCTGCGCCGCTTCGGCGGTCACAGGTCCGACGCACGCAATTCTCAGCTTGCTATCCTCGCGAATCACTTTGCGCTTCAGATCCTCGCAGCGTTTGACCACGGAACGGACCGCTTGCGCGCTTGTCAGAATCATCCAATCAAATCGCTGAATGTCGGTAATCGCCGCATCAAGCGGCGCGAAGTCTTCCGGTTCAGCGAACGAGACTAGAGGTAGTACTACGGGAATCGCTCCTAGAGCCGTCAGTTCCCGCGCAATCGCCTCGCTCTGTGCCGCAGAACGCGTAATGACGATGCGCTTCCCCGCCAAGCTCTTTAGCCTTGACTCATCCACGCTGCCGGCTCACTTCTTCCAGAATGGACTGCGCCCCCGCTTCAATCAGTAGCCGCGCCATGTGCTCCCCCAGTTGCGCCGCCTGGTCCGGCGGACCCGTCGCGCGCTGCTTCACATATTGCTCTCCGTCCACGGAACAAACGCACGCCTCCAACACGAGTTCTCCCCGCTCCACGCGGGCCCACGCTCCCAGCGGAACCTGGCACCCGCCATGCAATGCCGCCAGCAGCGCCCGTTCCGCGATAATCGCCGTCCGCGTCTCCCCATCATCCAACGGCGCCAAGAGATCCCCGGCTTCGGTGTCTTTCAGCCGGCACTGCACCGCGATCGCCCCCTGCCCCACTGCCGGCATGCATACGTCCGGAGACAGGACCTCTGCAATCCGCTTGCTCAACCCCAGCCGATCGAGGCCCGCTTTGGAAACCATGATGGCCTCATATTCGCCCCTTTCTACCTTTCTCAACCGCGTGTCCACGTTTCCCCGGAGGTCACGCAGGTCGAGGTCCGGCCGCAGGTGCTTCAATTGCGCCTGCCGCCGCAGGCTGCTCGTTCCCACGCGCGCCCCGTGCCGCAGGTTGGCCAGCGTCGAGCCGACCAGGCAATCGCGCACATCGTCGCGCCGGCAAACCGCAGGAAACATCAGGCGCGAAGGAATGTCTGTCGGAATATCCTTCACGCTGTGCACCGCCAGGTCGATGGTTTCCTCCAACAGCGCTTCTTCCAATTCTTTGATAAAAATCCCTTTGCCGCCTATCTGCGTCAGCGGAGCCTGCTGCATTTTGTCACCGCTGGTCTTAATGATAATCGTTTCCGTTTCCATGCCGGTCGCGGCAAACAGTTGCTTTCGAATCGATTCCGCCTGCCATTTCGCAAGCATGCTGCCGCGCGTGCCGATTCGCAGGATTCTCACGGCTTCTCCCGGTTGGAAAGAAAAAGATCGCGCAGCGCTTCCACGTTCTGAATTTTCCGCCGCAATTCTCTCTCTCCCCGCAAACGCTGCGCCGGCTCCAGCAGCACCTTCTCCAGCATCTCATCCATCAATTTTTCCACCTGCGCCCGATCCGCTTCCGTCAGGTGTTTCATCGGCTCCATGCGCGAGCGGATGAAAGACGTACGTTCCTCGCGCAGCTTCGTGCGCAGCGCATCCACGAGCCCCACCAATTCCACGCTCGCTTGCCAGGACAAAAATTTGGTCACGTGCTCTTGGACAATTTCCTGCGCGTGAGGAATCTCGCTTTCTCGCGCGCTGCGATTCTGCTGCACGATCTCCGTCAAATCATCCGTATTGTAAACGTAGACGTTGTACAGTTGGCCCACGCTGGGCTCAATATTCCTCGGCACGCCCAAGTCCATCAGAAACAATGCGCGATTCCCGCGCGCTGTCATGGCGCGTGCGACGATATCTCGCCGCAAAACCGGTTCTTCCGCGCTCACCGACGCCACCACCACATCCGGCGTTTGCAGCGCGGTATCCCACTCACCCCAGCCGACAACCTTGCCGCCAAATTGCTTCGCGAGTTCATCCGCCCGTTCGCGCGACCGGTTCATCACAAAAAGCTGCGCGATTTCACGATCTCGTAGATGCGAGACCACCTGCTCGCTCATCGCCCCCGCGCCCACCACCAACGCCTTGCGCTCGCTCAATTTCCCAAAGATCCGTTCCGCCAGCTTCACTCCCGCCGCCGCCGCGGACATCGGCCTGGTGCCCAGCTCCGTCTCGGTCCGCACGCGCTTGCCCACTTCCAGCGCGCCCTGGAACAGGCGGTTCAGCACTGGCCCGGTCGCGCCGTGTTCGTGCGCGAAGCGATACGCTTCCCGCACCTGGCCCAGGATTTCCGCCTCGCCCAGCAACATGGAATCGAGCCCTGCCGCAACGCGAAAGAGATGCCGCACCGCTTCGTGGTCGTAGTGATGATAGAGCGAAACGCCAAGCACGTCCGGCCGCACCGAATGAAATTCGCTCAGAAAACTGGAAAGACCCGGCGCGCATTCGTGCGAAGACTCCGGCGGCACGCCATATACTTCGCTGCGATTGCACGTGGAAAGCACAAGCGTCTCTTCGAGTATTCCCCGCGCTCGCAGTTCCTCAGCCGCCCGCTGTGTCTGCTCCGCGTTGAAAGACACTCGCTCGCGCACCTCTACAGGCGCGGTGCGGTGATTCAATCCGACGAGAACAATTTCCATGCCGCGGTTCAAGCGCTCCTAAAAGTAGCGGTGGCTGTGCGAAAGATACAGATTGACCACCGTAAAACTCAGCACCACGATCACAAAATTGAAGATGCACAATTTTGAAGCACGCGCCCCGCGCCACGCCGCTGTTCCCGCCAGCCGAAAGTAAAGCGCATACAGCGCCAGCACCAGCAGCGTGATGAGGTATTTGGGATCAAAAAACGAATTCTGCCCCGGGAGTTGATCCACCGACACGAAGCCCAGAGCCGTTCCAGCGGCAATCGAAATCAGCCCTACCAGCACGCTTGACCGGCTCATCTGATCGAGCAGTTCCAGCGCCGGAAGCCGCCAAACCACTTCCCCAAGTTTATGCCTTCGCAGCAACCGCTCCTCCCCCAGAAAAATGAGGCTGAGCACGAAGGAAAGCGCGAACGCCGCGTAAGCCAGGATGCTTAGCGTTACGTGGAGCGCAAAGACCACCCCGTGCACTTTAGGAGGAGATAGCCGGTCCGCTGGCGCAAGATGCGCGGCCAGAAAAAACACCAAAATAAACGGCAGCACGAACGCTCCCACCGATCGCTGCCGGTGATAAAGCTCCAAACCGAGATAGGTCAGCGCCAGCAGCCATCCGAACAGCGACATCGAACCATACAAATCATGGTACGGAACCGTATGCAAGCCGCGCGACCTCTCCAAAAGCGCAAAATAGTGCGCCATCAACCCCAGTCCCAGAAACAGCGTCCCCAATCTGCCCGTGAGCTTGTTTCCTGCAGCCAAAAAGCGCACATAGAGCCCAAAACTCAGGACATAGGCGATAGCCGTCAGAATCGGAAAAAGTTGGTTCATGCTCGAACCTGAGCCCCCCGGCTCAGCGCTGCACGCAGTAGAACTTCTCTGGGCCTTAACTGGCTGAAGCCCTATGGTATTAATCATTTCGAGTATAGCCCACACCCGCGGGTACTCGCACAAGTCGCGGCACCGGTTAGTCGTTTCAGCAAGTCCCG
>Ga0207157_1061_pt1 | contig 10276 bp, 8 predicted proteins | sample Alteio_BWMinHeat_25_FD_153508 | JGI IMG/M metagenome (GOLD analysis project Ga0207157, IMG submission 153508) | Enriched cells from forest soil in Barre Woods Harvard Forest LTER site, Petersham, Massachusetts, United States -... | ecosystem: Environmental > Terrestrial > Soil > Temperate forest >...
ATAATCGCCGTAGGCATCGAAAGAGGTGCTCAAATGGTCGTAAAATTGTTGCTGTCTTTGCTCCAAATAACCAATTTGCTCCTGGTCTATTTCATCATGAGTTCTCCGGAGATAAGCGAGGTATTCCTTCATCCAGCCATTCAGAATGTCTTGGCCCTGGTGGCGATCGCGCGAAAGAAAGCGGAGCTCGAAAATGGATTTGCTCTGTTTAGCCGGTGTGATGGTGAGTCTGGAGATCAGCGACTGCGCAACGTCGATAAAAGGAGCAATCGAGAGGGAATAATTGTGACGGTAGCGGAGGAGTTTCGGGGTGTGGGTCAAAGTGAAGCGGACGTTGTCTAGAACAACCTCTGTTCCTACAACCGCGTCCACACTTTTGTTTTTTCCAGAAGAGATAGTAAAATGCGTAGGATCGGTGAATCTGAGAGAGAAAGAAGCGGGAATGTTCTCTTCATAAGCGACATCTCGGAATATAAAAGAGTCTTTGTCTTCCAAAAGTTCGTGATTATTGGCCCGAAAATTATCGCGAACCAAATGGTACCATTCGACCCATTGTCCCCACTCCCCGACCGTTGCTTGCAACCCCAGCTTGGCGACGAGAGGTTTGAGCACCGGATGGGATTTGATCAAGACGGTCATCTGCGACTCGGGAGGAGCATTGCTCAATCCTCCTAAAATCGCTCCCAATCCTCCCATGGCCCCTTCCTTCTCCCCCCCTTCTTTAAACGTCGCCTCTATCTTGTAGTGGGGAGGTTTCAAAAGGAGCATCCAAAAGGCAAGCAGGGCAAAGCAGAGGCCGACTTGAACGATCCTTTTTCTCTTCCGCTTGAAGAGATCGAGGACATCGCGGACCGTAAAGATCCGCACCCCTTCTTCCAGCAATATTTCTTTCTCTTCCATCAGGGTATGATGATTCCGACTGTACCTCGGACTGCATCCAGTCCCGAGAAGCTCGGCAGCAGCTGGGAAATGAAGCGATTCCACTCGGTGATGGGTTTTGCTGCGACGTAGACAATATCTCCTGGCATGACGAGGAGACTGTCGTTGGGCAAGTGGATCACATGTTCCCAGTTGAGCGTATAAATCTTGGGACTAGCGATGTTTCCGCGGATGATTTGGATATAGGATCTATCCCCTGTATGGGGAATCCCTCCCGCATAGGAAAGGGCGAGGCGCAATGGAAGAGAGCCGTTGGGGAGGGCAATCGTCGCCTCTCGCCCCACCTCTCCCATCACCATCATCGTAGCAGCAGTAGGCTCTGCGATATAAAGCTTATCTCCGCCGCGCATCACGATGTTTTGAGACATATCGCCTTGTTTGAGCAGGCGACTGATGTCTACAGGGAGGAGCTTCCCTTCGCGCGAAATGTAGCTTTTGAAGAGGTTGGCGTCATTGGGAACACGCGCCCGCGAAAGGACATCGAAAAGGCGGATCTTCCCATCGACCGGAATGCTCGGCATGCCGACGAGGCCTGCGAGCTCGACTTTGCGAGCGATCCGGTCTTTGTAGGTGATGAAAATTTCAGTGTCGCGGATCTGCTCTTGGTAAAAATCTTGGATCTTCTGCCGCGCCTCTTCGAGAGTAAGTCCTGCGACAGTGATGGGAGGAAGGTCGGGAAGGCGAATCTGCCCCTCTACGACCCGGTACCCAATCGAGATTCCAATACTGTGGACCGCCCCTGCGATGTCGGGGCGCTTCGGTTGGTAGAGGCCGATGAGGAGGATATCATCTTCATGGATCTCATCTTTGTACTCATCGAGGAGGGTCTCGTCGAGCTCTTCGTAACAGATCCCTTCCATCTCAAGAATCGAGAATTTCCCCTCGCGGATTTTATACGAGTCGAGGACAAACTCATCAGCGCCACAAAGGTCTTTCCCCATGTAGGGACCGTTGCAGCTGGCAAGAGAGAGAAGGCAGCAGATCACTAGAAAACGCATGGATAATAAGAAAGTTTCTCAGTAAAATAGCAGCATATGTTTTTTCTGAGAACAAGTCTACCGATATGAAGCGAATTTTAATCACAGGCGCTGCCGGCTTCATCGGATTTCATCTCGCTTCGCATCTCAAAGCACGAGGGGATTTTGTGGTGGGCCTCGATAACTTCAATGCTTACTACGATCCTTGGCTTAAGAGAACTCGAGCGCAGAGGCTACAGGAACAGGGAATTGCAGTTGTTTCCTCTGACATCTGTGAACAGCCAAGGCTCCAAACTCTCTTGGACCAACATGCCATCACCCACGTCGTCCACCTCGCTGCCCAGGCTGGCGTTCGCCACTCCCTCTCCGCTCCCAACGACTATGTCTCCTCCAACCTCCAAGGCTTCGTCTCTCTTCTCGAAGCGTGTCGTCATTTTCCTCACATCAAGCTCATCTTCGCCTCTTCTTCCTCTGTCTACGGAACCAACAAAAAAATTCCCTTCAGCGTCGAAGATTCCACCGACCACCCCACCAACCTCTATGGCGCCACCAAAAAAGCGGGCGAAGCCATGGCCTATGCCTACCACCACCTCTACGGCCTCTGCATCACCGGCTTGCGCTACTTCACCGTCTACGGACCCTGGGGCCGTCCCGACATGGCCTATTACCGGTTTGCCAAGAACATTTGTGCGGACCTACCGATCCAGCTCTTCAACCAGGGGCAGATGCGACGTGATTTCACCTACATCGACGACATCGTCGCGGGGACTGTCGCTGCGCTGGACCTCGGCGCATCCTACGAAATCTTCAACCTGGGAGGCCACCAGCCGGTCGATCTGCTCTACCTCGTGGAACTTCTGGAACAGGCGCTAAGGAAAAAGGCTGTTCGCGAGCTCCTCCCCATGCAACCAGGCGAGGTCCTCGAAACCTATGCCGATATCGAGAAAAGCAGGCAGTTGCTGGGCTGGAAGCCTAGCGTCCCGCTGGAAATGGGCATGAACCGCTTTGTCGAGTGGTTCCAGCAACACCACAAATATAATAAAATAATTTAATTTACTATTTTAATTATTGAATATTATTTGTAAAAACTATATAATTATAACAAACAAAAGGTAAAAAAATGAACGCAACAGATCCCATGGAGCTTACACTAGAAGTCCCCATGCACTCAATGATCATGTACTCAATGATTGAGCCCCTCCCTGAGGGACCCCTCTTTTCCGTGTATGAATTTCCTCTTATTAACGATTTAAGAAAAATCGTAGGTGAATATCTCCTGGATTCCTCATTTCCTCCCGACAAAGATCGTGAGAGTTGTAAATTGGACCCAACCTCCTATTCTAAAATCATAAGTGGGAAACGTTACCTCGGTCAATCTACAAGCCACTATTCATTCGATTATCGCTATGGCCATATTTTTAACGCCCTAACACCCCTGATCGAAATATCTTCCGCTTTTTCTAACCCTCCCATTTCTTATGAATTGCGCGCTCGCATCGATCAGATCTTTCATTCAACTTATCAAATCAAACACCAGTATCAGGCACAATCGACGACTTTAAAGCCTTTAGCTTATAAACTATCTCACTCTTCGCCTTTTGAAGTACTGTCAAAGAAAGACGTCCAGGCAAAAATAGGTCTCAAAAAAATAGCTCCTTTGCTCGGCATTTCACTGGAAGACCCCCTCCCATCACGTCCCCCTGAGAAGGATTTCTATCTATTGTCTTCCTTACTCTGGATCAGTTTTGAGAGCTGTAGTGAACGCAACGGCCCGGTCTTCGAACAGCCTTATTTTCATTCAAAACAAAGCCTTGGGGACACCAGAAGTGGGATCTATAGGGGCTTTGAACCAAGATGAATATTTCAAGAATGTGGACCCCTTTCGATACCCGCCACCCTACCTATCAAGCAATCTGCGACAATAGGAAAAATGTGTCGAGAATTGTACTAGTACTCTGTTAACAAAATTTCCAGGGTGATTTCGGCGTCAAAGCAGATCAAATCGACGATCGCAAGTAGCTGCGTATTGAATTAATACGCAGCTACTTGCGAAGCCTAGCGGTCGTCGATTTTAGCGAGCTTTCACGCTCGAAATTCCCCAGGAAATTTTGTTAACAGAGTACTAGTCTGTCTCTACTGTTATCTCGAAATTCGTTGAAACACCCTCACGCAAATTTTTTCAGAAATTGAGGAAGCTGAGGAAGGATATCTGCAATCGGAAGGATTTCAATATCTCCACGATACAGCGGTTCTTTTCCTCCATAGAATAAGAACAATTTTGCAATCGGATATTCCTCTTTAAAAAGTTGCAAACTCCGTAGATCGGACGGATGTACTGTTTTAGAACTTTTCACCTCAATTGCAATCAGACTTTTATTCCCATATAAAATAAAATCAACCTCTTGTTGTTCGACAGTCCTCCAAAAATAGAGCTCGAAATTGAATCGTTCATAGTCATTCACTGCGTTTAATTCTTGAAAAACAAGAGTTTCTAGAGCTGTGCCTCCAATCAATTCAGGTGTATCCAAAGGACCTTTGGGTCGAATGGCTCTATATACACCAACATCAAAGTAATAGAGTTTGGGATGCACAATTGTTTGACGTTGTGCTTTTTTTGCAAATACAGGTAGTCGAGTAGCAATTAACAAATCTTCTAAAATAGTAAAATAATTTTCGACAATTTTCCGTTCTATTTTACATTCTCTGGCTACTTCCGACATGTTCAAAAGGCTGCCTTGCGAAAAACTAGCAATTTCTAAAAATCTAGCAAAGGCTGCTAAATTCCGAGTTAGTCCTTCTTGCAAAACTTCTTCACGCAAGTAAGTTCCAATGTAAGAATTTAAATATTCTTCTGCAGCGTTTTTATTTTCATATACAGCAGGCAAATGGCCAATAAGAAGAGATTCATTGAGATGAAAATCAGAGCCCAATTCAGTTGCAGTTAGGGGAAACATTTTATACGAATGTGCCCTGCCCGCGAGTAAATTGACTCCTTTGCGGCGCAAAGAGCGCGCACTGGATCCGGTTAGGATAAATCGATAACGGTGCGATTCAATCAACCGGTGTACTTCATTTAAGAGGTCTGGAATTTTCTGAATTTCATCGATTACAATCCAATCATCAAATCCCTTGGGAATTTTCTCTTCTAGAATAGATGGATTTTGAAGAAATTCCACATATGTGCTGACGGATAATAAATCGAAGACAATGGCATTTGGAAACTCAGCTCTCGTCCAAGAGGTCTTGCCAGTCCCTCTAGGTCCGAAAAGGAAGAAACTCGATTTATGGCGCTTAGGCGCTTCCAATAAACGTTTATACATGGCTTCATGCTAACATCTATTTTTGGAGTCGTCAATTCCATTTTCTGGCGATTTTTGGAAGACTGACTTCCATTTCTGTAAGTTACTTATTTTTAATATACTAGGGGACGTCTTCAAATTAGGTTCTGTCGATTTTCGGGTGCTTTTGAGCCTATTTTCGATTCAAAATCGGGGGGCTATATACTTCAGGTCGATATAGCCCCCCGATTTTGAATCGAAAATAGGCCAAAATCATCCCGAAAATCGACGAACCCTAATTTGAAGACGTCCCCTAGAGAGCCATTCCGCAAAAGTCCATTGCCCTGTTAAACCGGCGCCAAAGGCGCCGGTTTAACAGGGCAATGGACTTTTAGTGATATTTAATGGGAAATTTGTTTAAACGCCTGGTGTAAACCGTGTAGAAGATCGCTTGCGATCATGCTGTAGGAACCGAGCTCTTTTGCCACAATCTCTCCAGCCAAACCGTGCAGAGAAGCTCCCAGGACTCCGGCGTTGAATGGTGTCAAGCCTTGCGCCAACAGCCCTGCCAGCACACCCGTGAGGACATCGCCGGTGCCGGCTGTCGCCATGCCCGGGTCGCCGAAGGAGACTTTAACCTGTTGTTCTCCGTCACACACATAGGTCGGAGCGCCTTTCAACACGATGACAACTTTTCGCTTCCGGCAGAACTCTTGACACAGATCCAAAAGTTTTTCCTCTGCAGGAGGGCGCTGGAGTCCGAGGAGGCGAAGCGCTTCTCCTCGGTGAGGGGTGAGAAGAGAGCCTTTTGGAAAGACGAGATTGGGCTGCAGTGCGTCGGCGTCAATGACGCATTTTTTATCGATAGTGGGAAGTACGCACTTCAACCAAGCATCTGTCTTTTCACTTTTGCCTAGGCCTGGCCCGACAAATAGTGCTTGTGCGCGCTGAAGCTCTTGGTCCCATTCCGTTTTCTCCCAAGTTTGTGCGATGAGCTCGAAGGGGAGCTCGGCGATCTCTTCGAGGGAAAAGAGTCGGACGATGCCGGCGCCAGAGCGGAGCGCAGCAAGTCCTGCGAGCTTGGCGGCGCCGGGATAGCGGTGGGAGCCTGCAAACCCGAGACAGTAACCGGCTTGGTATTTGTTACGAGTGGAAAGGATCGGAGGGAGGAGGGCTTTGAGGTGATTCACAAATGTTCCTCTTTGATGGCTCGCTGGAGGAGTTTTTTTAGCTCTTTCACAGGTGCTCTTCTTTGATGGCTCGTTGCAAAAGCGCCTTCACGGCCTCACGGGGGTCGAGGTTTTCGTAGATGATCGAGTAGGTGGCTTCGGTGATGGGGACGGGGATGTGGTGCTGGCGGCCGAGGGCACGGGCGGAGACGCAGGTATAGACGCCCTCTGTGGCCATGCCGATTTTCTGGCGAGCCCCTTCGGGGGAAAGGCCTTCGGCGAGGAGCTTGCCAAACCGGTAGTTGCGGCTGTGGCGCGACATGCAGGTGACGCAGAGATCTCCCATGCCGGAGAGGCCGTTGAGGGTTTCGGGTCTACAGTGTTTGGCAACGGAGAGTTTTCTCATTTCGTGAAGGCCACGAGTCATGAGGGCGGCTTTCGCGTTGTCGCCGCTGCCAAGACCGTCTGAGATCCCGCAGGCGATCGCGATGATGTTTTTCATCGCGCCGCCGAAACAGACGCCGTGAAAGTCGCTGTTGGGATAGATCCGGAACGTGGGTGTGGTGAAGAGTTCGCAAATGAGCTTGATGATGTGCGTTTCATAGGCCGAGCAGACGATCGAGGTGGGCTGTTCTTGGATCACCTCTTCGGCGTGGCTCGGGCCAGTGAGACAGCCGACGAGGGGACTCCGCTCTTTGCCTAGGAGCTCGGAGATCACTTCGGGGAGGAGGAGTTGGGTCTCTTGTTCGATTCCCTTCGAGGTGAGGAGGACGGGCACTTCAATCTGGGTGTGTTTCAATAGTTCTGTGAAAACAGGGCGAAGCCCCGCCGAGGTGACGCTCTCGATGATCACATCGGGATGTTGGAGTACTTGGTTGAAATCGGAGGTAAAGCTCACTTGTTCGGGCGCATGGGACCCGGGCAACTTCGGGTGAGCGCGCGTTGTCTGAAGCATCTTTGCAAACTCGGGACTGCGGGTCCAAACGCGGACCCGATGACCGTTCTTCGCGAGCAGAGTCGCGAGAGCAAAGCCCCAGGTGCCAGCGCCGAGATAAGCGATCTCTTTCACGCAAGCCTCCTTTCTACTTCCTCGAGTTGTTCTAGGCTTTTCAAAGGAGCGTAACATGTTTCACGTGGATAACACAAAGCACTCACCTTGTTTGCATAGACAAATGCGTCAAAGAGAAACCGCTCCCGTTTCCAGATTTTTCTCTTCTGGACTCGGTGAAAAGGAAGCGGTGCTGCAGCCATTTTTTGTAAGAACGAAAGATTCATCGCGAGCATGCCTGTGTTGTTGTAGAAATAGGTTTCTTCTTTCAGGTCGAGGTATTCGAGGACCTCAATCCTACCGTTTCTCTCCACCAATACTCCCATCGATTCATCGGAACGGAGCCGCCCCACACACTTGATCGTCACATCGGCCCCTGTGTTTCGATGATGGGTCACAAGCGCTCGGTCTCCCAGATCGGCCAATGCATTCTCGATGGGAACTACCTGGACCACATCCACTCCGCGAGAAGAAAACAGCTCTCCTAATCTCGCCTTATGGAAAGCCTGATAGAGACTCCCGTTTCCATCCGACTCTCCTTGACTGAAAAAATAGATCTCTCTTCCGAAGTTTTTTTTGTCTTTGAAAAATGCAACTGTCTCTTCGTGATTCAAATCCGATGTCATCACAGCAATCGGAATACGAGGAGCTTTCTCGATGAGCCACTCGAAGAGACTTTTTCCTCGGAGACGAAACAGTCCCTTCGGCCCTTTTACCCCGAGCCGAGTTCCTTGTCCTCCTGCGAGAATGAGAGCGCCTACTTGTTGAAGCGGAGCGGGAATCACTTCGGATGCAAGAGGACAGGTTCTCAAGGGAGAGGTGGGAACGATCCTCTCTAACACTTCGTTCACAGAAACTGTGGAGAGATCGCCCTCTTTTCCAATCAGAGGAATGTGGCGCAAGAGTCGATTGGGAGAGGCTACGTTTTGTTTTAAAATCCCGTGGTTCGGATCGGCCCAAAGAGAGAGGAGCTCGATCGGAAACTGGGCGTCGAGATAATAGGAGAACGACAAAATTCCCGAGTCAGGGAGGATCAGATAGCTACAGCGGTTCTTGATGAGAGAGAGGAGCTCGAAGAGGGTGGTTTTCCCGCGAAGGTCGATGACACACTCGTGAGAAAAGAGGGGCTCTGGCGCAAAGCCGAAGAGGAGAACTTTGTATTTTTTGAGTAGCTCCAAGCGCTCAAAGAGTTCCCGCCATCGCTCTACAGGCCAGTTGCGCCAAAGCCCGTAGCAGGTCTCCGCAGAGACCTGCACTCCTACGTAAATACTCCCCTCTTCCAAACCAAATTTTTTCCACAACTCATCGTGAGCCGGATTCCACTTCAACCGGGGAACAACCTTCCCCCGCTGCCACCGCACCCACTCGCTCGGATCTGGATTCTCAATCACCAGATCGTACGAACCAAGATCCACTCCCCCTTCCTTTTTTTCTCCTCGCTTCCAGCCAGCCACTCCAATCACCTTCACCCCTTCCAACAGCGAAAACCCATCCACCAGATTCTCCCGTGTCAGAAATGTCACCTCCGCCCCCGGCACCCGCTCCCGCACTCGCTCCACCATCGCATACAACCCCAGCGCGATATCACCCAATCCCCGATTCCAACAAAACAAAACTCGTTTCCCACCCTTCTTCGCACACCTCTGCAACATCCGATCCAACGGATTCGGCAAAAACTTCCGTCTCAACGTCCTAAACATGCCCAAGTCCGCTTTTCTACTTCATCGACCGTAATCTCTTTCATGCACCGGAAATCGATCGGACACACCCGCTTGAAACACGGCGAACAGCTCACCCGTTTGTGAATCACACCCTCCGCCTGCCCATACGGCCCCGTAGCCAGATCGTCGGTGGAGCCAAAGAGCGCCACCAGGGGCACCTCAAAGGCCGCCGCGATGTGCATCGGCCCGCTGTCATTCGTGATGAGGACATCACAATCCTGGATCAAGCAGGCAAGCTCCCGCAAACTCGTCACGCCCGCGAGATCCATCACTTGCTCGGGCAACCCGAGACAGATTTCCTTCACCAAAGAGGCTGACGCCGCATCCCCGAAAAAGACCACTGAGAGCCCCTCATTGACAAGCCGTGTCGCAAGTTCCCGGAATCTCTCAGGGAGCCAACACTTCGCCGTCCCATACGCCGCGCCCGGGTTGATCCCGATGAGCTTTCGTCCTCGCTTGTATCCACGCTGGTAGAGGAGTTCCCTCGACTCTTGAATCTCTTTTTTCGAAACAAAGAGTCGGGGCGCCGTGTTGGAGGGGGGAATTCCGAGCGGCTCCAACAAGCGCTTGAACGCATCCACTTGATGCTCTCGCTGCGGCGCCACCACATCGGTCAAAAGCCACTTCCGGAAATGGCCCGCAAAGCCGATCCGCCGCTTCACCTTCCCCTGCCAGAACCACCACGCCGAAGAAAACGAATTCGTCAGCAAAATCCCCGTATCGAAGCCTCCCTTCCGGATCTTCTCGATGATGTCGCGCCTGAGATCTCCCCGCGAAAACCGATTGGCTACCCTCTCGAAACAAAACAGCTCATCGATCGACTTCTCCTCCCGGAGAAGCTCACACACGGGTCTTCGACACATCGCCGTGACCGACGCCTTGGGGAACGCCTCCCGCAAATCGGCCAACACCGGCGTCGCCATCACCAAATCGCCAATCCAATTGGGCATCCGCACAAGAACATTTTGAGGAACCATGGATTTATCATACCATGGGAGGCTAATTTACTTGATAGCGATAGACCCACCAAACGCAAGAATTTATTTGACTGAAACGGGTCTTTTAGAAATTGAAACCGAGACCAATCTCCCCATTTATTCCATCTAAACTCAATGTACCGTCGGATCCAAGTTCGCTAAAATCG
>Ga0207157_1062_pt1 | contig 10267 bp, 11 predicted proteins | sample Alteio_BWMinHeat_25_FD_153508 | JGI IMG/M metagenome (GOLD analysis project Ga0207157, IMG submission 153508) | Enriched cells from forest soil in Barre Woods Harvard Forest LTER site, Petersham, Massachusetts, United States -... | ecosystem: Environmental > Terrestrial > Soil > Temperate forest >...
CAAAAGAGTATGATATATGGCAAGTTCTGCACTAATTCTTCCACAGAAATTTCAGGATATTCCCGACAAAGACTTCACAGACGCACATGCAGAACAACTTGCTGAAGAAGTCCCCAATATAGAAGTACTCGATTTAAGCGAAAGACCCAATCTCACTGATCGTGGCATCAATGCCCTGGCTGCAAAATGCCATTTCGTAAGAGAAGTTAACTTCAGCAAAACATCACATATCACTCCCACGAGCCTCCTCTGTTTTTGTGCAGCAAACAAATACCTGACAAAATTAACCATTCGTCATTGCCCCCTTTCTTTGTCCCTAACTGACTTAAAAATCATATTGACTATCTGCCCAATGCTCCGACATTTTCATGCTTGCCGCCAATCGGTTCCTCCAAAGATCTTCAACGAAATAGCCCCTTTCATGAATCACATCACTCATTTGACATACCCCCCTCCCCTTCTTTCCTCGTTAAAAACCTACCTCGAAGAGGGTACCTTCTCTACTGTTCTCAACCATTTTCCAAATCTTCGAACGTTCCCTTGCACTATGTTAAGAATCAACGAATTCATTGCTTTTGCTCAAGCACATCCTCTCATAGAAGAATGTGAATATGGACACCATATAACTGAAGGGCATGTAACGGAAGCAATATCCAAATGGAAGAATCTTCGAAAGTTTAGTTGGGCAGCCTCTGCGACTGTCGGAGATAAAGGAGCAGAAGCCATTGCCAACTCCTGTCCCAACCTTGAAGAACTTTCTCTCTACAATCTTTCAGAAATCACTGATAGGGGATTGCAAGCGCTTGGCCAGTGCAAAAAATTACGCTTACTTAATTTCAGCTCCAATAATCTCGTTTCTCCTAAAGCTTTACTCGATCTGATTCTAGGCTATCCTAAACTAGATGACTATAATATCAGCCACCCCTTATCCATTACTCGTGCCGAAGTAATTGAAATAAGGAAAATGCACCGAGCTTTCATTGGCATGAGCAAACCAAACCCAAATATTTCCGACTTAGAGTTTGTTGAATTCTCCAAGTCACTCAAAGACGGATGGAGACTCAGTCTTGCAGGATGTTCTCGCTTGACAGATGCATCCATCCCAATCCTCATTCAAAATGGCTCCCATCTCCTCCAACTCAATCTAGAAAGCTGTAGGTTCTCTGAAAAGGGGATCATGACTTTAATTCAGGCTCTTCCCCACTTAGAAGGATTAAACCTCTCCTTCCGAAATTGGGACCCTAATCTTTCTCTATCAACTCAGCTTTTAGAAATAATCGCTAAAAGCAATCCTTTGCTTAAAACACTTGACCTTTCATTTAGTCGTCCTAGCGAGAAAGGAGTACTTGCCATCACCCGCTCTTGTTCCAAACTCGAATCTCTCTTTTTACGGGGTGATGCACATATTACTGATCATCTGATCGAAGAAGGCCTTACTCATTGCCCTCACCTTATCGAATTTTCGATCGGTTCCCCTTACATTACAGATGCTGGTATGAATCGTCTTCTTACAACCCATCCCGGATTAAAAACGCTCATTGTAGGACCCTGCCCACAAATTACCCGTGCCTTTATAGAAACAGTAACCACAGAGGCAAAAGAACTTAAGTCGCTCGATCTCTCTCGATGCCCCCAAATACGCGAATCAGACGCCCTCCACATATGGAAAAACTGTTTGAGTCTGGAGAGAATTTTTATTAGCGAAATTCCCTTCGAAAATCCAAACTCGCCACCGCCACCCTATTCTCCAAAACTCGATCAGCCTTTTTCGCCTCGAGCCCAGATCACTAACGGGGGACCTTCCGCCCCTCCTTTTGAACCGTTTTCTCCTCGAAACTCTCTTTTACCAGGTCGAGTCACGAACGGAGCCCCTTCAGCTCCTCCTCTCAGATCTATGCCTTTGTCTCCTCGAAATCCCCTTCTGCCAGGCCGGATAACGAGCGGAGCTCCTTCAGCGCCTCCTCCCGACTACCTCTTTTCGCCCGAGAAGAGCCCATCAGCCCCTCCTTTGTAACAGCCTGATAATAGAAAACTTAAAAAGAAAAGTTTTTAATTAATTAATTTGATATAATTAATAATAACGAAGCGAGAGTGTTAATTCATGTCTGTTGGAAGCGTCAACCCTAACGACTCTACCCCTCCCCCCCCTTCTACTGCAGGAAGGGGAAGCCCAGTTGAACAAACAGCAGATAAAGTAGACATACTCATTCAAAATAGAGGGTTAGTATCGAGCGTCTTGGCTATGGGGCCAACTTCTGCTTTTGCACAAACCAGGCGAGTACTCATTGAAGGACCCTGGGGCAAGGATCGACAAAAAAAATCTTATTACATGGAGATACAGAACTTTGTTGGCGCTCCAATATCCGATGAGGAACTAATAGAACTTGGAACCCAAATTCTCAACCAGTTTCATCAGAGTGCCGCAAATGAAAACCAAAGAACCCAACTATTTGAATACCCTCAAGGAATGGACTTAATAAGCGATGAAGGAGGAAAAACCATCCTACAACCCAAAGGAGCGAAGCCAGATGAAATTTCTCTCGCATCCAGAAAAATTGAGTTAAACTCCGAATATTCGACCCTTCTCGCTAACAACACAATCTTCCAAAACCTCAAGAATTCAGCCAAAATAAGCTACAAACTCGAGCAATCCCGCTATTCAAAACCTTCTTCTCCTCCACAACTCCCAGCGCCCCCTGTTATCCCCCCCGCTCCCACTGACCGTCTACCAGCAATTCAACAATCAAATTTCAATTGCTGGAGCGCCACAGCTGTTCAGATTTTTATAAATCGTTTTAAAGAAGTGCTCAAGGAAGGCCTGCAAAAACGCTCACAGAATTTAGAAATTATGATCAAGCATCTTACCGAACTTCAAGGCGACCAAGAAAATATTTTGAAAGACGCGACAGTAGGTAACCCTATAGAAAAATCTGCTATAGAAAACGCGACCAACACAATCAGAGATGCTCAATTCCAAATTACAGAACTACAAGAAGCACTAACGAAAACAAAAACTACAGAAAAATTGATCCAATATTTTAATTCCGACTTAAGCGATACTGATAAATTAATCAAGATCTGCACAGAAATCCATGGAGATTTTGGAACGAATATTCCCCCAAATGCACCTGGAGATCCTGCGGATATTCTAACTATCTTGCTTTCTTTCATTTATCCAAGTTCCCCATTGATCCGAAATGAAGAAATCAACAAGAAAAAAAACGAGCTGCCCTTTCGATTATTAATCGATACGAAAACAGGATCTCAATGCAGTAATTCTTTAGTGCTATTTCCTCCACCTCCAGAGGTTCGAACTGACGTGCTTGCCTTTGCAGATCTTATAGCTGCGCTAAACCAAACGATCTTGGAATATCCTGATATTTTGATTTTGCAAATGCCAGAGCCCCCAGAAGTAATTAGCGGCATTCCTCTTGAATTGGAGCTTGATGACCATCATTATTTTCTGGAGGCCGCTTCCGAACATTCCCCAGGCCACTACACCGCTGTCGTAAAAAGATCTGATGATTCTTGGAACAAAATCGACACGCTAAAAAAAAGTAAACCAGAAATATTCGATCTCGACCAAAACTTCCTCCGTCCGATGATGGCTAGAACGGTTATCTTTAGAAAACAAGAATCTCCCCCCTCCGCACCTCGGTAATCAAAGCCTTCCTAGACAAACAAAATAGCCCTTGCGTCGATTTACCCGCTGTCTGCTATACTTTACCCTTTTTACCTGGCGTCGTCCGATCTGAAGGAGAAGAGATATGGAAATCGCAGAATACAGCTTTAGTCCTGAGAAACAGAAAATTAGAAGACGGTGGCTATGGGCGTTGTCTGTAGGAATCGTTATCCCAGCCATTTTTATTGTTCTCGCGATTGTAATTAAAATAGGGACTGCCCTACCAGTGACTACATTTACGTTGGGGAAAGAATTCGGAGAGCTCATAGGCGGCCTGCTGATAAGCTTGATAGGGTCTTGGGCTCTCTATCACTGTGCCTACAGAAAATATGGAACCAAGTTTTTAACCTTTAATCTCGTATTTAGTCCCCTGGGTATACTGGCAGAGTTGTGGAAGTGTGCGACCCACTCAGCAACAAAATGGGAAATAGCAGGAGAGCTTCTGCTCCTCCTGCCGCTTTTTTGCTGGTGGTACGTTTGCAGCCTGAAATTGCGAAGGATCAACAAGAACCTGGTGGCTGTCCTGCATGAGAAAGATGCGAGAGAAAATCTAGCAGTGAAAGGGGCCCCCACCCACGATGCAACAAGCTGATCAAGCTAGACCTGAGACAGAGAACTGCCAGGAAACTGGCATATAGTCACAGAGGGGAATTAATGAGTGTACCATCATTCGATCCCATCAATAGTTTCGGGATATGGGATTTCTGGGCAAAAGAGCGCAAGAAAAATGGCTAGCACATTGAAAGATCATTCATTATCTGCCACATACGATGCGAGCAATAAAAAATTTACCATCCATAATACTTCAGGTATAGACAAGGAAATTATTGAGAAAATATTTTCCGATTATAGTTCTCTACGGAAAACAGAAATGGTAATAGGTCATAGTTTAAAATATTCAGGATCAAGAGATGCAATTGCTGAAGTTGAAAATTAGCCTCAAGAATTCTTGACTTAATTTCATGCTTAATGTAAGTTTATTAAAATTAAACAGGGACGATTGGCATGAACATCTTTTCAGCATACTCAGTTTTAACTTCAAACATATTAGGGTCTTTTACTGATCCATTTGAATTTCAGGGAACCTATGGAGAACCAACAGATGGAATTCGTCAAACTGTATTTGAACAAGTTGTGTCGCAAGAGGCCTTGATTCGTAACTTCTCTGATGAAAAAGTTCGTTTCCTATTAAACGATTCTTCTGCTTCAAAAGAAGAAGTGCGTGCGTATCAGAAAATTCTCATCGATGCAGCGATTGTCCATGACCAATACCATGGTCCTACCCTATCAGAAATGGTCACTCCCGATTTGTTGCAAAAACTGGAAAATGTCTGGAAAGAACAAAATCTTGATCCAAAGGATCTAAAAAACTTCATCTCTTTTGTACAAAAATATGGCAATCAAAAAATCTTTCGGCTTCTCAGAAACAATCCCAAGGAATTTCTCGGCTTGGATAAGGCGCTACGTGATCGAGCGGCTCGGAGCGGAAAAGATCTCGAATTGTCCATTTTGAGCTCTACTTATCCTCTGAAAGGAAAAAATATCCAAGAGCTCAAAATCGATCTTATGGAGCAGCTCTTTTCCAAAGAGACTTTTGCTTTAACGAAATCGGAAGAAATCTTGACAAAATCCCTCACGACTCTCGATGTAGAAAAGTACTTAGGAATCGGAGCCAAAACTCAAGATTTAGAAGGGTTTTGCACCCCTGCTGGTCAGGTGCTCTTTTATTGGCTCTACCAATCTCTCAACCTTCACCTCGTTGCTCAAGATTCCCAAATGATCGACCAAATCAATCGGGTGAAGGAGCTCTTTGTAAAGACGTTGGGGAATCCTGCAGCCAGAGCCCAGTTATTGAAAGAGAAAATCGAGGGTGGCGACTTTGGAGTTGTTTTCACGCAGGAATGTGACGCTGCCGTGCGCGCTGCTTTAGAAGAGACTTTTTTGCCTCTCGGCGAGCAAAACGGTGGCGACGGCACCTTCGTCTTTCTCCGGAAAGACCTCTGGGCCCCCCATTATCAAGTTCTGTCTCTTCTCGGCTACTCTGAATCCCTCAAGGGGAAAACCAATCTCGTTCTTGCCACTAGTCTTTTGACAGGGGAGAAATTCCTCCTCGCTTCCTGTCATGGCGACTCCAACAATGCCGCAGATGGAAGATTGCAAATTTCTCTCATCATGGATCTTTTTACAAAAGAAGCAGACAAGCACCCTGGCCTGCAATTGATTTTAGGAGCGGATGCCAACACCAAATCTCCTGAAGAAGTAACTCTTCTGAGGGAACATTTAAGTCAGTTAGGTCTCACAGCCACCAGCGTCGGCCCGACTACCATCAAACAGCGGATGGTCACCGTTCAACATGCCAAAGCTGGCCGAGCAGCTATCGATGAAGAAGATTTTCTCATCACTCTCAAACCCCAAAGCGGAGGGCGCTACCACTTTACCAACCTCACAGTAGGCTTCAGCAAAGAAAAACCCGATCTCTCCCGTCCTTTGCCCGATCTCGATCATCCCTCAGATCACTATCCGGTAGGCGCTCGGTTTGAGAAATTATCTTAACAAGCTCTCTCTCAAGCCGCCCTCGTTGTCACGGTATGTGTTTCGCATATCAGTTGAAAGCTTCCGCCTTTAGGCGGGAGTTGTTTACTCTTTAGCATTTGAAGATCCTTTAGAGACCATCTCTGAATTAAGTTTCAGTCGATTTTCGGGTTCTTTTGAGCCGATTTTCGACTTCTTTTTTGGGGGATTATATCAACTTGCGTATATTATCCCCCAAAAAAGAATCGAAAAGCGGTCAAAATAATCCCGAAAATCGACGAAAGCTTAATTCAGAGACGGTCTCTTAGGGCTGTTCTGCCTACTAGACCGGGACGAGCCGCTTCGCTTGTCCGCCGAGGATGCTACATCCGCTGTGCACGTGGTGGTTCTCGGCTATATTCGAGGATACGGTGGACAATACCATTGCGCGTGTCTCCATGCACCTGTGGAAACACAAAGCTGGCGATCTCCTCAGCTCTCAGAAGGGTTGGGTATTCGGCCAATTCTTGGGGATTGAGATAATACTCAGCATTTTCCAGACACTGCCCTCCCCATCCGTTCATTACGATATGGCAACAGGTACCACAGCAGGAAGGCTCTTCTGAAAAAGGGTGATGCCGCTCTTCATCGTCCATAGCAATCGCTCCATACCAGCAAACGGGAGAGAGGAAACAACACACAGCCGTAGCGATTCTCCGGCAAAGGATCGCTTGCCCCATGTTTTTTAACTCTCTTTGATAAGAAGGCACTGTAGCTGAGACAGTCAGACTGGAGATAGGGAAGGTCGAATATATGGGCAACGTGTGTGAACTTCCAGGTGTGGGTAACGGTGGGCTAGCTGCTAAAGAGACACTGCTGTTTACAGACATACGATCCTCTATATTGCGTCATTGCACAAATAGTCGCCGCGGCCTGAGTCCTCCCAAGACAAAAACCTTATGCCCTACCCGGCGTTCAAAAAAGACAGGTGCCGCACTGCAACCGACGAGAGTATAACCCATCATTGGTGAATCGGGGAAGCATCTCTTTCTCAAAGGCTCGAAAAGTAGAGAAGCTTTTTCCTAAAGTCGATGAACACTGATTTGTCGGAGAGAAACTCCATCCCAATGATCGCTTCGACTTTAATTGGAAGGTGAATGGGAAGACTGTGGGCGAAAAGAGTTCCAAAATCTTTTCCTCCAATTTGAAATGAACGAACCTCTATAGTATTTTTCGGATCCCAAACCAACTCAGGAACAAGTTTCTGGGTTTCCATATGGAAGATATTCCAGGTAGCACCCGTGTCTAAAACACAGCGGATCGGTTTATTGATGCTCACTGCTTCAAATTCCACCAGGCCTCGATCGAGAAGAAGTGGGGTTTTGACAAACATATCCATAGGATATCCATGCTTTTTCAGTGTGTCGATACTATCGGCGAAAATGATCTTGGAATTTTTAAAATCTAAAAACAAATTCGTGTGATAAAACAGCTTCCAACCCAATCTTCCCAGTTCGCGAGGAGCTCTTTCATGACCTGCCTTCACAAGAATCGCATCTTCGGGGAATGCTTTGTTTTCTGCTTGTACTTTTGGATGGTCAAATGAAATGCCGCCGATTTTCATCTGCGGCACTTTGTACACATCTTCGATGTATTTTTTGCCTCGCCAGCTATACACCGATCTTTTGTTCACAAAAGATTTATCAGCGATCTGATCCAAAAGATCTCGAGTAAGGGTCGCATCACCTCTCAGACCGAGATCCAGCTCCGCGACAAAACTGGTGTCTCCAATTGCGACATCCACGCAAGGAGTCTGGACTTGGGAAAATCTCACAATCGGAGCCGACACAAAGTACACCGAATCCCGGGTACTTACAACGCTTATTCCGGAACCCCTCTTCCCAAGCTTGGGAGCGAAAGCCGAAGAAAAAATCAATCCCGCTGATAAAGCAATGGCAACCAATAACTTCATCTAGTCGTCTTTATGCCCTGCCGATACATGCGCACCTCCTGTACCGTCGCTATTTTGCTCTACCTTTCCCTCCACATAATTACCATCGTTATCGTGGACCTCCGCTTCAACGTGTGCACTGGTCTCACAGCCTTCCGACCCTCCCCAGCTCACATCAATACCAACCGTTACACTTCCACCAGCATCCAGGGGGCGCTGGATGTGTGCAACATTTTTCCACTCTCTAGCGCTATGTTCGAAATGAGAAAAAATCACTTTGGGAAGGTTCTGAAACCTCTTCTCCACTTCCTCTATCTCTTCGTCTCCTGTAAAATCGCCTAATCCACAAACTGCTTCGATCATCATGACACATTCCCTTGTTTCAAAAATTCACACTACTGTCTTGGTATGAAAATTTTTCAATCACGAGATTGTATTTTTTTGTTGAATAGCCATCAATTCTAAATCTTTTATTTAACGCAACCTATTCAATGCCAGCAGAATCTGAAAAACCTAAGGAAATTGCAAAATCCATCTTGCATCGATTCACCCGTTGTCTGCTATATTCTACCCTTTTAATACGCGGCTGACGTTACTATGCAGGGAGAAAAAGAGAATGGAAATCACAGAACACAATTTTAGCGCTCCAGAGCAGAAGATCAGGAAACAGTGGTTGTGGTTGCACTTGTCTCTCTCCTGCATCTTACCAGTAACCTCCCTTCTCCTCACCCTTGGGTTGATAGGTTGGGATAATCGCTACGGACCAGTACGCTCACCAGAAGAGCTTGCACCACAATTTTTCCTTTTCTGTATAGGTACCCTAAAATTTTGGATTCTCTATCATTGCGCTTACACAAAACGGGGGATAAAGTTCTTAACTTTTACTATCGTGATGGAGTTCTTCAGCTTGCTCACAGAAATATGGCGCAACTTAACCCACTCCTCGATCGCGATTGAAGAGTTAGACCTGTTCCCTGTAACAATTGTAGATAAAGTGATCTTCTTTGTAATTCTTGGGCCCCTTACTGTTTGGCGGTTTTCTCTAAACCTCAAAATGAGATCCCTCAATGAAAAAGCTAAGGCTGCCTTGCAAGAGGAAAAATCGTAAATGTACTTCTTATCTATACAGACCTTGTCAGGGAGACATGAATACGCCAGAAATCTCAGGCCAATCCTTAAACTGGACAGGTGATGTATAATGCAGCGGGAAAAGTTCAAAAGATTCACATTTCAATAAACGCAAAATTTCCTTCTCACTTTTTTTTATCCAATTTGACAAATTTAGGTTAAATCCAATTAACCGACTTGAAACAAACAACCCAAAAGCATAAAAACTTCGATTTCCTACTAAATAGCCATCAAACATGTGATTATCCTTCTGGAAAGATGATCTAATAAAATAGGTACCGTACTCATCCCAAGAAGGATATTTATCAGCGATCGGTAAATGCCCTTCCATTTCATCATCCCATGTCCAGACGGGATATTCTTCGAAATCTTTTTGTGAGAATATTTTTCGGTTTGGACTATTTAATCTTACCATAGTGTCTCAGCATGGTTTCCACTTCAGTTCTCATTGAAGATTTTGATATACCGCGAAGAGAAGCTAAAGGTTCTAGAAGCTCCATATTCACTATTTACTCAATCGTTCATAATTATATTCAATCTGACAAATTTGATTTCCAATTAAATTATCCGAAGGCCAAGTATCAATTACAATTCTTGCGATGCTTGGTTTTAGTTTTAAAATTTTTTCAAAATTATTTTGATCTAGATGAGATTTCATTTCAATAAGCACAGATTGAATGAATAGTAAGTGCTGAAGCTCATCTAAAGCCTCTAATCTTTGGCTTGATTTGTCGATTTCTTTTTGAATCCCATCCAAAGTTTTGGCAACAAGGCCGAGCAGTTTACTTCTCTTATTTGCGATCATATTCATGGTGATAAAAGGATCCTTTCGCCAATTAGGCACAAATTTTTGCATTTGACCTCCTGGAAGATGGGACCCTTGTGCTGCCGCTCTACCCTCTATGATCAGTGTATATAGACCTCAACAGGTTCAAAAACTCCGCAAAATGGTGGATCGGGTGCAACCAATCGCCAGATTTTCCCAGATTTTCGAT
>Ga0207157_1060_pt2 | contig 10231 bp, 8 predicted proteins | sample Alteio_BWMinHeat_25_FD_153508 | JGI IMG/M metagenome (GOLD analysis project Ga0207157, IMG submission 153508) | Enriched cells from forest soil in Barre Woods Harvard Forest LTER site, Petersham, Massachusetts, United States -... | ecosystem: Environmental > Terrestrial > Soil > Temperate forest >...
CTTCAACCACATACTGAATCAAAGGCTTATCGACCAGGGGCAACATTTCCTTCGGCTGGGACTTCGTTGCGGGAAGAAATCGTGTGCCGAGGCCAGCGGCTGGAAAAACGGCGGTGCGAATTTTTTTCTTCATGACCGTTTTTTAGGATAACGATTCAGACTGTGTGTTCTCAATGGGCAGATTGGCACTTTGTGCAGGGGACCAAAGTACTAGAGGTGACGGTCGGGCGGTGGCGTATCTCTTGCGGCATGTGTCCTACTAAAATGGCAGCGTCACACTCCAGTCAAGTACTCTTCAAGGTGAAGGAATGGCCACGGTGGCTGTGTTGGAGGGCGCGCTTTCCAAACCATTGGCATCTACAGCCGTGACCTGGTATGAGTAAGTCTGTGCTGCGCTCACATTGGTATCGGTGTAGGACGAACCGGCGGCAGAACCGATTTTCGAGTAAGGGCTTTGAGATGTGGAGGTTGGAGACGGGGACGAGCGATAGATGTTGTAAGCGGCCACTGCGGAAGTGCTCGGGGTCCAGACCATATCTACGAAATGGCCAGCGATCCCGTTGCCCGAAAGTGGTATCACGATCGTTCCTCCCGCACCGCTTAGGATTGTGACTGTTCCCGTTGCGCTGCCGGATTGTGTTGGGCCGAACGTCACAGAGAAAGTAATTGTTTGCCCCGTTTGCAGCGTCGCCGGTATATCAAACCCATTCAAAATGAAGCCGTTGCCCGTTAAGCTCAGCCCGGATACGATCAGGTCGGCAGTCGCTCCGTTCGTCAGCGTAATCGATTGCGTACTGCTCGATCCAACGGCAACATCTCCGAATGAGATCGGCGCAGGAGCGGCAGCGGAAGCCACGTCTATTAGCGCTCCTGTCGGGATGGTGACGGTATTGCTTTGCTTATCGCCGATGCTGAGCGTCACTGGGATGGAGCTGCCGAGACGGACATTTTGAGGAACGACTACGTTTACTTGATCCACTCCGACACAACAACCGGAGAGTCCGGAAAATTGCACTTCGGCCGCGATACCATCAATCGTCACGCTCGCTTGCGTAGCTGTTGCCGCGACAGAGGCGGGAAGCGTGCCGGTCGGAACGGCTGGAAGCACGGGGCCTAAGCCCGTCGCATAGATGATGAGAACCTCTCCGGGAACCGCTGGACTGCCAGGGCTCACCTGGGTGCCCGCTGCGTCGGCGTGCGTGATTGTTCCCGGGCCGGCGCCGGTTTGGTTTAATGTGAAAATTCCGGGCGACGATGTTCCGAGCGAGATTGTCTTCGGAGGGCTCGATTGTCCGTTCACACTGACCTGCACAATAGCAGATGTCCCGGCGGTTTCACTGGGTATTTGAATCCCCACCTGGATCGGGGTCGCATAGATCATCGGGGCCGCAGTGCCGTTGATCGTGACTTGCGCGCCAGCCATCTTCGTCTGCAGCTTTCCGTTGCCGTCGAATACCGGAGAGCAACCATCGCTTGGCAGGCAACTGGTCCCGTCCGTCATGTCCAATCCGTAAATGACAACTAGCGTCCCAGGGGCAATGCCCCCGGACGGGGTGGCGGCATTTACGATGCCCCCATCGCTGATTGTCGGGGAGGCTGTCAATTGCTGCCCAAGCGCGACAGTGGCCGCAGCTATCAGAAGCGCGTTATTGCCGTAGCGCAGAACTGCCGGAACGATGCGTCCAAATCTGTTCATCACAAACCCAAGCGGCGCCTTCCATCATTTTTCGGAGAAAGGGACTGCATCCGCCTAAAACGCCTTTCTGCCCAATCTCTGAGCATCGAGCCCCATCGCAGCGGGAGCAGGTTTGGTACCATCGCTAAGAGCTGAGCCAGCTTCCTCTGTTACACATGGCTGCGCTGTCACTCGAAGCTTTCGCCGAACCGAAATCCTCATTTTGGGGATTTATGCCCAATTTCAATGCCGAACAGCCCACGCGAGTGCAGAGGGTCCACAATCCGCTTGTGGGCGAACATTCATGTTGAAGGAGGAGAGCAAAGCAGAGGGGGAGACTGGCAGTTATTCGTTTGCGACTTGATTCGAAACTTGCCGGCCGCGCGTGAATCGCTCGGGAGAAACTGAACTTCATCAAGCGACGGCGCAGACGCACCGGCCGGCGCATCAAAGTGGGAGAAAGCAGTTGTCAGTAACGGTACCTGGCGCTACCCCGACGTATACCAAAGAGGCCTATCAGGCCTATGCCAAGCAGAAACATACTCGCAGGCTCAGGAACTATACCAATGTATTCTTGTGGACGCGCCGAACAGCCGTTGCACGCGTTGGTGATGTTGGGAGGTGTGGTCGGAGTGTAGAACACGATGTTGGTGTTGGAATACCCGTTTTTGGTAGCAGTGTAAGCGCTATTAATCAAGGCCGATACGGTCATGCTTCCCAGAGTGCCGAGGTTATAGGTGTTGGTAAAAGCGCTGGGGTTGCTTGTGTACGCCTGGTTGGAGAAGAGGCCCCAGATTGCGACGTTAAACGCCTCAGACTCGGCAGCCGTCGGTGAAGTCGGAGTCAGTCCATAACTCACCAACTGTTGGAACAAATACGCCGCCGCCCAGTATGCTTGCTGGTTGGTCAATGTCGAATTCAGTATGCCGTCGGCCTGCAAAGATGTATTGGCCTGCATTTGGCCGGAACCACCCGCTGCCTGCTGTAGGCTGTAAGTGTTGGCCGTCCACGACTCGTTGAAGCCCACATCATCGCTGTAGTCGTCGCAGATCAGCGCCACGGAAGGGTTCGTATATTTGGATGAAGTCTGGTCGACGACAGAGAAGAAATACGGATACGTGTACCCGCCGTCGGCTGTGTTTTGCCCAGGGGGCGTGCTATTCGAATTACCAACACCAGTCAATGTCATTGTCACGAGGTCGGCTCTCGCGGCTACGGGAATCATCAGCGCCCAGCCGATCAACAAACCGGCTAGGGAAGCGGACGTTAACTTCGTGATCGGATACCTCATTAACTTAGCATTCCTCTCTGCTCAACGTTGTGGGGTATGGGTTAATCAAGAGGTCTCATTCAGCATGTCAGGTGCCAGAGTTTTGACGCTTGCAGCTCGCTCTTTGCGTTCCTAGCGTATGTTTAGCAAAAGCTTAGACTTACACGCATGGATTCCTGGAAGGCTACTATGAATCGCTCCTTAGCGTATTTATGAAGCCGTCGAAATTAAAGATTTTTTCTCCGCCTCCCCAAATTCTTTGCGGCTTTTTCCCATTTCTAGGGACTCTTTTGGTCCCGATCTGCCTAGTCCTCGACAGATCAAAAAGAGTGGGTCAGGAGTGATGGGCTGCCGGCCGAGCGGTAGCTGTTCGACATTAACGTCTTTATCTCTCTCCGTTTGCCACGTTCTGTGCAATGGCTTGAATGACAAATCACTCCTTCTCCCGGGAATCCTGGGTTTTTTCCGGCTATCGCCCCATAATGCCGACTTTTCTGGGAGTCTGGCCCCTCAATAGTCCGTCAGTCCTATGAAAAAAGTTACCTTTGGTCCATTGGCTGCTGGCTTTGCCGGCCATATCCTAAGGCCGTACACCGCTATGGCTGGTCGCCACGCGGTGAGCATTACCGTAGCGAATGCTTATGCGATATCCGAAATCTCCTCTGACGACCGACCCCGTAATGCCAAACTCTGACCCCGGATTTATCCTTTTTTCCCCAATGCGGACATCGGAATCAGGAGCTGCGCCCAGTAGACGTTTGGGAATGGGGAAGAAAGTTAAATGCAATCTTGGGATTATAAGCAACGTCGTTTGTTGCCGTACCATTTTGGGAACTGGCAAGATACGTGCCCTTGTTGCAAGGTTTTCGGGAGAAGTGTCGTGTTTTGAGGCAGTCGCAGCAGCGACGACAGGACGCGCCGTCGCCTCTTAATGGTTCGTGGCGGAAAGTGAAGCGGTCGTAACTGTTTGATCTGTATCTTGTTTTCAACGGCTTACAGTAGATGATGTAAGTCAGAGGGCGAAGCTATGCGGTCTTTCATAACGGAAGCGGGCTTGGATGCAGTTGGAAGCAGCCCCTGGTACGCTCTTCACACACGCCACCAGCATGAAAAATCCGTTGCCGAGCTGCTAACAAGCAAGGGATTTGAAGTTTTCCTACCGCTCTATTCCACCGTTCACCGCTGGAAGGATCGCGCCAAGCAACTCTCCCTGCCTCTGTTTCCTTGCTATGTATTTCTGCAGGGTGGGCTTGATCGCAAGATGCAGGTAATCACGACCCCAGGAGTACACGGCGTCGTGGGGACGGCGGGACATGCCGGAATCATTCCTGAATTAGAAATCGCCGCGATCCGGCTTGCGATTGAGAGCAAATCGAGCATCGAACCTTACCCGTTTCTGCAATGCGGAGATCGGGTCCGGATTACGTCTGGATCTTTGGCGGGCCTCGAAGGGATTCTGGTCCGCAAACAAAGCCAGACGCGCCTGGTGCTTTCGGTGGACATGATCGGACGGTCCGTTGCTTTAGAGGTGGACTTATCCATGGTCGAACCTATCAGGGAAAGCTCGCCGCTCCAGCAGTCTCCGCTCGCTTTACCATCTCGCGTGAACTCCCTCCAAAGTCATGCGGTACGCATTGATCAGAGATTGAGTTTGTAAGCACTTTTATAGCTACAGAAACGGTGGAACGTACTTAGTCATGGATACCCAGATTGCCTACGGCAAACCTAAAAAAGCTCCTGCGCGGCTGAGCCTCTCACTGAAAGCGCGTGACCACAGCACCATTACCGCGGAGCTATTCACTCGCCTTCTTTGCCTGGAACGAAAGAGGGCGGAACGATCGAGGAAGCCCTTTGCTCTGATGCTCATCGATGTGAAGCGCGTGATTCATCGCAGAAGTGTTCTGGATCCGATAACATCGGCTCTCGCTGTTGCGACGAGAGAAACGGATCTGGTGGGTTGGTATGAGGCCGGATCTGTTCTGGGAATTATTTTTACCGAGATTAGCGAGACGGAACCGAGCGCTTGTCTCTACACGCTGCTGGCAAGAGTGAATGCCTCTTTGCAGGAGAGTCTCGGACCGGAATTGTTCCTGAAGCTTCACGTGTCTGTTCACCGGTTTCCCGACGAGTGGGACGACGAAAATCCGGAGGGCCCGGCCGACTCCAAGCTGTATCCGGATCTGATGACCGAAGAGGAGCCGAAGCGGTTATCGCGCCTGATTAAAAGGGCCATTGACGTCTCGGTAAGTTTGGCCTTGCTGGTGCTGCTTTCCCCGGTGTTTGGGATCATCAGCCTGCTGATCAAGCTGACGTCGAAAGGTCCTGTGCTGTTCAGGCAGGAGCGGATGGGACGATTCGGGAAGAAGTTCGGATTCCTCAAATTCAGATCGATGTACGACAAGAACGATCCGAGCATTCACAAGGAGTATGTTGCCGGCCTGATCTCGGGCGACGCTGTCAAACAATCGAACGGTAATGGCCGCGTTTATAAGATCAAGAACGATCCCAGAATCACGCCGATCGGGCGATTTCTGCGCAAGACCAGCCTGGATGAAATCCCGCAGTTTTGGAACGTGTTGAAGGGGGAGATGTCCCTGGTCGGCCCGCGACCGCCTATTCCCTATGAGGTTGCCTCATATGCTGTATGGCACCGGCGCCGGTTGTTGGAGGCCAGGCCGGGAATCACCGGGCTGTGGCAGGTTCGAGCCCGGTCGCGTACGACATTCGAGGAGATGGTTCGCCTCGATTTGGAATACTCAAAAACCTGGTCGTTGGGATTGGATTTCAAGATCATTTTGCTGACACCTCGCGCTGTCCTGTCGGGCGACGGGGCTTATTAATAAGCCGCCAGCCGTCCTCCGGCCTGTCTCTTACATCCTCCAGTTTCCCCTCACCCTTTAACATAGAAATTGGCCGCTTGGGCCGCTTTTTCATGGGCTGACGTGGGATTGGTGTTTCTGCTGGTAGTTACAGTTGCTTGAAGCTCGCATTCGCAAATTCCCTCTCTCTGTCGATAACGGGAGCAATATGATTCGTTTTGGGGTCATCGGATACGGTTATTGGGGGCCTAATGTCGTCAGGAACATCTACAATCAGGAAGGGGCCCGGCTCGTCGCGGTGTGTGATAAAAGTGATAAGGCGTTGCGGCGCGCCCAGCAAGCATATTCTCACATCCAGGTCACGACCGACCCCTGTGAGATTTTGACTTCGCCTGAAATAGATGCCGTGGCCGTCGTCACACCCGTGTGGACTCACTTTGAACTGGCGAAGGCGGCGCTGCAGAACGGCAAGCACGTATTCGTGGAAAAGCCGTTTGCCGCGTCAACGGAACAAGCCGAAGAGCTAATTGAGCTGGCTGAGCGGAAGCGGCTGAAAATCATGGTCGATCATACGTTCCTCTTTACGGGAGCGGTCCGGAAGATTCGGCAATTGATCGACGAGAAGGTGCTGGGAGATCTTTACTATTACGATTCGCTCCGGGTAAACCTTGGTCTGTTTCAGCACGACGTCAGCGTGATCTGGGACCTTGCACCGCACGATCTTTCCATCATGGATTACCTCATGCCGCACAAACCCGAGGCGATCGTAGCGACAGGGGAAAGGCACTTGAACGGCGTCGAGGACGTGGCATTCATTACGGTGTACTTCCCGCGCAATGTCATCGCCCATATCAATGTGAACTGGCTTTCGCCGGTAAAGGTCAGGACGACTTTGATGGGCGGCGAAAAAAAGATGCTGGTGTGGAACGACCTCGAAGCCGACGAGAAGATTAAAGTTTACGACAAGGGCGTTAAAATGACGAGTGGCGAAGGCGTTCACAATCTGCTCGTGAGCTACCGGTCGGGTGATATGTGGTCTCCTCAGGTAGAGCAGGTGGAGGCGCTTAAGGTTGAGATGGGCTATTTTGTCGATTGCATCGTGAACAACAAAACGCCATTCAACGATGGTGTCGCCGGCTTACATGTCGTAAAGATGCTGGAAGCCGCCGAGCGGTCGGTTCGGAACAGAGGAGCGCTGGTCGAGCTATGAGTGAATACCTGTGCATCGCTCCGGATGTGAAGCTCGGAGCAAACGTCAAGATTTCGAAGTTCATCAATCTGTACGGCTGCGAAATCGGTGACGACACGAAAATCGGCGCATTCGTGGAAATTCAGAAAAATGCGAAAGTCGGGAAGCGCTGCAAGATTTCGAGCCACACGTTCATCTGTGAGGGCGTGACGATCGAGGACAACGTATTCGTAGGGCATGGAGTTACGTTTATCAATGATTCTTTCCCCCGCGCGACGACACCGGGCGGCCAGCTTCAAACCGAGAAGGATTGGAAGGTAGAGCTTACCTTGGTAAAACAGGGTGCCTCGATTGGTTCAGGCTCGACCATTCTTTCAAATGTCACGATTGGTGAAAATGCTATCGTGGGTGCAGGCAGCGTAGTTACCCGCGATGTGCCGCCTAACACAATCGTTGTCGGAAATCCGGCAAAGGTCCGCAGGTTCGTTGTCGCAGAGGTTCCAATCAATGAATAACGGCGAAGGTATCCCGTTTCTGGATCTGGTCACACCACATCAGGAACTGGAAGAGGAATTGGTGTCGGTTTTCAGGACCGCTTTGCGTTCGGCGGCGTTCATCGGCGGCAAGGCCGTTGAAGAATTCGAGCGTGCGTTCGCGGTTTTTTGCGACGCGAGCGAATGCATGGGAGTCGGCAGCGGCACGGACGCGCTGCGGTTTGCGCTCATCGCCGCGGGTATTGGCGCTGGCGACGCTGTCATCACCGTTCCAAACACGTTTATCGCGACCACTGAGGCCATTTCACAGGCCGGAGCGCGGCCGCTTTTTGTCGACATCGATGAAGCAACCTACAACCTGGACGTTTCCAAGCTCCGCGAATTGATCCGAAAGGAATGCGAATTCGACCCTTCCACGCGCGCGTTGCTTCACAAGAAAACAGGGTGCCGGGTCACCGCCATTGTACCGGTCCACCTCTACGGCCAGATGGCGGACATGGATCCGATCCTCGAACTTGCAAATAAATATGATCTGATTGTGATTGAGGACGCCTGCCAGGCTCACGGAGCGGAATACTTTTCGAAGAAGGAGAATCGCTGGAGGAAAGCCGGATCGATGGGCAAAGCTGCCGCGTTCAGTTTCTATCCCGGCAAGAATCTGGGGGCGTGCGGCGAAGCCGGTGCCGTCACCACCAACGATTCGGAACTGGCAGCGAAAATCCGCATGCTGCGCGACCATGGGCAATCGAAGAAATACTTTCACCAAGTGGAAGGGTACAATGGTCGCCTGGATGCCATTCAGGCGGGTATTCTTGGCGTTAAGCTGAGTCACCTCGCAACATGGACCCAGCAGCGTCGAGCGGCTGCTTGCCACTATCGTGAACTGTTTGCCAAACTCAACCAGGAAGGTTTGCCTCCATATGAGCCGGTTTGGTCGAAAGCGGTTTATCACCTATACGTTATTCGCTCAAATGAGCGCGAGGCGCTGATCCGACATCTGGCGGAAGCAAAGATCGGTACAGGAATTCACTACCCGGTTCCACTCCATCTTCAGGCGGCATACGCGTCGCTCGGTTACCAGCCAGGCGCATTCCCCGTTTCCGAGAAAGTTGCCTCCGAGCTCGTTTCGTTGCCCATGTTCCCTAACCTCTCCGCGGAACAGCAGGAAGCTATCGTTAGCGCAATTGCGACTTTTACTGCTGCGGAGCGAAACGATTCGAAACTGGCGGGCGTGGGGCACTGAGAACTGTTAGTCCGGCAAGCGACGGAAATATGCGAAATCGCGAGCAATCCATGGGACCACGGCGTAAGAAAATCTGGATCGATCTGGATAATTCGCCGCACGTACCCTTTTTTTCTCCGATTATCGACGAGCTGAAGAAAAGAAACTATTCCGTTGTGCTCACGGCGCGCGACGCCTATCAAGTGTGTGAACTGGCCGAGCTGTTTCACCTCACCTATAAGCGGATCGGCCATCATTACGGAAAGAACAAGCTTCTGAAGGTCTATGGAACGGTGGCGCGCGCTTTTCAGCTCCTCTCGTTCGTCATGAGAGAAAGGCCGCAATTGGCAGTGGCGCATGGCTCGCGTTCCCAGATCGTTGTTTCTTCTATTCTTGGCGTACCCAGCCTCTCCATCTTCGATTATGAGTTTACGCAATCGCTAGGGTTCATAAAGCCGACCTGGCAGATGGCTCCCGATGTTTTCGCGTCAGCCAATGGCAACGGGTTGCTCACATACCCTGGAATCAAGGAAGATGTATACGCGCCGCGCTTCCAGCCGGACGATGCAATTGCATGCCAGCTTGGTTTGCGTGACGGCGATATCGTAGTGACGGTGCGCCCGCCGGCAAACGAGGCGCATTACCACAATCCAAACAGCGATGTGCTTTTTGAGGCCGCGATGGAATTTCTGGGACAGTCCCCGGAAACAAAAATCGTTCTGCTGCCCCGCAATAACAGGCAGGCGGCTTCCTTACGAAAATCATGGAGTCATTTGTTTTCGTCGGGCAAAGTGATGATCCCGGAGCACGCCGTCGATGGGCTGAATCTCATCTGGCATTCCGATCTGGTCATTAGCGGCGGCGGAACCATGAATCGCGAGGCGGCGGCCCTGGGGGTGCCTGTCTATAGCATTTTTCGTGGAAAAATCGGAGCTGTGGACCGGTATCTGGCGGAAAACGGCCGCCTTGTTTTGATTGAAAGCGCCGAAGATGTACCGGTCAAGATCATGCTCACTCGACGAAACAAGGTCGCGAACCATGAAACGGGAAACAGTGCGTCGCTGACCAAGATCGTCGACACCATCGCGTCGTTAATGAGGTAAAATGCTCAGCAATTCCATTCAACATGGCGGGTCTTGTGTGGAACAGTACAATCCTCGATCGGTGGACATCGCGGAGCTTTGTGCGCTCGCCGTCGACGGGCTGGCTCGGATGTTGGATCCGGAAACTCAACTATTCTGCTTCCGCTTCAACCGCACTCCAAGCGGAATGGTCCGCGAAGGGATTTCCCAGCGTTATACAATCATGTCGGTTCTCGGCATTCACCGCCTGGAAGCCGCGCGGCGCCAGTCTTCTGGAATCGATGTAAAACCTATCGTTGACGCTTTGTTCCGAGATACATCATGGATCGATAACATCGGAGATCTGGGACTCATGGTGTGGCTCTCCGCGGTTTGCCGTCCCGACCAATTAGACAAGGTCTGCTCGAATCTGGATGTGGACAACGCGCTAACCCGATTTCGGGACGTCCGCGAGGGGCGCACGATGGAGCTGGCGTGGTT
>Ga0207157_1064_pt1 | contig 10090 bp, 7 predicted proteins | sample Alteio_BWMinHeat_25_FD_153508 | JGI IMG/M metagenome (GOLD analysis project Ga0207157, IMG submission 153508) | Enriched cells from forest soil in Barre Woods Harvard Forest LTER site, Petersham, Massachusetts, United States -... | ecosystem: Environmental > Terrestrial > Soil > Temperate forest >...
ATGGGACTGGTGCTTCAGCTGGACGAAGAGGGGAGAATTGTCGTAGAGCCGAAGAGACGGTATGCTCCCGGAGTCGATCCAGAGAAGGTTCAGGTATTTGGGAATTTTCTCTATCTGGAGGGAAAGGGATTTGCAGAGATTCCATTGGTGTCGAGGCTCCCTGAGCGCTACCAGGAGCGAACGGTGATTCCCGAAGGGCAAGAAGCGGCTTTTCTCTCGTATGAATTAGATCCCTTAAGAGCTCATCTGATCGAAATAGATCCCCGTCTGCAGAAGCCCTCAGAGCTGAAATTGAGAATCCATCATGTGGAAAGGACGCGGGCAGAGGAGTGGCTCGTACAACTCTCCTATGAGTCGGAAATTGGAAGATTGAGCCCTTTTCCCGTCTGGGATGCGATCCAAGAAAAAAAACGGCACCTCTTTTCTCCAGCGGGTCTTTTGTTTTTAAAGGACCTTCGCTTCAATTGGCTCCGCCAATTGCCCAGGAGGAAACTCGATCGGAACAAAGGGGTGATCCGACTCAATACGCTCGAGTGGATCCGCCTTACGATTTTTGAGAATCTCGACACAGAAGAATTGCCCCTCCTGGAGCCCGATCGACTGGTCGATCTTTCGGGACTCAAAGCAACTCTCCGGCCCTATCAGGAACAGGGGCTCCAGTGGCTTTGGTTTCTCTATTGCCACGGCCTCTCAGGTCTTCTTTGCGACGATATGGGGCTCGGAAAAACCCACCAGGCGATGGCGCTCCTCGCAGCGATCGCCGGCGAAGATCCAGAGAGAAAAAACAAGTATCTCGTCGTGTGTCCCACTTCGGTGATTTACCATTGGCAAGAGCTCTTGAAGCGCTTTTTGCCCGAGATGCGGGTATGTGTTTACCATGGCCTGCAGCGAAGCCAGGAAGATCTCGCCGATTTTGACAACCGCTTTGATCTCTTGGTGACCTCGTATGGGATCTTGCGCACCGGAAGAGAAAATTTCAGCTCCCTCTCTTTTGAAGTGGCCATTTATGACGAGATCCAAATCGCCAAGAACCACACCTCCCAGACGCACCAGGCGCTGCGTGCCATCCGCGCCTCTATGAGGCTGGGCCTTTCGGGCACTCCAATTGAAAACCGGATCCGAGAGCTCAAAGCCCTCTTCGATCTCGTTTTACCCGGCTATTTACCCCATGATGCCCTATTCCGGGATCTCTTCATTCTCCCCATTGAAAAGGGAGACGATGCGGAAAAAAAAGTGCTCCTCGGCAAACTGATCAAACCCTTCGTTCTTCGCCGCAAGAAAAGTGAGGTGCTCCGCGATTTGCCTGAGAAAATCGAGGAAATCGCCTACTGCGATCTTTCCGAAGAACAAAAAACGCTCTATCGCGAAATCGCGCTGCAGACGAAATCGACGCTCTATTCTGAGCTCAAAGATAAGAACAAACCCACTCCCTATCTCCACGTATTCTCTCTTCTTTCTCGCTTGAAGCAGATATGTGATCATCCTTGCCTCATCCTGGGAAACCCAAAAGAATATGCGCTCCACCATTCGGGAAAGTTCGAGCTTTTCATGGAGCTTCTCAATGAAGCGAGGGGCAGTGGACAAAAAGTAGTCATCTTCTCGCAGTTCCTCGACATGATTGCGATCATCGAAGCGTGGTTGAAGAAAAAGGGGATCCTCTTTGCCTCGATCAAAGGATCGACCCGAGACCGGAGCGAGCAGCTCCGGAGGTTTCGCGAAGATCCCGCCTGCGAAGTGTTCGTCGCCTCTTTGCTTGCAGCAGGGGTTGGGATCGATCTCACGGTGGCCTCGATTGTCATCCACTACGATCGGTGGTGGAATCCGGCGAAGGAAAACCAAGCAACCGACCGGGTCCATCGCATCGGGCAAAACCGGGGAGTGCAGGTCTTTAAGCTCGTGACGAAAAACACGATTGAAGAGCACATCCACGAAATGATCGAGAGGAAAAAGGGTCTTTTAGAAAAGATCATCCAAGAAGAAGACCAAATCCGCTATCTCACGCGCGACGAGCTCGTCGCTGTCTTTGAAAAAATCTATCAAGAAATCGAGTAGTTCCTCGAGCCCGCCCGTAAAAATCCATTGCCCTGTTAAACCGGCGCAATGGATTTTTACGGGTGGGCTCTGCTTCTTTAACACAAAAAAGTTGACATCATTTTTGCAAAAAATTTACAGTACTAGTGTTAAGAAAATTTTTACCTTTAGGAGGGTGACTATGAAGAAACTGTTTTTTTTGATGTTCGCAGCCGTGGCGGTTGCCGGTTGGGCAGAGGAAGAGGCTTTCGATGAAAGCGCTTTTATCCAAATCGAGTGTAAGCCCACGCCCATTGAACGAGCGAGAATTCACAAACATCCCCGCTCTTTTGCTGCGACGAAACCCCAAGCGACCAGCACTAACTGGAGCGGATATGTATCAGCCCCTTCTCTTACTACCTCAGATGCAGGTTCAGTAAGTTATGTTGCAGGAAGCTGGATTGTACCGGCTCTCTTGCCAACGACTGATACAACTTATTGTGCCATTTGGGTAGGAATTGACGGAGTGCTTGATGCAACTGTGGAGCAAATCGGCACCTCTCACGATTGGGTGAATGGAGTGCAGCAAAATTATGCGTGGTTTGAGATGTTCCCCAATGGCGCTTATGAACTCACCGGCTTTTCCGTCGATGTGGGTGATCAGATCAGCGCTCGTGTAGGCTACAAAGGAGACAACGTGTTCAAATTGGTGATCTTCAACCACACGAAGGGGATCACAGCTGAAGTTCCTGCCTCTTACACCACAATGGCGGGTACGCAGAGAAGCTGCGCTGAGTGGGTTGTAGAAGCCCCCTATGCCGGAGGTGTACTTCCCCTCTCTGATTTCCGCTTAGCAACGTTTAACTATTGCTCTGCGACTATCAATGGAATCAGCGGCGCAATCAACGATTCTCATTGGGTGAACGAATCGATGACCATGGAAGGAAGTAGCGGCGTCAAAGCACTGCCTTCTTCTCTTTTGAAAAACGGAAACTGCTTCACTGTTTCCTGGAAACATGAATAACAACAGGGCGGGTTTTCCCGCCTTTTTTGGAGAAAGAAATATGAAGAAAGTATTGAAGTTTGTTTTTGCAGCAATAGCGATTGCAGGTTGGGCGGAAGAGTTTGTTGATGAGTCCTCTTTTGTCCAAATAGAATGTCTAGTCCGACCGATCGATCGGTCGAGAATCCACCGGGGCCAAAAATCAGGCGCAGCCGGGGCCACTGTTCGGGCGACGAGTACCAATTGGAGTGGGTATATAGCCGCTCCTTCTCTTTCTACCTCGAAAACGGGCTCTGTCACCTACGCCGCAGGAAGTTGGGTAGTGCCCTCTCTCTTGCCGACGCCTGATTCCACTGATTGTGCGATTTGGGTTGGGATCGATGGGGCGCTGAGCGCAACTGTGGAACAAATCGGAACGTCTCACAATTGGTTTCAAGGAGCTCAGGAGAATTTCGCTTGGTTTGAGATGTATCCGAACGGCTCTTATGAACTCGTCGGCTTTCCGCTCGATATTGGCGATCAAATCAGCGCGAGGGTGAGCTACAAAGGGAACAATGTATTCAAATTGGTGCTCTTCAACCACACGAAAGGGATTTCATCAGAAGTTCCTGCCTCTCAAACTACAATGGCAGGGACACAGAGAAGCTGTGCCGAATGGGTCGTGGAAGCCCCCTACAGTTCAGGCGTCCTTCCCCTCTCTGATTTTCGTTTAGTCACCTTCAATTATTGCTCTGCGGTGATCAACGGCCTCTCTGGCACCATCAACGATTCTCGTTGGGTAAGCGAGCCTGTCACCATGCAGGGAAGTAGTGGTGTCAAAGCGCTCCCTTCTTCTTTGTTGAAAAATGGGACTTGCTTCACCGTTTTTTGGGAACATGAGTAATACCACTTATCAAAATTAAACTTCAGAACTGCGGGCGTCTTTTGCCTGCGGGCCTTCGTCTTCGCTCTCGCAAACTCTCTGAGTTTGCTTCGCGCTCCAGACTTCGGTCCTCGGCAAAATACGCTGCGCATTTCTAAACCTTAATTTTGATAAATGGTATAACATCTCGGTGTTTGCGGCTTGCCCGCAAACACCCGCTACGCTACTGCAAGCAACTTGCTTACGCTACTGCAAACGCTGGTTGGTTCCGAGCGGCTACTTGGCCTGCGAGCCAGTTATATACGGGAAGGGGAGTCGTGACTCCTGTCGCTGGATCGAAGTCGTGAAAGCCAAAGTTGACTTTGAACCCTTCGTGCCACTCGATGTTGCGCCTGAAGGTCCAGAAATAACACGATCTCACATTGATTCCTTGATCGAGTGCTTTCTGGATGACTTGGAATATTTTTCCAAAATACTCGATTCTCTGGGCATCGGTTCCATCGACGTTGACCCCTGTGTCCATGCCGATTTCGGTGAGTTCGATCGGCACCCCTAACTTGCTCGCTTCGTAGATTGCCGATGCGAGTCCTTGTGGGTACATCCGGAACCGGTAGGTGGCGATCCTTTCTCCGGGGACTCTGCTCACTGAGTCGCCGCCGCAAAGACCGATCTGGAGCAGCGGGTCGCTGTAGTACTGGAGCGCGAAGAAGTCCACGGAAGGGCGCTCTGTTTCAAAACAGTAGTTTGTGCGGAATGGAACACGGAGTTCGAATTTCCCGGTTTCAAAATAGCGCATCACAGCACTGTGAGTGATTTCGGTGAGGTAATGGGCAGTCATCCGCTCAATCGGCATCCAGAGAGGATGGGATTTGTGGTAATGGCGGAAGCGAATCGGATCATGGGAGATGCCGATCTGCAGCTGAGGATGACGCGCTTTGACTTCTCGGTAGATCTCTCGGTGCGCCAGCATCATGTTTTCCAGCACGCGGCCAGCCCCTTCGACGTCGAGTTGACGGTGAGGAGGGAACCCTCCCATGACCCATCCTTGGAATGCGACGACGGCGGGTTCGTTGATCGTCACCACTTTCTGGACCCCTTCTTGGGCCAACATGTCGCATACCACCGAAGCATATCTCACAAGCCCTGGGACATCTTCGGTTCGCTCCCAGCTGAAGTAGAGCGGGTCGCAGAAGTGAACGAGAGTGATCATCGGCTCGATCCCATTTGCTTTGAAGAGGCGGATGATCTGTCGGTAGCGCTCGAGGACTGCTCCATCAATCGGGCCGTTTGCCACTGGTTGGAGGCGGTCCCGGTCGATCGAGAAGCGGAAGTGTTTGACACCGACAGATTTAAGTTCAGCTACGATCTTTTCTGGATGATTCCAGAAGTCGGGAACATGAGGGAGGGGCCCATGCGCCCTTCCAGCTGGGTTGTTCTGATAGAAATCTCCCCAGTTGGAGTGAGGGTGACCCTGCGGGCCGTCCTCTTGGAACCCGGCAGTTGCAAAGCCAATGTCGATCGGCGGGGCTGCTTGGGTAGGGGGGCCCCAGGTGGGGTGCTTGGCGAATTCGACCAGAGGATGCTCTGGCGCTCTTCGAGAGAAGCGGGAAACGAGACAGTTCAATGCAGCCGTGGTTGCAACGATTGGGAGAAGCGCTAGGAACATAAAAGATTGACCCGTATAGCAAACAATTTTTTTAATCGTTCCCCCTTTCGTCGGAAGTAAGCTCCCTTCTAGCTGCCGAAAACTCCAGTTGTTGATCGCTGCAATCATGATCTTCTCCTTTATCGGTAAACATGGTATCATCTCATGAACTTTAGAAAATAGCAATAGAATCTTAACAATGCAGATGGCGCGTAAGTACAACCCTACGACCCGAATGGCTCTTGCCGATCACCACATGCTGGTCGCAGGAGGAGCGTAAGATGCTCGCGGCAGTTCACCCCGGAGCAGCAGCAGGCACTTTCGTAAGAGCGCTGCATCCGACCCAAGAGCTTGCAGAGAAGGTCCGCAGCGCGATGCACCGGTGCTGTTTGTTCCAGTGCCGCGGTTACTGGAAAGGGCAATTAGAAGCCCTTCCTCCCGCAGAGCTGCGCCAGGTGATCGAGTGGATCGGAGAAAGGGAAGAGTCGCTCGAACCATTGGCCCCTTTCCTCTCGGTCGAACAGCTCCAGGGACTCACACAGCTCCGCTCCGCGCAGTCGATGCTCAAAGAGGCGGAAACGTATCTCAACGGCCACTCTCACATCACCCCCACTCTCAAAACCCGCCTCCTCAACCTTCTCGAAATCGTCATCACCTTTATCGAAAGTATCGTTGCAAGCTTTGGGATCGGGGATTTTTTCAAACCCTCTGAGAACAGTCTCCACGCCGAGTTCAAAGCGCAAAAAATCATGATGCTCCTCAGCTGGTTCACCATGTTGACGGGCCTACTCGCACCCCTCATCGGCGCAGAAATGGTCGCCTGGATCGTGGGAGGAACCCTCCTGATAATCGCTGGGTTGAGCCTCCTCCTTCCCTATATCCGAGTCGCTCCCACTCAGCTGCCCGAAGGGGAAAACTGGAGCAAACTGCTGCGAGAGGGAAAACTCCACGCCGTACAGGGGAGAAGAGAGTGTCTCGACCAGATCGCCCGTGCTCTGGCAGCTGGCACGCGGGTCAAGACCCACCCGATGCTCATCGGGAAATCAGGTGTCGGCAAAACGGAGACGATCAAGGCCCTTGTCCAAGCGATCGAGCGGGGCGATTATCCCGCTCTCAAAGGCAAACAGGTGATCTATTTCAACACCGCGACTCTCGTCCAGCACCAGGAAATGTTCGGCGGTGGAAATAAAATTCTCTCGCGCATCAGCGAGGAGATGGGACGCCATAGAGAAAAATACATCCTGGTCTTTGACGAAATTCACTATGCGCTCAAGGAAAAAGAGGGCTCTGCGATCGGCGAGCAGCTCAAGACCATGCTCGATCCTGGAAACGAGAACTTTCCCTATGTCATCGGTGTGACAACCGAACAAGAATATGACCGCGATATCTACGGCAACCACGCAGCTTTTGCCCGCAGATTCAAGCTCATTCCCATCAGCAATCCCCAACCCCATGAGACCCTCGAAATCCTCAGCAATACGCTTCTCCAATATGCAAAAGAGACCCTTGTCGATCCGGGCGCTCTTTCCCACCTACTCGAAAAAACCACACAACTCTACCCGGAAGCACCCCAACCCTACACGGCGCAAAAGATCTTGATGAAGTGCATCCAAGCGACCAGTGAGGGACAAAGATCTCCTTTGGAGCGCCGAGTTGCAGCCCTTCGCTCGCAGCTCGAATCGCTCTATGCTCAAGCAGCTGTCGCCCCAACCGATCCCCACAGCGCCGCAACCCTCGAAGCCCAGCTCCACCTCCTCGAAACCCAACTCTCCCAGGAAAAAGGAGCCCTTTCCCGGCTGTTTCAACTCAAACAACAGCTCGCCGACACCAAACGGAAAACCATGCAAAAAGTGATCCAGGCCGCTCACTCCTCCAACCTTACCCCACTTTACCTCCTCAACAACTTCCAGCTCCCTCTCCTCGAAACGCGCCTCCGCCGCGAAGCCACCCGCCTCGGCGTCCACGCCGCCATCACAGCCCCCCTCATCGACCAAATGATCGCCGAAGAGACGGCCAACGATATTCGCCTCCGCGGCCAAGAAGAATTTGTAGCGCGGATCGGCCCTCACGCTTAAAATAAGCCACATGATTCGTACAGAGCGCCTTCTCCTCAGACCCTGGCGGCAGAGTGATCTTGAACCTTTTGCCCAGCTCAATGCCGATCCTTTAGTAATGCAGTATTTCACTGCAACTCTTTCCCACTCAGAAAGCGATGCACATGCAGAGCGGATTTCTCGTGAAGTTGAGGAAAAAGGATGGGGACTTTGGGCGGTCGAGCTTCTGGAAGAGGGCGACTTCATCGGCGCTATCGGTTTGCATCAGGTCTCTTTCCAAGCCCATTTCACTCCCGCAGTAGAAGTAGGGTGGAGACTTGCCGTTCCCTTCTGGGGAAGAGGCTATGCAACCGAAGGGGCAAAAGCTGCCCTTCAATACGGATTTGAAACGCTGCAACTCGACCAGATCGTCTCCTTTACAACGGTTGTCAATCTTCCCTCGAGACGTGTCATGGAAAAACTCGGCATGCACCATGACTCTCGAGACGATTTCGATCATCCGAAAGTCCCACCTGAAAGCCTCTGCCGGCGCCACGTGCTCTACCGGCTACAGCGCAACGAATGGAAGGAACATGCATAGATACCACCTCTTAAGTACACAAGAAGAACACGTTCTCAGCCGCAAAGGGACCGAGCCCCCTCACCAGGGAGCCTATTGTGAACTCACTCAGCCTGGCATCTACCTTTGCAAACGATGTGATGCGCCTCTTTTTTTCTCCTCAGACAAGTTTGGCTGCAGCTGTGGTTGGCCGAGCTTTGACGCGCCGATCCCGGAAGCGGTGCTTCAGATTCCCGATCCCGATGGACAGCGCACCGAGATTCTCTGCCATCGTTGCCACGGCCATCTCGGGCATCTGTTTCTCGGAGAGCGCCTCACCTCCAAGAACGCCCGCTACTGCGTCAATTCCCTCTCGATCCGGTTTGTTCCGGCCATGACAGACCAAGGCTACGAGCGCGCCCTCTTTGCCGGCGGCTGTTTCTGGGGCGTCGAGCATTACCTGAAGCAAATCCCCGGGGTAGTCCGAGTCACCTCTGGCTATATCGGCGGAACAGTGGCTCAGCCCACCTACGAAGAGGTCTGCTCCGGCAACACCTGTCATGCCGAAGCCGTCGAAGTCCTCTTCGATCCCCACAAGACCTCCTACGAGACCCTCGCTCGTACCTTCTTTGAAATCCACGATCCAACCCAAAAAGATCGGCAAGGACCCGACATCGGAAAGCAGTACCGCTCTGCGATCTTTTATTTGACAGAAGCGCAGAAGGAGACAGCCGAAGAGCTCATCGCATTGCTCAAAAAGCGGGGGCTCAAAGTCGTCACCCAGCTCCAGCCCGCGAGCCTCTTCTACCCCGCAGAAGACTATCACCAGGATCACTATGCCAAGACCGGGGAAGAGCCCTACTGCCACCACCGGGTCCGCCGTTTCTAGGATTGATTCTTGTCCCCATTTTCCCTATACTTTCGAGTCTCCTTGGAAAGGTGTCTGAGCGGCTGAAGGAGCGCGCCTCGAAAGCGTGAGTACGCGTAAGCGTATCGTGGGTTCGAATCCCACCCTTTCCGTTCCTTTAGAGACGGTCTCTTAGGTTTTTTGTTTTAGCCAGGTATAATCTTCGCCGATCACTACGTTTTCTGGAAAAATTTCATCCACAGCTTGAATAACCTCAGGAAAAGAAAGAGCGTCATAATCATGCCCAGACATCATTCCCATAGGGCGGACCTTTGGAAACCAATGCTCAATATCTTGCTTTACATTGAAATAGCTATGGTTGCCATCGATATAAACAAGATCAATCCCATCCGGAACATCGGCTAGAGCCTCCATAGAGGTTTTGCGAAGAATTTTTACTTTTTGATCTAGCTCAAAAGCCTCTTTTACCTCCCTATAGGCATTTTCATAATCGCCCGGTATTTTGGATATGGGACCCGCCTCTACAGAAAGATACTCATCGTATAGTTCCCAAGGATCGATCAAATAAAGAAAAGCATCTGGGAAAAGAGTCCTGAATAGTCTCGAAGTTCTGCCTTTAAAGACCCCTATTTCCACAATCGATTGAATTTGGACGCCCCAAACCTCACTCATCATTTTTAAATAGACTGCCGATACTTTGATCGATTGAAGAAAAAGAATCTCATTCCAAAAGATCTGAGAATGCATTGTTTGCCCTACATTATTTTGATTTGTATTATTACCTTGTTTTTAGTCAAGGTGTAATTTTATAGATTGCGGAGCTTAGAGTTGCTATGCTGAATGACTAAAAAACCTATTTGACAAAGAGCCACCCTCAAATAGGTTTTTTAGTCATTCAGCATAGCAACTCTAAAGCCATCCCGTTGGGAAAACGCTCCATCTCTTTCCTAATTAGCAAATGTCTGTCATACTTGTCCTTTCTTTAGGAGCCATGTGAGCAGAAGGATTGTCACCATAATCTCAGCGATCACGAAAGACAGAATAGTCATCGGAGAATTGGAGTTCCTTCATGCGAAAAAACACTTCCCTATGCTTCCGGATGATATGCTG
>Ga0207157_1066_pt1 | contig 9745 bp, 8 predicted proteins | sample Alteio_BWMinHeat_25_FD_153508 | JGI IMG/M metagenome (GOLD analysis project Ga0207157, IMG submission 153508) | Enriched cells from forest soil in Barre Woods Harvard Forest LTER site, Petersham, Massachusetts, United States -... | ecosystem: Environmental > Terrestrial > Soil > Temperate forest >...
CGGGGATCATCACTTGTGAAAATCATACAGATGCTCGCATCATCGATGTGCGCCCGTTGCGCCTTCTTCCGGTCTTGGAGAAAGGAGAGGTGGTGATCGTCGCGGGATTTCAGGGAGTAAGTAAACAGGGGAGGATCACCACCTTAGGGCGAGGGGGATCAGACATCACCGCCGTGGCGTTGGGGGTGGCTCTTCGAGCGCCGGTAGAGTTTTACAAAGATGTTCCTGGCATTTTCAGCGCCGACCCCAAATGTGATAGCGCAGCGCGCCACCTTCCCGAGTTGAGCTATGCAGAAGCGCTGATGCTCACGCAAAAAGGAGCCAAGGTGCTTCACCCTCGTTGCATCGCTTTGGCCGAGAAAAATGGAGTCTCTCTTTCTGTCCGATCGTTCCACAATCCCAAAGAGGGGGGAACTTCCATCGGGCGGGGGAATCAATTTTGTGAATCGATGGTTTTTGAACCAGAGGAATGTTCTGTATGATAGTAGCTGATGTAGAGCAGTTGGAATTCGATTTTGCATTCGGATGTCCTTCGATCGAAGCGGAATATTATCGGGAAGGGGCGCAAGATCTCATCCGGCGGCTGGTCCCGGCCGATCTCCTCGAAGAAGGAGGGATTCACTTGGCTGCCAAGCGGGCTCGCTTTGCCGACCTCTTGCCGCAGATCTCTTGGTCAGAATTGAACAAAGCCCCTTGCACTCTTTCGGTCCTTCTCCTCTGCAAATACCGGCTCAACGCCTGCAACTTCTTTTGCGATATGGTCAGTCGCTGGCTCATCCCTCACGGGAGAGTGAATGTGGAGCTTTTTTTTGCATCGGATGTAAGGCTCCCTCATCTTTCTGAAGATCTGCTGAGCGTGGCTGAGATCGTGATCCATCTCAAAAGCGTCGCGGAAGTGGAAGAGGCGAAGCGCAATATGTCTGCCATTGAGACCGAAATCCGCCTCGGCGTCGTCTCTCATTACCATGCCCGTCGCATTCTCGAGTTCAAAGGACTCTCCTTGGATGGAAAAACGGCGATGATCCAAGAGAAAATCACTTCGCTGATCCAGAGTCATTCCAAAGATTTCGATGCAGGGATCTTTTCGCAGATGCAACAATTTCTGGTCACCTGCCCCGAGGAGTTCAAGAGCATCCGCGATTACCATCACATCAGCAGAATCATCTCCAACCTCCACTCGCTTCGAAAACTGCTCAAACAAAGTAGAGATGCAGCTCCTTCCAAACGGTTTGTCTTCGTGAAGTTTTTAAAGACTCACTTGAAACAAAAGTCTGAAGAAAAACCGGTACTAGGCATCTTGGTGGGACTCAATTTCTTGAGCGAGCATGAGCTATTTGAAACCAACCACCTCATCCAGGCGATCCAGAAATTTCTCCCTTTCTCGCTTCTCGTCGAAAGATCGGCCTTCTCCGATCGGATTTCCGATGCGAGTCAGCAGACGATTTACCTCGAAGTAGAAAAAGGAAACGGCGTTGATTTTTCTCTCGACGAAGTGCAGCAGCTCCGCACTTTGCTGCCCGATCAAATCAAAAGCCATGTCGAGAGGCTGACCCGTCCGATTTTCATGCCCCGCAATGACGAAGAGGTGCTTCGCGGCATCATGGCTCTTTCTCGCCAGCTCCGCTACATCCACGATACGCCCCAAGTGATTCTCTCTTTCGACGAACAAAAAGGGGAAGAGCTCCTCTTCACCGTCACTGATTTGCGACTCATCGGAGAGGGGGAATCTTCGATCCAGCAACTTTGCGCCGCAAGGCGCACTTCGTTGAAATACATTGCCGATCGGATCCGGAAAGTGGGGATGGTGCGCCGCAAAACCAAAGAGGCGACTGTTTTTAGAACAGCGGTCCCCACCGCCTCTTTTCTCCGCCCTGATCGCTCGGTCGATCTCTATAAAGCGCGCTCTTATATCCTCGGGGAGGTGACGCGGGTGCTTGGAGAGGTGCGCGATTACAATGGCGGGATGATTTTCAAACAAGTAGAACAAGTCAACGCCTTGAAAAGTGCTCTCGGAGAGAAACTCGGAGAGTCCCACTGCCTTCTCTTGGAAAAGTTTTTCTATGCCCTCATGCCGATGGAAATGCGCACCTCTCTCGACATCGATGCCCTGAAACAGTTTTTCCAACTTCTTCTCCAATCGATGAAAAAACCAGGCTGGCTTTTCAAACAAGACTCCAAACGGGTGATGAGCGTATTGGGTCATCCCGATTTAACCGTTCGGAAGCGGATTTCTGAGAAGTTGGAAGCCCTCCATGTTCCTTCTCACGAGCTCGTCTCCTTCTTCTTAGAAATCGGCGATAGCTCCTACATAGGCTATCTGCTCATGACTGAAGAGAAGGGTCTCCAGGAAGAGTTTATGCGATTGCTAACTGTTTGCTGACTTGTTCGAGTTGATTCAATTTATTCTCTAGTTCTGTGGTAGCAAGCTTCAGCTCTTCTCGCACCTTCCTCAACGTTTCTGTTTCTTTTACGCACTCCTCTTGGATGGCCGTCAGCTCCTTTTTTATCGTCTCCAACTCTTTTGTCCCTTTCTGGGACGCTATTTCTAGAAGTTGTTGTAGCTCGGCGATCTCTTTCTGCAACAGTTCGAGATTTTGCTCGAGCTCTGCTTTTGCTTGTTTGAGAGAAGCTTCAGAGGTTTGGAGGGTCTGATTTTCTGTTGTGAGCGCCGTATTGAGTGCTTCAAGGGCGATTGCCTCTGTATAGAGATGGTTATTTTCTTGCTGGAGGGTAGCGGATTGGTGGGAGAGTAGGTCTCGGTCGCTTTGAATGCGTGTGAGCGCTTGGTTGAGTTGTGTGATTTGTTGTTGCAGCCCTGTATTGGCAGTGATTAGGTTTTGTGATGCAGTCGCGAGCTGGGCATTGCTCTCGAAACTCCGCGCCGTTTTCCAAGCAATCCAGCTGCTGGCCGTCAAGAGTGCGAAAGCGAGAAAATACCAACCCGAGAGATTGGCCATCACAGCGGCTGCAAGGCCTGCCACGGCCACGATGAGACCAGCTATGGCCCCAGCTTTTGGCACAGAGACATTTTGCAGAGAAGGGCAGCAGGGAGAAGAGACGGGATTCATGGATTACCTTTGGTTGAGGGTGTTGGAGAAGGGCTCATTGTTTTGTGGAAACGAGCTGATACTTCCTGAGCACGGGTGAGCTCATTTTGAAACGCAGGGTCGATTCGGATGTCGTGGAGGGCACCGATAAAGTGAGAAACAGAAGGATTGATCGCATTTTCGTTAGCCTTCAGTTTTTCTATTTCGAGGCCGAGTGTTTTGATCGTATCTTGAAGGGAAGAGATTTCTTTTTTTAGTTGTTCGTTGTCCTGGGCAAGACCTTGTTTGTCTTGGGTTAGAGAAGCGATGAGTTCTGGAGAGCGGGCCAGTTCCTGGCTTACTGCGTGTAAACCAGTGAGATCAGCGCCGATCTTCATCTCTTCGATCTCGAGCACACTCCCGAGTCCTTGTTCGCTCGCTACTGCAGCGCTCACCTTGGCTGCCATTTGCTCTATTTGGCCTACATCGCCTTGGACTGCTTTGTTAATTTGGTTGATCGACTTGAGTTGGAAATAGCTGCGCAGATACCAACAGCCAACTAGTCCTCCCGCTGCGGCAGCTCCTGAGAGAATCGTCAGCGGGTAAGAAGAGTAGTAAGTTACAGCGAGAATCCCACTGAGAACGGAAGAGAAAACCCCCGCTCCTTCAACAACACTTGATACCTGGTCGCAGCGCGATGTCATAAAAATTAAGATTTTATTAGAAAAAATATTTCTTGCGAAGAAAATTCGATAGATTTTATGCAACGAATTATGAGCCTCACTGAATCGATCCAACATCTCGGCAATCTTCTCACCAACCTCTCGCACGACTTACTCAAGGTGCAGCGGGGGAACAAAGCAGCCGCTCAGCGTGTCCGCGTCGGCACCATCCGACTCGAATCTGTGGCCAAACAGTTTCGAAAAGAATCGGTGACAGCGGAGAAGCGGGGTTCCTTCAAGAAAAAGTTGCGCAAGAAAAAACGGTAAGGAATCGTTTTGAGCGAAGCTCAAAAGCCCTGGAGAGAGAACCCTTTTCCCGAAAGCCCGCCCCTTTTGCTTGAGAGGCTTTTGTAAGGGCTTTCGAGAAAAGGGTTCTCTCTCCAGGGCTATTTGCGGCCCCCGCTTGGGCCGCAAATGCGATTCCTGTATATACCACAATCGGCCAAAAACTTGGAATTTGGACTGGCTGCGACTTTGCCCAATCAATCCTCCTCGTCGCCCTTCCCACGAGGGAAGGGGCTTCCTCGTTCGGACCGCAAAGCTTCGATTGGGCTTTCACACCCCTTCCGACGAAGCGTCGGCGGGGACCCCGTGTGTCTCGCAGAGTCCAAATTCCAAGTTTTTGGCCGATTGTGGTATACTCTTTCCCATGCAAATCAGCGTCAAAAAATTTTCCACCAAAGGCTACGGGGTAGGCTGTCTGCCAGACGGGAAAGAAGTCGAAATCCCTCACACAGTCCCTGGCGACGAAGTGTTCATCGACTGGAAGAAAAAACGACACCCGCCGCAAAAAGGAAGAGTTCTCGACATCCTCACTCCCTCTCCTGAGCGCATCCCCGCTCGCTGTGCCCATGCGACGGTTTGCGGAGGCTGTTGCTGGCAGCAGATGTCGTACGAGGCGCAGCTCCAAGAAAAAGAAACCCGGGTCCGCAAAGCATTTCAACAGCCCGTAGATCCGATCATCCCCTGCAAACATCCCTTCGGCTACCGGAACAAAATGGAATTCTCCTTTTCCCAAAACCGGGGAGGGGCCCGTTATCTCGGCCTGATGATTGCTGCAGCGGAACCTTATGTCTTTAACCTCACTGAATGTCACCTCGGCGCCTCTTGGTATAGCGCCCTGATCCAAGCGGTGCGCACCTGGTGGGAGAGCTCGGGTCTCGACGCCTATCATCCTCCGCTGGATACCGGAACGCTCCGCTATCTCACCTTGCGTCACGCCATGCATACCCAGCAGAAAATGGTGATCCTCAACATCTCGGGACGTCCCGAATTTGCCCCCACCCGCTCCCAACTCGATAGCTTTGTCGCAGCAGTCCAGAGTGTGCTCGGGCCAGAGGTTTCCCTCTTCCTTCGCATCCACCAGACAAAAAAGGGAATTCCCACTCAGTTTTACGAGATGCTTCTCCACGGCCCCGACCACATCATGGAAGAGCTCCATCTCCAAACCGGCAAACTCCTCGTCAAAATTAGCCCCGCCTCTTTTTTCCAGCCCAATACGTTTCAAGCCGAAGTCCTCTACGACACAGCTCTCGCAGCCATTGCCCCTGGCTCTCTCGTCTACGATCTCTATTCGGGTACAGGAACGCTTGGCCTTGCCGCTGCCTCCATCGCCGCCCGAGTCATCGGCATTGAACTTTCTCCCGAGGCGGTCCTCGATGCTGAAGAGAATGCCAAGAGGAACCATCGGACCAACGTTCAGTTCTTGCAGGGCGATGTCGGCGCCCTCCTCGCCACCCTCAACCACACTCCTGACACCGTTATCGTCGATCCACCCCGCTGCGGCCTTGATCCGCCTGCCCTCCATCATCTAAAAACTTTACTTCCCCGTCAGGTTCTCTACATCTCCTGCAATCCACTCACCCAAGCCGCCAACATCCGCGAGCTTCAGGCAGTCGGCTACCGCCTGACCCGCCTCCAACCGGTCGATCAATTTCCCCATACCCACCACATTGAAAACATTGCTTTCCTTGTCAGATAACCCATTTTTAGCCATAATCGACCGAAAAGGATTTTTCATGTATCAGTCAATATTTTCTCTCCCTTTCCTCGCCGATGATGTCGTCTCAGCACCTGCTTCGGGAGGAGGAATGTCTCAGATTCTCCTGATGATTGCGATCTCGGTCGCCTTCTTTTATTTCATTCTGTGGCGTCCTGAGCAAAAAAGGCGCAAAGTGGCCGAACAAATGCGCGGCGCTCTCAAGAAAGGGGATCGGGTCACCGCTATGGGGATTATAGGAAAGGTGGATAAAGTCCAAGAACAGACCGTCATCCTCAAGATGGTCGACGGCGCCAAAATTGAAATCCTCAAGGCCGCCATCACCGACGTCCAACCCGCTGCAGAAGACAAGGTCGAAGTCGAGACGAAGTCTTAGGTTGCGTTACCTGCAGATTGGATCGTGTCGTACAGGGTAGCTAGTTGCAGGTTTGTTGCTTCCGCTTCTTTTTCTCGGTCCATTGTATAAGTTGCAACTTGTTCCTGAGTTCTGCTCGGTCCAAATCGCTCTTCGCTCTCCAGGCGCTTTTTTTTCCAAAGTTCCTGGGAATCTTTAAAGGCTTCGTCTGATTTTGTGAATGAGGTTTCCAGCTTTTTAAGGGCTTCTATTCTACTTGCTGCTTTTTGGATTGTCGGATCTGTGAGAATAAGGAGATGCTTTTCCAGCTCAGTGATTTTTTTTGACTGTTGAGGAATTTGTTGTTTCAGACTATCGCGCTCTTGTGATACGTGCTTAATTTCAGCACGCTGTGAATTTATGGTAGCTTCTTGTTTTGAAATCTCCAGTTTTTGAGATTCATTTTCGTTTTGTAGAGATTTATTCTGATCTGTGAGAGTGAGAACTTTTGTTCTTAAAGAAGCGATGTCGTTTTCTTGTGATTCTATAGTTTTATTCTGTTGGGTAAGCGTTTGTTGCTGCTGCTCGTTATTGATTTGAGCCATATCGAGGTTGTTTTGTAACATTGTATTTGCTTCTTGGAATAGCTTGACTCCCATTTTTAAATTGAAGATTTTTTGGGAAATTTGATTGATTGAGTCTTGATGTAGAGTGATATGGTGCTTTAAGGTAGCGTTTTCCGCTTGTAATAACGAGATGTTTTCTCGGGTATTTTGATGTTTTCGTACGAGAGTGTAGGCCCCTGCTGCATTGCAAGCGAGAGCAATAAAGGAGAGGGCGATATCCGCACGCATTGGGAGGGGAGAAGAGGTTGATGCAGCAGAGGAGGTGATAGCTGCAACTCTAGCCACTGCAAATGCAGTAAAAGCCGCGATGCTGCCGGTGGCAACCAAAACGTAGGGAAGATGTTCCTTCGCAGTTTCTGCCGCACTCGTAGCGGTTGTTTTGACCCAATTCCAAGCTGACGATATAGTTGATGACATGTTTATCTCCTATTATTCTTGAATTTTGTTAGATAATTGATTGTTCTGTGGTTCTATTGTGTTTTGTTCTTCCAGTTTCTGAACTGTAGATATAATTTTTTCTTTATCTTGTGTGCACTCTTCGATCATGCCGTCGAGCGCCTTATCCGTTTCCTCGAGTTGCTGGCTTAGCTGATCGACTCTAGATCTCAATGCGAGGTTGTCTTCTGCAAGGCTACTGACATCGTTTTGTAATTCTTGGATTTTTTGATCCTTTTCTGCGATTACATTAATAGTTATCTGATCGTTCCTATCACTCAATTTTCCATTCTCAAATTCCGATGCAATTTTCTGTAATGGTGCGTTACTGACCTGATTCTTTAGGTTTTTGTTTTCTTGCTCGAGTTCATTAATTACTTTGTCTTTTTCTGCTATATCCACAGCTTGGTTTCGGATAGTCTGGTTTTTTTCTTGTATTTGAGTGTCTTTCTCGAGGGAGACCTTGCTCCGTATGCGATTGGAGTGGAAAGCCATGCCGAGTACTGTGAAGGCAAGTGCAGCTACGGATAAAACAACGACAGCGCCCAACTTGGAGTCGGCTTCGTGCGCAACTAAGCGACTCAAGGTCAGTTGTCCAGCGGTCCAGGTTCCGCCAGCTCTATAGGCTAAGCCTGCTGCGGCACGTGCTGCACGAGAGGCAGCGAAGGAGGCAAAGGCACCTAAGCCGATGAGCGTCACAGGAGCAGCATATTCTTTTACTGTTGTGGTAACGCGGTTCCAAGCATTGGAAATAGCTGATAACATGTTATATCCTTTTTAGTTAGCTTTAATTGTCTATTCTGTGTTAGTTTATTCAGTTTATTTAAATAAGTCAACGCTAAATATATAATGATGGAATCAGAAGTTTTTAATGACAATTGTTTGGAAAATCTTTAAAGACGCCTCTCTGGAATGGCATCAGCCGTTCCAGAGAGGCGGAACACCTGAGCGAAGCGAAGGTGGGGAAGTATTAGGTCTTTTTGTAACTCGTTGGTTCTAAAGGATTAAGGAAGAGATTTTCTCGAGGAGTTGGGTTTGGCGGGAGACGAGGGATTCGAGGTGGTTGGGGTCGAGTTCTCGTTGGGCGAGGGAGGTGAGATCGAAGATGCTTTGGGCGAGCTCGCAAGCGATATCAGGGTGGCGGGTTTGGAGCTGGGAGAGGCGTTGGACGAGTTTGTGGTTGGTGTTGACAATGAACGTTTTTTTTGTGGGGAGGGGTTCAGAGGTGGTTTGGGTGAGAGCGAGGTAGTCGCGGTAGCGGCGCTGTTTTTCGTCGATGAGGAGGAGGCTGGGGAGTTGGTCAGAGGCAAGGCTTTTGGCTTCTACTTCGAGGTTCGATTGGTTCATCGCCGATTGGATGAAACGGGCGATCTTGGCCGATTCGGTTTTGCCGTCGGCGTCGAGGAGCGTTTTTTCGCGGGAAGGGTCGAGGAGGGTCTCTTCGAGGGCGCCATCGATCCGTTGGAAGGAAAGGGAGAGCTTTTCTTCGAGTGCTTGGATGACGGGGGTATCGATGGGCGAGGAGGTGAGGAGGATTTCCCGTTTTTTGTCGCGGTAGATTTGCTGGAGCGCTGTGGCCCGGTCTGCGGGGGCATAGTAGACTTTTTTCTCAGCTGAGCGCTCGAGGTAACCTGCAATCGTGGTCCATTCTCCTTCGCTGGTTTTCCAGATGAGGAGATCTTTGATCCGCTCGTAGAATTTGTCATCTTGGAGAAGGCCGAGCTTGAGGAACATCTCGACGTCGGGCCAGCAGGTGATGTATTTTTCCCGCTCTTGTTTGTAGAGGAGGGTGAGTTTGTCGGCGATTTTTTTGGCGATGTGGCTGCTGAGTTGTTTGACGTTGGGGTCGATTTGGAGATAGGAGCGCGACACGTTGAGGGGAAGATCGGTGCTATCGAGGGCGCCCTGCAAGACGGTGAGGTAATCGGGGAAAATCTCTTTGCAGTTGTCAGAGACAAAGACCCGGTTGCAGAAGAGCTGGACCCTGCTTTTCTGGGAGTCGAAGCGGTGGTGGATTTTGGGGAAATAGAGAATTCCTTTGAGGTGGAAGGGATAGTCGACATTCAGATGGATCCAGAAGACGGGATCGGGGTCTAGAGGGAATAGATAGCGATGGAACTCCACATACTCTTTTTCTTCACAGTCGGCCGGATTTTTGAGCCAGAGGGGCGAGCGATTGCCAATCGACTTGCCGCTGAGTTCAATCGGGAAGGGCATGAAGCTGCAGTAGCGCTGCAACAAAGTGCGGAGTTTCGTCTCCTCCAAATACTCCAAGCTCGCTTCATCCAAGTGCAAAACAACCGTTGTCCCTCGGTTCTCGCGCGATCCTGGGCCAATCTCATAATCGGCTCCGCCATCGCAGCTCCAGAATACGGGATCTGCTCCTTTTGCGCGGGTTTCGATATCGACCCGACGTGCGACCATGTAAGCGGAGTAAAAGCCGAGGCCAAAGTGGCCGATGATCGGGTCTTTTTCTGTCTGTGACTTGTATTTGGCGACGAATTCTTCTGCTCCCGAAAAAGCGATCTGCGCGATGTATTTTTCTACTTCGGCCTCCGTCATGCCGATTCCAGTATCTGCAATTGAAACAGTCTTTTTCTTTT
>Ga0207157_1067_pt1 | contig 9655 bp, 9 predicted proteins | sample Alteio_BWMinHeat_25_FD_153508 | JGI IMG/M metagenome (GOLD analysis project Ga0207157, IMG submission 153508) | Enriched cells from forest soil in Barre Woods Harvard Forest LTER site, Petersham, Massachusetts, United States -... | ecosystem: Environmental > Terrestrial > Soil > Temperate forest >...
AAGGACGTGGCAGAGAAAAGAGCCACTTGGCCAAGACGACGTTCCAAAGCGCAAAATGACTCAGGTAAAAGCCTCGGATTCCCCATTTTCTCGAAACTCCAAGCCAGGCCACGCCTAAGAGCGCGACGAGAAAGTAGGGCGTGTCAAAGAAGTTGAAGAAAACGAACAAGGCATTCCACACGGGCCCTCGCATCTCTTTGAGCCAGCACAAGAATTGGAGCTGCTGCTCGCACCAGATCATGACTTGGAAAACCTTGTGAATTGGAGCTGTTGCTGACACCAGATCACGGCTTAGAAAACCTTCCGAATCTCGGATCTACCAACGAGATGAGATCTTGGGAGCGCATGGTGATCGACTCGGTAGGAAGACCACAGCTGAAGGAGGCTCGTTCGTTTTTCCCAATTTCCTCATCGAAGTAGTTGTCGAGGTGGAGCAGGTTGCCGAAGGGGGGGACGCCGCCGACGATCAGTCCGAATCGTTCCTGGATCACGGCTGGCTCTTCAAACTCACATTTTTCGTGGACGATGTCAGCCACTGCTTTCATGTCGAGTTTCAGGTGGCCAGGGATGTTGAACTGGTAGTTTTTTTTGCTATTTTTCCCACGCAAGATGAGCGCTTTGATTCCCTTATCCACTGGGGCGTTGCTGACTCGCGCGGCCTGTTCAGAGGTGGGAGCGGTTTCATGGACGAGGTGGTGGATCTGGAAGTGGCGCTCGCGGCAGAGGCGGAGGATCTCGTTGCGGATGTTCTCACCGCCGAAGAAGGTGTGGGCTTTGAGCCGAACGCCTGCGATCCGCTTGGTGTCGGAAGGGAAAAGGCTTACTTCGCGGATGTTTTTGAGCTTGAGGAGGGTCATGGTGAGCCTTTCGAGCCCCATCCCAAAGCCTCCGTGGGGGGGCATTCCATACTTGAAGATGCTGAGGTAGTCGGTGAAGTGAGCGGGATCCATCTCTTTCATCCGGAGTCCCTCTAGCATCGATTCATAGGTATGGCGCCGCTGACCGCCCGAGGTGATTTCTGTGCCTGCGCATAGAAGATCGAAGGTGTTGGTGAGTTCGGGATTCTCTGGTTTCGGATAGGCGTAAAAAGGTCTTTTAGAACTTTTCCAGTCGGTGATGAAGAGGAGATCGGTGCCGGAGGTTTCTTTGCTCCACGCACACAGTTCTCTCTCCGCTGCGGGACTTAAGTCGGGCTCACCCCGCTCATCTTTGCCGGTTCGCTGGAAATAGAGCTCTTGGGCTTCTTGGAAACTCAGGCGGGGAAAAGGGATTCCTGCCGGGGCTGCAATGAGGGGATTGCCGAGGGTCGCAAGGTCATCGAGGCAGCGGCGCTCGAGATAGGAGACGATGAACTTGATGCAGCTTTCCTGGATGTCGAGGATCTCGTGCCAGTGGTGAAAAAAACCCATCTCAAATTCGAGCTGTTTCCCTTCGGAAACGTGGCGCGTGGTGTGAGAGGGCTCTGCTCGGAAAAACGGGGCGAGAGCGAAGACCCGCTCATTGACGCCAACCATGATCTGTTTATAGAGCTGGCTACTTTGAGCGAGAGTGGCCGTGTGGCCAAAGTAATCGACCTGGAAAAATTCTGCACCACCTTCGGAGGAGGCTCCGAGGAGATTGGGGGAAAAGTATTCGACTGCCTGGACGGTGTCGTGCATGAATAACCGGTAGGCATGGGCGATTTCGCCTTGGATCCGGAAGACGGCTTGTTCCCGCCGGTTGCGCAGCGCAAGGGGCCGGTGGTCCAAGATAAAATCGAGACTCTCAGGCATCTCCGGTTTGTTGTATTCGACGGGAGGTGCTTCGCGGATTGCATTTTCCACTTCGATTTGGGGAGAGACGATTTCGACACCGAAAGCAGCCTGAGAGGCGACAGCCTTTCCTGTGAGGGAGAGGATGGAGCCGATCTGGAGAGCAGAGACTTTCCGCAGCTCTTCGGGACTTTCAATCACGATCTGTGCAAAGCCGCTGCGGTCTCGTAAGACCAGAAAAGCGACTTTGCCCAGTAGGCGGAGCTGGTTGAGAAATCCGCGCACCCGCACCTGTTTGCCGATGCATTCTCGGAGTTCTCGAGCAAGAGTTCGCTCCATGACCTATCTTCCAACGGGATGTTGCTGTTCCAAAACAGCCCGGTGGCTCAACTTGATTTGTCCCCGGTCGTTGATGTCGAGCACTTTCACGTCGATCATATCTCCTTGGTGGAAAGGAGCGTCGTGGATGTTCTGCAATCTTCTCTCCGAGATTTCAGAAATGTGGCAGAGCCCTTCTTTGCCGAAGACTTCAACAAAGTAGCCAAAGGGCATCACGGAAGTGATCCGCCCATTGTAGGTCTTGCCGATTTCCATTTCGGAGGTGAGGTTGAGGACGATTTCTTTGGCGCGGGCCATCCCTTCTGCGTTGTTGGAGGCAATGCTCACCAGGCCGCTGTCGTCGATGTCGATCTGGACGCCGGTCTCTTCGACGATGGCGCGGATCTGCTTGCCGCCGGGACCGATCACGACGCCGATCTTGCTCGGCTTGATCTGGAGAACGACGATACGGGGAGCATGTGCTGCCATTTCAGGGCGAGAGTGAGGACACGCCTGGAGCATCTTTTTCAAGATGTGGCTGCGCCCTTTCTTGGCAGCTTTCAGGGCATCGCGCATGATGGCGATGGTGATCCCTTCTACCTTGATGTCCATTTGGAAGGCGGTGATTCCCTCTTCATCTCCCGTGATTTTAAAGTCCATGTCGCCGAGCGCATCTTCTGCGCCGAGGATGTCAGAGAGGATCGCATATTCTTCTCCTTCGAGGATCAGTCCCATCGCGATTCCCGAGACGGGGCGCTGGATCGGCACTCCTGCGTCCATGAGGCAAAGGCAGCCGCCGCAGACAGAGGCCATCGAAGAGGAACCATTCGATTCGGTTATGTTCGATTCGAGCCGGATGACATAGGGGAAATCTTCTTTCTTCGGCAAGATCGAGCTGAGGGCCCGTTCGGCGAGCTTTCCATGGCCGATTTCACGCCGCCCCGGAGAGCCGATCCTTCCCACTTCTCCCACGGAGAAAGGAGGGAAGGAATACTGGAGGTAAAAGCGCTGGGTTTTTTCGCCGTGGAGATCTTCAAAGCGCTGAGCGCTGTTTTCTCCTCCGAGCGTACAGACCGCAAGCGCTTGCGTTTCGCCGCGGGTAAAGAGAGAGCTTCCGTGAGTCCGAGGGAGAATCGATTGCTCGATGTCGATCGGGCGGATTTCGTCGAGAGCTCTTCCGTCGATCCGTTTTTTTTCTTTGAGAATCATTTTTCTCATGAGCGACGATTGGAGATTTTTGTAGGTGAGGACCACATCGGCTTTGAGCTGTTTGCTGGCTGGATCTGCTGCGAGAAGCGAGGCGAGGACCTCCGCTTTGATTGCGGCAAGGGTCTTTTCTCGCTCTTGTTTTTTGCTGATCCGGAGAGCCGATTCGAGCAGTGTTGCGGCGGCGTTATGGACCGCATGGGTGATCTCCTGCGGAATGCGGCGGAGCATCTCTTTGTTTTTCGGCTTGCCCACTTTTTGCGCCCAACCGCTGATCGCCAGGCAAATCTCTCGGATCGCCGCGTGCCCCAGCTCGATTGCTTCGAGGACCAGCTCTTCTGTCAGAAAGTTGGAGAATCCCTCAATCATCAAGATGGCATCTTCAGTTCCGGCGAGCACCAGATCGAGCTCTGATTGTTTTATCTCGTCTGCTGTGGGGTTGATGATGAATTGTTTGTTGATGAGCCCGACTCGGACGGCGCCAACTGGTTTTACGAGAGGAATATCAGAGATCGCGAGGGCAGCTGAGGAGGCGCAGATTGCGAGGACATCAGGCGCATGGATGTTGTCATAGGAAAAGACATAAGAGAGGACTTGGACTTCATTGTGGTAGCCCTCTTCGAACATCGGTCTGAGGGGGCGATCGATAAGGCGGCAGGCGAGAATCTCCCGCTCTGAAGGGCGGCCCTCTCGTTTGATGAATCCTCCGGCTGTTCTCCCTGCTGCCGAATATTTTTCCTGGTAATCGACCCGAAGTGGTAGGAAGTCGATCCCTTCCGCTGCTTCTGGCGCGGCGCAAGCAGAGGCAAAAACGACCGTTTCGCCGCAGTGGACGAGGACAGCGCCTCCCGCTTGGCGGGCGATCTTACCGGTTTCTAATCTGAGTGTTTTATCCCCGACAGGGATTTCGATGGTTTCACGGTGCATGATTGGTTCCTATAAGTTGTAGGGGAGAGAATAGAAACCAGAAAGAAATCTTTGCGAATCAAAGATTTTTTTCTGTCCTCTATCATCCTACCCCTGTGTTTGGAAGTTCCCAGGAATCCTGGGAACTCAAAATTATTTTCTCAAGTTCAGGCGGACGATGAGGTTTTGATACCGCTTCGTATCGGTAGAATTGAGGTAGTCGAGTAATTTACGGCGTTGGCCGACCAGCTTCAAAAGGGCGAGTCGGGAGCTATGATCTTTCGGAGCAATTTTTAGGTGTTCCGTCAGTTCAGCGATTCGTTCAGTCAAAATGGCGATTTGGACGTCAGCAGAGCCGGTGTCTTTTTCGTGTAACTGAAATTTTTTTGTGATTTCTTCTTTGGTACCTTTATCCAGAGACATTTGAGAAAATTCTCCTTTTTTCCGAGCTTATTCTAACCGATTTTGAATATATGGACAAGCTCTGCATAAAATGCTATATTGACGGCTCAAAACAAGGTAGCCTGTGAACGCATTCAAAATTTTACAACCATTCCTGCCCCAGGTCCTGGGAGCGATCAAGAAAGAGATCAAAACGGAGCACCTCTCTAGCTCGCATGCTTTCTATCGGACCCACTTTGGGACAAAACCGCTCAACCGCCTCACTCTGGAAGAGATATTCGGAGCCTATGAAAAGGAGCTCTTGAACGGCAGTCCGGAGCTGGCCGAATGGGTGATCAGCCGCTGGGTCTTTAAGCACGGCGATCTCTACAACCACTTTGCCAAACGATTGAGCGAACTCAACCCGAATTTCGAAGAGATCCGCGAAATCACCGAGGCACAAGCCGATTATATTCTCGACGGCGCTGCCGAGACCTTTGGCCCCATCAGCCTGTACCTATTCTCGATCCTCAACGGAGTCGTCTTCCCAGAAGCAGTCTTAACGCGCCTCAAAAGCGCTGCAGAAGCTACAGCCAGCTCAGCGTCTGCGGTCTCTCTTCCTAAAGCCGAGAGCGTCGAAGAGCTTCTCGCCCGCCACCAGCGGGAGGTCGCCAAGCTCGAGGAAAAATGTGACCAAAAGATCGCTGGCGTCATGAAAAAGTACACCATTGACACTGAAGCGCTCAAGAAACAAATCCGCTCTTTGCAACAACAGCTCAATGCATGCAAGAATCTGACGAACGTTTCATGAGGGAGGCGCTCAAAGAGGCGAAAAAGGCCTATGCGAGCGGTGAAATCCCTGTCGGCGCAGTCCTCGTCCACGCGAACGAAATCATTGCCCGGGGCCACAACCAAGTTGAGCTCCTCCAAGACGCCACCGCTCACGCCGAAATGCTCTGCATCACCACCGCCGCCTCGGCGATCGGCAACTGGCGCCTCGAAGGAATGACCCTCTACACCACCCTCGAGCCGTGCGCCATGTGCGCTGGCGCCCTCCTCGCCTCCCGCATTGAACGCCTTGTCTGGGCCGCTCCCGACCTTCGCCTCGGCGCCAACGGCAGCTGGGTCGATCTCTTCTCCCATAAACACCCGATGCATACGCTCACCATTACCAGCCGCGTTCTCGAAGCAGAATCAGCCGCGCTGATGAAGAGCTTCTTCCAGGAGCGCCGTGCAGCTCCTCGATGAGATGATCGCGCAGCAAAAGCAAAAGCTCCTCGCCATCGCACAGAGGATTGTTCCCCATGTCACTGCCGACGACCTCCTCCAACCCAACGATTTCCCCGAACTCGAGCACCATCCCCATTTTCGCTATGAAGAAGGAATCTTGAGCGGCCTGCAGGCAGCAAAAGCAGCTCTTGCGGTTGAAAATAATTAACAAATTCGTTAATTATTGAGGCATGCAAAAGCTGCTGATGAACCCTTTTCAATTTGGCGGTCCGGTAGAGGGGGAATACTTTCTTCCTAGGCCTGAGCTTGCGAAAACGCTTCTCCAAGAAGAGGGGACCAGTCGGGGCTCTGTTGCCTTTGATGACCCCCTTTTCGCGATCTGGTTGAAGCTATCTTCGTAACCCTCTATACTGCTTCCCATGTTGCCGAAGATAGCGATCGTGGGCCGCCCGAATGTGGGCAAGTCGGCCCTGTTTAACCGGATCTGTCAAAAACGGATTTCCATTGTCGATGAGGAGGAGGGGATTACCCGCGACCGCCTCTATGCCCGCGCAGATCTGTTTGGAAGATCATTCATTCTGATTGATACCGGCGGGATTGACCTTACAGGAAAGATTTTATTTGCTGAAGAGGTGAAACACCAGGCGGAGTGCGCGATGGCGGAGGCTGATGTGATTCTCCTCATCGTCGATGGACGCGTTGGGGTAACGGCGCTCGATGAAGAGCTGGCGAAGAGGCTCCGGCGCGGAGACAAGCCGGTCATCGTGGCGGTGAATAAGACCGATGGAGAACAAGACCTATTGCAGGTTGAGCTTTTCCATCGGCTGGGGTTCCCACAGGTATTTGGCGTGTCAGCGCTACAGGGGCACCAGATCGCTGAGATGCTCGAGGCAGCTCTAGCACTCGTTCCGGCAGGCGAAGAGCCTGTCCTCTCATCTGGTGCGATCCGGGTTGCCATCGTAGGGCGGCCGAATGTGGGGAAGTCAACGTTGTTGAATCAGTTGCTTCAAGAGGAGCGCTCGATTGTGAGCCCCATTGCAGGGACAACGCGCGACTCGATCGACGTCGTTTTGACAGCCGGGGGGCAAGAATATCTCCTCATCGACACCGCCGGAATCCGGCGGAAGAAGGCGGAAAAAGAGGTGGTCGATAAGTTTGCTGCGATCCGAACCGAAGAGGCAATCGAGCGCTCTGAAGTGTGTCTCCTCGTTCTCGATTCCTTCGAGGGGTTTACGATCCAAGAGCGGCGGATTGCGAGCGCCATCGAAGCTTCCGGCAAGAGCTGCATTCTCCTCTTCAACAAGTGGGACCTGGTCCAGAATTTGCGCATGGAGCATGCGCTCCGCGGCATTCGGGAAGCCGTTCCCTTTCTCGCTCACTGCCCAACTCTTTTTCTCTCCGCCTCTATCGGCCGCAATCTCGATAAGGTCCTTCCCGCCGTAAGAGAAGTGCACCGGCAAAGGGGCTTGCGGGTCACTACGGGCGAGCTCAACAAATTCATCGAAAAGTGCCTGCAGAAATATCACCCTCCTCTCATCACAGGGAAACGACTCCGGATCTACTACCTCACTCAAGTGGAAGTCAACCCGCCCAAATTCGTCCTCTTCGTCAATAAGCCCGATCTCCTCACCGAGACCTATCGGAAATACCTCGTCAACCAGCTCCGGGAAGCTTTTCCCTTTTCTGGAACACCGCTCAAGTTTGAGCTACGCGGCAAAGCCCTTTCTCATATTGCCTAAAAGTTGACGCCTATTGAGAGATGGCGTACTATACTCATTCTTTTAACAGGGGAGTAGCTATGAACAGTGGGCTTGAAGTGAGGTTCCAGCCTCTTCGTTTGTGTGGAGCAAACTGGGAAGTGCCTCTAGGATCAGAGGTAGTGAAGATGTATACGAGTAATACGACAGTGAAGGTGTGTTGCAGAACTTTGTGGCCGGGAAAAACCGTCTCCTTTTTAACTTTTGTGGAGGGGACCCATTGGAAAGTGAGTCAACTAGCAGAGGCCCTCCGCAAGGGATTCCTTAATCTTCACGAGGAGAATCTCTCTTCTTTTGAAAATCCGTTTCCTCAAAAGGAAGATTATACCGCTTTTGAATTGCGCTCCCCAGAGGAAATCATCGACACGAACCCTGATGGGACTCCTTATAAGTGTAGTACGGTGAGAGGGAAATTGGAATTTGCGATACAGGGCCCTGAAAGAGGACAAATAGCTGGATGGTTCAGGGGAGCTTCCCAGATTTTAGCATCGGAAGCAGATCGGATCGACTCGTCGCAAGGAAAGTTCCTGAATGAAGGAGAGGTGAGACGGATAGTTGTAGCGATTGCATCTACGGTTCCTCCTATTTTTCAAGCAATGATGCCTGAAGAGTTAAGGGCTGAAATAGAAGCTTACCAGAAGGTCTACTCAACACCTTCAGTAGACGACCAAAAGGAGTAGACTTGAACCCTTAAGGACCTTTGCCTACACTGAGGGGAATAAGGATCTCCATGCGAGCGCGCTCGATTGCCTTAGTTCCTCTGAGTGGGGAATTTAAGGACTACAGGCTTATCTTTTTACGCGACGACCTGCTCGCTGCCGTTGCGGTTGCAATGATGACCATTCCGCAGTCGATTGCCTATTCGCTTTTGGCGGGGCTGCCGCCGATGGCAGGGCTCTTTTCGGCGATCTTCGGGACGATTTTCACGGCGGCGTTTGGTTCTTCGAGGGTGCTTGTCTCGGGGCCGAGCACGGGGACGGCGATTTTGATCCAGACCTCCATGGCCGATATTTTGCACACTTATTATGCCAATGTGGTTGGGGCAGAGAGGGAAGCGCTTGTACTTTCGATTTTGACGCAGATCGTGGTGGTGATGGGGGTGATTCAGATTGGTGCCGCTTTTTTCAATGTGAGCAAGTTGTTGCAGTTTGTGAGTAGGCCCGTGGTGCTGGGGTACTTTGGCGGGATCACGGTGGCTATTGCGATCACGCAGCTGTTTGCGTTTACGGGGGTTCCGGCAGGCGAAGGAGGACAACCGATTTTGTACAAGGCGGGGGAGTGGTTCTGGCATGTGGGGCAAATCAGCTGGCCGACGCTGCTGGTAGGTATCGTGAGCTTGGTCCTCTATGTGGGGCTCCGCCGTTTGCGCCCCAATTGGCCGCAGGCGCTGATCATGGTGGTGGTAGCAGCAGCCCTCAGTTACGGGCTGAACGTCTGGCTCGGGAAGGGAAGTGTGGCGATACTCAGCGATCTAGCTCTCCCAGCAGAGCCTTTGCCTCATGTGACCTATCCGTTTTTCGATCTGAAGATTCTCAATAAGATTTTCCCGGCAGCCCTTGCGATCTCGCTTCTGGCGATCCTCGAAGTGTTTTCGATTTCGCGCAACTTTGCCTCGCGCACAGGCCAAGAAGTGCAGGTCAACCAAGATATTTTTGGGTTAGGCGTGGCCAATTTCTTGTTGTCCTTTGTTTCGGGAGCAATGCCTGCGTCGGGCAGCGCGACGAGAACGATGCTCAACTACCGCTTCCAAGCAAAAAGCCGTCTCGCTGCCATCTGCAGCGGGATCATCACCGCTGTGATTGTGCTCCTCTGTTGGCCACTGGTGCAGACAATCCCATTTGCCGCCCTTGCCGCCCTGTTGATTGCGACCGCGCACACATTGATGGACTGGAAGGAGATCAAGCTCTCGTTTCGAGCAACGCGCGGCGATGGCTTGGTCTTTGTCTTGACCTTTTTGAGCTGTCTGATTTTCAGTCTCGATGTCGCGTTTTTCATCGGCATTGTGATGTCGATTGGCTCTTATCTCAAACGTTCAGCCACACCCCATCTCGTCGAATATGCCTTCAACTCGAAAGGACGGCTCGTCATTGTCAGCCCCCACGATGA
>Ga0207157_1068_pt1 | contig 9539 bp, 7 predicted proteins | sample Alteio_BWMinHeat_25_FD_153508 | JGI IMG/M metagenome (GOLD analysis project Ga0207157, IMG submission 153508) | Enriched cells from forest soil in Barre Woods Harvard Forest LTER site, Petersham, Massachusetts, United States -... | ecosystem: Environmental > Terrestrial > Soil > Temperate forest >...
AAGGTCACCTCGCTCGGCTTCGGCCCCGGCATGAAGCCTGGCTCGCAGCTCTCCGGCTGGGAAGCCACCACGTCCATCAAGAAATCCGACTTCGGCGTAAACGGCCCCGCGATGCTCGGCAAGGTGCTCGGCGACGACGTGACCATCGACATCTCCGTCGAGGCCGAGGGCGGCGAACAGGACAAGGAGGCGTTTCATAAGCGTGATGTTTTAGTGGGTGGGTTCGCCTATACGGATAGACAAAAGGATTCGACGCGCAACTGCGGACTGGGTTGTGACGGCGTTTTCACAGGATCAGCATGGCATCACCATAGCTGAAGAAGCGATATTCGCGGGCTACGGCCTCGGCGTAGATCTCCTTCAGCCACGCGATGCCATCGGTCGAGCCGGGGGTGAGAAACGCCGACACCAGGCAGAGCAGGGTGGAGCGCGGCTGGTGGAAATTGGTGATCAGGGCGTCCACCCCGCGGAAGTCGCGCGGCGGATAGATGAAGATGCCCGCCTCCGCGAGTGCGTCGGCGCCGGTGGGGAAGGGATGGCGCGACAGGAAATCCTCGAGGGAGCGGACGGAGGTGGTGCCGACCGCCACCCGGCGGCCGGCGGGCTTGAACAGCGCCTCCTGCGTGACCGCGGGTATTTCATACACTTCACGATGGATGGGATGGTCTGCGACGTATTCCGTAGCGATGGGCCGGAAGGTGCCGAGCCCGACATGCAGGGTGAGGTCGGCGGTCGTGATTCCCCCGGTGGCGAGTTGCGCGAGCAGCTCAGGTGTGAAGTGCAGACCCGCGGTGGGCGCGGCGGCGGCGACCTGGTGGGCGCGGTCCGCGTAAACGGTCTGGTAGCGCTCGCGGTCGAGGGCACGGGCTGTGTCGTTGTCATGGCCGGTGATATAGGGCGGCAGCGGCATCTCGCCGACGCGGTTGGCGACCGCGAGAATGTCGCCGCCCTTGGTGTCGAAGACGGCGCGCACCAGCCCGTCGTCGGTTTTTTCGCGGACGGTGGCAGTGAAAAATCCTTCCAGCGTGAAGGTCGCCCCGACGGGCAATTTCTTGCCCGGGCGCACCAGGCACCACCATTCCGCGGGCACGGCGGCCGGACGAAGCAGCAGGCACTCGACCTGGCCACCGGTCGGCCGGGCGGCATGCAGGCGGGCGGGGATGACGGCGGCATTGTTGCGGAAGAGGCAGTCGCCGACCCGCAGATACTCGGGCAAATCCCGGAAATGTCGGTGTTCGATCCGGTGCTCCCGCCGGTGCACCACGAGCAGGCGCGAGGCATCGCGCCGGTCGGCCGGTTGTTGGGCGATGAGCCTGTCAGGCAGAGGGTAGTCGAAGAGGTCGGTGCTTAAGGCAGCCACGGTTCAAATGAAGGCTTGCTCTCGTCTGGCGGGCGAGTTTCTTCCGCAGTTCCTACCAGCGCCAACATAGCTCAGTTGGTAGAGCAACGCTTTCGTAAAGCGTGGGTCGTCGGTTCAAATCCGACTGTTGGCTCCATCCTTCGCTCGGTGCATGGCGGGGAGCGGGTAAGTTATCTGGAGTCTGGCTGGCAGCGTGCATGCGATCACACTCGTTGCAGCTTCGGATGGCACGGTCATGTCCTCCGTCATTCTGAGCGAAGCGAGGAATCCATTTGAAGTCATGGATCCTTCGGTCGCGTTGCGACCTCAGGATGACTCACCTGCAAGCAGGTAAGTCAATTGTCCGCGATGTGATCGTCGGTCAGGTGGCCCTGGAGCTTGCGGCGCAGGCGCTGCGCCTCGATCTCGGACTTGAGCGAGGCCGCAAAGAGCTGCAACCGGCGCCGGGTCTCGAGGGTTTCGAGGAGCTGCTGCTTGACAGCGATGTCCTCGCAGAGGTTGAAGACCGCGATGTCGGCGAAGGTGTCGATGTCGTCGATGCTCTCGAGGAACTGCGTCATGCCCTTGGGGGCGGGCGTGCCGAGCCGGCGCCGGAGATTGAGCAGGCGCATCACCTCGAGCCGCAGCACTTCCAACTCGGCGTGATGCGTGCCGGCGGTGGTGGCGAGCGGTTTCACTGCGATGACGCGGTAGGGTTCCTCGCGAACGATTTTCTTCACCGTGACACGGCAGATGCCCTGCAGGAGAAGATTGGAGGTGTCGTTCTCGCCCTTCTGGCAGGCGCGGATGATGCCGACCGACGCCGTGTGGTGGAGCGGCTCAACCAGTTTGGGATCCTGCTGGCGGCTGGCGTCGAGGTGGGCGACGGCGAACATGCGGTCGCTGGCCAGCACATCGCGCAGCATCTGTTGGTAGCGGGGCTCGAAGATATGGAGCGGCAGCAGCGCCTGCGGAAAGAAAACCGTGTTGGGCAGCGTCATCACCGGCACCGTCGCGGGCACATGCAGTGTCTCCATGGCCGGAACCGTAGGCGCGGGGCCGGCGTTTTCAACCAACGGTTCGTGGCACAGTGTGACAGGGGCTCAAACCAGCTGTGTCACGGTGGCGCGAAAACGCTCTTCCGGCGGCCAGAGGGTGCGGATCAATTTTAGCCTAAGCTACTCTGGTCCAGTGATAAAAGAAACGCCGGAGGCCGGGGCATGGGCATTGCTAGATAGCGCGCATGAGCAAGATTTTAGGCATCGATCTGGGCACGACGAATTCCTGCATGGCGATCATGGAGGGTGGCGAGCCGGTGGTCATCCCGAACGCCGAGGGCGCGCGCACGACGCCGTCCGTCGTGGCGTTCACGAAGACCGGCGAGCGGATCGTCGGCCAGGCCGCCAAGCGCCAAGCCGTGACCAATCCCAAGAACACGATTTTCTCCGCGAAGCGCCTCATCGGCCGCAAATTCACCGAGGTCAGCGAGGAGGCGAAGAACCTTCCCTACAAGGTCATCGCCGGCAAGAACGGCGACGCCTACATCGAGGTGCAGGTGGGTGACAAGGCCGAGCAGTTCGCCCCGCAGCAGATCGCCGCGTTTGTGCTCGGCAAGCTGAAGGCTGACGCCGAGACCTACCTCGGCGAGAAGATCACGCAGGCCGTCATCACGGTCCCCGCCTATTTCAACGACGCCCAGCGCCAGGCCACCAAGGATGCCGGCAAGATCGCCGGCCTCGAGGTGCTCCGCATCATCAACGAGCCCACGGCCGCCTCGCTCGCCTACGGCCTTGACAAGAAGAAGGACGAGAAGATTGCGGTGTTCGACCTCGGCGGCGGCACCTTCGACGTGTCAATCCTCGAGATCGGCGACGGCGTCTTCGAAGTGAAGGCCACCAACGGCGACACCCACCTCGGCGGCGACAACTGGGACGACGCCATCATCGGCTGGCTGGTCGAGAGCTTCAAGAAGGACAACGGCATCGACCTTCGCAAGGACCCGATGGCCCTCCAGCGCCTGAAGGAAGAGGCCGAGAAAGCCAAGATCGCCCTCTCCTCCGCCACCACCTACGACATCAACCTGCCGTTCATCACCGCGGACGCCTCGGGTCCCAAGCACCTGAACCTGCAGCTCACCCGCGCGAAGATGGAGCAGATCTGCGACGCCCTCTTCGAGCGCTGCATCCAGCCCTTCAAGAACTGTCTCAAGGACTCCGGTGTCACCCCCGATAAGATCGACGAGCTCGTGCTTGTCGGCGGCATGACCCGCATGCCGAAGGTCGTGGAGATCGCCAAGGGCCTCGGCGGCAAGACCCCGCACCAGGGCGTGAACCCCGACGAGGTCGTCGCCGTCGGCGCGGCCATCCAGGGCGGCGTCCTCCGGGGCGACGTCAAGGACGTGCTCCTGCTCGACGTGACCCCGCTCACGCTCGGCATCATGACGGCCGGTGACGTCGCCACGCCGATGATCACGCGCAACACCACCATTCCCTCCAAGAAGACGCAGACCTTCTCGACCTACAGCGACAACCAGCCGGGCGTCGAGATTGTGGTCCTGCAGGGCGAGCGCCCGATGGCCCGCGACAACAAGAACCTCGGCACGTTCAAGCTCGACGGCATCCCGCCGGCGCCGCGCGGCGCGCCGCAGATCGAGGTCACCTTCGACATCGACGCCAACGGCATCCTGCACGTCTCCGCCAAGGACCTGGGTACCGGCAAGGAGCAAAAGATCACCATCCAGGGCTCGTCCGGCCTCTCCAAGGAGGAGGTCGAGAAGATGACCAAGGAGGCCGAGCTCAATGCCGCCGAGGACGCCAAGCGCAAGGAGGCCGTCGAGACCAAGAACCAGCTCGACACGACCATCTACCAGCTCGAGAAGACCCTCAAGGACGCGGGCGACAAGCTCCCCGCCGACGTGAAGGGCAAGTTCGAGACCGCGCTCAAGGACGCCCGGAAGGACCTCGAGTCCAACGATCCGGCGAAGATGAAGGCCGCGCTCGAGAACCTGCAGAAGGTCGGCGCCGAGCTTTACCAGCAGGCGCAGGCGGCCCAGGCCGCCGCGGGCGCCCAGCCTGGAGCCACGAGCACCGACGCCGGTCCGTCCGCCGAGCCCAAGGCCGCCAAGAAGTCCGAGGGCAAGGTCGTCGACGCCGACGTCGAGATCGTCGACGAGGAAAGGAAATAACTTTGGTGCGGGCCCGTTTCCGATCGTCGGGAGCGGGCCCGCCCTTTTCAACCAACCACAAACTTAACCCCAACCACATAAACCAACATGGCTAAAGTGAACATCAAACCCATCGGTGATCGCGTGCTCGTGCAGCACATCGAGGAAAAAGAACAGGTCCGCGGCGGGATCATCATTCCCGACAGCGCCAAGGAAAAACCGCAGGAGGCCAAGGTCATCGCCCTCGGCACCGGCAAGAAGGATGAGAACGGCAAGATCACGCCCTTCGAGGTGAAGGTCGGCGACAAGGTCCTCATCTCCAAGTATGGCGGCACCGAAGTCAAAATCGACGACCAGAAATTTACGCTGGTCCGCGAGGACGACATCCTCGGCGTCATCGCTTGAACCAACTCTCAACCACCAACTCTAAACTAACCAATCATTATGGCAGCCAAACAACTCCTCTTTGACGAGGCCGCTCGTCAGAAAATCCTCCGCGGCGTCGAAATCCTCGCCCGCGCCGTCAAGGTCACTCTCGGGCCCAAGGGCCGGAATGTCGTGATCGACAAGAAATTCGGTTCCCCGACCGTCACCAAGGACGGCGTCACCGTCGCCAAGGAAGTCGAGCTTCCGGATCCTTACGAGAACATGGGCGCCCAGATGGTGAAGGAAGTCGCCTCCAAGACCTCCGACGCCGCCGGCGACGGCACCACCACCGCCACCGTGCTGGCCGAGGCCATCTATCGCGAGGGCCTGAAGAACGTCACCGCCGGCTCGAACCCGATCTACCTCAAGCGCGGCATCGACAAGGCCGTCGAGGCTGCCGTCGCCGAGTTGGCCAAGATCTCCAAGAAGGTCTCCGACCGCGAGGAGATCCGCCAGGTCGCCACCGTCTCCGCCAACTGGGACGAGACGATCGGCAACATCATCGCCGACGCCATGGATAAGGTCGGCAAGGACGGCACCATCACGGTTGAAGAGGCGAAGTCCATCGAGACCACCCTCGACGTCGTCGAGGGCATGCAGTTCGACAAGGGCTACCTGTCGCCTTACTTCGCCACCAACGCGGAGGCCCAGGAGGCCGTCCTCGAGGACGCCTACGTGCTCATCCACGAGAAGAAGATCTCCAACCTCCAGGAGTTCCTCCCGCTGCTGCAGACCGTCGCCAAGAGCGGCAAGCCCCTCCTCGTCATCGCCGAGGAAGTCGAGGGCGAGGCCCTCGCCGCGCTCGTCGTGAACAAGATCCGCGGCACGATCAACGTGTGCGCCGTCAAGGCCCCCGGCTTCGGCGACCGCCGCAAGGCCATGCTCGAGGACATCGCGGTCCTCACCGGCGGCAAGTGCATCACCGAGGACCTCGGCCTCAAGCTCGAGAACCTCACCACCGCCGACCTTGGCCGCGCCAAGCGCATCGTCGTCGACAAGGAGAACACCACCATCGTCGAGGGCGGCGGCAAGTCGTCCGACATCCAGGGCCGCGTGAAGCAGATCCGCCGCCAGATCGACGAGACCACCAGCGATTACGACCGCGAGAAGCTCCAGGAGCGCCTCGCCAAGCTCGCCGGCGGTGTCGCCGTCATCAACGTCGGTGCCTCCACCGAGGTCGAGATGAAGGAGAAGAAGGCCCGCGTGGAAGACGCGCTGCACGCCACCCGTGCGGCTGTGGAAGAGGGCATCGTCGCCGGCGGCGGCGTCGCGCTCCTCCGCACCGTCAAAGTGATCGACAGCCTCAAGCTTGAGGGCGATGAGGCTATCGGCGCGCAGATCGTGCGCCGCGCGGTCGAGCACCCGATCCGCATGCTCTGCGCCAACGCCGGCGTCGAGGGTGCGGTGGTTGTCGGCCAGATCCTGGCCAACAAGGGCAACTACGGCTACAACGTCGCCTCCGGCGAATACGAGGACCTGGTCAAGGCCGGCGTCGTCGACCCCACGAAGGTCACGCGCACCGCGCTGCAGAACTCGTCGTCGATCGCCGGCCTGCTCCTGACCACCGAGTGCATGATCACCGACCTCCCCGAGAAGAAGGAATCTTCCGGCGGTGGTGGCGGCCACGGTGGCGGCGGCATGGGCGGCATGGACTACTAAGTCCGAGCCGAACCAATCGCATCAACTTCAAGGCGCGCTCTCCGGGGCGCGCCTTTTCTTTTGCCCATCCCGGGCGAGGCTGCCAAACCTGCGGCCAATGTCCGACCGATATTCCGCTTCTGCCCTCACGGTGTTTGCCGTGGAGCTGTTGAGCCGGGCCGGGCTTGAAGCGGACAAGGCCAGGACCGTGGCGGAGATTCTGGTCGAGGGTGATTTGCTGGGACACGACACCCACGGGCTGGCGCTGCTCGCCGGCTACCTGGCCGATCTCGAGAAGGGCGCCATGGCCAAGACCGGCGAGCCGCGCGTCATCGCGGATTTTCCCGCGGCCGTCACCTGGGACGGCAACCGCCTGCCCGGTCCGTGGCTCGTGACGCAGGCGCTGAACGTGGCGATTCCCCGGGCCCGGCAAAACGGCACCTGCACCGTCGTCATCCGCCGCAGCCATCACATCGCCTGCCTCGCCGCCTACCTGCAGCGCGTGGCAGAGCAGGGCCTGATGGTCATCCTGACCTGCTCCGACCCGGCGGCGAAGGGCGTGGCGCCGCACGGCGGGCGCCGCGAGGTCATGACGCCTAATCCGCTCGCGGCGGCCTGGCCGACGGCGGGGGAACCGGTGATTTTGGATGTCTCGATGTCGATCACGACCAACGGGCTCACCAAGCGCATGGCGACCGAGGGTCGCAAGTTTCCCGGGCAGTGGCTGGTGGACGGGGCAGGCCATCCCACCAACGATCCCGCCGCGGCGTTTGCCGACCCGCCGGGCGCGATTCTGCCGATCGGCGGCACGGATCACGGCCACAAGGGCTACGCCCTCGGCCTGCTCGTCGAGGCGCTGACCGGTGCGTTGGCGGGTCATGGCCGGGCCGATCGGCCGGAGGGCTGGATGGCCAATGTTTTCCTGCAGGTCATTGATCCCGCTTTGTTCGGTGGGCGCGAGGAATTTGCCCGACAGACGGAGTATGTGGCGGCGGCTTGTCGGGCGACGCCGCCGCGCCCGGGTTTCGAGCGTGTGCGGCTGCCCGGTGAGTCCGGCCTGCGGCGTCGCGCCGGGCAACTGGCCAGCGGGGTCGAACTCTACGCCACCATCATGCCGGCGCTCGCACCGTGGGCGCAGAGGCTGGGGGTCATGGTGCCGGCGACGGCCGGACGCTGAGGCCGCTCAGGTTTCGTGCGCGGCACGACCCACATAACCGAAGCCCATACGTGCCATCTGCCGTTGCAGGTTGATCTTGTGGCGGGCCCAGGTTCGCACGATGCGCTTGGTGTCGATCAGGGTCAGCTCGCCGCAGGCGGAGAGCGTGTGGCAGCCGTCCTGATGGGTGGAGGAAAAGAGGTCACCCGTTAGCTCGGTGTCCAGCAACTCGGTGGCGACGTGCTCCGGGGTCAGCGTCGTGAAACGGAGCAGGCGCAAGGCCCCGCCGTAGGTCCGGCCGCAATCCTGCACCGGCAGGATGACCGCGCCGTCCGGGGTCAGGAAAGGTGTGCCGCCCGGGCGGGCGGCGCGCCGATCCTGGCGCACGGGGTTTTGCGAATGCAGTTGCCAGGGGCCCGTCAGGTTCTCCGCGTAAGCGACATGCAGCTCGCGTTGATCCCGGGCCTGCGGTCCGACCACGGTGAAGAACATCCACCAGCGGTCGCCGTGCCGCAGCACCGAGGCCTCGGCGCCGGGGATGCCAGACAGCAAGGCGGTCTCCCGCACCCATTGGTGGGGAAACTCCCGGGCCCAGTAGAGCGCGATTTCGCCCGCCCGCTGGCTCTCGGGGATCATGAAAACCTCGCCGGCATGCTCGATGATGTAGGGATAGGAGAGGTGAAAGGGGCGGCTGAGCACCGTGGCCTTGCCGTGCCAGACAAGATCATGGCCAAACTCGTGGTGCTCGATCACTGCGTGCTTCGTGCGGTAGTCGAACGCCTCGACGAATACGTGGGTGGCGCCATTGCGCTGCACGCCGAAGGGATCGGCCAGGTAGCGCCAAGGGCCGGGGTCGGGCAGCCAGGTGATGCGGCTGCTGATCCCGGCGAGACCCGAGGGTCGGGTAAAGGTGGTGATAGGTGCCGGCACGATGCCGACTTGCCAGAAGTCGCTCGAGGGCGGACGGATCATGTCGTCGCGGCGACGGGCACCCACGCGGCGACCTCGCTGCCCTGCGGCGCATCCTCGAGCACCTGGCGGTAGAAATCCATCACGCTGGCGATGCGGGCGGAACGGTCAAACTGGCTCAAGTCATAGGTCCGGCGGCCCAACCGGCCTGCTTCGAACTCGGCCACTGCGTCGGCCAGTGCGGCGGTCATGGCCCCGACCGAACCGGGCGCCACCAGGGTCACCGGCTGGTCCTGCAGGAATTCGGCCGGGCCTTCCGCCGCCGTGGCGATCAGCGGCAGCCCCGCGCTCATGGCCTCGACGATGGCCAGACCGAAGGATTCCTCGCGGGAAGGCGAGACGAAGAGGTCGAAATCGCGCAGGCAGTCCTGCACCGCGGAGCGGTAGCCCAAGAAGTGGATGCGCGGATCACCGGCCCGCAGCTTTTCGAGCTCGGCGCGCTGGGGGCCTTCGCCGACGAGGACCAGCGCGGCGTTGGCGGGCGCGGCGGCACGGAAGGAGGAGACGAGCACGTCGGCCCCCTTGCTTTCGTGCAGCCGGCCGACTGAACCGATAACCAAAGTGCCGGGTGCCAGGCCCAGCTCGGCCCGGAGGCTGCGCGCGGAGCCCGCGGCCGGCGGTTGGGGCAGCCAGTTCGGGATCGTGCTGACCCGGCCGTGGTAACCGTGGAGCCGGCCGGCTTGGGCGCGGTTGACGCAGATCAGGCCGCCGAGCCGGGTGTGTTGGTGCGGCTTGTAACCGACATGCAACGTGGCCACCGTGTGGTGCGAGCCACGGCTCCGTCCCAGCGCCTTGCACGCGGCGCTGAGGTGACCGTGGCAGACATCGGGGGCGAGTCGGCTGACGAG
>Ga0207157_1053_pt2 | contig 9362 bp, 8 predicted proteins | sample Alteio_BWMinHeat_25_FD_153508 | JGI IMG/M metagenome (GOLD analysis project Ga0207157, IMG submission 153508) | Enriched cells from forest soil in Barre Woods Harvard Forest LTER site, Petersham, Massachusetts, United States -... | ecosystem: Environmental > Terrestrial > Soil > Temperate forest >...
CGTCCAGCTGTTTGTACTTGTTTCCGGACTTCACGAACCCATGGGTGGCGTTGCTCGAATCCACAAAATAGCCCGCGATCTTTCCCTTGTCATTGATGCCGAATGCCTCTGAATTCAAAGATCCCGTCGGAACAATATCGGTGAACTTCTTGCCATGCCACAGGAATGCTTGCGGCGCCCCGCTGGAATTTATGTACCAGCCCACGACATCGCCAGCCGTATTGATCGCGATACAGTTTGTGTTGGTGCCCTTGGGATCGTCCAGGACCGTCACTTTGCCGTTCTTCAGCATGAATCCGTGACTGATGCTGCTGCCGTCCACATACGCTCCTACCATGACGCCGCCGTTGTTGATCCCGAATACCCGCGTGTCCATGGCACCCTTAACCGCGATATTGGTGAACTTGAAGGTAAGCTTCGCCGCATCCACTGCACTCGCGGCAAATGCCAGCGTAAACACGACCATCGTAACTCGCAGAATTCGATTCTTTTTCATCGACTATCACTCCCCAAATGGCACAGCTCGAAGACAACGATTGCACCCCAAGAAATTCAGCGAAGGAACTATATTTCAAACGAAGCCCATGTCAATAGAGACTTACTTCCCATAACCGGCGATTAACCTCCCGGCTCGCGGAACAGGACGACTCGCAGCGGCGGCTGCATCATTGATATGTGGCCTTAAACCCTGCGACACTTCCACAAAACCCGACTATAACGTTGTGATCGTTGATTCCCCACGCAAACGTTCGTCCACTCGGATCGTTAAAGTCGAAATACGACCCACTCCTCAGCAACGAGCCGTGAGGATTGCCACTCGAATCCGCCCACGAGAAAACCACGTCGCCGGCCGAGTCAATGCCGTGCGGAACGCTGCTCAGTGCGCCCGGCACGTTGAACAGCGTGAATTTACCGCCACTGTAAAGTGCTGCCCGCTCGCGATCGCGCAACACGGGGAGCCAGCCCACCGTGATCATCCCGCTGTTGTTGATTCCGTACGCCAGCGTCTCTTTTGCACCCGGATAATCCAGTTGCAGATACTGCTTTCCATCCCACATAAACCCGTGGACATTGCCATGGGGATCCATGAAGTAACCAACAATGTGTCCCTGATCATTAATGCCCAACGCCTCCGACTCCAGAGCGCCCATCGGACCGATATCGGTGAAATTCTTCCCATGCAGCAAGAATGCCTGCTTCGCTCCGCTTGCATTCGTGTACGAACCCACCACATCGCCGGCTTTGTTGATGCCATAGCAGGCCGAACTCGTGCCGTTGGGATCATTGAGGACCGTGACGCTTCCGCTCTTGAGAAGAAAGCCGTGGGCCATGCCCGCACGGTCCAAGTACTGCCCCACCATGATGCCGGAATTGTTGATCCCCAGCACCAAGGTGTCCGGCGCACGCTTCACCGTGAAGTTCGTAAATTTGAAAGTAAGCTCCGGCGCACTGGCCGCGCTCGCGACCAAAATACATGTGGGGAGCAGCATCGCAACTCGTAGAACTTGCCGGAAGGTCTTCATCGCATACGCCTCCTGAAAAACGGCGCCGCCCCCGGAGACCCGGATGGCCTCAAGAACTTGGGCTAGAGAACTATATTGCAACTGAAGCCGGTTGGGAATAGAGGAGCGGGCGCAAGGGGCCCGGCGCTGGGGAAAGGGGGCGTCGGTTGTTTGCCGTGGGCCTTTTCGCCTACGACTAACTGCTAACGACCTAGGACCAAGAATATCTTCTCGCCATGGCTGTTCATCCCACTTCCTGGATGAGCGGCGTCTGTTCGACGATAGTTTCGGTTGGAAGGGATTTTGTTCTCCCACCGGTTAATCAATCTGATTCGTGCCCTGGAAGGTGCAAGCCGTGCAGCGGAAACTGCTCGGAGACGACCTGCATTGCAAATGACTTAGGAGTTGAGCGATGATGTGGCCCCAGCTTCTGACTATTATGCCCTTGCGGCCGGTGCCATTTTCCTCGGGAGCAATTGACGCGCTGCTTTTTGCCGGAGCCTGCGCGCTTTGGATATTGCCGGAGGTCGTCGCCTGGAAACTGAAGCGATCCACGGACCTCGCCAAGACCCGCGATCAGGGCTCCCTTAATTTGATCGTGCTCCTCTGGTGGGGCGGAATCGCAGCGGACTTGTCGCTTTCCTTTCTGCTGCCCCACGCCGCCATAACGTGGAAACGAAATTTGGTGTTCCTCGTCGGCATAGGCTTGATGTTTGCGGGATCTGGGCTGCGCTGGTATGCGGCCGCAATTCTGGGGAAGTACTTTACCTTCGATGTCGCGATTCATAGCGGGCAACTTCTGATCGAGGCCGGACCCTATCGCTACATTCGGCATCCTTCCTACACCGGCGCGCTCTTGACCTTACTCGGCTTTGGCTTGGCACTGGGAAACTGGGCGGGAATGGCCGTGAGTCTCTTATGTATGGGTTTCGCCTATGCTTATCGCATACCGGTCGAGGAGTCTGCGCTCACGGCCGCTCTGGGAGAACCGTACCGACAGTATGTCCGACGAACGTGGCGTCTTGTACCATTCTTGTTCTAGAGTAGCGGGTTAACAGGACTCCTCTGTCCGTGGCTAGAAACCAATGATTTCAAGACGTGAGTTCGTTGCCGGTTCGGTTGCTCTGGCGGTTTCCTCGACTGCGCTAGGGAAGCTCAACCCAGAACCCGATGCAATCCTGGTCAATGACATTCACTCCCAACTCAATCCAACTCGGGTCCTGGACATCTTAGTGCCGCGATCTCTGGAGGATGTCCAGAACATTGTTCGCACCGCGAGAAAAGATCGGAAGATGATCTCAGTGGCGGGTGGACGGCATGCCATGGGAGGGCAGCAATTCGGCGCCGAAACTGTACTGATTGACATCAGAAAGATGAATCGTTTAGTCCGCCTTGAGCGCGAGCACGGAATTGTGGCAGTTGAAGCTGGAATCGAGTGGCCGGAACTGATTGACGGCTATCTTGCGTTGCAAGCCGGAGATCGCCAGGCTTGGGGAATCGCCCAGAAGCAAACCGGCGCCGACCGATTGACCATGGCTGGAACCATTGCGGCAAATGCCCATGGCCGCGGTCTGAAGATGAAACCCTTCATCAGCAACGTTGAATCATTCGTTCTCGTCGATTCCACTGGAACTGCTCGCACCTGCAGTCGAACCGAGAATCCGGAATTGTTTCGGTTAGTGCATGGCGGGTACGGCCTTTTTGGAATTGTCGCCTCTTTGCGACTACGCCTGGTACCCAGGAGGAAGATCGAGCGTGTCGTAGAAATTCGTACTGTGGATGACTTACCGGCTGCACTCGAGAAGCGCATCACTGACGGATTTGAGTATGGCGATTTCCAATTCTCAATCGACCGTGACTCTGAAGATTTCCTGCACAAAGGGGTTTTCTCTTGTTACCGGCCGGTTTCGATGGAAACTCCAATACCCTCTACAGAGAAGCAGTTGTCGGATGAGAATTGGAGGCAACTCCTATATCTCGCTCACACCGACAGAAAAAAAGCGTTTGATACATACGCAAATTACTATCTTTCGACGAACGGTCAAATCTACTGGTCCGACACTCATCAGCTGAGTATTTATCCCGATAATTATCATCGCGAAATTGATCAGAAACTCCACACTCCTTATCCAGCCAGCGAAATCATCACTGAAATCGATGTCCCAAGATCAATGCTGAAGGGGTTCTTCGATGAGGTAAGAGATGATTTCCGTAAGAACCAGGTGGACTTGATTTACGGGACCGTACGCCTAATTGAGCGCGATGACGAGAGCTTTCTGCCCTGGGCGAAACAACCCTACGCGTGCATCATCTTTAATCTTCATACGGTTCATAGCCCGGAGGGGCTTAAACGTTCCGCCGAAGCGTTCGGCCGCCTCATCGACATGGCAGCACGCCGGGATGGATCGTATTACCTCACCTACCATCGTTACGCTACGCGGAAACAGATTGAGAGCTGCTATCCGCAGTTCGCGGAATTCCTGAAGCTGAAAAAGAAATATGATCCCGAGGAAAGATTTCAAAGCGAATGGTACCGATTCTACAAGACCATGTTCGCGGACAGCATTTGAACAATCTCAACTCGCATGGATCCCTCGCATATCGTCAGCCTGCTGCAGCCCTTCCTGGCTGAAACCTCGTCTGGTACAGATTCGAGTCCGCGCTCGATCGAGGCCGCCACTCTCGCTCCTGCCCAACTGGGTCTCATCTCGACTTATCTTGACTTGCTGGTTCGATGGAATGCCCGGATCAATCTGACTGCGGTCCGGGATGCGGACGAGATCGTGACCCGGCATTTTGGCGAATCTATCTTTGCAGCGCGATTTCTCTCCTCCCCGACTTCTACGGAATCCGTCAGCCTGGTTGACATCGGCTCGGGCGCCGGATTCCCAGGCCTGCCCACGAAGATCTGGCATCCGAATATTCAGCTAACGCTGATCGAATCCACTCAGAAGAAAGTAGCGTTTCTGCGCGAGGTGATCCGTGCACTGCCTTTGTCGAACGTGACCGTATTCGCCGGACGCGCCGAAGACTATTCCGGCTCGGCCGAACTAGTCACTCTCCGGGCCGTTGAACAATTTCAGAACATCCTTCCAGTTGCAGCACGCCTGGTTCGAACGTCCGGTCGCCTTGCGCTGCTGATCGGAGCTGGACAAGTACGTTCAGTCCACGACTTTGCCTCCGATTTCATCTGGAATCCCCCGGTCCCGATTCCACTCTCCTCCTACCGTGTGTTATTGATCGGCCTCAAGAAAGATAAGAATCAGAAAAGGTAACGGTGGGAAGAAGGGCAAATTAGGATTGCCTGGATGGCCTTGTTCTTGATCAATAGCAGGCATATGTGGGAATGAGTGCGTATATGTATCTATAAGATTATTAATATTAATAATATATTAACTTATAGTGAATGTACCCAGCATAGTAAAAAGTGGGAGAAAGGCCGTTTCGGGCGCTGGTTTCCAGGGACGACATGGCGAATTGGCACACTGTTGGCATCGCAGTGGGAGAGAAGCCGGTGTTGTTACTTTACTGGTACCGAGTGATCGCTAGTTAGGAAGGAAAGTAGCCTCATGTACGTGTCAAGTGGAATTTGCGCTCGATGACCGGCAGGAGGCTGCTCCGACTTCGAAAGTGTTCCACGTGGAACATTCTCGATTGCGGGTACGGAATATCCAGTCAAAGCGCTCTAGGTATGAGTCTCCTGATAGCGATTTGAAGCATCGCTCTCGCGGTCATAGCGGCGGGGCTGAAGCCCGTTGCCTTTTCAAAGTTCATCAAGAACGGACTGATCCGGTCATCAACACCCCGGCAACACTCGCGCCGTTTACTGCCTATGATAATCTCACTCGTTTTAGAATGTTCCACGTGGAACAATCTCCTGTGGAAAGATCGGATTTTGATCCTTGCAAGTTCCTTTTCAGTAAGGAAGATGTACTAGTCCTTATTCTGCACCGAAATCAGTCATTGCAATACGCATTGCTTCGCACTATTCTGCGGGTGTCTCCGGCTCTCCGAAAAATCAAATGGGACGCGTTATCGCGGTTGCCAACCAGAAGGGCGGCGTAGGCAAGACTACGACTGCCATTAACTTGGCCTCGTCCATTGCCGCCGCCGAGGTGGATACTCTGCTGGTGGACTGTGACCCGCAGTCGAATGCCACCAGCGGCCTAGGCCTACCCAAGGATCCCGATCGGCTCAGTACTTATCATTTGCTGATGGGCGAGGCTCGCGGCGAAGACGCTCTGCAGAAAACTGATCTCGACCAGCTGTGGATTGTGCCGGCGCACAAGAATCTGATCGGCGCCAACCTCGAACTTATCGACGTCGAACGTCGCGAGTTTCGTTTGCGCGACGCGCTGGCGCCTTTGCGAGAGCGATTTCCCTACATTGTCCTCGATTGTCCGCCCGCATTGGATCTGCTGACGCTCAATTCGCTGGTCGCGGCCGATTCGATCCTCATTCCCATGCAGGCCGAGTACTTCGCTCTTGAGGGCGTATCCGAGCTGCTTGATACCGTTGAGCGAATTCGTGCCGCACTGAATCCGCAGCTCTCGATCGAAGGTGTGGTCCTGACCATGTTCGATGATCGAACCAACCTGGCGCAGCAGGTGACTGCGGAGCTGGATCGCTATTTCGGGGACAAACTCTGCAAGACAACCATTCCGCGCAATGTGCGCCTGGCGGAGGCGCCGAGTCACGGTAAGCCGGTTCTTCTATATGACCCGCGGTCGCGGGGAGCCGAAAGTTACATCCAGCTAGCGAAGGAGATCCTGGGGCATTACATGCCGGTCGAGATGCCGGCGAGAGAGAACGCTCCAGAGGATGAGCGCCAGGTGGTGAATGCTCCACGGTGGAAGCGCTGGATCAAAGATCGGAATAAGTTAACTACGATTAACATTTTGGACCGGTGATCCTTTGCCAGGGAGAACGCTATGACGAACACCATCGCCGCGAAGACCGCGGAAGCTGGAGCCACTGAAAAAGCCGCGGACAAAGTGATTGAGAAGCGGCGCGCGCTGGGGCGCGGGCTCGATTCGTTGCTACCCTCCGGACCCCGCGTTGTGGCGGGAACAGCTGTTACCGCCCCTGCTGCGGGAGAATCGTCACGCGAACTGCCCGGACCCGGCCTGGTTCTGGCTGAAGTGAAAGCGCAAGCGGAGCGGCCCCACGACGGCGTGGAGCAGATCCCGCTTGAACTGATTGACGACAATCCTTATCAGACACGATTTTTTACGAATGATCCAGCGGAGGGTAACGGCGCGGTACAGGTGGAGTTGCAGCAACTGGCAGAATCCATCCGCACCACCGGCGTGATTCAGCCGGTGGTGGTGCGTCCCGGGGAAAAGGGCCGGTACGTTTTGATCATGGGGGAGCGGCGCTGTCGAGCGTCAAAGCTGGCGGGCAAGACGAGCGTTCCCGCGATTGTGCGCCGAGTGTCCGACCAGCAGGCCGCCGAGATGACGGTGGTCGAGAACCTGCAACGCAAGGACCTGAACTGCCTGGAGCAGGCGACTGCATTCTCCAAACTCAGTCAGAGTTTCAATCTGACCCAGGAGCAGATTGGCCAGCGCGTGGGCGTTTCACGGGAATCGGTTTCCAACTACATGCGGGTGCTCAAGCTGCCGGGACCAGTGCTGGAATATCTGCGGAATGGACAACTGGGATTCAGCGAAGCCCGCGTATTGCTGACTCTGCTGGACTCAACTTTGATCCCTCAGATCGCGGATGAAGCGGTGCGGAAAAGTTTGTCGGTGAAGCAACTGGAAGAGGTTGTCTTTCAAACCAACGTTCCGCTGGAGAAGGAAAAGCCGCAAGGCACGGCGCGCTGGGTAGATCCGAATGTGCGCCATGCCCAAACTGAGTTAGAGCGAGCATTGGGTGTGCGCGTGCGCATTCGCGACCGCAAGGGGAAAGGGAAGATCGAGATCGAGTATGCGAACCTGGAAGATTTCGATCGGGTGGTGGGGATGTTGGGAGGAAAGAAGTAGCGCCAGGTCGGGGAGAAGTTTCTGCGAAACAATTTCCACGTGAAGGAGGGGCTGATGGCGCGTCGAATATTCCTATCGCGATTAGCACAAGTGGCGGCTGGGCTACCTTTCATTACGGCTGCCGGATCTCTCGAGGCGCAGGCCACCCACAGGACGCTCAAAATCCTGATGAAGAGTGCATGGGGGTCCGACGATCCCACCAAAGCGGCATTCCCTTTCTCGCACGGGCTGGCATTGGTAGAAGCCGGACACGAAGTGCAGATCTACTTGCTTGGCGAAGCGGTCGTGCTGATGCGAAAAACACTCGCCGAAGCGGTGACGCCGGTCGGATGGCCGGCTGTAGGCGAGACGCTGAATAAGCTAGCTGCAAAGCACGTTCAAATCTACGCCTGTGGTGCGTGTGCCCGCGCCAGGGGAGTAACCGACTCGGATCTGAGCACCTATGGCGCAAAGTTTGGCAACCCAACAATTTTCGTGTCGCTGATTGAATGGGCAGATCACGTGATCACCGAGTAGGACTCTACGCACAAGACAACGCCTGCGCCTACAAGCCGCCTTTTCCGTTGCCCCCAATCTAATTGCACAGAATTCGGTTTGACACGAACCAAGAAAAGTAATCTGTGGTGCGAGTGGTGCGAATCTTGCTACCCCGCCGAACCCTACTGCGATCCCGCCCCGGCCTGAACGTCCTCAGTTCTCGCCTGCGCTCCGAACAAGGCCACCGGACGGTCAAACACGATGTCCATCTCCGTCAACCGGGGCAACACTACATCTCGTCCATGGCGCGTAAGCATGAAGAACCCGGAGACGCCGGCCGCGGCAATTCTAGCCGTGCCCGCCGTGGACGCGTCCGTCGCCGTTTCAATCAATGCCTCTACCAGCAACTGCGTTCCGTCATCGGCCACCTTGGCAAGGCCCGCGCTTACTCCGGCGTGAATCAGCATCCACGCTTTCCCCGGCCGGCCTCCTTGCAACTTTCCCTCGGGATCAATCCAGGTGTGCGACCTTGCGTCAAGCTCCGCTCCCGCGATGGATGCTGCTGCAGGCACCTCCACTCCACCAGGCACCGTCAGATCCGTGAACGCAAGCCGCAACGATCCCGCCCGGCTCAACATGCGCGGATGAACACTCTGCACCACCTTGCCGGACAATAGAGTCCCCTCCGGCAACACCACTTTCGAATCCAGCCGGACCGGCTCCACTAATCGCGCCTGCAGCAAATCCCCGGAGTGGCTCTTGGAAGCGCTAACCCCGCCCAGCAGCACCACCCGGGCCCTCGTCCCCGCTGCAAGAGTGACCGGCGCAGGAGTGGCAGAAACGGTACTCGCCTCGAATGCGTTCGCAGGAATCGCCGCTTCCAGAGTCACGATGGGCGCAATGACTTTTTCTTTACTCCTACTCTTGCCAGCTTCGCCTCCATCCGCCTTGCTGTTTTTCGTCTTGGCGCGCACTTCCGATTCGCGCTTGATCGAGATCAGAGAAACCTGCAGAGCAACGTTCCGGCTATCAGGCAACAACACAGTCGCAGACTGAAATGTCGGATAGTTCTCATGCCGCGGCGTGAAAGCCTGCACTACCCACGGCCAGTGATCGTTGCGCTCTCTCTTCCTCCGCGCCACTTTATCTACCGTCAGCTGAACCGCACTGCCTGCCGCAAACAGTTCGCGGTCTCCGGAGTACACTCCTTGCGCAAGCTTTCCCTCCACCACATCGCCAGGCTTCAGCGCAGAAATCTTTACCGAATTTTCGAGCTGAACACGAACATAAAGGCTGAACGGCGACGCCTGACTCTCAGCGCCGGAAGCCGTTGGCAAGGCCTGAGCCTGCCCCAGAGGACAGGTCAGAAGCAACAAGGCTAGCCACTGCAGAGATC
>Ga0207157_1070_pt1 | contig 9250 bp, 8 predicted proteins | sample Alteio_BWMinHeat_25_FD_153508 | JGI IMG/M metagenome (GOLD analysis project Ga0207157, IMG submission 153508) | Enriched cells from forest soil in Barre Woods Harvard Forest LTER site, Petersham, Massachusetts, United States -... | ecosystem: Environmental > Terrestrial > Soil > Temperate forest >...
CGCCGTACAACCCGAACGCCGTGGAAGAACGGCCGACGTTCCGGTCGCCTCTGGCGCAGAGCGTGGTGTGGCCGAATGGCTGTGTGCAGTGCGGGGCGGCGCCGACGCGGTTCGATGAAGTGGGCACGTTTGCGGTGAACAAGGGGCTGCTGGTGGTGGGAGCAGTGCGGGTGAAGACGTTCAAATTGGGTGGAGTTCCCTACTGCGACGCGCACAAGAAAGCCGTGGAGATGAAGACGGAAATCGGGAACAAATTGTTTTTGGATTGGCGGTCGCTGGGGATGATGCGGCGGTATATGGCGGCGAACCGCGGGCGATTCGCCGAGTAGTGTGTAGCGCAGAAGAGTGGAAATCCAATACCGGACCCGAACTCGAAGAACCCAGGTGCAGGATGGGGACACCTGGGGCACCCGCGTTGATCTCGACTGACTTACTTAAGCCTTTCGGTCTGCTACTTCCGACCTGCCCAGAACCCAGCCAGCCAGTGCCCCTACCAAGATCGCCAGACTCTCAAATCCGGGCGCGCCTATCCAGAGCCAAAAGCCCCCAAAAGCCGGGAGGACAATGCCGAGTGACAGACCGCATACCACAATCCATTTTACGCTCTTCAGGTTCGCTCTGAGCGTTTGTAACAAGATCGCACCGATGAGCGCGACCAAGAAAGAAAAACGAAATACGAGAAGACCCAAAGCCTAATCGTGTACTTCGGTATCTTTGCGTCCATAGGCCTCAGCGACTAAGCGTTCAGGCATCTCTGTGCTTCGCGGCGTCATTCCAGAACAAACGAAGAGGAACTCGCTATCCAGGGAACTAGGCTAGGGATTGAAGGAAGAAGGTGAGCATGCGGTAGCCGGCGATATAGGAGAAGGGGGCGAGTTCGAGGGAATAGTGGCCGCAGGCGAGTTCGAGGGTGCGGGGGTCGGCGCCGTGGCGGCGGAGGGAGTCCAGCATCTGGCGGGTGAGATGAGGGAGCATGGTGGGGTCGTATTTGCCGTAAACCATGAAGGTGTTGCGGCCGGCGCCCATGCCGCGCTCGACATAGGGCATGGGACTGATGGGAGCCCAATATTCGCGGAGTTCGTCGACGGTGACGTGGTGGCGAAGGCCTTCCCAAACGTGATTGGTGGTCATGCCCTGGCTGATGACGTCGGCGTAATAGGTGGAGACGTGGAAGAATCCGCCGGCGCGGACGTGTTCGTCATGGACAAGAGTGATGTAGCCGACAGATGAGCCAATGCTGGTGCCGAGGATGCCGAGCTTGGTGTAGCCCTGCAGTTCGAGCCAATAGAGGCAGCGGCGGGCGTCCTGGACGGCCTGGCGGTTGGCCTGGAGGGTGAGGCCGATATTGGGGCCACAGATCTGATCGGCGCGTTCGTGGCCCTTGGCCATGCGGCGGTCGTGGTAGGGCATGCTCAATTTGAGGACGGTGATGCCGAGGCGCTGAATCCAGCGGCACAGCCCGTTCTGGCCGTGCCATTTGGCGTTCCAATTGGGGAGGAGGAGGACGGCGGGGCCTGCTCCAGTGCGCTTCCCGCGCGAGCGAGTTGAAATGGTTTCACGTGCGGGAAAGAGCTGGGCGTGGACAATATTGTTTTCGGGCCAAGGGGATTGGATGGAGCTCGTAAAAGTGAGGACGTTTTCGCGGTCTAGTGCGTAATCGGTGGCGGGAGAGGCCGCGTACCATTCGCTGCTGGATTCAATGGCTTTGCGAGCATATTCGCGGACGAAAGCTCCGGGATCGGGGTCGTGGGGCGAGCCGCCGATGTGCTCCAGGCCCCAGTGAAAGGGCTGGACGCGGCGATTGTCGTCGGTGGTCCAGCGGCGGTGCTCGTAGCGGCGGATTCTGCGTTCAAACCAGTGCATAGAGGCAGTTGTCAGTTGTTAGTCTACAGTCGTTGGTTCCAGAAACAAAAAGTCCGCCAGAAGTAGTTGCTGAGAAAAGAATTCATACAGAGAACCTAGAGTGCACCGAGACCATAGAGAAGCGTTAGGCATCGGGCACGGGGGGCGGGGCGATTCATTGAGGCGGTGGGGTGAGTGTGGCAGATTGGAAAGAGCGGCCGCGGAGTGGCCGGGCAACCGTGGTCATCATCATTGTCTTCTTTTTTCTGCTGGGAACGATTGTTGGAAGTTTCCTAAACGTCTGCATAACGCGGATTCCGGAGGATATTTCCATTGTCACCCCGGGTTCGCGCTGTCCGCGGTGCATGACGCCGATCAAGCCGTATGACAACGTGCCGGTGTTCGCGTGGTTGTGGCTGCGGGGAATGTGCCGGGCTTGCGGGGCACCGATTTCGCCGATGTATCCGCTGATTGAGCTGGCGACGGGATTGCTTTTTGTGGCGGCGCTTTTTGAGTTTGGGATTACGCAGGCAACGGTGAAATGGCTGTTTTTTACTTGCTTGATTATCATTTTGACGGTGACCGATATGCGAGTGCGGCTGCTGCCGGACGTCGTGAATTGGCCAGGATTCGCGGCCGGTCTGCTGTTCTCGGCATTTGTGCCACCGAGTGACGGATTCGCGGGGATGCTTTTGGGGAAATTGCTGCGAATTCGATTGCCGGGATTCGCGGGGGGACTTTTGGATGGGATTCTAGGGGCAGCTTTCGGGAGCTTCTTGTTGTGGGGCATGGCGACGGGTTACAGGCTGTTGCGCGGGCATGAGGGGATGGGCATGGGCGATGTGAAGATGATCGCCATGATCGGTGCGTTTCTCGGCTTACGAGGGACCTTCCTCACTCTGCTGGTGGGGAGTCTGCTGGGCAGTTTGATTGGCATTGGTTTGGTGGTGGCGTTGTACGTCGGGGGTTGGAGAAGCGCGGTGGCAAAACGCGCGAGCCGGCGGGGACTGGGGACGGAGCAGCGGTTGCGGTGGGCGATTGCGCGGCAGTACCAGTTGCCATTGGGAACGTTTCTGGGAATTGGGGCGCTGGCGATTGTGTATGGAGGGCCCCTGGCTGCAGCGCAATGGCCTGTGTTCAGAGGAGTCTTGGGCTAGGTGGAAGTCTAGCGCTCAAAGACTAGGAAAAAAGAAGAGAGAGAGAAATTAACACCGAGGAAGAGAAGAAGTAGCCGGAAAACGAGAGCGATGTTGGCGACACTGCAAAACGCGAATAACACGCAGCACCTTTGGATGATTGCGGCGGGACTGGGAGTGGGGTTCCTGGTGATCACCGGGCTGGTGGTGTTTCTGATGCGGCGGTCTTTCGAGAGTCGGCGGCAGGGGCAGAAAGAGGAATTTGCATCGAGCGCGCCGCGCACGGAAAACCCCTCGGCGTTCATGACCGCGTCGATGCAGGGCGTGATTCAGCAACTGCGCGAGCAGGAAAAGGAATTAGAACGGCTGCATAAGATCGAGAAGGAACGCGCGGAACTGACGGAACGGTTGAGCGAAGAAGTGACGAGGAACATGCCGGCGGGGCTGCTGGTGGTGAACGCCACGGGAATCATTTCCACTTCGAATCCGGCGGCCGAGCAGGTTCTGGGGATTCGCGGGCTAGGATTCCGGCGCTACAGCGAGGCGCTGGGCGCGTCCTCGGACATGACCAAGCTGATCGCGGAATGCCTCACGAAGGGGAAGATTTTCCGGCGTGAAGAGGTGGAGCATATTCCGCCCGCTGGGGACACGCGGCACCTGGGCGTGACGATCTCGCCGATTCGAAGGGGCGAGGGAAAGATCAGCGGGGCGATTTGCCTGCTCACGGATTTGACGGAACTGGCCGCGCTGCAGCAACGCATGCAATTGAAGGAGAACCTAGCAGCGCTGGGGGAACTTTCCGCGGGAATCGCGCACGAGTTCAAGAATGCGCTGGCGACGATTTCGGGCTACGCGCAGATGATCCGGTCGGAGTCTGCCGAGACCGAAGCGCTGGACTATGCGGAACGCATCCTGGAGCAGACACGGAACATTACGCACGTGGTGACGGAGTTTTTGAAGTATGCGCGGCCGCTCGAAATACCGGATGAACGAGTGCCGCTGCAAGCGATGATGGAGCGCGTCGTTTTGGAAGTGGCAGAAGCACTGCCGCAGGTCAAGATCTCGTGCGAGGGAACATTCGGAGATGCAGGTGGAGACGAAGGCTTGCTGAGGCAAGCGCTGCTGAATTTGGCGCGGAATGCGGCAGAAGCCTGCGCCATCACGGAGGGCGGTGGGCGAGTGGTTGTTCGCGGCGAGATTGTCCGCGGTGCCGAAACGGAGTTCCAGCGGGTCAGCGTGATCGACAATGGGGCGGGGATCCCGCCCAACGTACTGCCAAAGCTGTTCCGCCCGTTTTTTACGACCAAAGCAAAAGGAACGGGGCTGGGGTTGGCGGTCGTGCAGAAAATCATCGTGCAGCACGGGGGGCAAGTCGAGGTGCGGAACCGGGCGGAGGGAGGGGCGGAGTTTATTGTTACACTTCCCCTGCCGCGTGAGGTGCCAGAAGCGGTAGAATTGAAGCAGGCAAGCATTTGAGCGAGTGTCGGGGTATTCCAGCCGCTCCAGGAGGTAGGACAATATGCGAATGAGAATCTGGATGAAGGGTCTCGCATTGGTGCCGGTGTTGTGCCTGGCCGGGCTTTCGGCGGTGGCCCAACCGCAGGCTGCTTCTCAGCAGACGGGCGATCCCGTCGCCGATGCCGCCCGCAAGGCACGAGAGTCGAAGAAAGACGTGCCGAAACCTAAGAAGGTTTGGACGGACGACGACCTGAAGAAGGGCGCTCCCGACACCGCGTCAACTCCGGGCAGTGTCAGTGGAGCGGCGACGGGGCAAGGCGGTGGAGGCGGCACCCAAGCCAACGATCCGAACGGCGAGGCCGCCTGGAGAGCAAAATTCAAGGATCAGCACGACCGGATTGCGACAGCCGAGAAGGAACTTGACATTTTACAGCGCGAATTGGAAAAGGCGCAGTTGGAATACTATCCCGACCCGCAGAAAGCCATGGTCCAGCAAAACACCCGCGGGGACATCAACGACAAGACGGCGAAAATCGACGCCAAGAAAAAGGAAATTGCTCAGTTGAAGCAGGGGCTGGACGACCTCGAAGACCAACTGCGGAAGGCGAACGGCAACCCGGGTTGGGCGCGATAGAAAAGGCAAAGTTGTAAGTCGTTGATCTTAGGTTGTTTGAAAAACCTCTCATCCGAAGCCAAGAACTGAACTTGGCATATCTGCCCGCTTGAGATGGGAATGGACTGCTTCCCTTCTCTGCACATGTGTCTCCTGTTGTTCCCAGAAGGCAACAGGATTCGTGGTAGAAACGAAAGAGATGGAACCGCTCCTCCTCGTAGAAGACAAGACGGAACTGCGCACCATGCTGCGGAAGGCACTGGAGCGCGCGGGCTATACCGTGGACGAAGCACCGGACGGCACGGCGGCGATTCAGAAGGTGCGCGCGCGAAGGTATCTGCTGGTGATTACGGATTTGAAGATGCCGGGGGCTTCAGGGCTGGATGTTTTGCGTGAGACCAAGCAGGCGGATGCAACCGTGCCGGTGCTGCTGCTGACGGCGTACGGATCGGTGGAAGAAGCCGTCTCAGCTATGAAAGACGGTGCATATGACTTTCTGCAGAAGCCGGTGGACCTGGAGCATTTGAAATTACTGGTAAAGCGCGCTGCGCAACAGCAGGAGTTACAGCGGGAAAATTTATTGCTTCGCGAGGAATACTCGACGCGCTACGGATTTCCGCGGATCGTAGGCGAACATGCCTCGATTCGGGAAGTAAGCCAGCAGATTCAGAAGGTGGCGGCGACGGATTCGACTTGCTTGCTCCTGGGGGAAAGCGGGACGGGGAAAGAATTATTTGCGCTGGCGATTCATCATTTATCGCCAAGGCGAGATCAGCCGTTTGTGGCGTTGAATTGCGCAGCCATCCCTGAAGGGCTCGTGGAGAACGAACTGTTCGGGCACGAAAGAGGGGCGTTCACCGGAGCGGGCGCGCGCAAAGTTGGCAAGATGGATCTGGCGCATCGTGGAACGCTTTTCCTGGATGAAATTGGAGAGTTGCCGCTGGCGATCCAGGCAAAACTCCTGCGCGTGCTCGAGGAGCGGCGATTCGAACGAGTGGGCGGGACGCAGTCGATCGATGTGGACGTTCGAATCGTGGTGGCTACGAACCGCGATTTGCGGAAACTCGCTGAAGAAAAATTGTTTCGCGAAGACTTGTACTTTCGGATTTCGGCGGTTCCGATGACGATTCCGCCATTGCGCGAGCGCGGGAACGACGTCTTGCTGCTGGCGGATCATTTTCTGGAACAATTCAGCCGGGAATTCGGAAAGCCCGGGCTGGAATTGTCGGACGAGGCGCGCGACCGACTGCTGAACTATCGCTGGCGCGGCAACGTGCGCGAACTACAGAACACGCTGGAACGCGCGGTGATTCTGGCGGATGGGTTGAGCATTCGCGCCGAAGGCTTGCAGTTGCCGGCATCAAAGCCGGATGTCGAGAAACTGCCTGCGGGCATGCTTCCGGAAAGTTTTAATTGGGAAGGCTCGCTTGAGGAGGTGACCGGCCGGGCTGTGAGCCATGTGGAAAAGGCCTTGCTCGAAAATACCATGGGTGAATGCAAGTGGAACAAGACTCGGGCGGCGGAAAAGTTAGGCGTTTCGCCGAAGACGCTCCTGGCGAAACTGCGAAGCGCGGGACTCGAAGAGTAAGGAATAAGGCCGGGCTAAAACCCGGCCCCTACAGATTCTCCGCGCGGACGGCGGTGTGGAGGGCCACAGTGCCGCAGGTCCAGACGCGGAACTCAACCGATTGATAGGCGACGGCGGTCAGGAGTGCGGCAAGTTCGGGCGGGCGGAAGAAGCGGGCGACGGATTTTGGAAGATACTTGTAAGCCGCTTGATCGCCGGAGATGAGGCCGCCAATCTTCGGCAACACTTTGCAAAAATACCAGCGATAGAGATCGCCCAGCAAACCTTCGGGCGGTTCAGCAAACTCCAGAATAGCCACCGTGCCGCCGGGCTTAAGCACGCGGTGAATTTCACGCAGGCCGGCTTCGTAGTTGGCGAGATTGCGAAAGCCGAAGGCCGTGGTGACCAGATCGAAGGTACCGTCCGCAAACGGAAGCCGCAGGGCGTCTGCCTCGACATATGTGATCGGACGGAGTTGCACCAAATCCGGGCTGTGCAGACGGGCGCTTTTCTTTCGTGCGCGCACGAGCATGCTGTGGGCAAAGTCGACCCCGACCGTGCGCGCCCAATATCTTCGATGGAGCCCAATCGCCAGGTCACCTGTTCCGCAGCAAAGATCCAGCACAAAAGTTTCCCGCCTGACAAAAACCGGCTCGTGATTCCCTGCGGCGGTCTCTGGCTCGAAGAAAATGGGCCGAAGATGTTTTGCGGCGCGGGCGCGCCAGAGGCGGTCGAGTTGCAGCGACAGGAGATGGTTCAGAAGGTCGTAACGCGGGGCGATCTCCGTGAACATTTCGCGGACTTTTTTGGAAGCGTCGTCTTCGGTAACGGCGCCTTCGGGGCGCGTTCCCTTGACTGGCGCGGCAGCCTCAGGCATTCCGGCCTCGCGAATGTTTCTCGCTTGCAGCGATAAGGCGGGGCGTGAAATGAATTACGCGTTCAACCACGTGCAGCGGGACGGTGTCGTAGGACCGCGCTTCGCCAATGCGCGGCGAGAGGACAAAGCGAAGAATTCCGGCGCGTGTTTTCTTGTCGGAGCGCATGGCATTGAGCAATGCAGCAGGCGGAACGTCCGGCCAGGGTGGCAGCGGACCCAGGCGGCGAATCAGTGCGACGATGCGGCTGACTTCGTCGGCACGCGTCAAGCCGAGTTCGTGCCCGAGAAAAGCGGCGGCAATCATGCCCCAGGCTACGGCTTCGCCGTGCTGATAGCGGCGGTATTTCGTTACGCTCTCTAGAGCGTGAGCGAAGGTGTGACCGTAGTTCAGGATTTCCCGCAAGCCGGATTCTCGCTCGTCACGGCTGACCACGCGAGCTTTGATCTGCACGTTGCGGGGGATCAAAAAACCGAGAATCTGACGATCCCGCCGCAACACTCTCTCCATATTACTTTCAAGGAACGCAAACATCTTCGCGTCCGCGATGACGGAATGCTTCACGACCTCTGCAAGGCCACCGCGAAATTCGCGATCGGAGAGCGTGCGCAAGAGGTCTGGATCCGTAAGCACCAATTTGGGCGGATAGAAGGCGCCGACCAGGTTTTTTCCCTCCGCAAGATTAACGCCAGTTTTACCACCGATGGAGCTGTCCACCTGTGCCACAAGGGTCGTGGGAACGTGGACGAGTTTCACGCCGCGCAAGTAGGCAGCGGCCGCAAACCCGGCTACATCGCCGACCACGCCGCCGCCGACCGCCACAACGAGTGATTGGCGATCGGCGCCGGCACGGCAAAGCGAACGGGTGATGTGTTCCATGCTGCGGAGATTTTTGGCGGATTCGGCGTCGTCGAAGAGGTGAACGGCGCTGCCGGCCGAAAGCCGCATTCCGCGCTGGATAAACTTTCCCGCCGCGCGCCACACTTTGGGCGACGAAACAAGGTGGACGCTTGAAAACCGTCCGAGTGCGGCAATTTCCCTCGCGGCATTGCGAATTACGCCAGCCCCAGCAACAACCGAGTAGGGACCGGCGGAAGATTTCACAAGAATGCGTTTCGTTTTCATTGGCGAGACATTTTCAATGTAACACACGCCCTATATGTCCCGCATGCCGGGCCGCACTACTCATCCGCGCAATTTCTTCGTGCTACCATATTGAGCCAGCAAGCCCCCCCACTCCCATGACGAACTCCCACAAAATCCACCGCGCTGACTATGCCGTGGTGGGCAGCGGAATCGCGGGCTTGCGTGCGGCGATCGAGCTGAGCGTCGCTGGAAGCGTACTGGTTCTGGCGAAATCCAATTTGAGCGACTCAGCGACGGCCTGGGCACAGGGAGGAATCGCCGTGGCCCTCTCCGATGAAGATGAAATCGGATTGCACGAGCAGGACACCATCAACGCCGGCGACGGCTTGTGCCGTCCGGAAGCCGTGGCTCTGGTGGTCGAAGAAGGTCCGAAATACATCACCCAGCTCATCGAGTGGGGCACGGAATTCGACCGCGCGGGAACGAAACTGGCGTTTACGCGCGAGGCCGCGCACAGCCGTTCGCGAATTTTGCACGCGCACGGCGACTCAACCGGCAGGGAGATCAGCCGAGCGCTGCTGGCGCGGGCGCACACAACTCCGCACTTGCACCTGCGCGCGCATGCTTTTACGACCGAACTGATTGTGGAGCGCGGACGCGTCACTGGGCTGCG
>Ga0207157_1074_pt1 | contig 9159 bp, 11 predicted proteins | sample Alteio_BWMinHeat_25_FD_153508 | JGI IMG/M metagenome (GOLD analysis project Ga0207157, IMG submission 153508) | Enriched cells from forest soil in Barre Woods Harvard Forest LTER site, Petersham, Massachusetts, United States -... | ecosystem: Environmental > Terrestrial > Soil > Temperate forest >...
CTGAGTTCAACCATGATTTCGATGGGGCTTGGGTAGATCGGTTGGTGGGGATTCTGGCGAAGCTGAAGCTGGTGAAACCAAACTAGGCTGGATGAAGATTTTTGTCTGTCTTATTCGAGCTTTATACCGCAAAGATCGCTAAGAACAACCGGGGGGGGCGCGCAGAGAACGTCACAGACCAGGAAGACCGCATCCAGTCTGGGTCAGTCTTTCAACGGGACCATAGTCTGGTCACCCTTGCAGAAAGTGGCGAAACGCTGAAAGCCGCTGGGTTGCTTCAGCATTCTGACTGGGCCGTAGCAGAACACGGCGTGGCCGCTTTCAGCCATATACCACTTGCCACGCGCGCCAGCTTGCCGCGTGACCGGTTGATCCTGCGGAGAGCGAGGTGGCGCGGCGAACTTGCTGCCGGGCAGGGACAACGCAAGCAGAAATGTTGCCAGGATTTTCATCTGCTTTCTCCTGGCCCTGAATTCAAATCGCTTTCACGATACGGCGTACGTCACCGAAGTCGGAAACTCCAGCAGGCGGCTTCGGTGGAAGCGTCTTGCGCAGTTTTCCAGCATTTCGGTTGCTTCCGGGTGCATCCTGGGTCATTGGTACCTGGGCAGACGGAGTCCGGTTCGATGGAGCTTGAGAGCGAGTTCCTGCCTCAGCCTGGGCCTGGGCTGCGGCACGTTGTTTCTGAAAAAGCTTACCTTTGAGTGCGCTGAGTTCCGTGCTATCGCTGAACAGGGACGTGATTAGCGTGCGCTGGGAAGAGATGGTGCGGTCTTGCTCGACGACCAGCAGCGACATTAAGCCATAGGAGATCAGGAACAGTACGACCAGAACGGGGAGTAGGGTGTACTGGCGTTTGGGTTTCGGTTGGGGCGGCGTGCACCCGGCCACTGCGGTGGTATCTTGCGTCCAGCTTAACAATTGGGACCCCGATCCTACGCCCCAGAGGCAGCGGGCGAAGCGATTAAATGCAGATTGAGCGCCATCGGACGCGGCTTTCTCAAGTCGCTCGAAATTCGGGACTTAGGTGGAAAAGCCCACCCCTGGCGGGTTTCACCAGATGCAACCCGGTGCACATAATAGGTAACCGGAATGGGTTACTGGTGTGCCGGGGACCGACTCTGGATACATTTCGATACCCCCTCAATTGGGTTTTGCCGAATCCTCACAAGCCTTTAACCGCAGAGATAGCTGAGAACAATGCAAAGAGTGCACAGAGAGAACAAGTTCCCGCTAAGGGATCTCGAGGTTTCAAGATTGAAACATTGTTCCGGCGGTCTGACAGAGCAGCGTCTCACCATCTACAATGGCAGCTCGGACATAATCCATTTCAAAATTGAAAAATTGAGGAGAGAGAGTATGCAACGGAAGGCAAGTGCAGTTTGGAAGGGCGGACTTAAAGATGGCAAGGGAGCGGTGTCGTCAGCCAGCGGAGTGCTGAATAGTACTCCATATTCGTTCAGTACGCGGTTCGAAAATACTCCAGGGACCAATCCCGAAGAACTTATTGCGGCGGCGCATGCTGGCTGCTTCTCGATGGCGCTGTCCGGCCAGTTGGGAGCGGCAAATTTGACCGCGTCCAGCATTGAAACAACGGCTACGCTGACCATGGAAAAACTTGACTCTGGCTGGACCATTACGGCGGTCCATCTTGATGTGGTGGGACGCGTGCCGAACGCGGATGCGGCTGCCTTCCAGAAAGCGGCGGAGAATGCGAAGAGCGGCTGCCCGGTTTCGAAGGTGCTGAAAGCGAACATCACGATGGACGTTAGGCTTGAGGGGTAGGGGAGCTTCTAGCTCTTGGCTTTGCGTTCTTTCAAGCTTTTGACCGCGGAGATCACCGAGAAAAATCGCTGAGTGCGCGGAGACGAGCGCGGGTTTGACAGCTAACCGTGGGCCTGTAGAATATTGATGTGGTTCTCTCCTGATGAGGCGGCCCGCGAGAGTCGTCCTGTAGTACGAATCACTTTATTGCCATCGTGGCGGAATTGGCAGACGCGCATGGTTCAGGTCCATGTACCCGCAAGGGTGTGGGGGTTCGAGTCCCTTCGATGGCACCAGGCTTTTCTTTTTCGACTTCTGACTTATTTCTCAATCGCTTTTACAACGGGATGACAAGCCGCGCCACGCGGCTCCCGTATAATCTTTGTCACTCGCGATGCCTGCCCGCCTTGATCAAATCGTAGCCGCAGCCCGGAAACGATGTGCGGGAACTAAAGCCAGCGCGGATGTGCGGCAATTGGAGCGAGATGCGGAAACACATGCTCCGCGCCGGTTTCGGGCTGCTCTCGAAACGGCTGGTCGTACTGGGATTGCGGTGATTGCAGAACTGAAGAAGGCGTCTCCGTCGCGGGGAGTGATACGTTCCGACTTCGACGCGGGAAAGCTAGCGGAAGAACTGGAGCGTGGCGGAGCGGCAGCGTTGTCCGTGTTGACGGACGAAGAGTTTTTTCAAGGGTCGCTGGATAATCTTCGACGGGCTTCGGCGAGTTCGATGCTTCCGTGTCTGCGAAAAGATTTTTTGGTGGATGAGTTTCAATTGCTCGAAGCCCGGGCCCACAGAGCGGATGCGGTTTTGTTGATTGTGGCGGCGCTGTTGCCGGCAGAGTTGGAATTGCTGACGCGGCGGGCACGCGAATTTGATTTGGATGTACTCTGCGAAGTACACGATGAGCAAGAGTTGCTGCGGGCGTCAGATGTGGGTTGCGACTTGATTGGAGTGAACAGCCGCGACTTGCGAACGTTTCAGGTGGATTTGGGAACGGCGTTTCGTTTGGCTGAGATGGTCCCGAAACATGTGCTGCCGGTGGCGGAGAGCGGGCTCCACAGTGGATTGGATATCGCGCGTCTGCGCTCGGTTGGATATCAGGCATTTCTCATCGGTGAGTCGTTGATGAAGGCGAAGTCGCCGGGGGATGCATTGAGAGCGTTGATTGCAGAAGCGGGGAGTGAGAAAGCAGTTTCATGACTTGGGTAAAGATTTGTGGAACTACGAATCTGGAAGATGCGAAGACAGCGGTCGAGGCCGGCGCCGATGCTCTGGGATTCGTTTTCTATGAAGGAAGTGCGCGCAATATCAGCGTGGAGACGGCATGCGGGATTGTTAAAGAGATGCCTGCGTATGTGGAGAAAGTCGGTGTGTTTGTGAATCAGTTGGAGGGAGCAATTTGCGCGACGGCCGACGCTGCAGGCTTGAGTGCGGTCCAATTGCATGGCGACGATGAAGATCCACACGTCGCGGACTTGGTCACAAAGCATCGTCCCCATCTCAAGATCCTGGTTGGTATTTCGATGCATCGCCCCAAGCCGGAGAGCTCGGCCATGATGTGGCGACCCGATGCGGTTCACGCTTTTCTTGTAGATTCCGGCAGCTCGAAACAACATGGCGGCACGGGACAGAGATTCGACTGGCAAATGGCGCGGAACAGTATTGAAGTCATTACCACGCTTGGGCACGTCATTGTCGCCGGTGGCCTTACTCCTGCAAACGTTGGCGAAGCGATGCACATACTGAAGCCGTGGGGCGTGGATGTCGCATCAGGCGTCGAATCAAAGCCGGGGAAGAAGGATCCGGAGAAAGTCAGGGCGTTTGTCTCCGCGGTGCGTCAGGCGGAGAAGCTCGTCTAGAAAATGGCAACGGCGACTGTGATCAAGAGAAGACCAATGAAGAACTTACCCGGGCGTTTTGGCGTCTATGGGGGACGCTATGTCCCGGAGACGCTGATGGCTGCGCTCGAGGAACTGGAGCGGGCGTACGAGAAAGCTAAGCGCGATCGGCGCTTTCAGGGTCGTCTGGACGAACTACTTCATACTTATGCTGGCCGGCCTACGCCGTTGTTTTTCGCACGCCGTCTGACGGAAAAACTGCGGGGAGCGAAAGTTTATCTCAAGCGCGAAGACTTGCTGCACACCGGCGCACACAAGATTAACAACTGCCTGGGCCAGGGATTGCTGGCTGAGCGCATGGGCAAGCGGCGCATTATCGCGGAAACGGGCGCCGGGCAACATGGAGTAGCCACGGCAACCGTTTGCGCTCTGCTGGGTTTTGAATGCGTGGTCTATATGGGCACGGAAGATATGCGGCGCCAGGAGCTGAATGTGTTCCGCATGCAGCTTCTGGGTGCCGAGGTGCGCGGCGTAGAGTCCGGTTCGCGGACGCTGAAAGATGCGATCAATGAGGCCATGCGCGACTGGGTCACGAATGTTCGCACGACGCATTATCTTTTGGGAAGTGTTCTGGGGGCGCATCCGTATCCTACGATGGTGCGCGATTTTCACAAAGTGATTGGGCGAGAGTCGCGCAAGCAGATTCTGAAGGCAGAAGGCAAGTTGCCGGCGGCTATCATCGCCTGTGTGGGCGGCGGATCGAATTCGATTGGCATTTTTCACGAGTTCATCAAAGACAAACGGGTGAATCTGATCGGCGTGGAAGCGGGGGGATCGGGAGTGGAGCTGGGCCTGCACGCTGCACGTTTTTCTGGTGGATCACCGGGCGTGCTGCAAGGAACTTATTCGTATGTGCTGCAGGATGCTGCGGGACAGATTGCCACGACGCATTCAGTTTCGGCAGGATTGGATTACCCATCTATCGGGCCTGAGCATGCGTGGCTGAAAGAAGCCGGCCGCGCCGAGTACACTCGCGCGTCCGACAAAGAAGCTCTTGATGCTTGCATGATGCTTGCCCGGACGGAGGGCATCATTCCTGCGCTGGAGTCGGCGCACGCAGTGGCGGAACTGATCAAACGCGCGCCCAAGATGAAGAAGTCGGAGATCGTAGTGGTGAACATCTCTGGCCGCGGAGACAAAGATATTGGGATTTTGCGGGAAAACCTTGAGGAATTGAATCATTGAGTTAATGACTCAATTCTTTTTATGCCTTTGCTTTTTCAAAGTCGACCGGCGCTGGTGGCTTATGTCACTTGTGGCGACCCTGATTTGGCGACGACGCAGGACGTCGTGCTTGGCGCGATCGAGGCTGGAGCCGAGGTGATTGAACTGGGAGTGCCGTTCAGCGACCCGGTGGCGGATGGGCCGGTGATCCAACGCGCCAGTCAGAGAGCGCTTCAGCACGGGACATCTCTCGCTGACGTATTGAAGCTGGCGGCGGAGGTTCGTCAGCAGGTGCAGTCCACCGGGCTGATTGTTTTCTCGTATCTCAATCCTATTCTGCGCATGGGACTAGAGAAATTTTGCAGAGTAGCGCGGCATGCGGGAATCGATGGCGTGCTGGTGACGGACCTGCCGGTGGAAGAGGCGCACGACTATTTGCGGGAGATGAGGCGAAACGAGCTGGCACCGATTTTTCTGGCCGCACCTACCAGCACGGATGAGCGTTTGAAACTTATTGCGGAAGCTTCCAGCGGATTTGTGTACGCGGTTTCACGGACGGGAGTAACTGGCGCCCGGCAACAGTTGCCAGAAGATGCGCGCAAGCTCGTGAAGCGGCTGCGCAAGTACACGAAGCTTCCCATTGCGGTGGGCTTCGGTATTTCCACGCCAGAGCAATTCGCTGCGGTTGGAGAATTTGCCGATGCTGCGGTGGTGGGCAGCGCTATCGTGGAGATCATCGAGCGCAATCCGGGGCGAGAGGCTGCTTGTGTAGGAGAATTTGTACGAAGGCTGGTCGTTGGCCGGTAGTCGTTGGTCGTTAGCCGGTGGTCCTGATGTTTGTTTCGCGAACGACAAAGGACTAACGACCGACTTTGGCCGAGAGCTGAGAAACCTTTATGGACATTTCTGGCTGGCGCAAACAAATCGACGAGCTTGATCGGAAGCTAGTGCAGTTGCTGAGTGAGAGGGCGCAGGCAGCCCACGAGATCGGCAAGCTGAAGCGAGATCAAGGTATGCCGATCTACGAGCCGGACCGTGAGCGAGCGGTTTTCAACAACGTGCGCGAGGTGAATCCGGGACCGTTGCCCGACCGTGATCTGCTCTGCATTTACGAACGCATCATGGACATCATGCGCCAGATTCAGCAGGAAGAGATTGCCCCGAAGGCCGCTGCCAGCAAAGGGCCTGGAGATACGGAATTCGATGCTGAGGTGAATGATTGAAGAGCAGCTATCAGCTTTCTGCCGTCAGCTCTCAGCGAAACGCGGCGGGAATGGCTGACCGACTGATAGCTGACAGCTATGAGCTGGAAGCGCTTTTATGATTGTTGCCATGCAGGAATCCGCAACCGAGGAGCAGATCCAGCGGATCGTTGAGCATCTGGTGGAGATGGGCTTCTCCGTGCATCGCTCCACCGGGGCACGGCAGACGGTGGTTGCTGCCGTGGGTGCGCGCACGGATTTCGATATCAGGATTCTGGAAGTGCTGCCGGGGGTGGGGCATGTCCATCGCATCAGTGCTCCCTATAAGTTAGCGGGGCGGAGTTTCCGTCCGCAGGGGACAATCGTCGAGTTCGCCAATGGATTGAAGATTGGCGGCGAAAAAGTTGTGGTGATGGCGGGGCCATGTTCCGTCGAAGCCCGCGATCAACTATTCACGGTTGCCGAGCAAATTGCAAAAGCCGGGGCGCGTATGCTTCGGGGCGGAGCTTTTAAACCGCGCAGTTCTCCGTATTCGTTCCAGGGACTGGGTCTGGAGGCTTTGAAATTGCTGCGCGAGGCGGGCGACCGATTTGGGTTACTCGTGATCAGCGAAGTGATGGAGATTTCGCAGATCGCAATCATGCTGCCGTATGTGGATATTCTTCAGGTGGGCGCGCGCAATATGCAGAACTTCAACCTGCTCCGCGAGTTGGGGAAAGTCAAGAGGCCGGTGCTGCTGAAACGGGGTATTGCTGCCACTCTGGAAGAACTGCTGCTTTCGGCGGAGTACATCATGGCGGGCGGCAACTATGACGTCATTCTGTGCGAGCGCGGCATTCGGACGTTTGAGACTTATACGCGCAACACGCTGGATATTTCTGCGATACCCATTATTCACAAGCTATCGCACCTGCCCATGGCGAGCGATCCGTCGCATGGGACGGGTCTTCGCGATAAAGTCACGCCCATGGCTCGGGCATCGCTGGCGGCGGGCGCGGACGTGCTCTTGATCGAAGTGCATCACGATCCGGATAAGGCGCTGTCGGACGGGGCCCAGTCATTGTATCCGGCACAGTTTTCGGAGTTGATGGACCAGTTGCGGATGATTGCGCCCGCAGTGGGACGCAGTATCGCTTGATTCTCTTGAAGAGCGTTCACCACGGAGTCACAGAGACACAGAGAAAATCAACTGGGAAATTCTGATTCTCTTTCTTGATGGTGTTCGATTCTCGGTGTCTCTGTGGTGAAAATAGTAGTAAGAAGTAGCTGATGATTATTCGGCGATTGTCACCTTGGCCGCGGCTGCCATCATGGGATTAAAATTTCTCGCCGTCTTTCGATAAACTAAATTTCCCCACCTATCGCCTTTCCAGGCTTTGACCAGCGCAAAATCAGCTTTCAGGGCGTGCTCCATCACATAGGTGCGTCCATCGAACTCACGCGTTTCCTTTTTCTCCGCAACGATTGTGCCGACACCAGTAGGCGTGAAGAACGCCGGAATGCCTGCTCCACCAGCGCGGATGCGTTCTGAGAAAGTCCCCTGCGGAACCAGGTCAAGCTCGATTTTTCCTTGCAGCACCATCTGTTCCAGTAATTTGTTTTCTCCGACGTAGGTGCCGATGTGTTTGCGAATCTGTCCTGCCGACAATAGCAGACCCATGCCCAAGCCATCTACGCCAACGTTGTTGCTAATGGTCGTGAGATTCTTAGTGCCCTTGCGGACCAGCGCCCGAATCAGGTTTTCCGGAATGCCGCACAACCCAAAGCCACCCACCATGATGGTTGCGCCATCGAAGATGTCGCGAATGGCCTCGTCCGCACCGGTAACGACTTTATTCATGACGATGAAATTCTAAATGAAAATCGATTCCCAGGTGCCAACTACAGCAATCACCGGACCTACAACGACAAAGTTTTCCCTGTGATCCCCAGTGTCCCCGGTGGTTAATCGGGCTTATACAACGTGATAGGATGCAAAACTTATGAAAACTGTCCTGCTCCTCATTTGCTCGAACATCTTCATGACCATGGCCTGGTACGGTCATTTGAAATACCGGAAAGCGCCGCTGCTCGCTGCCATCGTTGTGAGTTGGCTGATCGCATTTGCCGAGTACTGTTTTCAAGTTCCGGCAAATCGCATTGGCTACGGCGAGTTCACCGCATTCCAATTGAAAATCATTCAGGAGGTCGTCACGCTCTGCGTGTTCGTCGTCTTCGCCTGGCTCTATCTAGGCGAACGCGCCCGCTGGAACCACGCCGCCTCATTCCTGTGTTTGCTGGGTGCGGTAGTTTTCGCGTTCTGGGGAAGACTCTGACCCTCTTTTTCTGAATCGATGCAAGCTCCCCCACCCGGCTGTAAGGTTCCTATGACGTGGAGCGGCTCTTTCTGGGCCCGGCGTTCTGCGAAACGCTACTCTGGCTTGGCGCCGATTTTCTCAGGTGATGGGCCTGCTCAAACTCCGCCATCAATTCGCGCGTGTCCAGATTCTCCCGGATATGGGCCAGACGCTGCTCCAGTTTCAACATCGCGGTCTGAAGATTTTTCTTGTTGGTAAGCGCGATATCACGCCACATCGAATACGGACTGCTGGCCGTGCGCGTCATCTCGCGTAAGTTTCGGCCTGCGGTTTCGAGCAAGGGTGCATCTTCACCGTACTCGTCAACCAGCGCCGCGGCCAGAGCGGTCGAAATCATCTGCGGCAGATGGCTGATCCACGCACACAGGCGATCGTGTTCCCCCGCGTCGAGGCTGGCGATGCGCGCCCCAATCCTTTCGATCCATTCCAGGTACTCTCCGCTAAGCCCGTCGTAAATCTTCTGGCCCGGTACCGGAGTCACAAACCAGACCGCACCCTGAAACAAATCAGGGTCCGCAAACTCCATACCCGGATGTTCCTTTCCCGCCATCGGATGGCCTGCCAGAAAACGCGCGCCAACATTCTTACCGAATACAGTCTTGGCCTGCGTCAGAACGGCTGCCTTGGTGCTGCCAACGTCGGTAAGCAATGTCTTGGGGGAAAGCGCCGGCCCCAACCGCTTGATCAAATCAACAATCGCGCTGACCGGAGCAGCAAGAACCACCACCTGGCTGCTTCGCACGGCATCCGCGGGATTCGCGTGGCCCGCA
>Ga0207157_1075_pt1 | contig 9041 bp, 7 predicted proteins | sample Alteio_BWMinHeat_25_FD_153508 | JGI IMG/M metagenome (GOLD analysis project Ga0207157, IMG submission 153508) | Enriched cells from forest soil in Barre Woods Harvard Forest LTER site, Petersham, Massachusetts, United States -... | ecosystem: Environmental > Terrestrial > Soil > Temperate forest >...
GTTTTTCCTTAGGATCGTCATCCGCTCCTCGTTTAGTCTAGAATTTGCCTTCAAAAGGCAGGCTAATATACCACATCATTCCTGTCCGCCGAAGGGTGCAATGTTGGCCGAGTTCCGCTGGGAGCACAGCCTTGTGCGGCCACGCGAAGCGCAAGGCTGCGCATTCGGCGGCGGCCACGGCAAAGGTGAGATGGCGGCGGACAGTCTTGACGATTCGCCTGGAAGATTGAACGGCTATTTGCGTGACTACAAGAATTTCCGCAGGTGATCGTTCGTTACGAACGCTACGCTGAAGACTTTCTTGGAACGCTCCACTTAAGCTGCTGTTTGATCTTGCTTAGGCATTTATGAGATGAGTTCTGGTGTCTGCATGGACTCTTCTGTGTCCGCAGTAAACCTCGGTTTCGAAGCTTACTGCGGATAGGTCAGTGCAGCGATTGCACCGGAACTAGTACGCCCAGAACGGACCGGGACCTGCCGGCGTGGTCGTTCCATTGATGGCGGTAAAAACAGTTCGACCATAGAAAAAGGGCAGTCCCCAATCGAAGCTGTTGCCGGGGAGCGGGCCCGCCGCATTGCCAAACGCGGAGTCATTGGGGAAGGCAGCGGTCACATTCTCGAAATTATCCACGCTGAAATTTACCGTGTTGGTGGCGCTGTTCGCGCCGGGTGCCCCATTTCTCGCGCACGTTGCGAGAAGTGGGAAATAGCATATCTGGCAGCGGCGCTTTTACGACTTCAATGTCTGGAGCCCGGCGAAAGAAGTCGAAAAGCTGCACTACATGCACCGCAATCCGGTGGAACGTGGACTGGTTCAGGAACCCGCGCGATGGCCATGGAGCAGTTTCCGTTGCTACGCCTGCGGAGAAACGGGAGCGGTACGACTCAATGACTGGTCGTGGTGGGAAGAGAAGATTCAATAAGGAATAGCCTGACCGGGGGAACTAGTGGCGGGTGCTCATTTCTAGCGCACTTTGCGAGAAGTGGGGATTTTTCTGTCTCAACCTACTTACCCCACTTCTCGCAACGAACGCGAGAAATGGGGCACCCAGGTTTTCGGTATGAGCTACGCCTGCCGTCAGTAAGCCACGAACGGCGGCGTAGCCCCATTGATGGCCGTACCTCCATCGATGGCGGTGAATACGCTACGGCCGTAAAAGAAGGGTAGTCCCCAATCGAAGCTGCAAGACATTGTGTTGGTAGAGTTACACGGTCCACCCGGGCCCAGCGGTCCCGCCAGATCGGTAAAGACAAAATTGTTCGGGTTCAGAGCGAAAAGATTATCGGTATTGTCGATGCTGAAATTGATCGGGCTACTGGTTGATCCCGACTGATTGGTAGCTGAGAACGGCGTCAACGTCGCCGGACAATAGAAAGAATCATTCGGCGATGCGCAGATAGGAATATTGTTCCCGGCGAAGCCAGATTCAACGCCGTTGGGGAAAAAATAGCCGTTGGATCCGCTGTCAATGAAGCTCATGGGCAGAGTTTCGCCGCTGAAGACAGTGGAGAAGTTGTCGTTGGAATCTAGCTGCAAAACCGCTGTATTACTGGGCAGCGCGTTATTGGATTGCGTGCCAATACCAAAAATCAAGTTTCCACTGAGCGTTGCGGCTGTTCCTGTAACGGCGGGCAGTTCGACGATTACACCGTTGTTGTCCCCGGAAAAATTGAACACCGGGTTAGTCACCTGGGCATTGGGCTGGATGTCGTTGCACGATGCGCCGCACGAAACGGTCGTCAATACGCATCCCGTCCCAGTGCTGCATAGATAGTAAACTGGCGGAGGAGTTGACGTGTTGTCGCAACTAGCGCCGCAGTCAAATGCTTCCGGGCCGACTCCCAGAATACCGTTGGTGCCCAGGGTCTGTTGGCTATCCTCATTCATACCCGTACAGCCGACAGGTATTGAGTAAGTCCCCGGAGCAGGATTCGCGATCAACTGGATCGAAGTTGCGCTGGCTACTTCTCCCGCCATCTTGATGTCTGCCTGGGCGACATTCCCCCAAAGAACGCTGCCATCCAGGAAGTTGACGCAGTTGTTCAGGGTGTTGCCGCTGCTGTCACTAAGCACTGGCAGCGTGATCGTGGTCACCTGGGAAGCCAGAAGGCGCAGGCCGGACGATCCCGTATCCACCAAAACATGGTCGATCGTCTGACAAGTTGATGTCCCAGGCTGGCAAACTTGAACGTTGACAAATGCACCGTTTACGTAGCCACCCACGGGACCTCCATCAACTGTGATGGCCGCTGCGTTTTGCCCAGGAGGTGGAGGCGGAGGCACACCCACCGGAGTACCGCCGCCACCGCAAGCCGCCAGGAAACCCAAGGCACCGACTACAATTAAGGTCAGAAAGCTGCGCATCGTTATTCTCTTCATCGGATGTCATCCTTAGAAACGCCCTGCGGCACCATCGCCGGGACGTAAGCTCTACCGTAATAGGAACGCATGTGTCCGCCGTTTTGAAAAACCAGACCGGGTTGCTGAATGTTGAGTGGCCTGTGGCTGTAGTGGCCTTCGCGCTGCGTCGCCGCGGCGTCGGCAAACTGCTGGTAGTACGAACCCAGAAGCTGCTGCATGTTGGGAATGAACTGGCTGTGCCAGGTGATCGCAAAAACCTTGCCATCAGCCGAAACGTATTCCTTGATCACAGTTTTGGCGGAGGCGTTGATTTCGTGGACCGTAAAAGCCTTGGCCGACGTGGTCTTCAGCGTGCCCTTAACGTGCGCCTGGTCCTGATGCACCGAGGCGACGTCCCCGCCCAGCGATGCTGACGCAGGTAATGCAAATAGGAGCATGAGCACGGCCGAAGCCAGAGCTAAAAAGAATGACTTCTCAAGAATTTTCATAGGACTCACTCCGCTTTTCTGCAACAGGCATGACCCGTAATGGGTCTTTTCAATTACCAACCCTAGTCATTATGGCAAGTTGCGGAAGCCATTCGAGAATTACTTGGAAGGGAATTTGCAGTTTTGCCCTATTTCGGGAACAACTGCAGCGTCCCTGGCTTGCCTCGGGATGACAACCGATGCTTCGTAAACTGAACTGCAAACCACTAGATTCCGTAACAGTCCGTGGCGGTTGCTTTAGTTTGGGTTTTATCACACTTCTAAATGAGAACTTGGCATTTCTGGATGCGAGATGTTACTTCCGGGCTTCCTGGTATCGAGGTTGGCTGGACGCCGAGAAGAGGCGTAGATTGTTTATCCGGAGAAAATGATGTCCAGGTGTTCATCGTGCGGGACAGAGATAACGACCGCCGGGCGTTTTTGTTCAGCTTGCGGCGCCGTCCTGAGTTCTGCCGACGCTGACCTGGCAACCATGGAGTTTGCGGACTCGAAACCGAGGGCGGCGGCGCGGGCGTCTTCGGGGTCCGCGGCGAGGATTTCCAGTTCTGCCAGCTTGCTGACCGAGGGCAGATTTCTTCCCGGACGCCTGCTGGCGGGTCGCTATCGCATCATCGCGCTGCTCGGCCGAGGCGGTATGGGTGAAGTTTATCGCGCCGACGATCTCACCTTGGGCCAGCCGGTTGCGCTCAAATTCCTTCCTGAAGAAGCTACTCGAGACGAAGGCCTGCTGGAACGCTTCCGCAATGAAGTACGAATTGCCCGCCGAATTTCACATCCCAATGTATGTCGCGTCTATGACGTCGGCGAGGTTGACGGACACACTTTCTTCACCATGGAGTACGTGGACGGTGAAGATCTGGCGTCATTGCTCCGCCGCATCGGGCGTCTGCCCTCGGATAAGGCCATCGAGATCGCGCGCCAGCTTTGTGCCGGATTGGCGGCGGCGCATGCCAAGGGAGTATTGCATCGCGACTTAAAGCCAGCGAACATCATGCTGGATGGGCGCGGACAAGTTGTAGTAACCGACTTCGGCTTGGCCGGGCTGGCAGACCAGATTGCCGGAAGCGACGTGCGCAGCGGCACTCCTGCCTACATGTCGCCGGAGCAACTGGAAGGCAAGGAAGTCTCGGTGCGCAGCGACATTTATGCGCTGGGACTGGTGCTGTATGAAATCTTCACCGGCAAGAGGGCGTTCAGCTCGGAATCATTGGCCGAGGTGATCCGCAGCCGCAGCGAATCAACGCCCAGCAAACCGTCCTCTCTTGTAAAGGACTTGGATCCTGCTGTGGAGCGGGTGATCCTGCGCTGTCTGGAGCCAATTCCAGCGAGTCGCCCGAGTTCGGTGTTGACCGTGGCCGCGGCACTTCCAGGAGGAGATCCCCTAGCGGCTGCACTCGCTGCGGGAGAAACGCCGTCACCACAAATGGTCGCCGCCGCCGGTGAAACCACCGGCCTGCCGCCACGCACGGCAATCCTTTATCTGGCAGCGGCTCTGTTGGGGCTGACTTTGGTCGCTTGGTTGACTATCCGGAACAGCGGCATGGACAAGCTTGGCCTCGAACAATCGCCGGAAGTCCTTACCCAGAAAGCGAAAGAAATGGTGGTGCGTCTGGGATATGGCGAGAAGCCCGCTGACAGCGCCGGGGAATTTTTCTACGACCAGAATTTTTTGGACTACGCGCAGAAGCACGACAACCCGCACCCACGTTGGGAACAAGTGCTCTCGGGCCGGCCGGCCTCGCTGCAGTTCTGGTACCGGCAAAGTCCGCAGTATATGTTGGCGATCGATTTCCATGATTCCCTGCTGACTCCGGGAGTGCTGAAGGCCGACGATCCTCCACCGATCGCTTCGGGAATGATTGGTCTTATGCTGGACCCGCGGGGGCGGCTCACGTCTTTCCAGGCCATTCCTGCTCAAGTGGACAAAACGCCACAGGCCAACCCGCTCGCGGTGGATTGGAATGTGCTGTTTCGTGAAGCCGGACTCAACACAAACGAGTTCAAGTCCACAACGCCGTTGTGGACATCGCTCGGGACATCCGACACTCGCGCCGCATGGGATGGGACATGGCCCGGCAGCGAGCGCCCATTGCACATCGAGGCGGCGGCATTTCAGGGCCGTCCGGTTTTCTTTTCATTGATCGGTCCGTGGACCAAGCCCGATCGTGTGGAGGCGGAAGCGCCGACAGCGGCACGCAGAGCCAGCAACCTGCTTCTGTTGATAATCCTGCTGGTGGTTCTGACCGGCTCGGGATTGCTGGCACGGCGAAATTACATTCGGGGCAGAGGCGACCGCCGGGGCGCCTTCCGTCTGGCTTGCGTGATCTTTTTTGTGATGATGGCATTGTGGCTGTGCCGTGCTCATCTGGTGCCCACTCTCGACTTGCTTCTGCCTGCAATACTGGCAGTCAGCACCGCGCTATTTTTCTCCGGCATGACCTGGCTGATGTATCTGGCGCTGGAGCCCTATGTCCGCCGCAATTGGCCGCAAACCATCGTGTCCTGGAGCCGTCTCTTGCTGGGACAGGTGCGTGACCCCTTGTTGGGCCGGGACCTGTTGCTGGGAGTGATTCTCGGGGCAGTTTGGATTCTCATCTTTCAAGTGCGTATGGTACTAATCATCCGCGCGGGAGCGTTTCCCAGCCTCAATTCGACTGACTATCTGATGGGCGGGCGCGTCGCGCTGGGAGCCTGGCTGGCTCACATTCCAGGTTCCATTCAAGGCACATTGTTGTTCTTTTTCCTGCTGCTGATTCTACGGGTTGTATTGCGCAAGGAATGGCTCGCGGCAGTGGCCTTCGTGGTCATTTGGGTCATCTTGAAAACTTTGGGAAGTGACTACCCGATGACTGATGGCCTTGCGTGGACTCTGCTCTACAGCATCGTATCCGTCGTGGTCCTTCGTTTCGGTCTGGTCGCTTTGGCGGTAGGCTTATTTGCCACCGATCTGCTTCTGAATGTGCCCTTGACCCTCGATCCGTCTGCTTGGTATATGGCTGCTACGTTGCTACCACTACTTAGCGTTGCGGCCATTGCAGTTTGGGGATTCTACAACGCACTTGCTGGGCAGAAATTATGGCAGGAGGAAATGTTCAGCTAGGCCTCCTGATTTTCGGTTTGGAGCTGATTTCCAGGAGTCTCACGCTCTCAGAGGCAAGGTCTCCATTGTAACGTCGAATGAAGAGCGTGAAATCGACAGGAGTGCAGGACGTTCCAGAAAAGAACAACTAAGTGTCAGTGGTACTGTGCGATCTCTGCCGTGCACTTGGCGCCCCTCCCACCCGCTGGCTCGCTAGAATGGGGACCCTGTTATCGCCTCTCGAATGGTGTATCCTCAACCCCTTGTTTTCTGGACTTCTAGATTTGAGGAATACCCATGGGCTCACCGAAAAAGCACGCTGACTCGAGCGATAGGGTAGCTCTGTACGACAAGCTGATCGCGACCAATCCAAAGATCGAGCGCAAAGGCGCTCCCAATCCCTACACTTCTCTGAACGGAAACAGTTTACCCTCTCGCACCAATCGAAAACCCTGGCCATCCGGCTGCCTGAGCAGAAGCGCGAGCAGTTTCTGAAAAAGTATAAGACTTCTCTGTTCGAGGCTTATGGCGTGGTCATGAAAGAATACGTGACCGTCCCGGACGGATTGTTGAAGAAGACGAAAGAGCTACAGACGTACCTCGATGACAGTTACGAATACGCGAAGACATTGAAGGCAAAGCCTACCAAAAAGAAATCGTGATCCACTCAAGTTGGAGAACGTCGGGAATCGTTCTCTATACTTTTCCGTTCCTTTAACACAGCGCCGCTTCGCTGAAGACCAGCTCGGTCAATTTCATTAGCCCGTCGAAATCCTCTTCCTAGCTGTGCGTTTAGCGCCCCTATTGATAAAGCTCCAGCTCCTCGGTGGCTTCGTCGTACGCCTGCCGGACGATGGGAGCAAAGTTGCCGTCGAAACTCGCATTGAGGTCCGGGTCGTTGTGCGCGAATTTCAACCGGATGGGATCAAGGTTCACGAACTTCTTGGTCTCTTCCAGAGTCATCCCGCGCTGGAGGGCTTCATGCACCTGATCCACAACCGCTTGTAAAGACTCAATGACGAGGTTCAGGTAGTTCATGTCGTGTTGCGCCTGACCGTGGCCGGGGACAATCGTAGTGGCATCGAGGCGAGCGAGAGTTCTCAGGCTCTCAATCCAGGCTGTAGGGTGCGAATCGGCGCAGTAAGGCACGGGATAAACTAGCAGGTCTCCGGTTAGCAGAACTTTTTCCTTCGGAAGATAAAGCGCGGAGTCACCGGCCGTATTGCCGACGAAATGCATGATCCGAAATTCGCGACCGCCATGGAACAGGGTCAGCTTGTCGCCGTAAGTCAGGGTAGGCAGAACGGGATGCATGGACCGATATTCGGACATGAAGTCGCGTCCCATGCGCTGTTGTTCTTGCAAGTCCTTGCGGTCCTTCTCTGAAAGGACAGTCCCGTCCGACGACTTACCGGTCTTCAGGTCGTTGGCAATTTCCTGGTCAGCTTGTGCAGACTGGTGTTCAAGCGTCTTTACATAGACCTTCATGGTGCTCTCCATGAGACGCCGCGTGTCCTGATTGGCAATGATTTCCAGATCGGGGAACTCCTTGGCATACATCTCGTTGCCATCCCAATGATCGGGGTGCCAGTGCGAGTTCACAACATAGCGCACCGGCTTGCTGGTAACTTTTCGAATTTCTGTCAGGACATTTCGCGCCGTGGCTGGCAAGACATTGGAGTCGAAGACCAGGACGTCGTGGTCGGTGACCACTGCGATGGAGTTGCCATCAACGTCAGCTCCGACGTCGGGCGAAATGAAAAGGTAGATGCCTTCGGCAATATCGACTTTTTGCGGACCGGGCCAGGTCGCGGCAAATGAACGAACCAACGAGCCCGCTGCCAAAATCAGAATGATGACCATACATATTGCAAGAGTTGACGGATCTTTCGTTGGCATGGAGTTTTTCTCGCCTTTCTAAGTATGAGAACAACATTATGGATTCGACGGACTGTCACCGTGCCTGAGTTCAACTTGGCCGAAGACTCTCCAATCGGTCGAGATACCACTTGGGAAAACCATAACTTCGCCCTGCTTCCAGCAGTCGGTCCAGGTATTCAACGTCAGCAGGTTGGTTGTTTATTGTTGGTGGAATGTAGCAGAGGGCGGGTTCCAATTTTCCATCCAGGGTTTGCACCAGGACTGCTTCGGGCAGAAAAACACCCACCCCATCCATGGAGTAGAGTTTGCCAAGCTTGTCATGCGATATTTTGACGAGAATGCCATAAATCGAATGCTGATTTGAGCGGCTCAGTGCGGCGTGTGGGCTGATGTGAATGTCGAACCCGCTGAGGCGTGCGACTTCGAACTTGTCGGGTTTGAAGCCGACTCGCGCCAGAACGTCCATGCGAATAAATGATCCGTAGAAAAATGCCGCTACTTGTGTCCCGCCTTCAGGACGAGAATTCTCCATCTTCAGCCTCCTTGGTCGCACATAACTGGGCAAGGTTAGAACGAATATCGCGAGGAATGCGTCGCGATGGAATCCATTGGCAGCAGTTGTGTTGGACGAAGGTCGCAGAGCTCGGTTAGCTCTAGTAGGCTTCTGCCCTTTATTTTTCGCGGGTGAACACCATTATCCAATTCGTTTCCCAGGTCTTGCCGCCATCCTCGGAGAAGGCCTGCTCCCATTGACATGAATCCGCGGAGGCTACTGTCCAGACATAACGGGCAAAAATGTTCTTGCCGTTGTAGTCTTCCTGGTCAAAAAACTCGCCCCGACCGTTGTTGAACTTGCCCACCGTCGGCGGAAAACCGATGGTTCCAGCCGAGTGGCTGGCCCAATAGATACTCCACTGATGCGACTTCGCGTTGTAGAGCCGGATGCTCATGCCCTCGATGTGACCCGCAGGGATATTGGCCTCGAACTCGTCCATGTTGGCGCTCCCGTTCCAGATGGGACGGGCGATCGAGGTTGCGTCAAATTCAACCCATTTATCAGAACCAGAGAGAGGCTTCACCAGCTGGCGATTGTGAACTTTCCAGCGGCCAAACAGAAAGTCGAAATCATGCTGGCCGTCCCGCTCGGCAGTTTGTTGAGTTGCCCCACCTGGGGTGGGAGTGGTTTGCGTAACTGCGAGCTGGGAGAGCAAGAGTAGGTTAAGAGTGCAGA
>Ga0207157_1076_pt1 | contig 9030 bp, 7 predicted proteins | sample Alteio_BWMinHeat_25_FD_153508 | JGI IMG/M metagenome (GOLD analysis project Ga0207157, IMG submission 153508) | Enriched cells from forest soil in Barre Woods Harvard Forest LTER site, Petersham, Massachusetts, United States -... | ecosystem: Environmental > Terrestrial > Soil > Temperate forest >...
ATATTCCCCGAACCGGCCGCTGAAATTGGAAGATGAAGCATAGATTCGCTTCGTCGCACCGATGGATGCAATGCGTTCCTCGGCAACATGATTCGACGCCTCGACCGTTGTAATATTCTTTTCCTGCGCTAAGAGCAGGATCTTTTTCAGCGAATCGTAAATTCCCTCGGCTTGCTTCATCGCGCGCGATTGCGAATAGCCTTCCAGCTCGTTCGCCACATTGATAAGCCCGCCGGCATTGATGACGTAATCCGGCGCGAAGAGAATACCGCGCTTTTTCAACTCGAGCGAGTGGCGGTCTTCATCGGCAAGCTGATTGTTCGATGGCCCGGCCACGATCGCGCACTTGAGCTGCGGGATCGTTGTATCATTAATGATCGCACCCAGCGCAGACGGAGCGAAAATATCGCACTCAATTCCATAAATGCTTTCCGGCGCCACAACGGTTGCGCCCGTTGCCCGAGCCACTTCATTCGCCTTATCGGCAAAAATATCGGTGATGGTAACTTTCGCGCCATCGTCGGTGAGATACTTTGCAAGGGATGCTGCAACGTTTCCTGCACCCTGAATGACCACATGCTTTCCAGCTACGGAGTCGCTTCCGTACTTCACGGCTGCACATGCTTTGATGCCAACATAGGTTCCGTATGCCGTGACCGGCGAGGGATCGCCCGATCCGCCAAGCTCTACCGGAATGCCGGTGACATATTTCGTTTCCGAACGGATCCACACCATCTCATTGAGAGAAGTTCCAACATCTTCTGCGGTGATGTACCGTCCGCCAAGTCCTTCGACGTAGCGGCCAAAAGCACGGAACATCGCTTCGCTCTTATCCTCGCGCGGGTTCCCGATAATGACGGCTTTGCCGCCGCCCAAATTCAATCCTGCAACTGCCGCTTTGTAGGTCATACCGCGCGAAAGGCGAAGCACATCGTTCAGCGCATCGAAGTCGCTGGCATAGGTCCACATGCGGCACCCGCCCAGCGCAGGGCCGAGCGTGGTGTTATGAATGCCGATGATCGCACGAAGTCCCGAGCGTTTATCGTGACAAAATACCACTTGCTCGTGATCGCGCTCGCCTATATGCCCAAAGATTTCTTTCGTAGATCCCAATTCTTTGTGCGTATAATGAATGGATGTACCGGCCGCGCCATTGGTCTGGCCATTTGGGGTTTGGGTGAGCGTTGGAGAAGCGATCTTCGATTCGGCCATGATTCGTAGAAAAAACTACAGTGTGAATAAGGAGGGTGGATTTTGCTTTTCCGGCTCGAATGACTGGTTCAAAGCTTTTGGAGGCACCCTGGATGATCGGTCATGCTTGCCACGATATTTGCTAACAGCGCGGCAATAAACGAGTCGGGCTTCGTACCCGTTCCGTCCCTTTCCACACTACAACGACCTGGCTATCTCCAGCGCTTTTTGGGCCGTTGCGCGATCATCGAGCAGCTTTAGCTGAAATCGTTTTGGGTCTAATCGCTTCCGCAGTTCTGACACCATGATCGGATGCTTCGCGATGGAGCCGGATAGATGTACCTGGCGAGGATCGGCCAGTTTAGCGGATACCTCCTCGATCATCGCTCGCAGGCAGTCTGCAGCTTCGCGGATGATCGCCATTGCTGGCTCCGAACCATTCGCGCATTGGAACACCATTGGCGCCAAACTTGCCGGATAGAGCGGTTCCCGTTCCAGCAGGTTAGCGATCTCCCTCGGTGAAGATACCTGCTTCGGAAGCCCTGCCGTTACTGCTTTGAACAGTGCGTCCTCTTGATCTCCTGCAATGAACATTCGCAAATAATGCCGCAGTACCCGAAGCCCGATCCAGTACCCGCTCCCTTCATCCGACGTTTCCGGCCCGAACCCGCCGACGCGGTTCATCTCGCCATCCTTTGTCCGAGCGTACGCCACCGATCCTGTTCCCGCTATCGTGAGCACACCTTCATCCGAAGTACCAAGTGCGGCTTTTAGGGCAAGAGTCGCATCGCCCTCGACATGCACTCCCGCAAAATCCTGCTGAACTTGTATCGCATTTTTGAGCGCATCCTGATCTTCCTCGCGGCTCATGCCCGCAAGGCCGATCGCAATGGATACGTCCTGAGTACCGAGTGCTACAGTATTGTGTAAAATTTCGCGAAGCGTAGTTGCCGATCGCGCAAAATCCCCGCCTTTTACCTTCAGCGAAACAGGAAATTCGAAATAATCCGGGGTTTGGTCGTCCTGCCGGACGAACATCCGGGTCGTTGTGCCGCCGCCATCGATGCCGATAAAGGTCATTATGTGAGATTCCTAGTGTAGTTATATCTCCAACAAAGAACAGGCCAATCTTAGCTTCTGGAACGCCTCCTTTTGCAAAAACGCATTTGTGCTTCATGAACGGTGCCGTTTCCAGGCCAATTTCGCCACGTTCTCTCAGACAGCGCAAAATATTTCGGCATTTGTGTCCGGAAGCCAGTTCCCGACCGCTTTTTCATCCTTAATCCTTTCTCCAGGAAATAGGTGCTCAAAACGCGCAAACGCATTTGTTTTTCATGAACGTATGGAGTACTCCATCGACTTTTTCATTAATTTCATAAAGAAAACCATGTTCCCGATTATCAATGAACTCCGCACCCTCCCGTACTCTTAACTCAAAACTCTTACCTCTTAACTGAAACAGGCGCCTATCAAAGCAATTACTAATATACGACAATTGGGGGGCCTGCTGTGAAATTCGAAATTTCTCCGTCCCCGAAGGAACAACACAATCAGGGCGTCGAAAAGGGGGCTATTGATTAGACTTGGAATGTTCCTCGATAGCCTGGGATAGTTCTTTAGCAAATCGGTCACCTTCCGTTTCAGGAATGATTGAGATGCGATCAGAGGAATTTTTTAGAAAACGTTCCATTTGGTGAGCCGTTTCTAAAAGCTTCGGATCAGATGGAAATCCAACAATGAAGTCTAATTTGAAATCCTCGGCGTTTCCTAGTCCGAGGATGCGTCCGGCCCATTTCGCCGCCTTATCACGGATTGAATCCGGTTCTATGAGATCAAAGGAAAGTGGTTCAGCAATGTGTAATCTATCATTTTTCCAGGTGTGTTCAAATTCCTGCTCAAATACACTCCCACGTATTAGGTGGGGCTGTAGCTTAGACAGAAGGCCCTTATTCGGTATTTTCTGCTTAAACGCATTCCAGATATCCTCATCTTTTCTGCGTTCACCAGCCTCGGGCTTTACATAGAGAGTTACATACCGATTGAAGAGGCGATCAAGTTCGGCCTGTGGATCCGATGTAACACCAGAGTGGATCGGTCCAAATTGAAAAGCCGAGTCGTCGGCCGTAAGATAACTACTTAATACCTCAGCTAAGCGAGAAGACGGAAATAGCCACCCTCCATCAAGTTCATCACCGTGAGCATTGATGCGATTTTGCAGCGCACCGACATAACGTTGAAATGAGTATCCGTCAAACTCATAAAATGTTTTCGAGATCCTACCATACTTGGTCGAAATATTGGCTCGAAGGTAAGAATGCTCTGGGCTGTAAAGAACAACCCCTGCATTAATAAACTCACCACCGATTACATCGTGAATATACCGAAGTACTGAAAAACTAAAGCTGGCCTTTTTCATTGTAGTATCTTTGTCACTGATTCAAAAAAATCATCCTGGTGTTGAGCGAGACCCTCGAAGTGTTTTGAAATCTTATCGAGATTAGATTCCTCACCATCAGTCCACTCGTCTGGCAAATTTGCAAGTGCCTCGTATAATTTCCCGTCAACAAAAAGTCGATCCAGCTTTGCCCGAAATCCGTCCAATTCGAGGTTCTTTCCTTGTAGAGGCTTGTAAAACACATGATCCTTCAAGAAGGTTATCGCTGTTGGAAGCCAAGGATCAATATGGGGAATTCCCAAAATAGAGGAAACCAATGCCAAATCGTGATCGATAAGAAAAAGATCATTTCCTTTCATGAGCAAATTTGGATTATCCCTTCGACGGTCTACATTCTGTACCAAAGCATCGAATGCAAATATCTCAGAGGCTCTCCATAGCTCGGCACCAGCAAGGGAGTCTCTAACCGGTGGTACTCCAAAGCCTGGGTGAAGATATCGACTTCCAAAGTTCAGACCCATGTTCCGTTCCAGCCTTTCGCGATCACTCGATTCCAAAATAGATTCGCAAAAATCTCGGTCGATTAGCACCATTGCGGGATCAGCAGTTCGTAAACCGAGATCGTTTGCAAGTTGCACAGCAAGAAGTTCGCAAATGAGGCTCAGCTTCGTCGTCTCATGAGTAAACTTTAGCTTTGTTACAAATTCCAAAGTATCAACTCCAACTTCACATTCAATTCGACCCGGTCGCGTCCTTCCAGAGCCGTGCCAGCCCAGGAAGGTCTTTGCTACTACCGTTGGTATAATCATCTACCCAAATCTCTTATATAAATGATTCTTCGTTGTGGGAACTTATGGCTTTGGGTATTCAGAAACCGAGAAAATTTGTACGTGGTTGAATCATCTCAACCGAACTGAGCAGATCGACTACGGCACATACACCAACCACGCACGGCTGAGATAATCCGTCATGGTGATCGAAAGCATGATGCCAAGCCACACAAACCCGACGACGACCCACAGCTTCGTGAGCCGCGAGGAATACTTGACGTGCATGAAGAACAGCACCACCAGAGTTGCCTTAATGATGGCGATGGCGAGCGCCGCCACAATATTGAAATTGCCAAGATTGATAAAAGCGAACATGACCGTCAGCGCCGTGCCCAGCATGAGCGCGCTGAAGATAAGATAATACGTTTTTTTCGGTACGATGTGTTCTGACATAGTAGTAATTGTCTGAACCTTGATTTGGGGCGATTTTTGAGATTAAAAGTGATGTAGATTCACCTCCTTAATCTTTTAATCGCCCCAAATCCGGGTTCAGACTATAAGTGCCTATCGACTAAATAGAGCAGCGGGAACAGAAAGATCCATACAATATCGACGAAGTGCCAATAGAGTCCCGTCAGCTCGATGTAGGAATGATATTCCTTCGAAAATTTTCCACGGTTCGCCTGCCACGCCAGCACCAGCAACAGTCCAATACCGATCACCATGTGCAGCGCGTGGAACCCGGTCATCACAAAATAAAGCCAGAAATACATCCGCACATGTCCTGCGAAGGATTGATCCTGCATCGTGCGGTCGATCTCGCCCCTCATAGCGGGACCCTGTTCCATTTCTGCTGTGGGAGCTTTTTCCATGGCTGGAGCTTTCTCTGCAACGGCTCCGGATGCCGATTGATCGGTATTGAGCGGCTCGATCCACACCAGCATCAGCAGCAGATCGCCTAAGTTATTGGGCCGATTGGATTCATGCACGATCGGCCACTGGAAACTCCCGGCGGGGAATACATGCTCGGTAAACTTATCGTGATACTCGATATACTTTACCCGAAGAAAGATGCTTCCGAGCACAATGGTGAAGAGCAGGAAAAAGACGATCTTCTTCGAGTTCCCATGCTGCGCGTGCCACACGGCCATCGCCATCGTAAGGCTGCTGCCGATGAGCACAACGGTATTGAACGCGCCCCACCAGATGCTCAGCACGTTGCTGCCATGCGCGAACGCATCGAAATACATGTGGCGATAGACGGTATAGGCCAGGATCATCCCGCCGAAGAACATGATCTCGGTCAGCAGGAACCACCACATGCCGAGCGTGCCAGCTTCGCGCTGCTGCTCCATGTCGTCGAAGTGATGCACCAAATTCGGATGACGATCCGCGTGTGCCCCACCGTGTCCGTGTGCTGTATCTGTTTCTATCGTTGACAACTTCTTACCTATTAGTTATTTCTAACGTGTTATCCATTGCTTGCCGCGGCCTCTGCTTCCTTCAATTCCGGAACCGATGCAAATTCGTAGGCTTCCCAGGTCACGACCGGCAGCTCGGTAAAGTTCTCGGTCGGCGGTGGCGAAGGAATGCGCCACTCCAGCCCCGGCGCGCCCCACGGATCTGCCGGTGCGCGTTTGCCATATTTCAGCGACCAGATAAAATAAAATATCGTCATCGCCACGCCAAAACCAAGAATGCTTGCTCCGGCCGTCGATAGCACATGCAGCGTCTGAAATTCCGGCGGATAGGCAGCATAACGTCGCGGCATTCCGAGATACCCCAGAATGAATTGCGGGAAGAATGTTAGATTGAATCCTACAAATTGGACGATAGTAGCGGCGCGCGCCCAGAACTCCGGATACATGCGTCCCGTCATTTTGCCCCACCAAAGATGCATTCCGCCTAAGAATCCCATGAGCGACCCGCCGACCATCACATAATGGAAATGCGCGATCACGAAATAGGTGTCCGTAACGTGAACGTCAATACCAAGTGCCGCAAGGAAGAGTCCCGTCAACCCGCCGATGAGGAACAGAAAGATAAATCCCAACGCGTAGAGCATCGGCGTATCGTAGGAGATCGAACCTCGGAAAAGCGTGGCCGTCCAGTTAAATACTTTGATCGCCGATGGAATTGCAACCGCATAGCTTAGGAATGAAAAGATAATTCCGAGATACACCGATTGCGTTGCCACAAAAAGATGATGTCCCCACACCAAGAACCCGAACACCGCGATCGCAAGGCTCGACATGGCGACGAATTTGTACCCAAAGATATTTTTCCGCGACATGTTCGCTATAAGCTCCGAAACCACGCCCATCGCGGGCAGCACCATAATGTACACCGCCGGATGCGAATAGAACCAGAACATGTGCTGGAAGAGCACCGGGTCGCCGCCCATCGCCGGATCGAAAATGCCGACATGCGCAACACGCTCCAGCGCCATCAGCGACACGGTGATCGCAAGCACCGGCGTGCCAAGCATAATGACGAGCGCCGTCGCATAATGCGCCCAGATGAACAGCGGCAGCCGGAACCACGTCATGCCCGGCGCGCGCATCGTATGCACGGTCACAATAAAATTAATGCCGGTCAGGATCGAAGAGAAACCGGCAATAAAGATGCCAATGCCGGCCAGCAGCACATTCGAATTCGAGTAGCTCGTACTATAGGGAGTGTAGAACGTCCACCCGGTATCGACGCCGCCGGCGACAATGGCAACCACTAAGAAAATTCCTGCGAACACATAACAATACCAACTGAGAAGATTGATCTTCGGAAACGCAAGGTCCTTCGCGCCGATCATGATCGGCAGCAGGAAATTCCCGAGTATAGCGGGAACCGCAGGCACCAGGAACAGGAACACCATGATGACCCCGTGCGTGGTGAAGATGCGGTTGTACGTATCGGGTTCGAACACACCACCCGGCGTGAGCAAGTTGATGCGAATAAGCAGCGCATACACTCCGCCCACCGAAAAGAAGAACGCGACCGAGATCAGATACAAGATCGCAATGCGCTTGTGATCCTTCGTCAAAAGCCACGAGCGGATCCCGTGGCCGTTGTTCAAATAATTGAGCGGCTCGCCGTTCATTTCGGTTGGTACTGTTACGGTCGAACTCATAAACTTTTCATTTTCACGGCTTCTTGTAATGTAATTCGTCGTGACCCTGCAATGGATTTGATTGTGCTTTCTCGGATTGCGGCGCAATCGGGTTTGCACTTCCTGTTGTCATAATTTGTGGCCTCGCAGCAGCTGGCGCAGGCGTTCCTGGTTTGGCCGCAGCATTCGCCGATGCCGCAGGTCCGATCGACTTGATATACGCAATGATCGATTGCAATTGCTCCTCGCTGACCTGCCCCTGGAACGACGGCATAATCGGCTGATATCCCGCCACGACCTTCGCCTGCGGACTCAGCACCGATTCGCGAATGTAACTGTCATCGACAAGCACTTTGAATATATCCGGGCTGGACATCGTGTGAACCGATTCTTCAATACCATACTTTCCTTCCAAACGCGGGCATTGGCCTTGGGCGTCCGGCTTGTGGCAGGTGATACATCCCAGCGATTGAAAGAGCGCAGCGCCACGATCGGCCATGCTGCCTTCTCCAGCGCCGCCGGCGAGCCATGCGGCGTAATCCTTATCGCTCATCACCGTTACCCACCCGATCATGCCTGAGTGGCTGGTTCCGCAATACTCCGCGCAGAAAATATGGAACGTTCCCGTCATCGTTGGCTCCGCCCACACCGTCGTATAACGGTTCGGACCGGGCACAATATCTTCCTTCATGCGAAACGCCGGAATGTAAAAGCTGTGGATCACATCCTCCGTCGCCATCACGAACCGGATCTTTTTGCCGACGGGAATATGAAGCTCATTGATCTCGCGCTGGCCTTCCGGATGCTGGAACTTCCACATCCATTGCTTGCCGACCACATAAATATCTTGAGCGTCGTTCGGAATGGTATATTGCTCGAGATAGATCTTCACGCCCCATGCAAAGATGAACAAACAGATAATGAACGGGATGATCGACCACGCGCTTTCCAAAATGATCGAACCCTCGATCTGTTTTGGAATACCGGTGTGAACTTTCCGGCGGTACTTCACAAAAAAGAAGAGAATCGCGATGCCAATGAGCGCCGTGAAAAAGACCGTCAACCCGACCAGGAACAAATAGAGATTATCGACCTCGGGCGCGTAGCTCGAAGCCTGATCCGGCAGCATCCAGGACATGCCCAGTATGAACTTACTTATCATGCGTTATGGGCTAATTTTAGCTTCCGCGAACGACGACGAAACGTATAGAACATTGCTCCCATTACTAAAAGAATCGCCACTCCGCCGATCCGTAACACACGTGTGATCACCAGCCCGTATTTACTCTGGCTGGGATCGTAATGGTAGCAATACAGCACGAGCTTATCTGCCAGCGTACCGATCTTCCCGCCCGAAGCATCCATCAAGGAATATTTCAGATCCTTCCCTGCGAACTGAACGCCCATCAGATACCGCGAAAGCTTTCCTTCCGGCGTAGCGATCATAATGCCGCTTGCGTGAGCGAACTGGTGCGATTCCGTATCGTACGAATAACGGAATCCGACTTCCTTGCACAGTTGCTCGATCGTGCTTTCGTCGGCCGTCAAAAAATGGTAACCATCTGCAT
>Ga0207157_1071_pt1 | contig 9002 bp, 10 predicted proteins | sample Alteio_BWMinHeat_25_FD_153508 | JGI IMG/M metagenome (GOLD analysis project Ga0207157, IMG submission 153508) | Enriched cells from forest soil in Barre Woods Harvard Forest LTER site, Petersham, Massachusetts, United States -... | ecosystem: Environmental > Terrestrial > Soil > Temperate forest >...
GGTCCATCAGAAGTGGCTTATTTCGCCCAGGCAGCCGTTCTGTACGAGGCGTTTTCCGGACGAACGACTCCAATCGTTCCGCGGTTTTCGGCGACCATCGTCGAAGCCAAGCCGCAGGCACTGCTGAAACGCTACGAACTGCATTTGCAGGATGTTTTTCAGGACCCGGAAAAACTGCGGGAACAACTGGCGGCAGGCACCCTGCCCAAAGACTTGCAATCGGCCTTCGACCAGGCCGAGAGTGGGCTGGAAAAATCCATGTTCGGAATCCGCGACGCTCTGGCGCGACTGGATGCGACGCTGATAGATTCCGCCACGAACGCAGCCACCAAAATGCAGTATCAGATCGGGCAGCTTCGCTCCCGAGCGGCGCGGGCTGAACTACGACAGACGGAAGTGCTTACCCGCCACGCGGATTTGTTGAGTAATGCGCTTTATCCTAAGCAAGATTTACAGGAGCGTGAGATTGCCGGCGTCTATTTCGTTGCCCGTCAAGGGATGGGCCTGCTGCACGACCTCTACGACACCATTCATCCCGATTGCCTCGATCACCAGATCATTTCGCTGTAGCCTATTTCAGCTGCTTCTCTAGAATCTCCCGTGCGGCTTTCGCGTTCGGATAATCGGGCTGAACTTCCAGGGCCTTCTGGTAATACTGCTTCGCCAGATCCTTCTTGCCCAAGGCAATATAAGTTTCGGCCAGGCTGTCGCAAGCATTGCCTGACTTAGGATAGAGTTCGGTGTTCAGTTGGAAGACTTCCAGCGCGGAATCATTTTTCTTCTGTGCCAGCAGCTCGTATCCAATTTTATTGACCGTACTCTCGGCGACCAGAGGTGAGTTGGAATCGGTCTTCATGAGTCCGATCAACGCATCTCTGAATTCCTTGCCTCCACCCAGCGAATTCAAAACCGCGAACGCTTGCTCGCCAAAGGGATCGTTCATCTCCAGGTACTGATCGACTTGCTTCGGATCAGTTTTCACCTGTTGAATAAGCCGTGCCGTGGTTTGGCGATACGTATCCGGCACCTGTGACAGCAGGATCCTGCGCTCAGTATCGGGAATCCATCTGCCGCGGGCCATCACCCCGACGATGCCATGCAGATTGTTTATGTCGTCAAGGGGGTTGTTTGACACCAAGAGCAGGTCGGCACGCTTACCCACTGTCACTGTTCCGAACTCGTCCGATTGACGCAGAAGGGCAGATGCATCGGTAGTCGCCGTTTTGAGCGCCGCATAGGGAGTGAAGCCGATCTCCTGGAAATTCTCGATCTCCTCCAGTAGGCTGAAACCCGGCACGCCCAGCCCTTGTCCTGCCGAATCCGTGCCCGCCAAGATTGGAACCCCGCCTTCGTGCAACGCCATAACCAGCCTTTTCTGAAACTCGTAGTTGACTGGCATGTGCGGAATTGCTTCCTTGGCGATACGCTGCACATAGCCGTTCTCAACCGGTTGCAACTGCATCTGCATCACCGGCGCCAGGTATTGCAGATCGGGATTGTGAAGGTAGTCATCCAGTTCGGTCAACTGGCGCACGATGTTGTGATAGGCCACTAAAGTTGCAATCACCGATATCCCGGCCCTCCTGGTTAGCGCCACCCCTTGGGGAATCTTCGCAGGGTCAAGATGATGGGTCAGATCATGCTTCGGATCAGGGTCGTTGTTGAAGAAGGTGTACAGGTATTCCTCGGCATGAGCGATGGACTGGCCAGCGGCGAGCGTGGCTGCGAATCCGGGTTCGCGCGCGATGTGGCCCACCAGGACCATGTTTTTCTTGTGCGCCTCGGCGGTCAGCTCCGAGTATTCTGCGCCGCTGACCTGGTTGTAAATCTTGATTCCGTCGTAGCCAGCAGCGGCCTGGGCATCCACTTCTTTGACTGCTTCTTCGGCGGTTCGAGAATGGTCAAAGGTGGGACCAACGCTGTAAATCGCCGGGCCAAGCAGTTCGCCGCTCGCTGTTTGCTTGCGCCAGTTCAGATGAGCGGGCTGGCCGTTCAGATTGAAGACAGTGGTCACCCCATTGACGACGTATAGGGTCAACTCTTCTGGAAAGTAAATGTGAACGTGCATGTCGGCCAGGCCGGGAAGGAGATATTGCCCCTTGGCGTCGATCACGCGTGCAGCAGGAGGGACCGCAGTGCTCGCCGCCGGACCGATGGCTTGAATGCGATCGTGATGAATAACCACCGTCTGATCCGGGAGAACCTGCTCCTGATCCATGGGGATGACATTGACGTGAACGAAGGCGGTCCACTCGGGCGAGTTTGGATTCACGGAGAAACTTGCGCTGATGAGGACGAGAACAGTAAATAGGGTTCGACGAACGAAGGTGAATGTTTTCATCAAGTGCCTCATAGATTTATGCGAACAGAAGCGAGTTACGGTTCGCGGTTCCTTCGAAGCTGCAAACCAGCTTCAGCCGAACCGGGCGAGGATGCCCGGCCACCATTCACAGCAGATTCTCAATTTTCTCTTCTAATTCCTCTAGCGATTCCACCCTTGGCTTGCCGGAGTCGCGATAGGCGCCGCACACGTCGAATAGCACTGCTCGCATTCCCGCCTTGGTAGAGCCCTCATAGTCCACAGAATATACATCGCCGACGTATAAGCTATTCTCCGGACTTGCCTTCATACTCTGGAGAGCCGATTGGAAAATTGCCGGGTGCGGTTTTTCGCAGCCCACCAAGCCCGAGTCAGTTATGGCCTCGAAACAGTCGGCGATCTTGTTTTTCTGGAGAAGGGCTGTGATCTTGCCGTCGGCATTCGAGATCACGGCTATGCCATAGTGTTGTGCGAGCCGGAGTAGAGCTTCGCGTGTGCCCGGTCGAATCTCGCCCCAGTTTGCCGAAAGTCGAGTCGCGGATACCAGTTGATCTCGCACGTCATCGTCGTGAAGCTGAAGCTCCGCCAGCAGGTAGGTATAGAAAATGTGCCAGAAGCCGTGATCAGACTTGCCATGGCTCATAGCAGCATCAAATTCTGATTTGGTTCGGCGCTCGACAGCGTGCCATTGATCTATCGTCGGATCAATCTTTCTTGCATGAAGAGGCGCAAGAATCCGTGAGCGATCAGGGAAGAGAAGAGTATTTCCGACATCGAAGAAAACTACTTTGGGATTAGGCATGCATCTCTAGTTTCGCATGCCGCGGAAACAATCGATATATCTCAAGAGCTGTCATCTTGCGCGAAGTCGTCATTCGCGAAGCGAAAGATGATGCAGTCGAAAGACCCCTGAAATCGTAATGCGTCAGTAGTGTTGCTAGGTATTTCGAGCCGAGGGGTGTTGATTTTATTGCAAGAATTCCCTGAGATAGTTTTGCTTAATATTGCAGTTCGGGGTCCTTCGACTGCGTTGCCGTCGCTTCGCCACGGCAACTTCGCTCAGGATGACAGAGGAATAGTTAGTTTTGTTCTTCGTCCCGTTTCTTGCCATAACGCAGTGCCAAGCCCACGCCGACCGTCATGAACCCAACCGGGGGGAGCAGGAGTACCACTACACCGCGAGTAATCGCGCGCTGACCTTCTTTGGTGACAGCGCGGGCGGTGCTGTAGCACATGGCACAACTTTGGGCCATCGCGGGCCCAGCCCACATCATGGTCAGTAGCGCAAGAGCGCTCAGTCGCAGCTTCACCGCACGCCCAGGTGGAGTATGCGGAACGCGTCGGGCAAAAAAACCAGCATCATCGCCAGGCAAAATACCAGCGAGCTCATGGTCACCCACTTCATTTGCGAGATTTCAAACTTCATGTGCATGAAGTAAGCGATGATCAGGCCGGCTTTCAGCAGCGAAAGTCCCATCAAAATGCTGAGCATGCGGACCGGTTCCATGTTCTGGTAGGCGAGATAAACTTCAATACCGGTCATGACCAGCAGCGCGGCCCACACCCACAGGAATTGTCCTTTGGCATGATGACGCTGCTCTTCGGCGGCGCGCTGTTCCAAGGCTTGCTGAGTGGCATCGTTCATTCGAGCTTGGCTCCTAGATGAAATCGTTGCTAAACAATTTTGGTGGACATCAAATAGACCAGCGGGAAGATGAACATCCACACCAGGTCCACGAAGTGCCAATACAGACCCGCCACTTCAACATCCGAAGCATCGTAAACTTTCGGCTTCAGCCACAGAATAATCGAGCAAATCACGGCTGCAATCAACAGCACATGCGCCCCATAGTGGAAAGGGCTATAGGCGGGCGTGAGTTGCCAGGCCGCAAGCCAGCACACCAACAAAATTGGAATGAATGCCTTGCGCAGCGCCACTACGCCCAGGTAAACCACCCCAAGGGTAACGTGCAACATGTGCATTCCGGTCAACCCAAAAAACGTTGCGGCGAACTGAGGCACGGTTTTCGAGACATTCACAAATTCGGCACTACCCGGTTCACCCGGCGGCACCGGAAAGAATGGCAGGGTCAAGCCTTCAGAAATCAGATTGCTCCACTCTCGTCCGTGGAGGATGACAAACCCAACCCCGCAAGCCATGGTCGCAAGCAGCCACAGCCGCTGCGTCTTGGCATCGCCCTGGACCGCCGCGCGCACTGCGAACACCATGGTGAGCGAACTGGTCAACAGGAATGCGGTCATCAGCGTGGCATTGCGAATGCTCTCGGAGTGAAACGGCGTCGGCCACATAGGCGTTGAAACGCGACCGTAAGTGTAGGCGTAGAGCAATGCTCCGAAGGTCAGCGAGTCAGAGAGCAGGAACAGCCACATCCCGATCTTCTTGGAGTAGGTGCCAAACAGTGACGGCTCGTAAACGCCTTCAGCCGCCCCATGATGCACCACGACATCAGACATGTTTTCGGTCTCCTTAAATGTTTGTACTTGTGTGGCGCGGGCGCTCTCGCCCGTGCTCCGCTATCTCACAAACCACAACAGTCCAAAAATATACAGCCACAGCAGTAACATGAAATGCCAATACCACGCGGTGACATCCACCACGATGCGACGTGCTTCCACCGGCCGATGCAGAAGGGAAATGGCGGCCGCATAGAACAGCACTAGAACTCCACCCGCAAGATGTACGGCGTGCGTTGCAGTCAACAGATACACGAACGAACTGCTGGCGCTGGTCGCCAAATAGAAGCCCCGGTCCGCCAATTCCCGCCACGCCATCCATTGCCCAGTTAGAAAGCCCCCGCCCAACACCAGCGTTGCCCCCAGCCAGGGAATATTTCGCTCGGATCCCAACGGATACGCCGGGGATCGAACTTATCGGAGCCAAAGCCGCCTGCCGTTTAATTTGGCGTCGCGCCAATTCCACGGTCACACTGCTGGCGAAAAGTAGAAAAGAATTTACTAGCAGCAGCGAGACTGGCAAATCCACCGGAATCCAGTCGCGCACATAAGTATTGTTGTGTTCGTCCAGTGTGGGTAAGCCACGGCGCACCACGTAGGCGCTAGTGAGAGAAACGAAAATCATGGTGACAGACGCCAGTCCGACCACCAACCCTAAGCGGACACGCCGCAACCGTCCGCTGTAGTCAGGGGAACCATCACCCCCGCCATCGCCACGGACAGGAGGCCGAACATCGCCCCCACTCCCACCGGCCTTCGGGATGTTGATCGTAACTGGGTTACTCAAAGTCGCCATAACTAAGTGTGGCGCGGGCGCCCTCGCCCGCGTCTGTAAATGTTTCTCTGTCTAATGCGATGCCCCCGTCACCGGATCCGTTTGCATGATGTAATCCTTGGGCGCACCGGGCACGCTGTACTCATACGGTCCATGATGAACGACCGGTGTATGTCCTCCGAAATTGTCATGCGGTGGCGGAGTCGCTGTGGTCCATTCCAGCGTAGTGGATTCCCATGGATTATCGCTAGCCTTTGGCCCCTTAAACATGCTCCAGATTAGATTAAACAGGAAGATGAACTGAGCGGCGATGGTAATGATCGCAGCGTAAGTCATAAACGTGTTCAACGGGATCAAGTTGTGCAAATAATTCAGCTCGGTAAATTGCGAGTAGCGCCGCGGCTGCCCGGCCATACCCAGGTAGTGCATGGGCATAAAGATGCAGTAGGTGCCAATCAGCGTGATGAAGAAGTGGATCTTGCCCCAGGTTTCGTTCATCATACGGCCGAACATTTTGGGGAACCAATAGTAAGTGCCGGCAAACATGCCGAAGATCGCTGCCACGCCCATGATGAGATGGAAATGTCCGACCACGAACGCAGTGTCGTGCAGCGGAATGTCGAGCACCGGTTGTGCCAGGAACGGACCGCTCAAACCGCCGGAGACAAACAATGACACGAAGCCAATGGCGTAAAGCATCGGCGTCTGGAAGCGCACGCGTCCGCCGTGGATGGTTCCCAGCCAGTTAAACGTCTTGATGGCTGAAGGCACGCCAATGGCCATGGTCATCAGCGAGAAAGCAAATGCTGAGTAAGGGCTCATGCCGCTCATAAACATATGGTGGCCCCCAGACCATGAATCCCAAAAAGCCGATGGCCATGATGGCATACACCATCGCCTTGTATCCGAAGATCGGCTTGCGCGAGAACGTAGAAAGCAACTGTGACGCCACACCCATGCCCGGCAGAATGGCGATGTAAACCTCAGGATGCCCGAAGAACCAGAACAGGTGTTGCCAGAGCAATGGCGAACCGCCCTTGTGGCCCATGACTTGGCCATTCACCACGACCAGCGGAATATAGAAGCTGGTTCCAAGGTTTCGGTCGAGCAGCAGCAAAATGCCGGCTGACAGCAGCACACCGAACGCCAGCAATCCGAGAATCGCCGTGATGAACCATGCCCACACCGTCAACGGCAAGCGCATCATCGTCATGCCCCTGGCCCGCAGGTCGAGCACGGTGGTGATGAAATTCAGCGCGCCCATCAGCGAGGCAACGCAGAAAATCGCAATACTGGTGATCCACAAATCCGCGCCTAATTGTTCGCCTGGTCCTGAATTCGAAAGTGCGCTCAGCGGTGCGTATCCAGTCCAGCCATGCAGAGGAGCGCCTCCAGTCACGAAGAACGCTGCCAGAATGGTGATGAACGCGATGAATGTCGTCCAGAACGAAAGCATGTTAAGGACGGGGAAAGCCATGTCTGGCGCGCCGATCTGGATGGGCAAGAAATAATTGCCGAACCCACCCTGCGGCGCCGTGGTCAGCACGAAGAAGACCATGATGGTACCGTGCATGGTCAACAGGCTGAGGTAGGTCTCCGGCTTGATCTCACCAACCAGCGGCAGCACCGCCGTGGGCCAGATCATGTGAACGCGCATCAGCAGCGACAGAAACATGCCAACGAACACCGCTACCAGCGCCAGAAAGTAGTACTGCAGCCCGATCACCTTGTGATCCAGGCTGAAGATGTATTTGCGCACAAAACCCTCGGGTGCCGCGTGCGCATGGATTGTGGCCGTGGTTGCCATTATTGTTTCTCTGCCTCCCGGGCTGCTACCCATTTATCGAAGTCTTCCTGGCTCACAACGTGCAACATACCGTGCATCTTGTAATGGCCGAGTCCGCAAAGCTCGGCACAAGCGATTTCATACTCGCCCACCTCTGTCGGAGTGAAGTGCATATGGATGGCAAGTCCGGGGACTGCGTCCTGTTTGAAGCGCATCTGCGGAACAAAAAAGCTGTGTATGACGTCCACTGCGCGCAGCGTCAGATCCACTTGCCGGTTTACCGGCAGATACATGGTGCCGGTGACGACGTCATCCTTCGATGCCGGATCGGTGGTGTCGAGTCCAACCGCCGCTTCGTTTCCGGCTGAGGGGTCCATTAACTTGGGTTCGGTCCGACCAAACTTTCCGTCCAAGCCGGGATAGCGGAAGTACCAGGCAAACTGCATCCCGGTAACCTCCACAGGCACGGACCCGGGATCTGCGGGCGCGAAGCGCTCTGCTGCCCAAATGGGGCTTCCCATCAGGTTCAATCCAATAAAAAGGATCGCGGTCAAGGCCGTCCATACCACTTCCATGGTCGTATTGCCATGGGAATAGGTAACCTTGCTGGCGCTACCACGGTCGCGGTACTGCCACACGAACAGGCCCAATGCTCCCTGGGCGGCCACAAACACAAAGCCCATAAGCACATAGGTCACTGCGAATTGATGGTCGATGCCTGCCGTGGCCAGAGAAGCTCCGTGGGGGAGCCACCAGGTTTTTGCGGCAAAAAAGTAAGTACTGAAAAAGGTGATCAGCCAGATTACTGTCAGCAGAATGAGGCCCATCTACGAGACCTCCCCAGGTCGTGTTTTTTTTGTGCTCTTACGCATGCAAAAAAAATGGATTTTTGGTCGGCCACGCAGTCTATCACACGCGAACCTGAGGAGCGCAAGGACTTGTTGCCCAGGAACCGATTCGTAAAAACTGTCACCGAGACATTCGATAGAGAACGGGCGTCCCCCGCCCGTTTGGAGTGTGATAAAAGACACTGCTCAGATCAGCCTTGTGTTGCTCAGTGGGGTATTCTGTTTCTATGCCGAAGAAATCCACCGTGCATGGCCATGACACTCCGTATCTCCGTTTGCAGAAGAACAACTGCTTCGGTTGTGGGATGAACAATCCAGGGGGCATGCGCCTGAAGTTCAAGTACGACGAAGATCGCGGCCGCTTCGTTTGCCACTTTCGTTTGAGCAAGCGCTACACCGGCCCCCCCCGGGCACGCTCATGGGGGCATTATCGCCACCATTCTCGACGAGGCTATGGGTAAGGTGAACAAGTTACGTGGCGTGATTGCGCTGACCTCGCAAATCACCGTGGATTATGTGAAGCCAGTGCCGCTCAACCAACCATTATTGGCGGAAGGGCAGGAAGTAAGCGTCCGCGGCCGGCGTCACATCAATATGGCCGAAATCCTCAACCAAAAGGGCCAAGTGCTGGCCCGAGGCCGGGGTTTGTTCATCGCCATTGATCCGCAGCGCATGTTTGCGAAATTTGTGGACCGCTGATAGTGATGACCTTTGCCAGAAGGTTTCGTCTAACCGGCGTGTTTCGAGGAGATCGAAAACATGTCTGATGTCGTGGTGCATCATGGGGCGGCTGAAGGC
>Ga0207157_1077_pt1 | contig 8899 bp, 5 predicted proteins | sample Alteio_BWMinHeat_25_FD_153508 | JGI IMG/M metagenome (GOLD analysis project Ga0207157, IMG submission 153508) | Enriched cells from forest soil in Barre Woods Harvard Forest LTER site, Petersham, Massachusetts, United States -... | ecosystem: Environmental > Terrestrial > Soil > Temperate forest >...
ATCTTGTACGACTCTACAGTGGGTCCTCGTACGACTCAGTAGACAATCTTGGCTAATTTTCCGACCTTTCAACAAGGCTAGCATGTTTGCCATTTGAACGTCAGGTGCTGGAGGTGTGTGGTCCGCCAAATAATCTAAATACACACGCTCAAAATCCTTGGCGCCAATGTTATCAAAAATATTTTTGAACCATTGAATGATGGCCTTTTTCTCCCTTGGGTCGAGACCTCCGTGAGAGGTTCTAAAAATGGGGCATCGTAAGTCTGCATGATGGATGAGCCGGTTGATAGAGTCGTGCACAACCTGACGCAACAAGAGATGTCGTTGTTGAGAAAGAACGCAGACTGCCAAATGAAGAGAGTCATCGCTCGGCAAGCACCGCACTTCATGGGGAAAACATGACGGCAAATACAGCAAATCGCCCTTTTCCAATGTGACTCTTTCAAGAAATTCACTGTTCTCCTTTTGAATTCCTAACTCGACGTGTTCTTCAATTTTGAACGGAAAAAATGGAACACGATAGTGCGGTTTGTAGATGTCCCAGGATTTTTTACCCTCGACCTGAAATACGAAAAAGTCCTGACTATCTTGATGCCATGGAAAAGTTTGACCGCCTCTTGGCGTATAGTAAAGATTGATAAATGCTTGATCGAATCCCATCCAAGCGACAAGATCGTTGGCAAGATCTCCCAATCCGGGATGAATGCGTTCAGTTTGCTTGATGGTCATAGACCCACCAGCACGCAAGAGCTTTGCCACCTGAGAAGGATCTACGATAAGATCCCCATTCACCATGCGAGCGAACTCCATCGTAAAGAGCTTTCTTCGGTCGGCATCAAATGCCCCAACATTTGATCCGCATAAAGCGTTGGTCAAAAGTTCACTCAATGAATCGTAAGAGAAATATCTTTCCAATCGGCGAGCGTCGTTGGCCCTAAAATGATAGTAGTTCTGTCCAAGGTAATCAGATAAAAATGCTTTTACTCCCAGTGGCTCCAGCAGTTCAGCCAACGGTGACTGAAGGTTCCAAGGTTGTCTATACAACTCAGGTAGCTCGTCTGTGATCTCTCCTTGCAGGTGACTCAATTCATCAGAGCCATCCTCCGGACTATATCTCAGTTCTTTGAGGATCGAACTTTTGCCCATTTAAACCCTATCGCTCGTTAAAATGGAGCAAGCCTATATCGACCAAAATCCAAACAAGTTCAATTTTGTCTGTAATGGTTAGAGGGCCGGGCACTTCTTCAAAGCGACACTCGCCTCCCTGAATCAAGAACGAAAGAGCCTCAGTCACCTTGGCATCTAGTGAAATACGTCGTTTCTGAGTTTTTAAAATGACCGTCGTCGCGGCAGCATCCAGAATGCAAAATGTATTCGTTCTGGTCAATAAGGAGTCAGGTTTTATTGGTTGACGTGTCAGTAACGCCTGCATGTTTGCCCGCTGCACGTTTGGTGCCAGCATCGTCTTGTTAGATAGATACTCTTGGTAAACTCGGTCAAAATCGTCGCCCTCAATATTGCTAAATATTTCTTTGCTTAACTCTAGCAACAATTCCGTCTCCCGGGCATCAAGTCCTCCAGTTGAGCTTCTAAAGACAGGTGCACGAAGTATGGCGTTATTGATTAACCTGTTAATCGAATCTTGAATGACCTGGGTGAGCAACACATGCCGCTGCTGAGCCAAAAATCCGACCGTCAAGTGGAGTGAATCGTCAGAGGGCAGACATCTGACTTCGTGAGGAAAACAGCTGGGAATGTAGAGTAAATCGCCTTTTTCCAGAATGACAGTTTCGAGTAATTCACTTTTTTCCTTGGTAAGGCCGAGCTCACTGAATTCGCGAACATTCGATGGAAAAAATGGGACCCTATAGTGCGGCTTATAGATTTCCCATACTTTTTTTCCTTCAACTTGAAAAATTAGGACGTCATGACCGTCTTGGTGCCAACCGAATGTCTGCGCGCCTTTCGGTGTAAAATAAAGATTCACAAAGGCTTGATCAAAATTCGTCCAAGTTTCGAGATCGCGAGCCAATTGGCCAAGTATAAAATTGTAATTATCAATGTGCTTAATAACGACAGATCCACCGCTGCGAAAGTGGCGCGCTAATTTTAGGGGATCTATGGTTGAATATCTGGTTTCGGCGCGAGTGAAGTCTTCAACGCTCAGTTTGACTTGATCGGCTGCAAATGCAGTTGCGTGTGCAGCCGTGAGACCTCCGGCAAGCATTCGACTGAACGCCTCGTGGGAAAAATACTTCTCAAGGCGGTCAGGCTTTTTGGTTTTGAAATGATAGATTTTCTTACCCAAGTAATTGGCTGAAAACTCAGCTGGACCCAACGGATCCAGCAGCTCTTTCAAATCAGATTTTTCTTTCCAGGACTCACGGTAGATAACTGGCAATTCATTTTCGACGCGGCCTCTTAATCGCCTCAGACCACCGAGGCTGGCTTGTGGGTCGTAGACCGTCTCTTTCAAAATCAGCGACTTGCGCTTGCTACTCACACATCTCCTCGGTTGTTGGATCGTCTGAGCGGCTTCACAGCTTTCAATTGCATTTGCAATATTTTCGTTTTATTGAAGCGTGGATATTCCACAAACCATCGCTCGACCACGTCTTCACCGAGTTCGTCCTGAATGAACTTCAGATATGTATACATTTCGTCTCTATCAAGCTCCGCGATAAACGTCGGTGTTTGCTTTAAAGCGGGTGCAGGAACATGATGAATATAAATTCCAAAATACTTGTGCGAAAAGGCAGTGTAGTCTTTCGTGTAAAGCACAAACGAGTGCCACATCTCGTCGATAATCAGCATCTGTTTGGTGACGAGCACAACCTTAGGAAGACGTTTGCGAGTTCGCCCCGAAACTTTCGCTTGCATTGCGCGTTGAAATTTCGCGTCGAGATACAAATATCGCAACATATCTTTGAAAACCGTAGATGCGAATTTTTTAGACACGCCTAGGTCTTTGCAAAAGCGGGCAACAACCTCTGGATTTTCGTACTCCAAAAGTCTCTTAAGACTCACATTTTTGATCGTCTTAATTCTCTCGATCTTCCCCATCATAAACGTTATCGGTTAAATTCCTGCTCAAATTGAGAAGATTCCATCTAAAAAACCCTGTTTCAAGAATAGACACGGGAAGTCAAAGAACGCGCTTGAAGATTGTATCTGGACTACAGGTTACATTGTGGCCCAAGAGATCAGTGAGGCGAGTATCCACCAGGTATTGAGTTCTTCGGTTCAATAGGAATCGGGCGATATTCGTTTCTTTTTCTTTGGAAGCGCTGTCCTCAACGACAATATAATCTCCCTTTTGTAAGTGAGAATCAAAGTACGTTAACATTCCCTCGACATTGACATGTACGTCTAGAATCACAAGCCACGGGTGGGGCCAGAGTGCAAGCATGTCGCCTTTCAAAACAGCGCCCAAATCCCGACAGTCCGCTTTCATAAATTCGACATTGGGGTACTCGATTTGGGGAGGTACTATATCCAACGAATAAACTTTTGTGTTAGGGTTCTTGATTGTATCCCGCAGCCAGATCGCCGAGCCGCCGTCGCCCGAGCCTAATTCAACAATGGTTTCCGGCATAAGTTCGTCCAGCAATGTTTGGTAAATGGCAATGTCGAACGCAGATTTGAAAAGGAGCCGACCCCGCCATTCTAGACAATCCCAAGTTCCCTGGCTCATGATTATCGCGCTATCGGAAATGGCTCGTCCAGAAAGTGCTCTCCTTGTGAAATAATCGACAAAACGCCCCATCTTTCTTAAATAAAGCAATTCCCGTAATTGGGTGGCTGGACTTTTGGATCGATGATCTTCAAAAAACTTCCTGTTTAATGTCCCATTGTCTGTCACCGCGTTGCGGACCAAATATTTGAAATGGTTGTCGAAGAACGTTGGCACCCCCTTTTGGCGATAAAGTTTCTTTTCAAATGCTTCCAAACTGCTAAGGAGCTCGTCACGGACTTCACGAAGTGAAAGTTTTGTGGGGCGTGAGAATGGCACGGCTTGGTGTGTGGCTTTATGCTGCCTGGGCAAACGACGAGGGCGTTTCTTGCAAGCGTCACACAAGTTGCATATGCAATCAAGACAGTGCCACCAACTCTCCAATTTGCGGCCACAGGATGAGCACCTGATTATTTTGAACAGGTCTTGCACAGCTCACGCACCCTTGGAAAAAATAAGGTCGACAGCAGCTTTCACCGCGCGCTCCTCTTTTAAGCGAAACATTCCAATTGTTCGGACTTTGTTATGGATAACTTTAAATCATGACGCTATTCATATCGGGGCCAAAGGCCTGTACCGCTCCTTGAGCAGATTTTTAAGGCGGGCAGTTCATCGCTATGAGTTTGTGAACCTCTCCGAAAATCGGGAAAATAGTCGGAGCTTCTCCAGCCTCCAGATCACTTATGATCTTCAGACGCTGGCCCGGAATATCGAATTTTGGAGCGGGCCAATTCAATGCAAGCAAATTTCTACCTGGCTTTAAAAGATATTTCGGAACTGATGTTTTAAAGGTTCGCCATTTGCGGCTGGACTGCAACTCAAAGGTCGATTTCCCATTAATTTCAACGTGAATCTTCTCAGTCCCGTCGCCAGAAGTCACACGCGTTGTTATTTCAAAAAAAAGATCACAGCTGGCGTCGGAAAAAAAGGGAAATATGGAAATAGATTCGAAGGATTTCAAATAGCCGATTTTCGCTGTGCCCTTGTCCCCAAATGGACGGCACCACTGCCGAAACTCAATTAGGTCAGTACCCGAGGGAGAGACAGCAAAATTACGAATCCTATTTTCGTCGATGGAAATCGTTGTCGGCACTTCGATCTCTGCGAGCGCCAGTCTCATCATATCAACTAGGTCCAAATCCAACTTCCGCTCGGGGTTAAAGTGCCCTGCCAGATATTTTTTCAATGCCGCGTTTTGAGCCACGAGGTTTTGAAAGGGAGTCGAAAGGAAATTGTCGGCGTATTTCGATTTATATTCGATATACCAGCGAAAATAATTTGCCATCTTCTCATCAAGTGCCAAAGCACGCTGACACTGATAGCTAATCAACCCGGTCGGTGGCTGCCCCCAGTGGGTGTTGTGAATCGCGGCCAAAAACAGAGCGTTCGCTTCAACTGATGGATCCACATCAGAAACGATAGACTCAAAATCAATTTCGATACTCTTCGAGCCCCGGATTTGCCCAGCCAATTGACGTGCGATCGCCGCCATTGAAAAGCGAATCCCTCGAGCGGTAAGGTGACAATAATCATGATAAAAATCGCGGTCTGGCAGTCGACCTGGATTTTGTCGGTCAAATTCTTCGGGCAGATCCACAATGCTCAACCCCAGCTGTGGCGCGTGTTCGCGAATCACTTTCTGGGTTATGAAATTTGGTCCCGGGCACCGCGCCGCAACTCCGAGAAACTCTTTGGCGTCTTTGGTTCTCTCAAGCCAATGTCTCACCATTTTAAAATCGCTCGAAGCCATTGCACATTTTGCCAAGATCTGAAACCCGCGACCGCTAGTTTCTCCATCCATATCGAGCAGGTGTTTTGCGCGCCCAGCAGCCTCGTCATAGCGGCCTGACTCAACATCCTTTTCTGCAGCCACCGACTCCTGCAGCCATTGCTGATTAACGCCCTCTCGCAAAAATGCTGGGAAATCCTGCTGGCCTGCGTATGTATCCCAATCTCCCAAATTGAAGTCTGTGACCGTCAGAATCACCGGGATTTTCAGGGGCCGAACCAAACGACCGATACTCTGGAGCATCGATGTGAGTCGATTTTTGTACTGATGTTGCATGTGGGTCGACAAGCTGCCAAAGCCTTCATGTGTTTGAGCCTTATACATGTGAGTTAACATCTCGGATAAAACATCCGGTGGAGAAACGCTCCAGTTATTCCCCGACATAATAACAATGGCATCCGGCTTTAGAATGAGCGCCGAAGAAAATAGCCTGCGAAAATCAAATAGTCGTTGGGCCGTCTTGGCCAGATCAATAATTTCGCAATTCTCCATGCCCGGAACCGCACGGAGCATTTTCTCTAAAACCTTCGCAGGACAATAGAAGGGGTCATAAAAAAAACCGCGAGCGACAGATTCGCCGAAAAATAAAATTCGTGGATGGCGACTTCGCTTCGGTCCAATTTGTTCCGTGTCCGACCATAAGCTGAGCTCCTCGGCCGAAGCGTGGATCCTCTTAAACACTTGATCTTCAGCCCTCGCGACTGATGAGGCCTTCCATATTCCAACTCGCGCTTTTTCACTCGCAGGTTGTTTTCGCTCCTTATGCCGAACCGAGGCAACGGATATTTTGCGCATTAACCTAAGAACTTTCGGCCCCGTCGAAGAATCGAGTGCACCGGCGAGCTCTCGGCAAAGACTCTTTAACTCGTCATCCAAGTTGAACTCCTAAAAAAAGGTATAAATGTTGTGACTAACCGATCCGTCACGGGGTGCACGTGCTTTGTTTAGCAGGCTCAAACGCTCTCTCGCTTCGAGTATCCAAGATTTATCCAACGCATTTCTGTCGATCAGAAAATCTTCAATGACGAGAAAATCGATATTGGATCTTAGAAAAGTAGAAATCGCGTCACTGGGACTGCACACGATCGGTTCCCCTCGTAAATTAAACGACGTATTCAGAAGAATTGGGCAACCGGTGAGCCTTTCGAATGCAGTCAGCAAATCATGAAATCGAGGATGACTTTCGGGGCTTACAGTCTGCACTCTGGCCGAACCATCTACGTGGGTAACCGCGGGGAGATCTAAGTTTGAAATGACATTACAGGTTTCAAGCATAAATGGCGACTCATGGTCCAAATCAAAATGAAGTTTGGACTGCTCAAGAAGCACCGCGGGCGCGAATGGCCGAAAGGACTCCCTCATTTTAACGAGCGCATTGATACGATCCCGCATCTCGGGTCCACGTGGATCGCCTAAAATTGAACGCGCGCCCAGGGAGCGGGGCCCTAGTTCCATACGCCCTTGAAACCAGCCAGCAACTTGACCCGAAGAAAGCCTTCGCGCGGTTTCGTCGATGAGCTCTCGATTCTTGCCGCGAAAATCCTCAAAGGGAATCGTCGCCAATTCCAGGAAATTCTGAACATCTGAGTTGGTGTAACTCACACCCCAGTAGGTATGTTGCATCCGCACTGGCTTGGCATGCACTTTTTCAAGTTCTCTGTGCGCAAGTGCTGCGGCCCCGAGCGCGCCACCCGCATCGCTAGCCGCTGGTTGAATAAATAGTCGCTTGAAAGAAGAACTTCGCGCAATTTTGCCATTTGCGACACAGTTGAGGGCGACACCTCCAGCCATGCACAGATTATCAGAGTCAGCGATTGATCTGAGATACTCGCATTTTTGGAGCAAAATTTCTTCAAGTAAATTCTGGATGCTGCGGGCGACATCGTGGTGGAACTGTTTAAGATCGCTTTCTGGCACTCGCGGCGGATGACCGAATAATGCGATAAATTCATCCGAAAACATGCGATCTCTTCTTAGGAAATCAAAGTATTTCATCTCCAGCTGATATTGCCCTTTAGGCCCCGAACTTATTAACTGTTGCATTTGCGAGAGGTATTTGGCCTGGCCATATGGAGCAAGACCCATGACTTTATATTCGGCATCATTAACTTCAAATCCGAGGTAACTCGTAACGGTGCTGTAAAGTAATCCTAACGAATGCGGAAACTCCACCTCCTCCAAAATTTTGATTTCGCTGTCGCTTGCAAATCCATAGGAAGTCGTGGCCCATTCCCCAACTCCATCGACGGTCAAAATCGCCGCGTCCTGAAAGCCGGAGTAAAAAAAAGCACTTGCAGCGTGACTCTGATGATGATCGAAAAACTTGATCTCTCCATCATAACCTAATACCTTGCGGATCATCCGCTCCGGCCTCGATGTTTCACTCAACTTAAAATTTTCGTCCCAGGTTCTAAGGCGAGGATCGGTAAAAGCCATCCACAGCTGCCGCGAAAGCTTCTTTGTGGGGTTCTCATAAAAAGCAATACAGTCAATTTCATCGATCGAAAGATTTCCTTCCTTTAGGCAATATCGAAACGCGTTTTTCGGCATTGAGGGGTCATGCTTAATTCGCGAAAAGCGTTCCTCTTCCGCCGCGGCCACCAACTCTCCGTCTTTCAAAAGGCAGCAGGCCGAGTCGTGAAACAGTGCCGAGATTCCGATAACATTCTTAGACATTGACGAATCCATTAACCATGCAAAATCCTCCTCTTAAGGATAAGTAAAGTGCCATAAAAGTCAAAATGTTAAGAACTCCACTCCCGCATATAGGGGGGGGTAGCCAACTTTAAGAAAAATCAACTTTCTCCGATAGGCGACCATGGCAAAAAAACAAGTATCCATGTGGGATTGGCCGAAAGACCCAGCCGTTGGTCGCAAAAAGCTGTGGCGCGAATTTGCGCAAAACGGCCTTAGTCACATTTTCATGTCAGGGGCGGCTGATCAATCTCAAACCAATCCAGAGGGATATATTGCGAAATTGGGCCTGCCTGGAGTGGCCGGAATCTTATTGGGAGAAGTCACACCGCTGAAAGGTAGTTACGGGTATGTGTGGAATCGAGACCATGCTGGTTTTCACGCTGACCTTGGTCCGTACCTGGCGCCGCATATTCATATCCTGACTTGCCAAACCCAGGCCCAAAAAGGAGGCGAGACGCTTTTCATCGACATGTGGAAGGTCGCGGCCCGTATTCGTAAAGAAGACCCGGAATTTTATCTTGACCTCTTTCGCGTTCCAAACGTTTACCGAGGTATGAACACAACTTTCGTTGGTACTACATTTTCGCATCGATGGAATAATCTGGCTTGCACTCTGCATCACGATTCGGCGAGTAATCCAATCGGTCGCAAACTTTTAGCCTTTATCAATCAAGAAGAGC
>Ga0207157_1035_pt3 | contig 8877 bp, 7 predicted proteins | sample Alteio_BWMinHeat_25_FD_153508 | JGI IMG/M metagenome (GOLD analysis project Ga0207157, IMG submission 153508) | Enriched cells from forest soil in Barre Woods Harvard Forest LTER site, Petersham, Massachusetts, United States -... | ecosystem: Environmental > Terrestrial > Soil > Temperate forest >...
AAGTACAGCTCCACGTATTTTTGTCCAACAGCTTCGCCCAGGTCACCGTTGGTGGCGCGCACTCAACGCTTCCAGCGCGGAGACAGTTCTTTGGTTCCGGAAAGCGTTTTGTCGAAGAAGTCAAAATTCTCATTGACGAACTTGGCGGAAAGCATGGCGGCGTTGGTGTGGACCAGATGAAAACGCAAATACGTCTTCAGGTCATCGAGGGATGTGGACTTTAAGACTGAGTCCAGATGTTTGAAAAACTCGGGCTCGTCCACGTTGAGCGATTGGATGGGAGGAGTGCCGATGCCCTCCAGATACACATCCCAGGAGAACTCCGGATTCAGGGCCGCCAGCTCCTTGGGAGTCATCTTGTGATAGACCTTGTTGGGATCGCGGCGGCTGGTACGGTCGAGAGCGCCGTTCGCAAGCGCGGTCTCAATGGTCATTACGGTTTTAGCTTCGCCGGCCGCTTTCTCGGCCGGGTCGCCCATCAACTCAAACATTTTCTGCACGTGCGCAAGGTACTGTTTGCGTAGTTCTACCGACTTGGGGTCGTCCTTTACGTAATAGTCGCGATCAGGTAGAGCCATCCCGCCCTGGTCGGCATCGGCGATCACCTGGGTTGCATCTTTGAAGTCCACGCCTGAGCTGAAATCAAATAGAACGCTCACTCCCAAACGGTGCAGGTGGATCGCCTCTTTGGCGAGTTCATGTTTGGATCGAATGTCCGCGATGGTCTTGAGATCAGAATCCAGCGGGTGCAGGCCGGCGTGCTCAATCGCGTTTTCGTCCATGCAGGCCTGATAGTAATCGCCGATTTTCTGCTCAATCGGAGAACGACCGGTATCGCTGGCTGAATACTTCTGGAGAAGATCGCGCACAATGTACTCGCCGCGCTCCTGCAACACGTTGAAGCTGCCCCACCCGGGACGGTCGCCCGGAATCGGGTTCTGCGCCTTCCACTTGGTGCAAGCATAAGCGTAGAAGTTGGTGCAGGGGTCGATGCTCTTGTCCAGCATGTCCGCGCTGAAGCGAGCAGGATGGCTGTCAGCCGGAGCCGAGGATTGGGCATGAGATAGGCTAAGAGCCAAAAGCACGAATACAGGAATTTTCAAGAAGCGCATGTTCCCTCTCATGAAAATATTTCACGCTGATCAGAATACGCAGAGCAAGCCGTCGCGGTTCCGGAATCATACAATATTGGCCCATCCTAGTGCTCGGGATAGCGAGTTCAAAGTCTCGTGTAGGGCGCCTTTATGTGCTATCGAAGCGGGATGATCGGCGTCGAATCTTCCAGGAGAATGAGTTTATGAGCCGCATGAAGCAGAGGCGTGGTTGGACTTCGGGTTCACGGCTGCAGTTATCGAGGCTGTCGCTCGCATTTCTGATAGCGGCCGCGTTCACGATCCCCGCCGCCCCAGCACAAACTTTTACGGTTCTGCACACTTTTACTGGCGGCAAGGACGGCGCAAGCCCAGTCGCGGGGCTGATTAGTGATGGGAAGGGCAATTTGTATGGGACTACGCCAGGAGGGACGGCGCTCGGCAATGTGTTCAAGCTGGATCTGGCTGGCAAGGAAACCGTGCTGCATGCCTTTGCAGGCTCGCCGGACGGAGCCTCACCGAGCGCCGCATTGCTACGTGACGCTAAGGGCAACTTGTACGGCACCACCCTCACTGGCGGTATGTTTAATCGCGGAACGGTGTTCAAAGTGACTCACACAGGGAGAGAACTGGTCCTGCATAGTTTTACGGGCCAGAAAGATGGAGGATTTCCTGCAGCCGCCCTGATTCAGGACCAAGCCGGCAATTTCTACGGAACGACCTCGAACGGCGGACGCCATAATGTTGGGACGGTCTTCCGATTGAGACAATCGGGCAGGATGGAAGTGATCTACAGCTTCAAGGGGGGCGTCGATGGAGCGACTCCGGTGTCGGCTGTGGTCAGGGACGCGGACGGCAACCTCTACGGAACCGCTGACACCGGTGGGGACTCTGGATGTGACTGCGGAGTTGTTTTCCGCATTGACCAGCATGGAAAAGAAACGGTGATGCATACTTTTCGCGGGCCCGACGGCAGCAGACCGCAAGGAGGTCTGGTTCTGGACGCAAGAGGCAATCTCTACGGAACTACGACAGCGGGCGGGGCGTCGAACGCGGGCACAGTCTTCAAAGTGGATCAACATGGAAGGGAAACCGTCCTGCACAGTTTTGCCGCGATGGAGGGAGTAGAACCGTCATCCACCCTGGTACGTGACACTCAGGGAAACCTTTACGGTACGGCTTCCGATGGCGGCCCATCCGATACCGGCACGATCTTCAAGCTGGATAAAACTGGGAGCTTCATGGTGCTGCATGATTTCAATGGGACGAAAGATGGCTATTTTCTGCTCGCAGGCCTATTTCGCGATGCCGAAGGCAACTTGTTTGGAGCGGCACAGTTGGGCGGCAAGTTTGGCTTTGGCACGGTGTTTGAGCTGGCACCGTGATAGACGATTGTTCTGCCTCAGAATATTTTCAGGTGGATAGTCAGATATTTCTTGGGGTTTTGCCGTACCGCTTTGATCAAATCTTGCGTGTCCAGCAGCAACTGGTTGGCATTGTTGTAAGCCGTCGGGTCCTGCAACAGCTTGCCGATTGTGCCTTCCCCTGAATTCAGGCGGTCGCTGAGATCGGACAGCTTGTTCATGGTGTTGTGCAGCTTATCGGCAAACTCCTGGTTTCGGGCCAGCAGCCCAATTGCGCCTTTACCCGCATTCACGTCTTCCGTCAATTGCTTGACGTTAGCGATGGTTTCGTTGGCGGAGTTGTAGAGAGCCGGATCTTTCAGCAGTTTTCCTGCCGTGCCTTTGCCCGCGTTGAGATCGTCAATCACCAGGTTCAGCTTGTCCACGGTGGAATTGGCTTTGCGGTATAGTTCGTCGTCTACTAAGAGCTTGCCGATGCTGCCTTTGCCGGAAGTTACATCGCTGACAACGCCCTGGAACTGGGTTATGGTTTCGTTCAGCCGGTTGTACAGGCTGGGGTCATAAATCACCTTGCCCAGAGAGCCGCGACCGCTTTCAACGAAGGCCAGAATGCGGTCAACTCGTTTTTCAAGGGCATCCAGGTTCTGCAAAGTGCTTTGGCTGGCGCGCACCACATCTTCAATCTGCGCAGTTTCCCGAGTGGCGAGCACCTCTCCTTGTTGCGCTTCCGGGCCCGTGGCTTGTGCGCTGTCAATGTCTATATAAGTTTCTCCCAGCACGCCGGCGGTCGAGAGTGTAGTAACCGAATCGCGGCGTAGGTTGTGGCGGTATTTTGTAACGACCTTGAAAGTGATTTCGACCGGAGTCAGGCGTCGCGCGGGATCAGAGATGACACTAATTCTCGAGACGTTGCCAATGTCCACACCTTGCAGGCGAACGGGCGCGCCTTCGCGCAATCCTCCAGCGTTGTCGAAATATGATTTCAGTGTGAGTTTGCTGGTGAGGAAGCCACCGGTCCCGCTCATGAGGAGGATCAGAATGCCTAAAGTGATGCTGGACGCCAGCACCGTCAAACCGACCTTCAGTTGAGACCACTTCAACTGTTTCTGGCTAGGCACTGATTCTCCTTACGCCCAGCATAATAGGAGCTCTTAGCAGTTGGCAATTGGCACTTAGCATTCGTCCATGCGGTGCTCGACGTCCCGTTAGGGACAAGGACGGCTGAGTGCTATGTACTGACTGGCAGAGTCTTCGAAAGCAGGCTTGCAATCACATACGCAATGGCGCCAGAGGCCAGGGCTACGTTCAGTCCGAACTGAATGGCAATCACCATGGCAAGTACTGAGCCAAGAACACTTGACCCGGCATTCATGGCCCAGGCCCATTCCACTCCGTGGCCAGCGAGAGCGCGCAGACCACTAGGAAACGGCATGCCCATGGCGAATCCGAGCGGAACCAGTAAAACTGCGCTGACGAGAAACTTGACCGGCAGGGGCAGGCCCACCAGTGCGTTGAGGATCCACAGAAGAACCAGAACATACACCACGAGAGCGCCGGCGATCAGCGCCGGAGGTATCCACGCCTGCCGGGTCTGTACAAGCATGCGGCGTGAAGCCAGGCTACCGGCGCCGCTGGACAGCAGCATCAGGAATACGACCACGGTCAAAGCATAGGTCGGGTGCCCGAGAAATAGCACGAAGCGCTGAATGAACGCGATCTCGACGAGGATGTATCCCAGGCCGATGGCGATGAAATACAGGAGACGAACTGGCCGCGTGTGCGGGCCTCCAGTTCCCAGCGCGAGAGGAAGCACGAGGAACGCCAGCACAGCCAGAAACGAGATCACCAAGACCATCCCCAGCACTACCACGCCCAGGTTCACTTTCCAATCAATGCCGCGTCCCAGGTTTTTATCGTGCAAAAGCTGGTCCAGTTTGAGCGTGAAAAAGAAGAACGGCGCGTTGTCGTTTACCGGTTTCACGTTGTAGGCGTACTGCTCCGCAAATTTGTAGGGATCATTGCTGGCGATCAGCGCGGAGAATGGATTGTCTTTGGGAGCCGAAGGTAGATAGAGAGCTTGCAGCTTGGGCTGGACGAGCAAGTGCATCTTAACCGATTCCTCTTCGGCAGCGGTAAAAGCACTTTTCTTGGCCAGGACTACGACTGGAATGCCGTCTTCGTCGAGCGCGCCTTCGGAAACTACGATGAAGTTCGCTGCCGGGTTCTGCACTCCGAGTTGGTGCAGCGCTTCCATGGCGACTGACACCACCCGCAAGGCCTCGCGAGGGCGGCGGAACTCCCAGCGGGTAATTGCAATAATGCCGTCTGGCTTCAAGTGTTCGAAATATTCTCGAAACGCCTCGACGGTATAGAGGCTATTCTCGCTCAAAGCGAAGGCTCCGGCGGCTGTGGAGGCCCAGGTATCCACCAGGGTCATTTGCACGACGTCGAAATTCTGCGCCGCATTGCGTACGAAGGAGCGGCCGTCGGTGACATGAATATGCACGTTAGGGCGTTCGTACAGGTGATGAGAGTATTCGGCGTAGCGCTCCCGCATCACGGTGTTGGCGATGATGGGATTTATCTCGATTCCCGTGACGCTAGGACTCCCGTTGACGACGGCGCGCAGCACATCCACTCCACCGCCGGGGCCGATAATGGCGAAGTCGCCATGAGGACGCAGCACGTTGGCGAGAGCGGGCGGCGCCGCCATGAGATTTTTCTCCCAATCCGTTCCCATCCACTGGGCGGGGTCAGCGTTCATGATGTATGTGGAGGCGTCGGCGTCAATGACAACGGCTTTGGCTCCGCCCTGACGGTCCACTTCCACCCGGGAGATGGCATTCCAGCGCGCGAACTCCACCCACGACTTGTCGCGCAACAGGCCTTTGGCATAGATCACGTCGAAAAGATTTCCTGACCAATTAGCGCCGATGGTCAGTAGCAGAGCTGCGGCGAGTGCGATTGTCAGTCTCCGAACGTTCGCGCTGCTGGCCCAGACGGCCCCAGCGGCTGCAGCCATGAAAGCAGCGAACAGGACGGTGTTGGGGCCACCCAGCCCGTTGAGAAGCGGGACTATGCCCAGACAGGCGAGCGCACCACCGAGCAGGTCGGCTCCATAAAGCCGTGAGATCGCACTGGACTCGCGGGCAAAGAGAATGGAAAATTCCAGGCCGGTCAGAAAGAACGGGACTGCGGAAGAGAGATAGATGACGGTCAGCCGGAGAAGGTTCGCGCGCGATAGATCGAGCGAAACGGGCACGTGCAATACGACCGTTAGCACCAAGGGAATCGCCACTGCGTTCGTCGTGCACAGACCGGTCAGAATGCTGCGAGTGAGAAACCGCGCCAGCCAGTTCTTGCCGATGTGCGCAAACACGCCGCCGGAACCGAGTCCAAGCAGCGCGATGGAAATGGCCAGAAAAGCGAAGTGATAGAACAGAACGACTGAAAACAGGCGGGTCAATGCCAGCTCAAGCAGCAGCGCGGAGAAACTGCTGATGGCGACTCCGACGACTAAGGCCCACGCCTGTTTGAACGATTCGGTGCTGTGGGGAGCGGTGTCAGCGATAGCTGCCATGCAGATAGGTCATGTTGGAATGCGACAGTCTAACAGAAAGCATTCAGCATTCAGCACTCAGCACTCAGCTTTCAGTTTTCCAGGATTACTTGCGCTATCGCGTACTCGCTGATGTGGGAAAGTGAAAGGGCGACGTGCACAGCACCCAGTTTCGCCGCGAACTCTGCTGCCTTACCGTGGAAAGCGATGGTGGGACGGCCTCCGGGTTGGCGTTGGACTTCCACGTCGCGCCAGGCGATGCCGTGGTTCCAGCCCGTCCCGAGAGCTTTCATGGCTGCTTCTTTGGCGGCAAAGCGTGCGGCGAAACGCTCCACGCGGTTGGCTTTCGATTGGCAATAGAGAATTTCGCCTTCGGTGAAAACCCGTCGCAGGAAGCGTTCGCCGAAGCGCGAGATTGATGCTTCGATGCGAGGTACTTCGGCAATATCAATTCCGGTGCCGACAATCATGCAGAAAGTTTAGCAGCCAAGGTCCAAACTTAGTGCGGCAGATGACCACGTGTCGCTGCACGCCTAGAAGAGCCGATCGCCACGATAGATGACTTGGCCATCGATCATTCGTGCTTCGGCCATTATCTGGTGCGGACTAACTGGCCCGGTTCCGTCGATATGGAGGACTTCATGTCCATGCGCCACCAGCCAGTCAGAGACCAACATGCGATGACAACGAAAATAGACCCGCTCGGCGCACATGTACGCCGTGCGGGACTGCCCGGCCAAGGCGAGCAGTTCGACGATTCCACGCTGGAAGTCCTGAGTAAGCATGTAATCTGCATAATTTCGGAAGCTGTCGTTGCGCAGCGCGATATTGGGGGAGTCCTGCCGGATCTTCTTGCGACGCCCGCCGAGTTCCCTCATCCAGAGATAACGGATTCCGGCGTCAGGCAAGGATCGCTCCAGCGCCTCACGGTTGAAATACGGCAAGCGGCGCGACATCGGGAAGGAGCGAATATCGGCCAGCATGTGAATCGAGTGGGTCTTCAAGGCCTCAAGGAATTCCTCCGAGGTTCGAGTGGAATGTCCGATGGTATAGAGAGTTGCCACAATGTTGCTTCACCAGGAACACGGAAGGTGCACCCAAATCATTCTGCTGTGGCTTGTTCCAAAGCTCGGACCACCACCTCATCTTGCTCGGGAAATACGGTGCGCAGGTCCAGCAACACGCGTCCTTCCTCGACGCGCGCAATTACGGGTGGCCGGAAGCTGCGTAGCCGGGCGGAAAGTTCATCCGCACTGATTTCTGCGCAAGTCAGCGCAAGCAAACGCGTTGATAGCATCGCTGAGGGCGCGGCGCCGCCGCCGATCACAGATTCGCCATCGAGTAGGTCCACCGACAGCTTCGATGGGCGAATTCTGTGGACGATTGCTTCCGCGCGTGCGCCAATTTCTTCTTTAGACAATCGCATCATGCGCACAATGGGGATGGCATCGTGCTGGCCTTTCACATAAGCCAGCAACGTGGCTTCCAAGGCGGCGTAGGTCAGTTTGTCCACACGCAGGGCGCGAAATAGAGAATTGCTTCGCATGCGGGCGATCAAATCATTGCGTCCGCTGAGCATTCCGGCTTGCGGGCCGCCCAACAGCTTGTCGCCGCTATAGGTGACTACATCCACGCCCCGGCGAATTCTTTGGCACACGTCAAGCCGGTTTGCCCAGCTTCCAGGTCGCCAATCTGATCCGCGATCGTCAGCTATTGGAAGCCGCTAAGCTAGAAGCAGGCGCGGTTCTGGCAGGCCCCAACGCTGAAATCACCCGCCAGGAAATAGACCACGCGATCCGCCACATGCGCGCCCGCTGGCAAAAAAGCTACGGATTGGTCGAGGTCGGGTAGGTCGGCAGCTTGGGTTTCGCAGGCCGTGATGGGATAATCATTGCCAGTGAAAACCGAATCTAAGGCACAACTTTTTCGCCAACTACCCTCGGTGGATGAACTCGCGCATAGCTCCCTGCTTGCGCCACTCGTCGCACAGGAAGGTTGGATCGCTGTGTCTGACGCGGCCCGATCCGTGTTGGAATCTCTACGCCAGGAAATTGCTTCTGGGCGGCTCGATGCCCATGCTGTTGAACTTGCTCTGACCGGACTCGATGCTGCCGTAGAACGCCGGGTTCGCCAGTCGCTGCGCTATTCGCTGCAGCCCGTCATTAATGCGACGGGAGTCGTTCTGCACACCAACCTAGGCCGCGCTCCGCTTCCGGTTGCGACTGTGGACCACATCCGTGAAACAGCGGTCGGCTACTCGAACCTCGAATTCGATATCGAAACCGGCGAACGCGGCAAGCGCGATGCCCACGTGGACCGCCTCTTTCGCAAACTCCTCGATGATGCATGTGTGGGCGCGGGCTCCCCCGCCCGTGCAGGCCAACCAACCGTCTCCACCATCGTCGTCAACAACAACGCCGCCGCCGTCCTACTGGCCCTCAATACGCTGACCGAGGGCGGCGAAGTCATCGTCTCCCGTGGAGAATTGGTCGAGATCGGCGGCTCATTCCGCATCCCGGACGTCATGTCGAAGTCGAATGCCATCCTGCGTGAAGTAGGCACAACCAATCGCACGCGCATCAGCGATTACGAAAAAACAATCAACGAAAACACGCGGTTGCTGCTGCGCGTGCATCGTTCCAATTTCCAAATCACCTGTTGCACGATTCCAACCCAGGGGCACGGACCGAAGCCTTGCGGTTGCTGGATCCGGTTCGGGCCGATGGCAGCGTCCGCACCGTTTTGCAAAAACTTTCGACCAGTGATCAGAACCAATACATACGGTCGCAGGCCCGCATCATGTTGGCCCAGCTTCCGCAATTCGATTAAAGCAGTTCGACTAGAAATGACAGTTTGTCTGATG